>Ga0207678_10006548_pt1 | contig 10323 bp, 17 predicted proteins | sample KBSC63metaG_FD_184319 | JGI IMG/M metagenome (GOLD analysis project Ga0207678, IMG submission 184319) | Corn rhizosphere microbial communities from Kellogg Biological Station, Michigan, USA - KBS C6-3 metaG (SPAdes) (version 2) | ecosystem: Host-associated > Plants > Roots > Rhizosphere > Soil ...
GTTCGCGCAGTTCCTGAACCTCTCGTTCCAGCTCGGCCTCGCGACCTGAATCCAGCTGGCAGACTTTGCCTTCGTGATCCTGATAGGCGCCTAGGCTCGCGAGGTGCTTCGAGCGCCACGCGCTATAGATCAGCCCCGCAATGCTGCTCAGGAGGACGAATTCCCAGAAGCTCATTGCACCTTCCCCTTGCCTTCGCGCAGTTGCTCGATCTCCTGGCCGAGGCGATAGCCGCCGTCGGTGACGATCCGCTCGACGCTGACCAGGCGGTCGCTCAACGCGCCGATCTCGGCATGGAGCTGCGCGTTTTCCTGGGTCAGCAGTTTGACCCGTTCGTTCGCTTCGCTGGTCAACTGCGGGTGGAGCGGCTTGCCCCACATGCTTTCCAGCGGATAGCCATGCTTGATCTTCTGACGGGTATTGTAAATCATGCCGCCGACGATCAACCCGACGAAGGCGACCGAGCCGAACAGACCCATGAAAATGATCTCGAGAATATCGTTGGGAGACATTACTTGAACTCCTCCTGGGCCGGAGCCCGGCGTGGCGCAGGCTCATCGCGCAGCGCCTCGATGTCGCGCGCGAGGCTGTAGTTCTGGTCGGTGACGATGCGTTCGAGCACGCGGACGCGGTCTTCGAGCATCTGCACCTGGTCGAGCGTCGGGCCGCCCTGGGCCGGCAGGTTGCGCTGCTCTGCGCGCAGCTCGGCGATTTCCTGCTCCATGCGGCTGTGCATGTGCGCCCAGGGGCCGAAGCCGCGCCGGCGCATGACCATGAACATGCCGAACACGATCATCAGGATGACAAAGGAATCTCCGTGCATCACTGCACCTCGCGCTTGTCGGCGGGCGGGCGGTCGCGCAGCGCTTCGATCTCGCTGGCGAGGGTATAGCCGCGGTCGGTGACGATCTTCTCAAGCACGATCAGGCGGTCCTGCATCGTCTCGACCTGATCGGTCAGGCGCTTGTTCTCGTTCTTGAGAGTGACAACCTGGGCGGTGCTGTCCTCCCGCGGGCTCTCGATGGCGGCACGCCGGCCGCGCCGGCCCGAGCCGGGCGAGCAGTCGTTCTCGGCCAGGCCATGTTTGGCGCGAACGGCTGTCTTCATGACGCCGGCGAACATCGCCATGCCGATAATCGCGAGGACAAATTCGGGACTGCCGAACTGCATTCCAACCTCCTCAGTTGCGCGACGTTTCGCGCCGGTCTTCCAAGTGTTCCTCGACCTTGCGCGTGTCGCGCAGGGCTTCGATCTGCGTGGCGACATCGTAGCCGCCGTCGGTCACGATCCTCTCGAGCACGCGGACGCGGTCCTCGAGCTCCTTGTTGCTGGCCGCGTACTGCGCGGCCTTTTCGGCGGTGGCGTCGATCTGCATCTGCATCATGTCCTTGCGATGCTTGGTCCAGATCGCGACGATCGGAATGGACAGCGCGATGATCGGTATGAAGACGCCGATAGTGCCCGGATCCATGATTCAATTCCCCCTTGGCGGTGTTCAGCGCAGCCGGTCTATCTCGGCCGAGAGCCGCGGATTGCTGCTGACGTAGTAGTTCTCGACCTCGGCCAGCCGGCGATCGATGTCGCGAAACTGGGCGCGGATCTCGCGAGCCGTGCGCTGCGGCGATTGCCGGACGCGCTGCCAGTACTTCTGCTCCTGCGCGTCGACATAAAGATGCGGCGGTTTTTTCGGCAGCAGCATGGCGGCGATGACGTACGCCGGGATGACCCAGAGGCCGGTAAGCGGCACCAGCAGCAGGGTCGCCAGGCGTACCCACTTGGTGTCGATGCCGGTATAATCGGCAACCCCGGCGCAAACTCCCGCCAGCCTGGCGTTCTGCTTGTCGCGGTACAGCATGGTGCGTTCGCTGCTCACTTGCGGCCACCTTTCTTCTCGGCCAGCAGGCGATCGAGCTCGCGCAGCGGCTGATTGTCGATCTCGCGATCCGCGTGGATGCGCGCCGGCTTGAAGTCCGGGTTGTCGCTCGCGACCAGCCGCTCGACGGTGTCCATCCGTTCGTCGAGACGCTTGGCGAGCTGGTACAGTTCGTCGAGCAAGGTCTCGTCGTCGGTCGTGATCGTCGCGGCCGTCTTCCACTTGGTGACATAGTGGAAGATGATCCACGGAATCCCGAGGACACATGCTGCGATGAGGAAGGCATCGGGGTTCACGCGATCAATCCTCCTTCTTGTCCGCGTCGCTGCCCTTGCCGAGCGCGCGCTTCATCGCTTCGAGTTCTTCGTCGATCTTGTCCGAGCCTTCGAGCGCGGCGATCTCGTCGGCCAGCGATGGCTGGCTCTGGTCGGCGATCGACAGCGCGTCGGCGCGGCCTTCGGCGTAATCCACGCGGCGCTCGAGCTGGTCGAAGCGGGTCAGCGCCTCGTCCACCCGCTCGCTGGTCATCAGGCTGCGCAGCTTGACGCGGTTCTCGGCGCTTTCGAGCCGGGCGGCGATCTGGCTCTGCCGGCTGCGCGCCTCGCGCAGGCGGTTCTGCAGCTTGGCGATGTCCTGCTCGTAAGCGCGCAAGGCGTCATCGAGCACGGTGATCTCCTGCTTCAGCTGGTCGCCCATGTCGGCGGCCTTCTTCTTTTCGAGCAGCGCGGCGCGGGCGAGGTCCTCGCGGTCCTTGCTCAGCGCCAGCTGGGCTTTCTCGCCCCAGTCGGTCTGCAGCCGTTCGAGCTTGACCGTGTGGCGGTGCATTTCCTTCTGGTCGGCGATGGTGCGCGCGGCGCTGGCCCGAACTTCGACCAGGGTCTCCTCCATCTCCATGATGATCATGCGGATCATCTTGGCCGGATCGTCGGCCTGATCGAGCAGCTCGTTGAAATTGGCAGCAATAATATCGCGAGTACGGGAAAAAATACCCATCCAGACGCCTCCGGAAGCAAGGGGACTACGAAGTGGTGTGCTCGGGTTGGTGCGCAACCGCTCGATCTCCTGATCGATCCGCGAAGCTTCGCGGTCTTCGCGCGCGGTGCGGCGCGGGCCGATCGGAGTCAGCGGATTGAGCGGATCACGGCTCATGCGAGCACGACCATCGGGAAGCCGACGGACGCGCCGCCCGGATGGCCTATCACCGCCGGTGCATCGAGCTGAAGGCTCACCGCGTAGACGTTGAAGGTGACCATCATGGCCACGCTCACCAGCGCGGCGATGCCGAGCTTGCTGGTTAGAAAGTGGCGATCGAACATCGGAAGTTCCTCCTGATCCAAATCCATGCGGACCTAAAAGCAAGCGCCGTGCCAAACCGTGCGAATGGCGGATTTCCGCGGGTTTTCTCGGCCTCGCGGAAATCGCCGTTGGCGTGCATTGCCAGATATTAGGAAAATGCGCTAAGAATGGGGCGTGGAGAGGGATAACCAGTTCATCGGCCAATCCGGTGCCTTTCTCGACGCGGTCGAGCGCGCCAGCCGCGCCGCGCCGATGCGCCGCCCCGTGCTGGTCATCGGCGAGCGGGGCACCGGCAAGGAACTCATCGCCGAGCGGCTCCATCGCCTGTCTAACCGGTGGGAAGAACCGCTCGTCACAATGAACTGCGCCGCGCTTCCCGAAACGCTGATCGAGGCCGAGCTGTTCGGCCACGAAGCGGGGTCTTTCACCGGGGCTACCAAAGCCCGCGCCGGAAGGTTCGAGGAAGCCGACCGGGGCACGCTATTTCTCGACGAACTGGCGACTCTGTCGATGGCCGCGCAGGAGCGCCTGCTGCGCGCGGTCGAGTACGGCGAAGTTACCCGCATCGGCTCCAGCCGCCCGATCCGCGTCGACGTGCGGATCGTCGCCGCGACCAACGAGGACCTGCCGCGGCTCGCCGACGAAGGCACTTTCCGCGCGGACCTGCTCGATCGCCTGTGCTTCGAGGTCATCACCCTGCCGCCGCTGCGGGTGAGGGAAGGGGATGTGGCCGTGCTGTCGGACTATTTCGGCCGCCGCATGGCGGCGGAGATCGGCTGGGAGCGCTGGCCCGGGTTCGCCGAGCACGTCCACCGCCAGTTGGGGGACTATCCATGGCCCGGCAACGTGCGCGAGCTGCGCAACGTGATCGAGCGCGCGGTCTATCGCTGGGGCGACTGGGAGGAGCCGATCGCCCATGTCCAGTTCGACCCGTTCGAAAGCCCGTGGAAGCCGATCGCGGAACGCCGCGCCAGCGCCGTCGAGGCGCCGGCGAAAGCGCATGGCCATCACACCCCCGCGCCCCGGGCCGATTTCGACTCGGTCGCCGACCTGAGAAGCGCGGTCGACGCGCACGAGCGCGCGCTTCTGGAACATCACCTTGGCCGCAATCGCTGGAACCAGCGGCAGACGGCCAAGGCGCTGGGGTTGACGTACGACCAGCTCAGGCACTGCATCCGCAAGCACGGGCTGGCCGACGCGGAATAAACCCCCTTCAGCCAGGCTCAATCCTCGCCGAACTTGCCTTCCACCAGGGCGGCCAGTTCATCGAGCCGGGCCTGCTCCTCCGCGCCTTCGACGGCGATCTCGATCGTGTCGCCCATCGCCGCGCCGAGCATCATCAGGCCGAGGATCGAATTCCCGCCGGCGCTGATGCCATCCTTGGAAACGGTGATCGTCACCCCGTTCATTTGCGCGGCGGTGGCGACGAACCTGGCGCTCGCCCGCGCATGCAGCCCGCGCTTGTTGACGATCGTGACCGCCCGCCTCACCCCCGCCATCGCCGGTTACGCGTCCTGGCCCAGGTACTCCGAGGCGATCGTGATGTAATTGCGCCCCGCCTCGCGCGCGGCGATGACCGCGGCGGAAAGCTCCATCTCCTTGCGCGCTCCGGCGAGGCGGATCAGCATCGGCAGGTTGATTCCGGCGATCACTTCCGTCGTGCCGCGCTTGAGCAGCGAGATCGCGAGGTTCGACGGGGTGCCGCCGAACAGGTCTGTCAGGATGACCGTGCCGTTGCCCGAATCCACCCGCTTGATCGCGTTGGCGATCTCGCGCCGACGGGCTTCCATGTCGTCGTTGGGGCCGATGCAGATGGTGGCGACATCGGGCTGTTCGCCGACGACGTGCTCCATGGCGTGCACGAATTCCTCGGCCAACCGGCCGTGGGTCACCAGGATCATTCCGATCATGAAGTCAGGATACTCTCGAAGTGTTCAATCATGCCTAACGGCAGAAAGACGCGGCCCTTACTCTCAATTCACGCCTGATGCGACCCCTCAATCAAGCCCGCCGCGCGCGAGCCCAGATTGCGGTGCAGGACGGTCGGCGAGAACCCGCCGGCACGCAACGCGGCGGCGATCTGTTCGGCCATGAACACCGAGCGATGCCGGCCCCCTGTGCAGCCGAAAGCGATGTTGACGTAGCTCTTGCCCTGCGCGGCGTAGCGCGGGAGCAGGTCGATCAGCAGATCGCGGATGCGCGCGAAATTGGCCGCGAACGCTTCGTCCTTGCGGATATGCGCGCCGACCGGCTCGTCGAGCCCCGTCAGCTCGCGCAAGTCCGGTTGCCAGTGCGGATTGTCCAGATAGCGCATGTCGAACACCAGATCGGCCGCCGGCGGCACGCCGCGGGCGAAGCCGAAGCTCGACACAGTGACGGTCATCTGCCCTTTCGCCTCGCCAGCGAAATGCTGCCGGATCACCTGCCGCAGCTCGTTCGAGGAAAAGCGCGTGGTGTCGATCATCACATCGGCCCAGCGACGCAGCGGCGCGAGCAGCTCGCGCTCCGCCAGGATGCCGCTGTCGACCGGGACATCCTGCGCGAGGTGATGGCGCCGCCGAGTCTCGTCGTAGCGGCGCTGCAATTCCGCGGTCGAGCAGTCGAGGAAAAGGGTGGTGACTTCGAGGTCCGCCCGCTCGCTCAGATGCTTGACCCGTTCGATCACCCGATCGGGCGAAAAGCCGCGGGTGCGCGAATCGAAGCCGATCGCCAGCGGCGCGGACTCGCTTTCAGAGCGCTCCCCCTCGCGGCCGATCAGCCGATTGAGGAGGCGGATGGGGAAGTTGTCGATCGCTTCCCAGCCGATGTCCTCGAGTTCGTGCAGCGCGGTGGTCTTGCCGGCGCCGAGCATACCGGTGACCAGCAGGATGCGTTGGCGATCGGAAGAGGGGGCGGTCGGCATGGCCATTTTGTGCGCGTTCGCGTGGGGAAAGAAAAGGGCTCAGGCCAAACCGTGCGCTTCCAGCGCGTATTCGGCTCGCAGCGGAAGGAGAGCTCCGGCCGGATGCAGCGATACGGCCGGGACCGCGAGGCCTCTCCGCTCGACGCTATGGGCCGCTTCGATGTGGCGCGGCGCGGCCTCGTCCAGCCGGATGACCAGCGCGAGGGGTGCCGAGGTGGTCGCTAGCCGCACCAGGCCGACGTTGCGCACCTCGATCAAGCCGGCGATGTTCGGTGGCGGCGACGCCAGCAAGCGCCCGCCGCGGGGTCGCAGCGTCACCCCATCATCGCCGATCAGCACCGCGCCGCGGTCGATCAGGGCCAGCGCCAGGCTCGACTTGCCGCTGCCCGGCTCGCCTTCGATCAGCACGCCCCGGCCGCCGATGGCCACGCAGCTCACGTTGGCGAGGATTGCGCTCACGCCGCCGGCAGCGTCAGCACCAGCAACGCGCCGGTGCCGCTTTCGGAATCGCGCACGACCAGCGTGCCGTCATGCGCTTCGGCGATGGTCCGGCCGATCGCCAGGCCCAGCCCGCTGTGGTCTCCGAAATCCTCGGCCTCGGGGCGCAAGGAATGAAAGCGGGTGAAGACCTTCTCACGCGCGTCAGGCGGTATTCCCGGGCCTTCGTCGCACACCGAGGTTTCGACTTTGTCGTCGTCGCGGGCGACGCGCACGCGAATCGTGCCGTTCGGTGGCGAGAACGAAACCGCGTTGTCGAGCAGGTTTTCAATCACCCGTTCGAGCCGTAACGGCACTCCCTGCACGAGTGCCGCCCGCCCTTCGCGCGACAGCTCGACCCGGTTGCCGCCGTTCTCGCCGCGCGCCTCGCGCCGCTCGATCACGTTGCCGACCAGCTTGGCCAGATCGACCGGCTCGAAGGTCGCGCGGCTCAATTCCGCATCGATGCGGCTCGCCTCGGAGATCTCGCTTACGAGGCGGTCGATCCGCCTCACGTCGTGGGCGGCAATCTGGACCAGTTGTTTGCGCAGATCGGGATCCTCGACCTTGGGCAGCGAATCGATCGCGCTGCGTAAGCTAGCCAGGGGGTTCTTGATCTCGTGGGCGACGTCCGCTGCAAAGCTTTCGACCGCGTCGATGCGGTGGCGCAGCGCGCCGGTCATGTCGGCAATCGCCCGGGCGAGCAGGCCGATCTCGTCCTGCCGTTCGGGCAGGCGCGGCACTTCGACCTCGCGGTCGCGGCCGAGCCGTACGCGCACGGCCGCCCTGGCCAGCGTGCGTAGCGGGGTAACGATGGTGCGGGCCATGAAGAAGGACAGGAGAACCGAGATCAGCAGCGCCAGCCCAACCGCGATGCCGAGCGTGCTGCGCGCCTCCCGCACACGCTGGATGATGTCGACCGCGTTGCGGGTCGTCAGCAGGGTCGCGCCGTTCACACCGACCGGGGCGGCAGCGCTGATTACCGGGGTGCCGTCGGGCGCGTCTCCCAGCTCGATCTGGGTGAGGCGCGTCTCGCGTGCGAGGCGTAATTCGGGCCATGCGTCGGCCCGAGACTCGTTGGGCTCGATATAGTCGGGAATCGGTTCCGCATCGACGATCGTATCCACGGCCCGGTCGAGCCACCGGGCGAACCGCTCGCCGAAACTTTTGTCGGGCGGCTTGTCGAGTTCGAACTCGCGCTTGCCGAGGGCGAAGCTGTCGATGGTCAGATGGCCCTGCGGATCGAACAGGCGCAGGCGCATGTGCTGCTCCTTGCCGATCTGGTTGAGCACGGTCTCCTGCCGTTCGAGTGTCGCGCCGGCGAGCGCCTCGGCGGTTATCTGGGCCTCGATACGGGCCAGCTTGTAGCGCTCGAACAGCAGCTGCTTGCGATACGAATCGAGATAGAAGATTCCGCCGCCCAACAGCGCCAGCGGCAGGATGTTGACCGCGAGGATGCGGGTGGTCAGCGACAGGCGGTGCGAGAAGCGCCAGGGATCCTTGAAGAATTCGGCCAGCGAGCGCGGCCGAAATCTAGCCATCGGAGAAGCTGTAGCCCGCGCCGTAGAGCGTCTCGATCGCGCCGAAGTCGGTGTCCGCCGAACGGAACTTGCGGCGCAGGCGCTTTATGTGGCTGTCGACCGTGCGGTCGTCCACGAACACGTCATCCGGATAGGCCGCGTCCATCAGCTGGTTGCGGCTCTTGATTACGCCCGGCCGCGTCGCCAGCGCTTCGAGGATGAGGAACTCGGTAACCGTAAGCGAGACCGGCTTGCCGTCCCACGTCACCCGGTGCCGCGCAGGGTCCATCGTCAGGCGGCCGCGCTCGATCACGAGCGAATCGCCCGCTTGCGGCTCGCTGCCCGCCGCCTGCGGAGGGCCGGCGCGGCGCAGGATCGCATGGATGCGGGCGAGCAGCAGCCGCTGGCTGAACGGCTTGGTGATGTAGTCGTCGGCGCCCAGCGCGAGGCCAGCCGCCTCGTCCTGCTCCTCGTCCTTGCTGGTCAGGAAGATCACCGGGAGGTCCGAGGTCTCGCGCACCCGGCGCAACAGCTCCATCCCGTCCATCCGCGGCATCTTGATGTCGAACACCGCGAGGTCCGGCGGGTTTTCCGTGACCGCCTTCAGCGCGGCCTCGCCGTCGGAATAGACGCGCGTCGCGAAGCCCTCGGCCTGGAGGGCGATCGACAGCGTGGTCAGAATGTTGCGATCGTCGTCGACCAGGGCGATGGTCCGCCGCCCGTCGGGCGCGGGTGAATCGGCGGTTTGCTGGGCGGGGTCACTGGCCATTGGATCGCACTTCGGCTTGCACCCCTGACCGGTTACAGCTTTGCATTGGCCGAAACAATCCGCTTGGCGAGGGGCAGTCAACCTTGCCCGAAAGCGAGAAGCGCCTGCTGACTTTTAGCGAAGCTGCAACCAGGCGACGCCGCCCAGGATATACAAGAGCACGAACAAGGCGATGATCAGAAAGTGCTCGGGATAAAATCGTCGTTTGCTGAACGACCTGAATCTGATCTTCCAGGCTGAGCCCTTTTCTTGAAACATCGCGCTGCCCCCTGACACCCGTTGCGACCTGGGCGGCCATCCGATTGCACATACGATAGGTATTTACACCCTATCTTTAGTTAGTATGTCAGTTGATGACACAGGCCAATCTATTGAGTCGATTAGGGGATTATGACTAGCGTTCCCATGTCGGCAGCAGGGGCCGGCAGGGGCACTAAATGACCATGGGCAAATTGGGCGATATCGCCCCACCCGTCATCTCAGACGATGAGCAGGCAGTGCGAGCGGCCAGCGCGCGACGACTGGTCAAGATGCTCAGCCCCCGCCAGTGGCAGGTGTTGAGCCTGCTTGTTGACGGCTGTTCCGGCAAGGAGATGGCTCACGAACTCGGGCTGAGCCGCAGAACGATCGAAATTCACAGGTCAAAGTTGCTCGGCAAGCTCGGCGTGCGCAGCAGCCTTGAAGCGGTCGGCATCGGAGCGCTGGCCGGACTCGGCTCCTGCCAGTATCTCAGCTATGTCAGGCGCGGGTAGGAGGGGCATCCCCGAGCGTCGGAAGTTCTCGCGACGGCGGCGCTACCGGCTTTCCCTGTCCTGCAAAAGGTTAGCGGTAAACGATTGTTGTTGCTGGGTTATCTGGCGCGCGAAAAGCGGGCTTTGCTGCGCTTAACGGTAGCTAAATTGACGACCACGGCGGCGGCGACTATGCGCGGGGCCGGAGCGACCCCCGGCGTCCCCTGCCGGTTTCCCGTCGAATGCTGGAGAGAATTGCGTGACAGTTTCGCTTAGCGTTTCCCTCGCCGACCAGGGATTCAACACCCGTGCCGCGATCAAGGCCAACCTCGGCACCGCCGCGCTCGTCGAAGAGGCGATCCATCGGCGCGAAGGGCAACTGACCAGGGATGGCGCGTTGCTAGTCGATACCGGCAAGTTCACCGGGCGCAGCGTGAAGGACAAGTTCGTCGTTCGCGACGCCACCAGCGAAGACACGATCAACTGGGGCGCGATCAACCAGCCGATGTCGGGCGAGCACTGGGCCACCCTCAAGGCCGATTTCCTCGCCGCGCTGGAGGATCACGAACAGCTTTACGTGGCCGACCTGTTCGGCGGCAGCCAGCCGGAATACCGCGTCAACGTGCGGGTCATCAACGAGATGGCCTGGCACAACCTGTTCGTCCACACCCTGCTGGTGCGGCCGACGGCGGAAGAGCTGGCCGGGTTCACGCCCGAGTACACGATCATCAACCTGCCGAGCTTCAAGGCCGACCCT
>Ga0207678_10006552_pt1 | contig 10320 bp, 8 predicted proteins | sample KBSC63metaG_FD_184319 | JGI IMG/M metagenome (GOLD analysis project Ga0207678, IMG submission 184319) | Corn rhizosphere microbial communities from Kellogg Biological Station, Michigan, USA - KBS C6-3 metaG (SPAdes) (version 2) | ecosystem: Host-associated > Plants > Roots > Rhizosphere > Soil ...
GGAGCGACGACGAGACGATTCCAACGGCAATCTGTGCTGCTCTTTCTGCGGGAAATCGCAGAAGGAGGTCAAGAAGCTCATCGCCGGACCTACCGTCTACATTTGTGACGAGTGCATCGCGCTGTGCAACGACATCATCGCGGAAGAAGTCGAGAAGGACGAACCGCATGGTGGCTCGGAGCCCATCCCGAAGCCCGCAGAGATCCGGGCAACGCTGGATGAGTACGTGGTCGGGCAGGAGAGGGCGAAGAAGATCCTCTCTGTCGCGGTCTACAACCACTACAAGCGCATCGACTCGAAGGTAGAGGCCGGCGATGTCGAGCTGGGCAAGAGCAACATCCTGCTGCTCGGTCCCACGGGCAGCGGCAAAACGCTGCTCGCGCAGACGCTCGCCAAGATCATCAAGGTGCCGTTCGCGATCGCCGACGCCACCACGCTGACCGAAGCCGGTTACGTGGGCGAAGACGTCGAGAACATCATCGTGCAACTGCTGCAGAACGCCGACCATGACGTCGAGCGCGCGCAGCGCGGTATCGTCTACATCGACGAGATCGACAAGATCAGTCGCAAGAGCGACAATCCGTCGATCACGCGCGACGTGTCCGGTGAAGGCGTGCAGCAAGCGCTGCTCAAGATCATCGAAGGCACGGTGGCCAACGTGCCGCCCAAGGGCGGCCGCAAGCACCCGCAGCAGGACTTTCTGCAGGTGGACACCACCAACATCCTGTTCATCTGCGGCGGCGCCTTCGTGGGTCTGGACGAGATCATCCAGCGTCGCATCGGTGAATCGCGTTTGGGCTTCGGCGCCGAGATCAAGAGCCGTGACGAGTTCAAGCTCGGTGAGCTGCTGCGCGCGGTGCAGCCGGAAGATCTGCTGAAGTTCGGGCTGATCCCGGAGTTCATCGGCCGCTTGCCGGTGCTCGCGACGCTGCACGAGCTGAACGAGGACGCGCTGATCGAGATCCTCACGGCGCCGCGCAACAGCCTGGTCAAGCAGTTCCAGAAGCTGTTTGAGATGGACGGCGTGCGCTGCAAGTTCACCAAGGGAGCGCTCAAGGCGGTCGCCAAGAAGGCGCTGGTGCGCGAGAGCGGCGCCCGCGGTCTGCGCGCGATCCTCGAGGAGTCGATGCTCGACATCTTCTACGAGGTGCCCTCCAAGACCGGCATCAAGGAAGTGGTGATCAACGAGGACGTGATCCGTCGCGGAGATCAGCCGCTGATCGTGTACGAAAACGAGAAGGAAGAAGTCGCCGGGGCGTAAAGGTCCGGAATGTTCTTCAAGCAAGACAGCGGCAAACCCGAAGTGACAACCCGCCGAACACTGCCGGCGCTGCCGCTGCGCGATATCATCGTTTTTCCGCACATGTCCTCCCGGCTGTTCGTCGGCCGGGAGAAGAGCATCGCTGCGCTCGAAGAGGCGATGGGCCGAGACAAGGAGATCTTTCTCGCCGCCCAGAAGAACGCCAAGACCAACGATCCCACGCCCGAGGACATCTACCTGAGCGGCACGATCGGAGTGATCGTGCAGCTGCTGCGCCTGGCGGACGGCACCGTGAAGGTGCTGGTCGAGGGCCGCAAGCGCGCTCGGGTGAAGCGCTTCCACGAGACGCGCGACTACTTCCTGGTCGAGGTCGAGGAGTTCGCGGACGAGAACACCGATGACGCGGAGGTCGAGGCGCTCGTGCGCAGCTTGCAGAGCACCTTCGAGGTGTACGTCAAGCTGAACAAGAAGGTGCAGCCCGACGTCCTGATGAGCGTCCAGAGCATCGACGACATCTCGAAGCTCAGCGACACCATCGCCGCCCACCTGCCCACCATCAAGCTCGTCGATCGCCAGGGCTTGCTCGAAATGGCGGACGCCAAGCAGCGTCTACAGCGCCTGTTCGAGCTGATGCAGGGCGAGATCGAGATCCTGCAGCTCGAGAGGAAGATCCGCTCCCGCGTCAAGAAGCAGATGGAGAAGACGCAGAAGGAGTACTACCTCAACGAGCAGATGCAGGCCATCCAGAAGGAACTGGGTGGCGGTGAGCGCGACGAGTTCAAGAACGAGCTGCAGGAGCTCGAAGAGCGTCTGCGCGCCAAGAAGCTCAGCGAGGAAGCGCGCACCAAGGTCGAGCGCGAGGTCAAGAAGCTGCGCATGATGCACCCCACCTCGGCCGAGGCCACGGTGGTGCGCAACTACGTGGACTGGGTGCTGGCGCTGCCCTGGTACGAGAAGACCGAGGAGCGCACGGATATCGAGGAAGCGATCACGATCCTCGACCAGGACCATCACGGCCTGAAGAAGTGCAAGGAGCGCATCGTCGAGTACCTGGCGGTGCAGGCTCTGACCAAGAAGCTGAAGGGCCCGATCCTGTGCTTCGTGGGTCCGCCCGGCGTGGGCAAGACGAGCATCACGCGCAGCATCGCGCGCGCCACGGGGCGCAAGTTCGTGCGCATCTCACTGGGCGGCGTGCGCGACGAAGCGGAGATCCGCGGCCACCGGCGCACGTACATCGGCGCGCTGCCCGGCAAGATCATCCAGAACCTGAAGCGGGTGGGCTCGAACAACCCGATCTTCTTGCTCGACGAGATCGACAAGATGAGCACCGACTTCCGTGGCGACCCTGCGTCGGCGCTGCTCGAGGTGCTCGACCCGGAGCAGAACCACAGCTTCAACGATCACTACCTCGATCTCGACTACGACCTGAGCGACGTGATGTTCGTCACCACGGCGAACAACCTGGGCTCGATCCCGATCCCGCTGCAGGACCGCATGGAGATCATCCAGCTCAGCGGTTACACCGAGTTCGAGAAGCTGAACATCGCGCAGCGCTACCTGATCCCGCGCCAGCGCCAGGAGTGCGGTCTCGACGAGGTGGAGGTCACGCTCGGCGACAACGCCGTACGCACGGTGATCCACCACTACACGAAAGAGTCAGGCGTGCGCTCGCTGGAGCGCGAGCTGGGCGGCATCTGCCGCAAGGTCGCGCTGGAGGTGGTCAAGGACAAGTCGAAGAAGAGCTTCGACATCGGTGCCGCCGATGTGCCCAAGTACCTGGGCGTCCCGCGCTACCGCCTCGACAAGCCGGAAACGCAGAGCGAGATTGGGCTCGTCCACGGCCTGTCCGTGTCCGACTACGGCGGCGACATCCTCGACTGCGAGGTGTCGGTGGTGCCGGGCCGCGGCAAGCTCAAGATCACGGGCCTGCTGGAGCAGGGCATGTCGGAGAGCGGCTACGCGGCGATCAGCTACGTGCGCTCGCGCGCGGGCGTGCTGCAGCTGGAGACGGACTTCCACCAGAAGCTCGACATCCACGTGCACTTCCCGGACTTCGTGCGCAAGGACGGGCCGAGCGCGGGCGTGACCATGGCCACGGCCGTGACCAGCGCGCTCACGCGCATCCCGGTGCGCCACGACCTGTGCATGACGGGTGAGATCACGCTGCGCGGTCGCGTGATGCCCATCGGCGGCGTGAAAGAGAAGCTGCTGGCTGCCGAACGCGGCGGCATGACGACGGTGCTCCTGCCCAAGGCCAACCGCAAAGACCTGCGCGAGATCCCGCGCCGCGTGCTCAAGTCGCTGCGCATCATCCTGGTCGATCACATGGACGACGTGCTCCGCCACGCCCTGATGCTCGACGACCCGCGCAAATACTTCGGCGAGCGCCGCCTGTTCCTCGAGTACCGCAACGGCGAGCTCTGGGAGCGCAACGCCGACGGCGGGTCCGTACGCCCCGGCGGCACTGCTGTACCCGGCGCCGAGCTGCTCCCCGTCCCGGGCAGCGACGAAGAGCGCCCCGGCGAGATCCAATAAACCTCAGGCTCCCGGCTGAGTTCAGCGCGCTGTTTGCAGGAGGCGGACGGAATCGGGCTTGCCACCCGCCGCCGGCGGTGCAAAACCCCGAAGCCCTCTTCGGGCGGGTAGCTCAGTCGGTAGAGCGCTGGCCTTACAAGCCGGATGTCGCAGGTTCGAGTCCTGTCCCGCCCACAAAGCTGCTCGAGGTCGCCTCTCTCGGCGGGCCTCAGCTGCGCGGCGCCGCGAGGAGCTTGCCGAGCTCACGCGCTTCGACGACGCGCTGCAGATCCGCGAAGCCGCCGATCAGCACACCTTTCACGAAGATCATCGGGAACGTGGGCCAGCCTGTCCAGAGCTTGAGCTTCAGGCGTTCGCGCCACTGGCTCACGTAGCTGCCGTACTCGAGGTAGCGATAGGGAATTGCCTGCTGCTCGAGCAGCTTGCGGGCGCGCCGGGGAAAGGGGTTCTGCCGCATGCCGACCACGACCACATCCTGGCTGGCAACCGCGGCCTGCACCTCGTCCAGCACGGCGCTGCCGTAGCTCGCGATCGTGTCGCGGATGGAGGGGTGAATGTGCTCTACGTCCAGGATTCGACGCGCCATGCCGAAGCTCATAGGGCCGACCGGACAAGAGGCAAGGGTCGCCGTGCGGCGCTTGCAGCCAGGATGCACGGGCGGCCGCCCTGGCCGTGCTTGACGGCCGTCCCGGGACCCTTCACATGGGGCACCTGAGAAGGAGTCCCCTTGCGAATTGAAGCAGTTTCTCTGGGTGCCGATCCCCCGCACGAGATCAATGTCATCGTCGAGGTGCCGGTGGGTGGCGAGCCCATCAAGTACGAGATGGACAAGGAGGCCGGCACCTTGGTGGTCGATCGCTTTCTGTACACGTCGATGCGCTACCCCGGCAACTACGGGTTCATGCCCCATACGCTCTCGGGCGACGGCGATCCGCTCGACGTGTTGATCGCCAATCAGCGCGGCATCGTCCCGGGCGCGATCGTGGCAGTCCGTCCCATCGGTGTGCTGAAGATGCAGGATGAGGCCGGGGTCGATGAAAAGATCATCGCCGTGCCCGTCTCCCGGCTGACCCGGCGTTACGAGCAGGTCCAGGATTACACGCAGTTGCCCGACATCACCATCAAGCAGATCGAGCACTTCTTCGAGCACTACAAGGATCTCGAAGACTTCAAGTGGGTGAAGGCGCTCGGCTGGGGAGACGTGAACGAGGCCAAGCGCATCATCTTGGAGAGCATCGAGCGGGCGAAGTATTCTCCGGCGTGATGAAGGGACTCCCGCTGTCTGGCAGCGACTCGCCCCTGCAGTGGCTTGATGATGACGGCGTCGCCCATGGGGTTCATGAACTACGTGCCCGTCTGTCACCTGCTCGGCAAGGAGCCCGCAGTCGTCGGCGAGTGGGGTGGGGCGCTCGCGCCGCTCGCGGGCCCGGTTTCGGTGCTGCTCGCGATGGCGTACTGGCGCGTCTGCTTGCGCCACTATCAAGGCGCCGGCGGCTGAAGGTCACTCGCCCAGGTAACGGCGGCGCAGGTGACGTTCGAACGCGCCGGTGCCGAGCGGAGCGCCGGTGGCGGCCTGAATCAGCTCGGAGGGTTCGAGCAAGCAGCCGCGACCCCAGACTTCTCGATTGAGCCAGGCGTCGAGCTCGCTCAGGTTGCCGCGCGCGATCTGCTCGGGCAGGTCCGGCTGGGCGCGGCGGGCCGCGTCGAAGAGTTGAGCCGCGGTGAGTGCTCCCAGCGTGTAGGTCGGGAAGTAGCCGAAGAGCCCCGCCGGCCAGTGCACGTCTTGCATGCAGCCGTCCTTGAAGTTGCCGGCCGTCGAGAGACCGAGCAGGCGGCGCATGCCGGCGTCCCAGAGCTCCGGCAGGTCGGCGACCTGAGCCTCGCCTTCGATCAGGGCGCGTTCGATCTCGAAGCGCAGCACGATGTGGCAGGGGTAGGTGACCTCGTCGGCTTCCACGCGGATGAAGTCCGGCTGCACGCGCGCGAGCACGCGCGCCAGGTTGTCGGCGGAGAAGGCCTCGCCGGCTCGTTCCGGGAAGGTCGCGGCCAGCAGCGGCGCCAGGAAGCGCGCGAACTCGGCGCTGCGGCAGATCTGCATCTCGAGCAGCAGACTCTGGCTCTCATGCAGCGCCATGCTGCGCGCGCGCCCGACCGGTTGATCGAGGAACTGGGGCGGGCGGTGCTGTTCGTACTTGGCGTGGCCGGTCTCGTGCAACACGCCGAGCAGGCCCGAGAGGCAGTCGCTCTCGTCGTAGCGGGTGGTGATGCGGACGTCCTCCGCCACGCCGCCGCAGAACGGGTGGTGGCTGGTGTCGAGGCGGCCGTGCTCGAAGTCGAAGCCCAGGCGGCGCATCAGCTCGAGACCGAGCTTTTGCTGGCTCTGTGCGGGGAAGGGGCCCTCGGGCAGCAGCGCAGGGCGCCGCGCCTGGCGCTCCAGCGCCGCGGCGATCAACCCCGGCAGGAACGCGCCGAGCTCCTGGAACAAGGGTGCGATCTGAGCGCTGCGCGCGCCGGGTTCGTAGCCATCGAGCAGAGCGTCGTAGCGGGAGAGCCCGAGCTGGTCGGCGAGCGCCGCGGCCACCTCGCGCTGCAGCCTCACGACCTCCTCGAGCAAGGGGCGAAACGTCTGCCAGTCGTTCGCGGGGCGTAGCTTGCGCCAGGCCTGTTCGCTCTTGCTGTGGGCCGTGGCCGACGCTTCCACGAGCGCGGTGGGGAGCGCCGTCGCGCGCACGTAGCCGCGCTGGATCTCGCGCAGGTTGGCGACCTGCCAGGGGCTGAGCTCGGCGGCGCGGCTCTCCGCCGCCGCGATCCATTCACCCACGCGCGGCGCCGACGACTCCTCGTGGATCAGTCCCTTCAGCGTGGCCAGGGCCGCTCCGCGCGCGGCCCCGCCCCCGGCGGGCATCATCGCCGCTTCGTCCCAGGAGGCGATGGCCTCCACGTGCTCCAGCTGCGACAGGCGTCGGAAATGTGCCTCGAGTGCCGTGTAGCTCATGGCCCCGGGATGCCACCGGCGCCGCGGGCTGTCTAGGGTTGTCCCCCGCAGCTAGGTGCGGGGTGCCCCCGCAATTACAGCTGGCGTGCTTCGCGGGTGAGTTTTACGTCGTCGATGCAGAGCTCGCTCGAGCCGAAGGGCGTGTCAGGGTTCGCGACGGCATTGGCGACGAAGCCGACGCCGGCGTTGTCGTCGTCCGCATGCGGCTCGAAGGCGATGCTGAACAGGCGGGGGATCTGGGTGACCGGCACCGCGGCCACGATCGCGGCGTCGTAGGGTTGCTCTTGGTGGCCCACCTTGAACACCAGCGCGACCTGCAAGGGGCCTTTGATCCACGCCCGCAGCGAGACGCGATAGCGCTGGCCCCGCTCGAGCGCGAAGGAGTTGGGGGAGAGGCTCCGATCGCCCCAGGGCCAACCGCCGATCACGAAGGCTCCCGAGCGTACGGTGGTGCAGAGCGCGCCCCGGACCACGTCGTAGGGGGCGAGCGCCGTCGGTTCCGGAGCCACGAAGTCGTCCCAGCGCCGTACCGACCACAGCGCCGTGCCCTGCGAGAAGTCGCCGTTGGTGATCAGGTTGGGGCCGATCCCGGCGGGCAGCGGCCCCTCGCTCATGAGCGTTCGACTCGTGGGGGCGAAGCCGGGTAGCACCATTGCGCGCGCCGGGCGGTCGCGCCGCAGTCCCGGTTGCAGGTCCGGTGCGGGCTGCCCGATCGTGGAGGGCGCAGGGCGAAGCTGGGGGGCCGCCCACCTCCTCGCGGCGCTCGTGGCGCTCGCGGAAGCCTTCGCGGCCGCTGCCCTGGCGCGCGCGCGAGTCTGTTCCGCCGCCGTGCTCGCGGCGGCTGGCTCGAGCGCCGCCGCGCCGGCGCCAGGTTCCAGCGCCGCCGTCCCGGCGCCCGCCGGCTCGCTGGGCTCGGGCGCCAGCGTGAGCTCGGGCTCGCGGCTCCGCAGAGGCTGGAGCCATTGCGACAGCGCAAAGGGGAACGCCGCAGCGAGGCCTCCGAGCGCGAGCCAGCCCGGCCGCAGCTTCACGGCTCGTCGAGCCGCGGCCAGAGGCTGACCGGCGGCACGGGGCGTGGCCAGGGCCGCCCTCGCTGTCTCGTCCGCGAGGCGCTCCAGCACGCGCCGCCGGAGCGCCGCGGGCGCCGGCTCCTCCCGTTGCAGCGCACGCAGCTCGCCGAGTGAGGTGAGCCTCTGGCGATCGGGAGCGCTCATGGCTCGTGCTCCTCTGCCGGCTCCGCGAGCTGCCCGGCTTGGGGCAGCGCCACGTCCGCGTCGGCGCAGCAGCGTCGAAAGATCGCCCAGGCCCGGCGCACGCGCGAAAATACCACCGATGGCGCGACGCCCAGCTGTTCAGCGGTCTCGCGCCCCGTGAGTTGCTCGAGCTCGAACAAGGTGAACGCGACGCGCAGCTCCGGGGGCATCTGATCGAGCGCCTCGGCCAGCAGCGCGAGCTTCTCCGCGCGTTCGAAGGCCTGCTCGGGGCTCCAGAACACGGCGCGGCCGGGCGGCACCTCGTACACGCCGGAGACGCTGTCGATCGAGTCCGTGAGCTCTTCGGGGCGCCGGCGTCGCCCTCGCCGCCAGTTGGCCGCCACGCGGGCGGTGGCGCCGAGCACGAAGGCTCGCTCCCTCCCGACATCGATGTCGTCGAGCCGGCGCACCACGACCAGCATGACCTCCTGGACCACGTCGTCGGCGTCACGGTCCGTCACGCCCAGGTTGCGCGCCGTGCGCCAGACCGCGTCGAGGTGCTGGCGCACGATGCGCTCGACCCGCTCCGATACATCGGGCAGCTCGGAGCTCGACTCGCCGGCAACCGGAAATAACGCGCAGCGCAGCAGGGAAAGGGTCGAGAGCAGCATGGGCGTCGCGGCCGCCTGTGCGCAGTCGCCGACACTACAATGTCCCGTCGCGGAGAACTCAGACCGTGGCAGCGCGCAAAAATCGCCAGATCCGTTCAGGCGCAGGGCTCTCCCGGCGGCGAACCCCATCGCCGGCCAAACGGCCATGATTCCCGGGGGCGAGCCCCCCCGGGGCTTCTCAAGGACCGGCAGCCCCTGCCGATCATCGATGTGCAAACGACAGACCCTGCGGGGGCCAGAAAGCGCTCATGGCGTCAGAACGCATACTTTTCGTCGATGATGATCCGGTGGCTCGCCGAGCCTTTGCCCGCGCGATGCGGCAAAGCGGCTTCATCGTGGACCTGGCGAAGGACGGGGACGAGGCCTGGGAGCTCGCCACTCACTTTCCCTACGCCGTGATCGCGACCGATCTGCGCATGCCCGGTATGGACGGGATGATGCTGATCGACCAGCTGCGCGAGCTGCAGCCCGACCCGGTGTGTCTGCTGGTGACGGGCGTGAAGCAGCTGGAGTGGTATCGCGACCCGGGCGAGGCCAAGGTCGACGTGATCCAGAAGCCGTGGAACGGCGACCAGCTCGCCGAGGCGCTACGCGCAGCGCTGCGCGAGTACCGCAGCCGTGCCAGCGCCAGCTTACCGCCCGAGTCCGAGTGCCCTGATGTGGCCGAGCAGCGCGAGGTGCTGGTGGTGGGCATGCCCGCCGCAGTGAAGGCGCGCGTCGCTCAGGCGTTGCAGGGCCACGGCACGGCGTTCTACGCCGGCGACGTGGCGGCGGCCGCCGATCTGCTGCGACAACGTCCGACCATCGCCTGCTGCCTGATCGCGGACACGCTGGCGAGCGGCCCCGAGTTGCGGCGCCTGGGTGGCAATACCAGCCGCGTGCCGCTGATCGTGCTGGGCAACGGCGATCCGGAGCGGGCCGGCGTGCGCGCGATCCGCAACGGCGCGCACGACTGGCTCTCGCTGGAGGGGCTCGAGAACGCGGCTCTGCTGCGCGCGATCGCGATCGCGACCGAGCGCAGCCGCGCTCCCCAGGGGCCGCTGCCCGTGTGCACCGAGCAGACCAATCCGAACCTGCTCTCGGATCGCTTTCGCCAGGCCACCTCGCGCGCCAAGCGCTTTCAGCGCCAGGCCGCCGTGCTGTTGGTCGACATCGACCGCTTTGGCGACGTCAACGCCTCGCTGGGTTACGACGCCGGGGATGAGCTACTCGGCCTCGTGGCGGAACGGCTGAAGGCCTGCGTACGCGAGAGCGACGCCGTATTCCGGCTGCACCAGGACGAGTTCGCGCTGGTGCTGGAGGACCTCGGCACCGGCGACGGCCTCGACGTGCCGGCCCAGCGCGTCCTGAACTCGTTCGCCACGCCGTTTCGCTGCCGCGGGCACGAGATCGTGCTGACCGCCAGCATCGGCGGGGCGGTGTTCCCGACCCACGGGGACAAGCCGACAGAGCTGATGCAGCGTGCGGAATCGGCGCTGGAGCAAGCCAAGCGCGATGGGCGCAACCGCTACTGCACGTTCAGCGAGCCCAGCAGCGTGATCGGCCCCCAGGGGGGCAACCCGCAGCTCAACTGAAGGCAACCGGTCGTGGCTCCGGGTCCGGTCGACGCGTTGGCATCGTCTCGTCACTTTTCTTTTTGAGTCTGCGAGGAGGCATGTGCTAAAC
>Ga0207678_10006557_pt1 | contig 10317 bp, 11 predicted proteins | sample KBSC63metaG_FD_184319 | JGI IMG/M metagenome (GOLD analysis project Ga0207678, IMG submission 184319) | Corn rhizosphere microbial communities from Kellogg Biological Station, Michigan, USA - KBS C6-3 metaG (SPAdes) (version 2) | ecosystem: Host-associated > Plants > Roots > Rhizosphere > Soil ...
GGGCAAGCCTCGCGCATCCGTAGCGGGCGGCGCGGCCTCGGCTATCCCCGGACCGGCCGCGAGACGCTGCCCGAGGCGGACCTCGTCATCCCGGTCGAGCCCGGCACGACCTTCTACCTGATGACGGACGGCATCACGGACCAGATGGGCATCCCCGCGCCGTGCACCACGCCGCGGCTGATCGGCCACCGCGATTTTCATCCACCGTTTCCGGCGTGGACGCACACCTTCCAGCCGATGTTCTCGCGCAAGCTGGCGTGGGCGTCGGACGAGGACGTGATGGACAACTGCAAGGATGCGCCGAAGCTGGTGTGGCTGCTCGATATCCGTGACGAAACCAATCCCGTCATCGTCGCCACGGCGCCGCTGCATCCGAACGACGGCGAACTGTGCTCGCGCGGCGGCCGCTTCGGCGCCCACAACATCCATCCCAATTTTCCGGGCCCGCTGTATGCCAACCTGCAGAACACCACGGTGTCGACCTGGTTCAACGGCGGTGTGCGCATCTACCGGGCCGTCGAGGGGCCGAAGGGCGTGGCGGATGTGCCGCCGCAGATCGAAGAGCTCGGCTACTACATTCCGGCGGCGCCGCCCCGGAATCCCTCGAAGACGATTCAGATCAACCACGCCATCGTCGGTGCCGACGGATTGATCTACGCCAACGATCGCTTTGCCGGCGGACTCTACATCCTCCGCTACACCGGCACGGCTCCGCTGGATTGAAGGCTCGCCGCGCCGTGGCGCGGAGCGCGACGGGCACGGCCCTTGCTCGATCATGGGTATGGGTCGTGCGCTTCTCGCGTTTACCAGCCTTGTCGCCGCGGCCGCGCTTTCCACCACGGCCGTTGCGCAACAGAAACCGGACGCGGCGGCGAAGGGGGCTGCCGGCAAGCTCGCCATGCTCGCGGCGCAGGTGCTCGTGGATCGGGCTGGTTTCTCGCCGGGTGAAATCGATGGAAACGGCGGCACCAACACCGACAACGCCATCGACGCCTACCAGCGCGTCACGGGCTCGCGTATCGAGGATCTCGTGGCCGCCATGCAGGAACCGCCCACTATCAAGTACACGATCACCGCCGAGGATGCCGCCACGCCGCTCGTTCGCTCGATCCCGCGCGACATGATGGCCAAGGCGCGTTTGAAGCGCCTGAACTACACGTCACAGCTCGAGATGCTCGCCGAGAAGTTCCACGCATCGCCGGCGCTGCTGAAGCGCCTCAATCCGCGGCTTCGGCTCGGCGCCGGACAGCAGATTGTCGTGCCGAACGTGCACGTCGTCACGGACGCCGAGGGGAAGCCGCAGCCGGACCTGGTCATCCACGTGTCGAAGTCGTTCTCCACGCTCTGGGTGACCGACGGCGCGGGCAAGACGATCATGCACGCGCCGGTCACGAGTGGCAGCGAACACGACCCGCTCCCGATCGGCACGTGGAGCGTCACCGCCGTGTCGCGCAATCCGAGCTTCAACTACAACCCCGATCTCTTCTGGGACGCGAACCCGGCACACTCGAAAGCGAAGATTCCGGCGGGACCGAACAACCCGGTCGGCGTCGTGTGGATCGATCTCAGCAAGGAGCACTACGGCATTCACGGGACGCCGGAGCCCTCGACCATCGGCCACACGGAATCGCACGGCTGCGTGCGGCTCACCAACTGGGACGCGCTGCGCCTTGCCGCCATGGTCGGCAAGGGCACCCGAGTGGAGTTCGTCGAGTGACGTGCTCCGGCGCCGCGGCGACGGCGCTTGCCGCGGCCGTGCTCGCCGCTGGGGTCAGTGCCGGCGCCGATGACGACGCGATCAGAGATCTGCGAGAGCGGCATCTCGTGGTGCCGGTGCAAGGCGTCGATCGCGACGCGCTTCACGACAGCTTCGGCGACAGGCGCGATGCCACGCGGCGGCACGAAGCGCTCGACATTCCGGCGCCGCGCAACACGCCGGTCATTGCGGTCGATGACGGCACGGTGGCGAAGCTCTTTCGCAGCAAACCGGGTGGCATCACGATCTACCACTACGATCCGTCGCGTACGTACGCCTACTACTACGCGCATCTCGCCCGCTACGCCGAAGGGCTGAAGGCCGGCGATACGCTGCGGCGCGGCGAAATCATCGGCTACGTCGGCACGACCGGCAACGCGCCGCCCGCCACGCCCCATCTTCATTTCGCCATCTTCAAGCTGGCCGCTGCGGCGCGATGGTGGGAGGGTGTGGCCATCGACCCCTATCCCGTCTTGAAATAGGCCGGTGTGGCGGCGATGCGACGCGTCGGCCGGCGACGGCGTCAGCCCGTCGCGACCGGGCCGCGACGCGCGAGGATGTCTGCCTTGCGGATCAGGATCAGGTGGTGCGGGCACTTCTTCGTGTTGTCGTAGAGTCGCTCGCAGTCGTCGCACCGCACGCACTCGCTCTTCAGGATCTTGGGCCCGTCGATCGCGCCCCACTCGCACGCCTTCTGACAGATCTTGCAGGTGTTGCACTCAGACCATCGCTTGATCCGGAACACCGTCAGGTTCGACAGCACGCCGAGAAACGCGCCGAGCGGGCAGAGAAAGCGGCAGTACAGGTTGCGGACGAAGATGCTGGCGACGAGCAGCGTGCCCAGCATCGCGAGCAGCACCGGCGTGCGCAGGTGCAGACCGAACATCCAGAACGGTTCCACGTACGGGTAGATCAGCGGATCGCGCGTGACGACGAAGTAGGTGAGCGTGCCACCGAGGATGCCGTACTTGATCCACGACGCCCGCATTTCGAGCGCCCGTGGCACGTTCCATTTCCAACGGTCCGGCACCACGGCGTCGACGAGCTGGGTGACGGCGCCGAACGCGCAGATGCGGCCACAGTAGACGCGTCCCCACAGGATCGTGGAGACGAGCGTCACCACGGCGAGCAGATACCACGCCAGGTTCGGACGGAAGACCGGCAGGTTGCCACCGAGCAGTCCGAAGACGTTCACGATCGAAATCAACAGGCTCTTCGATACGCCGAGGAACGCGACAGCTGCGATGAGCGTGACGAACTTCAGCTTCACGCTCTTCCGGAAGAAGCTCACGAAGGCGAGCACGAGAAACGCCGACACGAGGACGAGGTCGGGCGCCTGCGCCCGCAGGTCGTCGCCCCACGTGGGCACGTCATCTTCCTCGTCCGGAAAGTCCCAGCCTCCGGCTTGCGGCTGCTCCGTGCCCTGCAGGTAGAGTGCGGTCTTCAGACCGCCCTGCCCGTGGAGACCACCCGGCATGACGTAGCTGCGGGCCTTCAGCCCCGCAGCTGCGATCAGCAGCAGGAGAACGGGCAGCAGCACGCGCAGGAGCTGCGCCCGACCCTTCACGGCTTGGTGGCTGCGGGCGGCGCGAGCAGCGAGCGGGCCACGCGTCTCGAGGCGTTGCGGAGCGTGCGGACCGCGCTCGACATGGTGATCGTCGCGCGCGACACGGCGTCGATGTCTTCGCCGAGCTTGAAGGGGTCGCGGATGTCCTTGCCCTTGAACTGTGCCGAGAACGCCGGCATGTCGATGGAGAAGCTGCCGTACGGTTCGTGGTGCTCGCCGATGACGACACCAGCCATCACGCCCTTCGGGTCGAGCCCCACCAGCATCACGATGGGCCCGCCGTAGCCGCGCTCGAGCGGCACCACCTCGGTGGTCCAGAAGGCGTAGCCGAGCAGTGTCCGGCCGCCGCGCCCGTCGCCCGCGTACGCGGTGAAGTGGAGCGGCTCACCCTCTTTGGGCGTGAACGTCGTGGCCGTCGGGAACAGGCGTTTGAGCTTGTCCAGCACCGAGGCGTCGATGCCGGCCTGTCCCAGTGCGAGGCTGCCGCTGCCCACGAGCAGGGCCGCCAGTATGATGAGCCGTTTCAGGGTCGTGTCCTCGGAGACCGAATTATAGGGGATAGTAGACGGCATGAGGCTTTCGACCAGGACGTGCGCCGTGAGCGCGGCGGCGCTGCTGCTGCTCATCCCCGCCGGCAGTGTGGCTCAGGGTAGTGGCCAGACCGACGAACCGCCCAATCCCCTGAAGACGGTGAAGGCGCTGAAGTGCCGCTTTCCGGTTGCCGTGTCCGGCTCGTGGAAGGGCGGCGAAGCCGTGGCCACGCCGCGGTCGCAGGAGCTGCTCATCAACGTTACCGAAATCGACGTGAACGACGGCACCGCCGAAGTGGCCGGTACGGCCGGCAAGGCGTTCGTCAGCGCCGTGCTCTCGGGTTGGAGCCTCTACTTCGTGGAGAACGGCGTCGGCCAGCTCAACGTCACGACGGTGTTCGCGCAGGAGAGCGCGCCGGGCAAGCTCAAGGCCGTGCATTCCCGGCACGGCTATCTGCAGATGCAGGTGGGGAAGTTCATTGCCGAGCCTTCCGTCTCGCAGAACTACGGCGAATGCGAGATCGTTCCGTAACCGCGTCCGTAGGCCCGGGTCTTCAGACCCGGGCGGCCACCTGCTACGATCGAAACGTGAGCAAGGGAACCCCCTGCGTCCTGGCCGCCGCGCTCGTCTTCGCGGCCGCCGTCGTCGCATCGCTGCGGGCCGAGCCGGCCGCCCTGTCCGCACCGGCGGCCCAGGCTCGCGAAGCCGACAAGGGCGAGAAGATCATGAACGCCAGCTGTCAGGATTGCCACGAGGTGCGCACGCTGCAGGTCCAGGCGAAGAACGCCGACGAGTGGACCGCCACCGTGCAGGACATGATCACCAAGGGAGCGAAGGTCGCCAAGGACGACATCCCCGTGCTGGTGGATTATCTCGTCGACCATCACGGCCCGCTCCCTGACGGCCGCGGCAAGGTCATCGTGCTCAACGTCTGCACGATGTGCCACGATCTCAAACGGATCCGCTTCGGCCGCCGCTCGCCCGAGGAGTGGGAAGAGACCCTCAACGCAATGCTCAACGAAGGCGCGCCGCTCTCAGACGATCAGTTCCCGATCGTGCACGCCTACCTGTCACGCAACTTCGGCGTCGAGTGATTCCCGCCGCTGAAGCGCTCGAACGGCTGCGGGCCGGCAATCGCCGCTTCGCCGCCGACGAATCCGTGCACGCGGGCACCGGCTTCCGGTCGCGGCGTCTCGAAACCGCGACGACGCAGGAGCCGTTCGCCGTCATCCTCGGATGCTCCGACTCACGCGTGCCGGCCGAGATCGTCTTCGACCAGGGACTTGGCGATCTGTTCGTCATCCGCGTCGCGGGAAACATCGTGGCGCCGTCGCAGATCGGCAGCGTCGAGTTCGCGGCGGCCCGCACCGGCGCGCGGCTCGTCGTGGTCCTGGGACATTCGAGTTGCGGCGCCATCCTGGCGACGCTCGAGGAGCTGGCGCGGCCGTCGAAAGAGCAGTCGCGCAATCTTCGTTCGATTGTCGAGCGGGTGCAGCCGGCCATCGAGCCGGTTCTGCTCTCGCAGATCACACCCACGGACGACGCGCTCATCCGGCGCGCAGTGCGCGCCAACGTCAAGGCGTCGGTGAGCCACCTCCGTCACGGCTCGGACATCCTCGAGCGTCTGATTCAGACCGACGGCCTCGTCATCGTCGGCGCGGAATACTGCCTCGAGACTGGCATCGTCGAGTTCTTCGACGGCGTGTGATCTGAAGTAGCATGAGCCGCGACCAGCTCAGCCGCCTGGCCGCGGTGGAGCTGGCACCGGAGGCCACCGTATGAAGGACGGCGTAGCGCTCAGCATCTCGCAGTTCCTCGACGCGTGGCGCATTTTCGGCCGCGCGTGCCCCGGTGCGCGCGTCGACAGCGCGGCCGGCGTGGACTACGTGTTCACGGGCCTGCCGATCGCCTTCTTCAACGTCGCAGTGCTCACCAGTGGCGAGCTCTCGGCGGCGGACTTGGACGCGGCGGCGCGCGGCGCCGTGCGGTGGGCCTCCGACAAGAACGCGCCGTGGCTGTTCATCGTCACGCACGAGACGCTCGCACCCGGCACCGATGCGGCCGCCGTGCTCGCGCCTCGGGATCTGGTGCCGCTCCTGCCTTTGACCGGGATGCTCGCGACGAAGATTGCCCCGGCCACGTCAGCTCCCAGCGGGCTGCAGCTCGAGGTGACGGAAGACGACGAGAGCTCCGCGGCCATGATCGACGTGAACAGCGCCGCCTACGGCATCGACCTCGCGGCCTCGAAGCCGGCGTTCGGCCGCGGCGCATTTTGGGCGGATCACCTGGGCGTGCTCGGCCGGGCCAGTCGCGCGCCGGTGACGAGCGCTGCCGTGCTTCTCGCGGGCGGCCATCGCTACGTGGCGCTGGTCGCCACCTCGCCGTCACATCAAAGGCAGGGCTTTGCGGAAGCCGCCATGCGGCGCGCATTGGATGAAGCTGCTGGCAAATTTGGCGAGCGTCCGTCGTTCCTTCACGCGTCGGACGCCGGCCGTCCCATCTACGCGCGCATGGGTTACCAGGTCGTCGCCACGCACACGTGCTTCATCGACAAGAAGTTACTGGAAGGGCACGAGAATTAGTTGCGCACGAGCTGGGGGGCAATGCTCCAGTTGGCACGCTGCTTGGACTTATGAATCGCATGGAACACGCATCCCAATCAATCGAACAGGCCTGTGCACAGGCCGAGCGGCTGATTGCGAGCAACGCCGCGCCGCAGGAGGTGTTCGCGTGCCTGATTGCAGCCGCCGAGCGGCTCTCGGGTCACGGAGCGGTCGCGTCGGTGCTGGTGCTGGACGACGCCGGCTTGCTGCGCAACGGCGCATCGCCGAATCTGCCCGCCGACTACCTGCGCGCCATCGACGGCCTGAAGCCCGATGCCGCCGTTGGCACGTGCGCGGCCGCGGCCGCCACCGGTATCGCGGTGGTCACCCCCAGCTTCCTTGCCGACGACAAGTGGGCGGAGCTGCGGCACCTCCCGCTGGCGATCGGGTTTGCCGGCGCGTGGAGCATGCCGATCAAGTCCGCCGACGGCCGCGTGCTCGGCACCTTCGGCACCTACTACCGCGACGTGCGACACCCGTCCCCCGAGGAGGTGACGGCGATCGGCACGTTGGCGACCACTGCGGCGCGCGCGTTGGAGCGAAAGGCGGCATCCTAGGCGCGTGGACCGTACCAGCTGGAACAGCCTGGTCAGCGGCAACGGGTGCGCGCGGTGCGCGCCGCGGCCGGCGTCGAACGACCACTGGGATTTCGTGGCGGCGCTGTCGGCGTCGTCACTCTATCTCGCGAAGAACCAGACCTATCGCGGGCAGTGCCAGCTGGTCTTCGACCGGCGGCACGCCGCACGGCTGGACCAGCTCACGGACGAGGAGTATGCGGCGTTCAGCCGTGATCTGTTCGTCGCGCAGCAGGCCGTGTTCACGGCCGTGCGCCCTGATCACACGAACATCGAGTCGCTCGGCAACGTCGTGCCGCACCTGCATTGGCACATCATTCCGCGCTACGTCAACGATGCCCGCTGGGGCCTTCCGATCTGGACCACGCCGTTGAGCGCGATGTTCGATCGTCGCCTCGCTGACGGCGATCGGGCCGGATTGATCGATCTGCTTCGACGCCAGCTCGCACGGTAGGATTCGAACGCGGAGGATTGGACGAGGAACGCGCTGAACGCGAAGTCCGCCGGCCGCGGCGAAGTAGAGTCGCCCTCTACATCTTCTTGCGCGCTTCCAGGATCGCCTGCACCAGCGACTCGGGTACGTCCTCCGGCACCGGGTCGTCGGCGCACGTCTTGGCGAGGAGCACCGTCTTCTCGTAGGTCTTCAGATAGTCGACGCAGGAGGCGCACACGGCCATGTGGCGCTCGAACTCCGCGCGCTGGTCGGTGGGCAGTTCGTCGTCCAAGTAGCTCATGATGAAGTCGATGAGCTGCTGACACGTGATGTAAGGCCGGGCGTCCACGTCATTTCCCTCAGCGGTGGCTCACTGTAGCGTATTCGCCGTGGCGGCTGCTACCGGCGCGCGTCCCACTCTGTTGCAGCAGCTTGGCGACGAGCCCCGTCCACCCCGTCTGGTGACTGGCGCCCACACCGCGTCCGTTGTCGCCGTGAAAGTACTCGTGGAACGGCACGAGATCGTTCCACAACGGATCGGACTGGAAGCGCTCGTTCGCGCCGAAGACCGCCCGGCGGCCGCCGGCGTCCCGCAGGAAGATGCGGGTGAGGCGCTGCGACAACTCCGCGGCCACCTGCGCCAGGTTCATCATCCGGCCCGATCCGGTCGGGCACTCCACTTTGAAGTCGGGTCCGAGATAGTGATGAAACCGCTGTAGCGATTCCACCAGCAGGAAGTTCGGCGGAAACCAGATCGGCCCGCGCCAGTTCGAGTTGCCGCCGAAGAGCCCGCTCGCCGATTCACCGGGCTCGTAGTCCACGCGATGGACCTCGTCGCCGAGCACGAGCGTGTAGGGATGGTCGCGATGCGCGCGCGACAGCGCGCGCACCCCGTAAGGCGAGAAGAACTCGTTCTCGTCCAGCATCACCCCGAGCACCCGGCGCAGACGATCGAGGCTCACGATAGACAGAAGCCGGCGCTCACCTACCCCCGGCGTGAGGACGCTGGCGACGTTGCCGGTCAGATCCGGACGATGCTTCAGGAACCATTCGAGCCGGCGGCGGAACCCCGGCAGCTTCTCGAGCAGTGCCGGCTCCAGTGTTTCGATCGCGAAGAGCGGAATCAGGCCGACCATCGAGCGCACGCGCATCGGGATGAGATCCCCGTTGCCGAGATGCAGCACGTCGTAGTAGAAGCCGTCGGCCTCGTCCCACAGCGTGATGCCATCGTCGCCGATGTTGTTCATCGCATTGGCGATATACAGGAAGTGCTCGAGAAACTTGGTGGCGACGTCCTCGTACACCGGGTCTTCCTTCGCGAGCTCGAGCGCGATGGCGAGCATATTGAGCGTGAACATTCCCATCCAGCTCGTGCCGTCGGACTGCTCGATGTGCCCGCCGGTGGGCAGCGGCGCGCTGCGGTCGAAGACGCCGATGTTGTCCAGGCCGAGGAAGCCGCCCTGGAACACGTTGTTGCCCTCGGCGTCCTTCCGGTTCACCCACCAGGTGAAGTTCAGGAGCAGCTTGTGGAACACGCGCTCCAGAAACGCGCGGTCGCCGACACCTCGTCGCCGCTTCTCGATCTTGTAGACGCGCCACGCCGCCCAGGCGTGCACCGGCGGGTTCACGTCGCCGAACGCCCACTCGTACGCAGGCAGCTGTCCGTTCGGGTGCATGTACCACTCGCGCAGCAGCAGCACCAGCTGCGACTTGGCGAACGTGGAGTCGACGAGCGCCAGCGCCACGCAATGAAACGCCAGATCCCACGCCGCGTACCAGGGGTACTCCCACTTGTCGGGCATGGAGATGACGTCTTCGTTGGCCAGCTGCATCCAGCCGGAGTTGCGGCCGTGCAGCCGTTCGGCCGGCGGCACCGGCTGGCCCGGGTCGCCTTGCAGCCAGCGTCGCACGTCGTAGTTGTAGAACTGCTTCGACCACAACATGCCGGCCAGCGCCTGACGCATGACGAGCCGGCCGTCCGGCGTGAGATCGCGAGGAATGACGGTGTCGTAGAACTCGTCGGCCTCGCGGATGCGGGCATCGAAGACGGCAGCGAAGTCCGAGCCGATACCGTCGGCCGGTGGCACCGCCGCCAGCCGCAGTCGGACGACGACCGACCCGCCCGGTTCAATCGTCAGCTGGAACCGACCCGCCGCCTTCGTACCGACGCCAGCTGGATTGACGGCGCCAGCGGCCCCGGTGACGACGTGGTCGTTGATGCCGTCCTTGACGAACGGTGCGCTGCTCGGCGCACCAAAGATGCACTCGCAGTTGGTCTCGTTCTCGGTGAAGAGCAGATCCGGCGACCCGTCGAACACCAGCGTGCGGCGGCCGCTGTCGGGATGATCGAGCTCGATGCGCGGAGCCCCGTCGCCCCGCCACAGGCGCGGACGCGCGCTCCCTGGCTCCCACGACCATGTGTTGCGGAACCACACGGTCGGCAGCACGTGCAGCGGGGCCGGCTCGGGCCCGCGGTTGGTCGCGGTGATTCGAATCAGGATGTCTTCGGGCGATGCCTTGGCGTATTCGACGACGACGTCGAAGTAGCGGTCGCCATCGAAGTAGCCGGTATCGGCCAGCTCGTATTCCGGATCGAGCTTGCCGCGCCGGCGGTTCGTGTCGACGAGGTCCGCATACGGATAGGCCCGCTGCCCGTACTTATAGAGGAATTTCATGTACGAGTGCGTGGGCGTGGAGTCGAGGTAGAAGTAGTACTCCTTGACGTCCTCGCCGTGGTTGCCTTCGTTGCCGGTGAGGCCGAAGAGCCGCTCCTTGAGAATCGCGTCCTGCCCGTTCCAGAGCGCCAGTGCGAGGCACACCGACTGACGGCGATCGCAGATTCCGGCCAGGCC
>Ga0207678_10006558_pt1 | contig 10317 bp, 8 predicted proteins | sample KBSC63metaG_FD_184319 | JGI IMG/M metagenome (GOLD analysis project Ga0207678, IMG submission 184319) | Corn rhizosphere microbial communities from Kellogg Biological Station, Michigan, USA - KBS C6-3 metaG (SPAdes) (version 2) | ecosystem: Host-associated > Plants > Roots > Rhizosphere > Soil ...
AAATCTGACCGGCAGCCGGAGGCGAAACCGGCGCACTCTGCTCTCAGCAGGGGACGCGGCTTAAAGCAACGACGATCGGGCTTCCTTGGTCTCTGCCGGCTTCCATCACCGGCGCGGGTCACCGAAGAGGCTTGTTCATCTTTGCCGGCCGTGCGGACGGGGATCTCCCCATCCAATCCAAGGCAGCTGAGCGGCAGCAGAGTGCAGGCGTCGGCGCGTCCCCATCGCGCGCAGGCGACAAGCTCTTAAGCCGCATCATCAAGGGCTTGGAAAGCCCTATAGCCGTGGGGAATAGCGCAATGACTGAGCGCATCCGCGAGTTTCTACGCAAGCGTAAAGACGAGGGCCCTTGCCTGGTCGTCGACCTTGACGTCGTTCGCGACAATTACACCGCCTTCGCCAAGGCGCTGCCGGACACCCGTGTGTTCTATGCCGTGAAGGCTAACCCGGCGCCGGAAGTCCTGGCTTTGCTGGCCAAGCTCGGCTCCTGCTTCGACACCGCTTCGATCGCCGAGATCGAGATGGTGCTCGCCGCCGGCGCGACGCCCGACCGCGTCTCCTATGGCAACACGATCAAGAAGGAGCGCGATATCGCGCGCGCCTTTGCGCTCGGCGTTCGCCTCTATGCCGTCGACTGCAAGGCCGAGGTCGAGAAGACCGCCCGGGCGGCACCTGGCAGCCGCGTGTTCTGCCGTATCCTGTCCGACTGTGTCGGCGCCGAATGGCCGCTGTCGCGGAAGTTCGGCTGCGAGCCGGCCATGGCGGTCGACGTGCTGGAGCATGCCCTCAAGGCAGGTCTTGAGCCGGTCGGCGTGTCGTTCCACGTCGGCTCTCAGCAGCGAAACCAGCATGCCTGGGACCGCGCGCTCGCGTCAGCGGCGGCGGTATTCAAGGAATGCGGCGAGCGCGGCATCAACCTCACGATGGTCAACCTCGGCGGCGGCTTCCCGACGAAGTACCTGAAGAACGTTCCGTCGGTGAAGACCTACGGCACGGCCATCTTCAAGGCGCTGCGCAAGCACTTCGGCAACCGTATCCCGGAGACCATCATCGAGCCGGGCCGCGGCATGGTCGGCAATGCCGGCACCATCGAGGCGGAAGTCGTCCTCGTCTCCAAGAAGAGCGAGGAAGACGACGTGCGCTGGGTCTATCTCGACATCGGCAAGTTCGGCGGTCTCGCCGAGACGATGGACGAATCGATCCGCTACCCGATCCGCACCCCGCGGGACGGCGACGCCCTGGCACCCTGTGTGCTGGCGGGCCCGACCTGCGACTCAGCCGACGTGCTGTACGAAAAGGAGCCCTACATGCTCCCCGTCAGCCTCGAGATCGGCGACAAGGTGCTGATCGAGGGCACAGGCGCCTACACGGCGACCTACTCCTCGGTGGCGTTCAACGGCTTCTCGCCGCTGAAGACCTATCACATCTGACATCGCCGGGAGCCGGTTGTGCCGGCTCCCCTCACCCCACAAGCAACGCCCCTCGCAGCGCGCGCCTGGTCGCGCGCCGGGGCGGGAGCAGGCTGACATGATATCGATCCGGAAAGAGCGTCCTCCCGACGTCGCGGCGCGCGAAGTGCTGCTCGACGAAGCTTTCGGCAATCACCGATGGCGCAAGAGTTCGCAGCGTCTGCGAGACGGCCGATCCCCGGCCGAAGGACTCGCTTTTGTGGCGACCGATGGGAGGCGCGTCATTGGGACCGCCCGTCTCTGGAATGTCGTGTGTGGCACCGGTCAATCGGCGCTGCTGCTCGGACCGGTGGCGGTTGCCGCCGACTGCCGTAACCGCGGCGTCGGCGCGGCGCTCGTGGATCACGCGCTCGCGGCGGCTCGCCGGCGCGGCCACGCCGCGGTCGTGCTCGTTGGCGACGCGCCCTACTACAGCCGCTTCGGTTTCTCCACGGAGAAGACTGCGGCCCTGCGCATGCCCGGTCCGTTCGAACGCGACCGGCTGCTAGCCCTCGAACTCGTACCTGGCTCGCTCAAGGGCGCCCGTGGTCTGCTGCGTGCACCCAGCAAGCGGATGCCACAGACGGGTCTCGCTGCCTCCGCCGCATAATTTCTGTCAGAATGCCGTGGACGCCGGGTAGTATTGCCCGGCGTCTATTCCGTTTGCGCTTAACCAAAGATATGACCTGCCTTCCCTGGAGACGCTGACGATGCCTAAATGGCCAGTGCATGCCCGTATTGACGGGCCAATCGTATTGATCGGCTTCGGTTCGATCGGCAAAGGCACCCTGCCGCTGATCGAACGTCATTTCAGTTATGACAAAAAACGATTTGTCGTCATCGATCCCGAAGACAAAGATCGCAAGCTGCTCGATCAGCGCGGCATCCGCTTCATCCATCAGGCGGTCACCAAGGACAACTATCGCCACCTGCTGACCCCGCTGCTGACCGCGGGCGGCGGCCAGGGCTTTTGCGTGAACGTGTCGGTCGACACCTCCTCGCTCGACATTATGGAGCTCTGCCGCGAGGTCGGCGCGCTCTACATCGACACCGTGGTCGAGCCCTGGAAGGGCTTCTACTTCGACCAGAAGCTTGGTCCTGAGGCGCGAACGAATTACGCGCTGCGCGAAACGATTCTTGCCGCACGCCGCAAGCGCCCTGGTGGTCCCACAGCCGTATCCTGCTGTGGCGCCAACCCGGGCATGGTGTCGTGGTTCGTCAAGCGCGCGCTGCTGAATATTGCCACCGACACCGGCCTGAAATTCAAGGAGCCGAAGACACGCGACGAATGGGCGCGTCTGGCCAAGAAGGCCGGCATCAAGGGTATCCACATCGCCGAGCGCGACACTCAGCGCGCGAAACACCCGAAGCCGATGAACGTGTTCGTCAATACCTGGTCGGTTGAGGGCTTCATATCCGAAGGCCTGCAGCCGGCGGAGCTTGGCTGGGGCACAAACGAGAAATGGGTTCCGGCAAATGCCGCCAGGCACAAGACGGGCTGTGGCGCGGCGATCTACATGCTGCAGCCCGGAGCGAACACGCGCGTGCGCTCGTGGACGCCGACGGCTCAGGCGCAATTGGGTTTCCTCGTGACGCACAACGAGTCGATCTCGATCGCCGACTACTTCACGCTGCGCAAGGGGCGCAAGACGATCTATCGGCCGACCTGCCACTACGCCTATCACCCCTGCAACGACGCGGTGTTGTCCCTGCACGAGGTGTTCGGCCGGGCGGGCGCTCCGCAGGAAGATGTCCACATTCTCGACGAGCACGAGATCGCGGACGGAATCGACGAACTCGGCGTGCTGCTCTATGGCCACAAGAAAAATGCGTACTGGTACGGCTCGCAGCTTTCGATCGACGAAACGCGCGAGGTCGCGCCTTTCCAGAACGCCACTGGCCTGCAAGTCACTTCGGCCGTCCTCGCCGGAATGGTGTGGGCGCTCGAGAACCCGAAGGCCGGCATTGTCGAGACGGACGAGATGGACTTCCGTCGCTGCCTCGAAGTGCAGATGCCTTATCTCGGCCCGGTCATCGGCACGTACACGGACTGGACACCTCTCACCGGACGCCCCGGACTTTTCCCGGAGGACATCGACAAGCGCGATCCGTGGCAGTTCCGCAACGTGCTGATGCACTGACCGGCGAGACGCGAACAAATGCAAACGGGCGGCCACAAGGCCGCCCGTTTCATTTTCGCGTCGTCGCTATTTTTTCTCCTCCTCGCCCGGCTTGGGCGGCGGCCTCTTGGGAGGAGGCGGCGCCGGTGGCGGCTGTCCGGGCCCACGCGCACCTTGCGGCGGCGGTGGCGGCGGATGCGGACCGGGTTGCGGCGGCGGCTGCATGCGCTGTTGCTGCGGCGGCGGACTCGGTGGCGGACCTGGTGGCGGCTGCACCTGGCGCTGCTGCGGCGGTGGAGGCGGCGGCGGTGGCTGCACCTGCGGCGGTGTCGGACGAACGATGTTTGGCTGTTGCGGCGGCGGACCACCTGGCTGACCATTTTGCGGGCCACCTTGCGGACCACCTGGGCCAAAGCGCTCGCGCCGCTCGTCCCGTTGCGGTGGCTGTCCCGCTGGCGGCTGTGGTGGCTGCACTTGCCGCTGCTGCGGCGGTGGAGGCGCCGGAGGTTGCTGCACCTGCGGCGGAGTTGGCCGGACGACGTTCGGCTGTTGTGGCGGAGGACCACTTGGTTGGCCACTAGGCTGGCCACTTGGCGGGCCACCCGGCGGACCGCCGGGTGTCACGCGGCGTTCCTCGCGCTGGCCAGGAGGCGTTGAGGGCGGCGGTGTTGCTCCCGGAGGCGTCGCTGTCGGAGGTGTTGTGCCCTGAGCCGCGCGCGGCGGGGTCGCACCCAGTCTTCCCGGCTCGTTTCTGCCGAGCGGCTGTGGAGCAGTCACCGCAGCGCTCGGCGGAATCACCGTTGTGGTGCGCTGAATGGAAACAGGAGGCAGGCGCGGCGGTGGCGCAATGCCAGGCCGTCCCGGGCCACCGGGTCGACCAGGCGGGCCGCCCGGCGGACGACGCAACTCGTCGCGATTGATTTGCACCGCGCCGGCCACGCCATGGGTCGAGGCGAAGACCCTCGGACGCACCTGATAGGTCGGCACCGGCGCGCCGCTCACGCGGGCGATGAAGGCTGGCGGAATTCCCGGATTGACCGCCAGTCGCCCGCCATGCACGGGAACGGTGCGATTGACGATATTTGTTGTGCGCAGGATGACCGAGCGCCGATACACCGGCACGAAGTATGTGCGCAATCGCGGTGCGCCCAAATATCGCCCGGGCACAAAGGCCCAATATGCGGGCTCGACTTCGTAGGCTCCGACCAATTCGTCGGGCGGGAGTGGCGCCCAGCCGACATAGTCGTCGCCATAGCGCCAATTCACCCAGGCGGGTGCCCATTCATCGCCTGGCACCCAGAACCAGCCGAAACCGCGCTCAAATGCCCAGCGACCGTAGTGATAGACAACCCAACCCCAGTTGGCCTCGACATCGTCCGAGGCCCAGTACCAGCCCCAATCATCTGTGTAGACCCAACGCCCGTATTCATACGGTCGCCAATCTGGCGGGACCCCTGCCGGCACCCAGACATTGCCGAAGCGCGGATGCGGGCGCCAAACACCGTATTGCTCAAGCGCGATCTGAGCATCTTCCGAGATCTGCGCCTGCGCCGATGAAAGCGCACCGACCGCAATCGGAACCAGCAGCGCGCTGATTGCGATAGCAACGCCCGTTGCGATGGCGATAACCGCGCGACGTATCCTCCAGATGGAGGCCATGACTTGTTCCTTTGTCTCTTCAGGCTCCGACAGCCGCAAACTCAAGACAAGTGCGGCACACGGGCTTGGTTCCGAATCAATTTGCTACAGGCTAGAGCCCCGCACGGAGCACGGGCAATGCGTCATAGTGGAGGCATATGGGGCGATCACAAGGCGAGCACGCCTGCGTCACCGGATTCTGTGCCGAATGCGAGTGCCTGGCCCGTTTCATCCCAGCCGAGCGCGCTTACCGGTTGCCCGTCCCCCTCGCGCGCGAGAATCAGAGCGTCATCCTCGACCCGCACCAGTCTCACCGCGCCGTCGGCATAGCCCGCGGCCACGACCGGCTGTCGCGGATGACAGGCAACGACCACAACGCGCGATTCGGCGCGCGCCAGAATTGTCGGCTGGCGACCCATCGGACCATCCTTGCCATCGAACGGCCAAAGGATCAGTTGCTCGGAACCCGACGTTGCCAGAAATTCGCCATCCGCGCTCCAGCTGAGCGACCGCACGCGAGCGGAATATCCCGACATGCGCATGTGCTTGGCATCGACCAGCCGCCAGCCATGGAGCGTTGGCTCCTGCATTGAAGTGATCAGAAATTTTCCATCCGGGCTGACCGTCACCCCGAGATGCGAGCCCTTCCATTCGAGCCGCTCGGGCTGAGCGCCGGCCGCATTCGGAAACCAGAGCGTCGCACCGTTATAGTGCGCGATCGCCAGACGAAAGCCCTTCGGCAAGAAGCAAAGGCCCGCAACGGTTGATGCCGCCTCAAATGTGCGCAGCTCACCTTTTTTCGTGCGGACGTGCGCGGTCTTGCCTGACGACCAGGCGATGGCGCCATCGGGACCAAGGGCGACGTTGTCGATCCAGCGCTTCTTGTCGTCGGTTGCGATGACGCGATGTTCGCCGTCAACACCGGTCTCGCCAACTTCGCCGTCATCGCCACCGGTTATGATGCGCGTTCCGTCGGACGCGCTCGCAAGGACGGCGCCCGCGTGAACGTGAACGCGGCGCTCAGCTTCTGCGACGAAGAGCAGATCCTCTTCGCCGAGCACGAACACTGCCGTTTTGCCAAGGAAATGCACGCCAACAACGGGCGCGCCGGCATTTACGCGGCGCGCCCGGTCGGCGAGCGAAGGAATGGGGGCCGGCGTGTCGCTCACGTCAGGCGATGCAGCTTTCGAAGCCCTGCCGGATTCTATCTTCCGGCAGATTGCGGCCAATGAAGACAATGCGGCTGTCGCGCTTCTCGTCAGCGCGCCAGGGGCGCTGGTGATCGCCATCGAGGATCATATGCACACCCTGGAAGACAAAACGCTCGGGGTCATCCTTGAACGACAATATGCCCTTGCAGCGCAGAATACTGGGACCGTCCTTGGCGACGAGATCCTGAATCCAGGGAAAGAACTTGTCTGGATTGAGCGGCTTGTCGGTCTTGATCGAAACCGACTGCATCTCCTCGTCGTGATAGTGCTTGAGGCCGTTTCCGTGATGATGATGGTGATGGCCGTGCTCATGATCGTGATCATGATGGTGATCGTGGTCATGATCATGATGGTGATCATCGGAGTCCAAAAACGACGGCTCGATGTCGAGAATACGATCGAGATCGAAGGCGTTGCGGCCGAGCACTTCATTGATGTCGATCTTGGCGCGCTGGGTGCGGTGCAGCCGCGCGTAGGGATTGAGACCACGAATGCGCGCCTCAAGCTCACCCAATTCTTCGGCGGTCACCAGATCGGTCTTGTTGATCAATATGACGTCCGCGAACGCAATCTGGTTCTTCGCCTCGGGCGCATCCTTCAACCGGTCCGCCAGCCATTTCGCATCAGCTACGGTGACGACCGCATCCAATTTAGTCCTCGCGCCGACCGCCTCGTCCATGAAGAACGTCTGCGCCACGGGCGCGGGATCCGCCAAGCCCGTCGTCTCGACGATGATCGCGTCGAATTTACCCTTGCGCCGCATCAGGCCATCGATGATGCGCACGAGATCGCCCCGCACGGTGCAGCAGATGCATCCGTTGTTCATCTCGAATACTTCCTCGTCAGCATTGACCACGAGGTCGTTGTCGATGCCGATTTCGCCGAATTCATTGACGATGACCGCAAACTTCTTGCCGTGCGGTTCGGACAGGATGCGATTGAGAAGCGTGGTCTTGCCGGCGCCGAGATAGCCGGTGAGAACCGTGACGGGTATTTTTGAAGAGGAGTCAGGGGCGGGCATCGAAGACTGGATCTCCGTGAGGACGGACATATAGGCAATCTCGGGCGCAACTACAAAGGCCCGGAGACCATCGTCGTCCCGGCCCCGCCCTTTCCTCGCACCCGCCCGGAGAGCTATGTTTGGGCGACAAAATGCCAGGGCGATCAACGTCCGGTGGGCCAAGGGAAAACGCCATGAACTATGCGACTGATTTTCCGTCGATCAAGGACCGGGTGTCGCCGCAGGAATGGCAGGCCCGTCTAGAACTCGCCGCCTGCTATCGCCTGGTCGACGTCTATGGCATGACCGACCTCATCTACAACCACATCACCGCGCGCGTTCCCGGCGAAGACGATGTCGTCCTGCTCAATCTTTACGGCCTTCTCTACAAGGAGATCACGGCCTCGAGCCTGGTCAAAATCCATGTCGACGGCGAGATCCTCTGGAAACCGGATACCGACTACGACATCAACAAATCCGGATATGTGATCCACGGCGCGATCCACAAGGCGCGTCCCGATGTTGCCTGCGTGCTGCACACGCATACCCGCGCCGGGATGGCGGTTTCCGCGATGAAATGCGGCCTCCTGCCGCTGTCGCAGACATCGATCCGCTTCGTCGACCACATCGGCTATCACGATTACGAAGGTCCGGCGGTCGAACTCGATGAGCGTGAGAGACTGGTACGCGATCTTGGCCCGCACGAAGCGCTGATCATGCGCAACCACGGCCTGTTGACCTGCGGCGAGAGAGTGCAGCAGGCGTTCAACACGATGTATCAGCTCGAACTGTCGTGCCGCTCGCAGGTGGATGCGATGGCAGCGCGAACGGAACTGACGATGCCGGGTGAAAATGTGCTGGCGCACACCGCGCACATGTATCAGCCGGGCACACGCAGACCCTACGGCGTTCTTGAATGGCCGGCTATGTTGCGCAGGCTCGACGCCGAGCAGAAGAACTCGGCTTACCCGCCATATTGGCACTGAAAAAATTCTGCAATCCGGGAGGCGTCATGCTGACACTGTTGTCTCGAGTAATGATGGCTGCGTCGCTGCTGTTCGCGCTGGCGCCGAACGCGTCGGCCGATGACTATCCGAACCGTCCCGTGCGATTGATCATTCCGTTCCCGCCGGGCGGTAGCAACGACGTCGTCGGCCGGCTGGTCGCGCAACAGCTCAGCGTGAAACTCGGACAGCAGGTCTATGTCGATAACCGCGGCGGCGCCGGCGGGACGATCGGCACCGAGGCCTGCGCAAACGCCGCGCCCGATGGCTACACGATCTGCATCATATCGATCGCGCACGCCGTCAATCCGGCGCTCTACACGCTCAAATACGATCCGATCAAGTCGTTCACCCCGATCTCGATATTCGCGACCGGGCCGAATGTGCTCGTGGTCAACCCGACATCGCCGATCCGATCGGTGAAAGACCTCGTCGCGATGGCCAAGGAGAAGCCCGGCTCGCTCAATTACGCATCGGCGGGCGTCGGCAGCTTCCAGCATCTGGGCGCCGAACTGTTCAAGTTGCAGGCGGGCGTCGACATCGTCCACGTGCCTTACAAAGGCGGCGGACCGGCAATGCAGGACGTGATCGCGGGCCACGTGAAGATCATGTTCTCGTCGCTGGTGCAGACCACGCCGTTCATCAAATCAGGACAGCTGATCGCGTTGGGGACCGGCGGCGCCAAGCGCAGCCCTGTTCTCCCGGATGTGCCGACGATCGCGGAAGCCGGAGTGCCCGGCTATGTCGCGGATAACTGGTGGGGCCTCGCCGCGCCGGCGGGGCTGCCCCAGCCCCTCGCGGACAAACTCTATGCGGCGTCGCAGGAGGCTTTGAAGTCGCCCGAACTGCAGGCCGCTTTCGACCGCGAGGGTGCCGCAACGGTCGTGATGACCCCGGAACAGTTCGCCGAATACATCAAGACTGAAATCGCCAAATGGGGCCGCGTGGTCAAAGAGGGGAACATCCACGCGCAATGAAAAGCCGCAGCTTCTGCTTAAGCTATTTTAAAACATAAGCTTTTCGGCCCGAGCGCGATAGGGGTCGGCTTTACCATCGCTTTACGGCCACTCGCTAAGGTGCAGCGCCGGGGATGACCCGCGCCAGTAGTGGAAGGCGGCAGGAAGGATCCTGCCCAAGACAAGAAATGTCGCAGGCCGCGTCCGTCATCGAAGAGCTCGAATATGTTCTGGCCGCGGGCTCGAGCGATCGACGCACCGAAATTCTCAGGCGCGTAACCGATCTTTTCCTCGGCAGTGCAGACGATTTCAACGGCGAGCAGGTCGGCTTGTTCGACGACGTGCTCGCTCACCTGATCCGGCAGGTCGAAACCGGCGCGCTTGCCGAACTTGGTGAAAAACTCGCGCCCATCGACAACGCCCCCAATGGCGTCATCCGTAGCCTCGCTCGCCATGACGAGATCGCGGTCGCCGGCCCCGTGCTCGCCCAATCGGTGCAGCTGACGGACCGGGACCTGGTGGAGATCGCCGGCTCGAAGGGACAGGCTCACCTTGGTGCGATCTCCGAACGGACGCGCCTTGCAGCCGCCGTCACGGACATCCTGATCCAACGAGGCGATACCGGCGTGGTCCGCAAGTTGTCGCAAAATCAGGGCGCAACATTTTCCGATCGTGGCTATGTGAAGCTGGCCAAACGCGCGGAGATGGACGAAAGAATTGCCGAGAATCTGAGCGTGCGCCTCGATATGCCACCGCAGCTTTTGCAGGACTTGCTGGCGAAGGCAACCGAGACGGTTCGCGCGCGCCTGCAGACTGTGGTTGCTCCCGATCGTCAGGCTGCGATCCAGAAAATCCTTTCCTCGGTATCCGATAAGGTGCTGCGCAAGGCGACCGGACCTCGCGACTTCGGTCATGCGATTGCGCGGATCGACAAAATGCA
>Ga0207678_10006559_pt1 | contig 10315 bp, 7 predicted proteins | sample KBSC63metaG_FD_184319 | JGI IMG/M metagenome (GOLD analysis project Ga0207678, IMG submission 184319) | Corn rhizosphere microbial communities from Kellogg Biological Station, Michigan, USA - KBS C6-3 metaG (SPAdes) (version 2) | ecosystem: Host-associated > Plants > Roots > Rhizosphere > Soil ...
GTCTTGCCGGTGCCGGGCGAGCCGACCAGCAGCGCGCCTTTCGGGATCTTGCCGCCGAGCCGGGCGAACTTGCTCGGGTCCTTGAGGAAATCGACGATTTCCTGAAGCTCCTCGCGCGCCTCGTCGATGCCGGCGACGTCATCGAAGGTGACGCGGCCTTGCTTCTCGGTCAGCAGGCGTGCGCGGCTCTTGCCGAAGCCCATCGCGCCGGAGCCTGAATTCTTCTGCATCTGCCGGAACACGAAGAAGGCGATGCCGATCATCAGCAGGAATGGCAGCGATTGATAAAGCAGGATCATCCAGACGCTGGCCTGCTCGTCCGGCACGGCGCGGAAGGTGACGTTGTTGTCGGACAGGCGCTGGATCAGCGTGGGGTCGTTGGGGGCGAAGGTCTTGAACGGCTGGCCGTTGGTATATTTGCCGCTGACAATGCCTTCGCCGATATCCGCCTCGCGCACCGTGCCTTCGTTGACATGGCCAAGGAATTCCGAATAGGCGATCGCGCTGCCCGCGTCGCGGCGGCTGTTGCCGGCGAACATCGAAACGAACAGGAACAGGCCGATCATGATCGCGGCCCAGATGGCCACGCTCCGCATCCACGGATTGCCCTGCGGTTCCTTGTCCTGATTCATTCGGTGATCCCAGCCTTTCGCCGCTTAAGATAAGTTATCCTACGCCAATAACAATGGACGTCTGCTTAACGGTGTTGCCGCCGTGGCGGAGCGATGCCGAAGCGCCACACCGGCCCACCCGACGCCCGAATTCCGCCCAGCGTGGCCGTGCCGCCGGCCGTGAGCGTGGCTACCATCCGGTCCAGCCCCTCGCCATCCCATGTCGCTGCCAATGCCAGCAGCGCGCGTGCCGCCAGGCGGCGCCGAATCTCCTTCGGCAGATCGCCCGCGTCTATACGGATTTCGCCGGGGTGGCCCAGGTCCGCCCGGCTGCGCCAGGCCTGCTCTACCATCCATTCGACCGCGGCATCGGCATCGGCGAGATAGGTTGCAGCGCGTGCCAGCATCGCGGCGTCCAGGGCGGGCTCGCGGGCCAGCAGCGCGCGGATGCGGGCGCGATCATATCTGGGGTCGGCATTGGAGGGATCGAGCGCGGGCTCAAGGCCAGCATGGTCGATGATAGAAGCCAGCTCCGCCCGCGACCAATCCAGCAAGGGACGCACGAGTCGCGGGCCGTGGTCGTCCGAATCGGGGTTGGATGAGGGCAGGCGCGCGATCGCCTTCATCCGCGCCAGGCCGGAGAGGCCGGAGCCGCGCACGGCGCGCATCAGAAAGCCTTCGGCGACGTCGTCGCGGTGATGGGCGCTCGCGATCAGCGCGATCCCCGAAGCTCTGGCCCAATCCTTCAGCAGGCGATAGCGCAGCAGGCGCGCGCGCTCCTGCACATTGCCACCCGGCGCGAGCGGGGTTTCCGACGTGAGCACGGCGTGCGGGGTGCCAAGCTGACGGCAAATGCCCGAGACCATGCGCGCCTCGGCGGCGGCTCCTGGGCGCAGCCCATGGTCCACCGTCGCCACCGCAATCCGGCCCGGCAAGGCGGCGTGCGCCAGCAGCAGCAGCGCAAGGCTGTCCGGCCCGCCTGAGACCGCAAGGCCGAGCCGGCGGCCCGGCGGCAGCGGCCCCGTCAGCGCCGCGAGATCATGCGCGAAGCGCTGAACGTCCCGGTCAGGAAGCGCATTTGGCGTCGGCACGCGCCTTGGTGACCTTATCCTGCAGCGAGGCCGCCATGGTCGCGCCATAGACATCCTGCAGCTCGCCATAGACGCGGCAAGCATCCTTGGGCTTCTTGAGCTGGAGCAGCGCCTGGCCGAGATAATAGAGGCTGTCTGGCGCGCGCTCGCCGCGCGGCATCTTCTGATAATTGGCGTAGAAGGCTTCGGCGGCGAGCGCGGGCTTGCCTTCGTCGAGATAGGCGCGGCCGAGCAGGTTCTGTGCATAGCTCGCGCGGCGATGCTTCGGATATTTGGCGACGAAATCCTTCAGCGCCGCTTCCGCCTCCGGATATTTCTTGTCGGCCCAGAGCTTGTAACCGGCGAGATAGATTGCTTCGGCCTGATCGTCCGAAGCTGCGCCGGCAGGGGCGGCGGCGGCCGTCGCGGCCGGTGCGGGCGGGGGCGTGATCGCCGGCGGATTGGGATTGGGCGTTGTGACGATCGGCGGCGGCGTCGCGACCGAGGACGCAGCGGCTGCGGTTGACGGCGCGCCGGGCTTGATCGCGGCGGTGCCGCCTTCGAGCTGGAGCAGGCGGGCGTCGGTATCGCCCTTCATCTTGTTCATGGCATCTTCGAGCTGGCGGAGCTTGAAGCCGTTCTGCTCGACCTGGCTGGTGAGCTGCTGCATCTCGGTTTCGAGCGCGTTGACGCGCGCGGTCACGTCCGCAAGCGGCGTGGTTGCGGGGGTGCCTTCCGGGGCCGCCTGGGGCGCGGCAGGTGTTATTTCGGGTTCGAAAAAGCGGTTGTCACCCCCTGGGAACACCTTGCGCTGCACCGCCTTCATTTCCTTCTCGAGCTTGTCGACACGCCCGCCGAGATCGGCCTGGGCCTGGGCGGGGGCAAAGGCGGCAGGGGCAGTGGATAGCAGCAGCAAGGCAGCCATCAGCGGCAATCGCATCGATGAATCTCCTGGGTGAGCGCACGGGGGCGTTGGGCGCGATGGGGGATGGATATCAGGGAGTGGCAGGGCTTGCTACATTGCCGTTGGCCTGATCCGCATTGGCCGGCAGAGCGGGGGAGGGCTCGGCGGTGGAAGACGGCGCGGGCGATGCTGCGTTGGCAGTGCTGGTAGTCGCTGGGGCACTGGCGGCGCTGCGCTCGATCAGCGCCGGGCCCTTGAGGCTCACATTGCTGATCGTGCGATCGCCCTTGCCGAGCGGCGGGAGCTCGCGCGCGCCGACCGCCACGCGCAGCATTTGCGGGCGGCCGGTCAGCAGCCGGGGATCCTTGGCGTCGGCGGGAACCTGATAGCTCTGGCCCGGGGCAAGCTGGCCCATGAACAGGGTCGAGCCCGCCGGGTTGCCCTTGTCGGTCACCTTGATCCAGACCTCCTCGATGGCGGTGAGCACGACCTTGTCAGCGGCCGACGGTGCCGGTGCTGCCGCAGCGGCAGCCGTGGCCTTTGGTGCGGGCCGAGCCGTGGCAGCCGGCGCTTCCGCTACCGATTGGGTGCCCGCCGCAAGCTGCTGCCGCTCCTCGTCGCGCCAGCCGCCGCGCCAGATCAGATAGGCGACGAGCAGGATGACGGCGGTGCCGAGCGCGACCATCGCGAGCAGGCTTGGCGGCACGCGCGAGGGATCGGCGGGCTCGAACGGCGTATATTCGGTGCGGCGGGCGAGCGTCTCGCCGCGCTCGGCGCGAAAATCGGCCGCGATTTCCTCACCGTCGAGGCCGACCATGCGCGCGAAGGTCTTGGCGAAGCCGATGCTGTACGTGCTGGCCGGTAGTGCCTCGAAATTGGAATCCTCGATCGCCTGCAGGTGCCGCAACGGGATGCGCGAGCGTTCGGCGACGTCTTCAAGCTCGAGCTTCAGCGCCTTGCGTGCTTCGGCGATGCGTTCGCCGACACGCTTGGCATGCCTCCCATGCGTCGCCTGCGCTTCCGTCATGCGCGATCCCCAACCAGGCTGGTCTACGAAGTCCTGCCGCCTGCCGATAGTGGCGGAAAGATTGCTCGCCCTTGAACCATGTCGCAATAATATGTGTGAAAAGTCAAATGGGCGCAGACACTTTTCGTCGGTGGTAGGCTCGGTTACGATTAGCTGATGGCAACTCCGTTCGCATCGGCCCATTCCTGAAGCGCGCCGCGCATATTTTCAGGCGGGCTGGCAAGCCATGCCGCCATCTGAGACTGGAGTTTGGCTGCGTCGAGCGAACGGATCATGGCCTTGACCGGGCCCACCGCAGCGGGCGTGATCGACAGCCGCTCGACGCCGAGCCCGACCAAGGCCATGGCTTCGAGCGTGCGCCCGCCCATTTCGCCGCACACGCCCACGGGCACGGATGCTTCCGTGCACTGGCTCACGACACGGCGCAGAAAGCGGAGGATCGCAGGCGAAAGCCAGTCGAACCGTTCCGCCAGCTTGGGGTTGGCGCGATCGGCGGCGAACAGGAACTGGGTGAGATCATTGGTGCCGATCGAAAGGAAATCGAGCTTGGGCAGCAGCAGGTCCAGCACCTCCGCCAGCGCCGGAACCTCAAGCATCGTGCCATATTTGATCGCGGTGGGCAGCATGCGATTGCGCGATGCGATCCATGCGTGCTGGGCAACGAAGAGTTCGCGGGCCTGATCGAACTCCCATGGCTCCGAAACCATCGGAAACATTACGTGCAGCGTGCGGCCTGCCGCCGCTTCGATCAGCGCGCGCGCCTGCGCCTTCATCAGCGCATCGCGTTCGAGCGCGAGCCGGAGCGCGCGCCAGCCCATCGCCGGATTTTCCTCCCGCTCCTCCTGCACATCGCTGACCATATAGGGCAGCGCCTTGTCGCCGCCGATATCGACCGTCCGGAAGACGACCGGCTTGTCACCGGCCGCCTCAAGCACGTCGCGGTAGAGCCGCTGCTGGCGCTCGCGCTGCGGCAGCGTCGCCGACACCAGGAACTGGAATTCGGTGCGGAACAGGCCGATGCCGTCGGCACCGGTGACGTCGAGCGCGGCGACATCGTCGCGCAGGCCGGCATTCACCATCAGCCCGATGCGGGTGCCGTCGCTCGTGATCGGCGGCAGCTCGCGCATCGCCGCGAACTCGGCGCGCCGTTTCTGGCCAAGCGCGAGCCTTGTCTGAAACGCTTCCTCCATCGCCGCCGCCGGGCGGGCGAGGGCAAAGCCCTGGTTGACGTCGAGCAGCAGCAGATCGCCTTCGCTCACCGTCCGGCGCACGTCCTTGACGCGGCCGAGCACGGGAATGCCCATCGCGCGCGCCACGATCGTGACATGCGCGGTGAGCGATCCTTCCTCGAGCACCACGCCCTTCAGCCGGCGCTTGTCATATTCGAGCAGTTCGGCCGGGCCGAGATTGCGCGCGACGAGGATCGAATCCTGGCGTAGCCCGAGCTGGGCGGCGGTCCCAAGCTGGCCGGAGACGATCCGCAGCAAGCGATTCGACAGATCCTCCAGATCGTGCATGCGATCGGCCAGCAGCGGATCGTCGATCTCGCGCATGCGCATCCGCGTGCGCTGCTGAACGCGCTCGATCGCGGCTTCGGCGGTAAGGCCCGAATCGATCGCCTCGTTGATGCGCCGGGCCCAGCCCTCGTCATAGGCGAACATCTTGTAGGTCTCGAGCACGTCGTGATGCTCGCCGGCGACGCCGAACTCGGCTTCGCGCATCATGCGATCGATCTGCTCGCGCATCTTGCCGAAGGCGGAATAGACGCGGTGGCGCTCGGCCTCGATATCCTCGGCCACGGTATGCTCGATATGCACGCGCGGCTGGTGGAACACGGCGAAGCCGCGGCCCATGCCTTCGACGAGCTTGAGGCCCTGGAGCCGGATTGGCCCGATATCGCGCGCGCTGGCGCCAGAGACGGCAAGATCGTCGATCAGGCCCGCCCCGGCGATCAGTTCCGCCAGCACCATTGCGACCGTCTGCAGCGCCTCGATCTCGACCTCGTCATAGCGGCGCGGATCGGCATGCTGCACCGCCAGCACGCCCACCGCCCGCTCACGCCGCACGATCGGAACGCCGGCGAAGCTGTGATAAAGCTCTTCGCCGGTCTCCGGCTTGTAGGCGAAATTGGGGTGGCTGGTGGCCTCGTCGAGGTTCAGCGTCTCGACTTCCTCGGCGATCGTGCCGACCAGGCCTTCGCCGAGCGCCAACTGGGTGACGTGGACGGCTTCCTGCTTCAGCCCACGCGTTGCGAACAGCTCGAGCGCGCCGTCGCGCAGCAGATAGATCGAGCAGACCTCGCTGTTGAGCGCCTCACCGATGATCTGGACGACGCGATTGAGCTTGGCCTGCGCGGGCGTGCGCGAAGCCATTACGTCATGAAGACGCGTCAGAATTTCGCGCGCGGCGTTTGCGGCTGTGGTCTGCTGAGGCACGATAATGCGCTAACAGAAAGCGGCGATCGATTCCAATCGGGATTACTTCACTTCGCTGCGGAGTGCAGCAGATGCGCCGTCCGCACGGCAAGCGCCGCATTCGCCTTGCCCGGCTCGACATGCCTCACCAGCGATAGCCCGCGCAGCGCGAGCACATGGCCCGAAAGCAGCCGACCCCTGATCGTATAGCCGAGATCGTAGAGCGCCATGTCCTCGCGCGCCTGCCCGTCGGCCATGAAGCGCGTCGCGATGATCAGCGGCAGGCGCTCGTCGCCGCGGCTGTCGTCCGGCAGGCCGGCTTTGTTGCGCGCTTTCTTCAGCGCAGCCTCGAACCACTGCGCCTCGATCCTGGGCTCGCCGCTGGTCTCGACCGGATCGACCCCCAGCGCGGCGGGAAAGCGGATCGTCTGGCCGAGCACCTGCTGCGCGGCCGAGGCGGGGTGCAGCTCGAGCCGGCTGCCCTTGCCCGATATCGTGCTGGTGAGCGTCAGCGTGGCGGCCTGGCGCGCGGCGTGGCTCGTCTCGGCCGCCTTCTCCTGCCTAGTGTCGGATCGTTCGGCCCAGTTCAGCCACAGGGTCAGCGCCGATATCATCACCGCCAGCACCGCCAGCGTTTCGCCCAGCGAAAGCCAGCGCCGGCGAATCGCAGCAGCCTCCTCGGCGCGCGCCTCGATCCTCTGTTCGCCGGGGGTCTGCTCCGCGCTCATATTGTGTCGGGATAGGTCGGCGCGATATCGACGGGGATGTCCTTCAGCGTCGCGATCACCGTGCGGGCATTGTCGTCGAGATGCGCATAGCGATCGAAAAAGGCCACCATGCCCTTGTAATCGCCATTGCCCTGAAGCCGGATGATGTCGCCCACCATGTCGCGCAGCCCTGCCTGCATCGCATCGTAATCGATCCGATAGCGCCCCGCTGCTGCATCGAAGATGAACGCGCCCTTGGCTTTGAGATAGCCGTATTGAAGCGCCGCGCCGCGGCCATGCGCTTCCTTGTCGCCCCAGCGCGCCGCGCGGAAGATCTCCGCCGCGACGGTCGTCAGGAAGGGCTTGCGCTCCGCTTCGGGGATCAGGCCGCGCTGGATCATGTAGAGCACATTATAGGCGCCCATGATGTCGGCCTTGGCCTCCTCGGCGGTATCGCCGATGTCGCCCATCTCGGCGGAGACAGTGGTGGCGCGGCCGTCGACGGTGATCGATCCGGGGCCGAGGCTGTGGCTCAGCTCATGAAAGAGCGTGTGCAGCGTCATATCCTTGCGGCTGACGAGCGCCGCCTGATCGGCGACCAGCACGCGCGGCGCGACCTCCTTCAATATGCCCTCATATTTGGCGCCGAGCACGTTCGAAAGGATGATCTTCTTCGCGCCCTTCGCCTCGCGGACGCGCTCGTCATTGGGCAGGTTGATGGCGATGGTCTGCGGCCCGACGACATTCTCGCCGCCGCCGCGCACCTGCTCCGCCACGAAGATCGGCGCGGAGGTGGCGCGCTTGAAATTCTTGTAGCGATCCTCGACGGGGAGGTTCGCCTCCATATCGCGCAGAAGATCCTTATATTTGGCGAGGTCAGCGCTTTCGGCCGGGTTTTTGAGCATCACATAGGCTTCGAACGCGGTCTTCTGGCCGTAGAGCGTATCGTCGTAAGTTTCATAAGGCCCGATCGCGACGTCGATCGGCGTGCCCGTGATGTCGAGCCACGCCAGCTCGGACGGGTAATAATCGTTCGAGCGGAAGGATCGCGCGCGCAGCTTGAGAAAGTTCGCGAGGCTGCGGTTGCTGGTGGCCGCCGCCGCCTGTTCGAGCAGTGCCGCCGCCTTTTCGAGTTCGGGGCGATATTCGACATTGTAGGGCACCGCGACGAAGTCCGCGCCGCGCCGGCGCACCACCGTATAGGCGCTGAGCAGGCTGGCGCGCTGGTCGGGATGGCGGGCGAGATAGCGGTCCAGCTCCATCTTGGTGACCCCGGCGGGATAGAGGCCATCCGATTTCCCGTCGCTGCCGCCGGCCTGCTTCTCGAAGATCGCGGTCATCGCATCGGCGGCCCGAATCAGCAGGTTGACGACCTGCCGTTCCTCGGGCGTGAGGAAACGGGTGTCGGGATGCATCGCGATCCGGGAAAAGTTCGCGGGCGGCGCGGGCAAGGCGCCGGCGCCGGGCGCACTCGCGGCAGCCAATGCGAAAGCGATGGAAAATGGAAGGAATCGCATAGGGGCCTCAACGCATGAATGGCCCGCCCCGAATAGAGCCGTTCGCCCGTTTCGGCAAAGACTACTTATACCGATGTCAGGAAGCGCGGGCGTCCAAGGCTGCCGCCGCCTGATCGAGCAGCGCGGCGATGATATCGGTGACCGGCTCCTCCTTGGTCACCATGCCGACCGACTGGCCGGCCATCAGCGAGCCATGCTCGACATCGCCGTCGATCACCGCGCGGCGGAGCGCGCCCGCCCAATAATGCTCGATCTGGAGTTGCGCTTCGCCCATCGCGACCCGCTCCTCGTCGAGCGCCTGCGCGACTTCGCGCTGCTTGGCGTTGAACAGCTCGGTCGAAGCGTTCTTGAGCGCGCGCACGGGAATGACCGGCAGGCGCGGATCGATCTGCACGCTCGCCACGGCATCGCGGGCGGATGCGCGGAAGAAAGCTTTCTTGAAATTGGGATGCGCGATCGATTCGGTGGCGGCAGCGAAGCGGGTGCCAAGCTGAACCCCGGCCGCGCCCATTTCCAGATAGGCGGCGATCGCCTCGCCGCGCCCGATGCCGCCGGCGACGAATACCGGCAATTGATCGGCCACCTCTGGCAGGATCTCCTGCGCGAGCACCGACGTCGAGACCGGCCCGATATGCCCGCCTGCTTCCGATCCTTCGATCACGAGCGCGTCCACGCCCGATCGGATCAGCTTCTTCGCCAGCGCCAGCGCCGGCGCGAAGCAGATCAGCTTCGCCCCCGAACTCTTGATCCGCTCGATCGCGCCGCCCGGCGGCAGGCCACCCGCGAGCACGACATGGCCGACCCGGTGGCGTCCGCACAGATCGATCAGCGCGTCGAGATCGGGATGCATGGTGATCAGGTTCACGCCGAACGGCTTCTGGGTGAGCGCCTTGGTGGCGGCGATTTCCTTGTCGAGCAGGTCGACGGTCATCGCCCCGCAGGCGATCACCCCGAAGCCGCCGGCATTGGAAATGGCCGAGACGAGGTGGCGTTCGGAGACCCAGCTCATCGCGCCGGCCATGATCGCGTAGCGCGTGCCGAGGAAATCCGCGCCCCACTTCATGAGGGAGGTGAGCTGATCGCGGCCGTTCAAACCCGATCTCCGTTCGCTTCGAGCGGAGTTCGAGCTGGCCGAAAACGAAGTCGAGAAGGCGTTTTCGACGGGCGCATCTCGACTGGGCTCGATGCTGCTCGAACCAAGCGGACCGGAAAGATCTTCAAGCGTCGACGGCCTCGGGCGCGTCGAGCCCATAGGCGGTGTGCAGCACGCGTACCGCCAGCTCGGTGAAATCCTCGTCGATCAGCACCGAGACCTTGATCTCGCTGGTGGTGATGGCGAGGATGTTGATCTTGCGATCGGCCAGCGCCTCGAACATGGTCGCGGCGACGCCCGCATGGCTGCGCATGCCGACACCGACCACCGAGACCTTGCACACCTTGGTATCATTGATCAGCCGCTCATAGCCGATCTTGTCCTTGTTCTTCTCGAGCACGTCGAGCGCGCGGGCGAGTTCGGAATGCGGCACGGTGAAGGTGACGTCGGTCGAGCCGGTGTCGTGCGCGACGTTCTGCACGATCATGTCGACATTGATGTTGGCCTCCGCGAGCGGGCTGAAGATGGTGGCCACCGCGCCGGGCCGATCGGGTACCGCCACGAGCGTGACCTTGGCCTCGTTCTTGTCATAGGCGATGCCGGTGATGAGCTGCCGTTCCATTCCGTTTCCTTCGAGTTCCTCTTCGCCGACGATCATCGTGCCGGGCCTGTCATCGAACGAGGTGAGCACCTGCACGCGCACCTTTTCCTTCATCGCGAGCCCGACCGAGCGGGTTTGGAGCACCTTGGCGCCGACCGACGCCAGCTCCAGCATCTCCTCGTAAGTGACCTTATCGAGCTTGCGCGCCCTCGGCACGATGCGCGGGTCGGTGGTGTAGACGCCGTCGACGTCGGTATAGATGTCGCAGCGATCGGCCTTCATCGCCGCCGCCACCGCGACCGCCGAGGTATCCGATCCGCCGCGCCCGAGCGTCGTCACCCGGCCATACTCGGTCATGCCCTGAAAGCCCG
>Ga0207678_10006561_pt1 | contig 10315 bp, 4 predicted proteins | sample KBSC63metaG_FD_184319 | JGI IMG/M metagenome (GOLD analysis project Ga0207678, IMG submission 184319) | Corn rhizosphere microbial communities from Kellogg Biological Station, Michigan, USA - KBS C6-3 metaG (SPAdes) (version 2) | ecosystem: Host-associated > Plants > Roots > Rhizosphere > Soil ...
GGCAAATCGTCTACCGCCAACACCCAATTGTCGGTGCCGTTCGAGGCCAGATACGTGAAAGTCGCCGAAACGATCAAGCCGGGCTCCGTGAGCGCACGCGGCACGATTACGTTTTCGTATCAGTAGCAGCCCCCTCGTTCGGGCCAGGCAGGCGCAAGCGGTCGAGTGCTTGCTCGATTGCAGCTTCGACGTCCGGCCAAATACGCCGGACGTCGTCCGGACCTCCGTCGGCCATCGCCCGCTCGGCGCTTGCACACGCGTCGCGCGCGTCCGTGTCGCCCGCCAGCGCGAAGCCGCCGCGCATCGAATGCAGCTCGATGCGCAGCGTATCCGCGTCGCCGCTCGCGAGCGCATCGCCGATCGCCGCGAGCGAGTGCAGCGTCGTCTCGTGCAGCGTGCGCCGCACTTCGTCGGTCATTGCGGCCGCGACCGGCGCGTGCGCGCGCGCCGGTCGCGGCGACGCCACATCGCGCCCCGCATGCCGCCGCAACGCCGCGTCGAGCATCTCGATCGACAACGGCTTGAGCACGATCTCCACAGCGCCGGCCTGTTCGCAACGCCGGCGATCCTCGTCTGTCGCGTGCGCGGTCATCGCGATCACCGGCACCTTCGCGCCCTGTTCGCGGAGAAAATTCGCCAGCGCGAAGCCGTCGAGTTCAGGCATGCCGAGATCGGTCAGCACGACGTCGTACGGTCGCTCGAAGAAGGCGCGCATCGCCTCGATACCGTTGGAAACGATCGTCGCGTCGTAGCCCAACGCATCGAGCTGGTCGCGCAGCAACGCCCGGCTTGCCGGATGATCCTCGGCGACGAGCACGCGCAGCGGTTCGCCATCGTCGGCCTCCGCGCGTGCGTCAGCCTCCGCACCCGTTTCGGATTCCGCCTCTGCTCCGTACCCGCGCACGGCATCCGCGAGCGCCGCCGGTTCCGGCGCATCGTCTCGCCAGCCGGACGGCGCTTCGGGCAGCGGCAACGCAGCCACGAAAATCGTGCCTTCGCCGAGACGGCTGTCGACATTCAGCGCCCCACCCATCAGCGTCACGATGCGTCGGCACAGCGGCAGCCCGAGCCCCGTGCCGCCGAAGCGCCGGTAGATCGACGCATCGGTCTGGACGTAGACGTCGAACAGCGTCGGCAGGCTGTCTTCGGGAATGCCGATGCCCGTATCGCTGACTGCGATTTCGACGCCACGGCCGGCCGGACCCGCCTTTGCAAGCCGCACGTCGATCGTCACGCCGCCGCGCTTCGTAAACTTGATCGCATTGCTGACGAGGTTCGACACCAGTTGCCGCAGCCGGGTCGAATCGCCCACGTAACCGTTGGCGAGATCCGGCGCGATGCGGCACGTCAGCGCAAGGTTTTTCGCATCCGCGAGCGGGCGGAAGATCGCGGCCACGTCGTTCACGACACGCCGCAGGTCGAACGGAATGCTTTCCAGCACCATCTGGTTCGACTCGGCCTTCGACAGGTCGAGCACGTCGTTGATCACGCGCAGCAGCGCATCGGACGACGACATGATCGTCCCCAGCCGGCGCCGCAGCGGCACCGCCATCTGCGCGCGCTCCATCAGTTCCAGGTTGCCGATGATCGCGTTGAGCGGCGTGCGGATCTCGTGGCTCATCGTCGCGAGGAACGTCGACTTCGCCTTGTTCGCGAACTCGGCGGCCTCACGCGCCTCGCGCAACTTCTCCTCCGCCTGCTTGCGGGTCGTGATGTCGAGCAGCGTGCACAGCAGCACGTCGATCCCGCGGTACCGGGTGCGCACGATATGTGCGTCGAGATAGACGGTGCCATGCCCCGGGCGCTCGACGGCCAGCTCCCGCGTCACGCGGGTACGCGCGTTGCCGGCGGGCGCGCCGTCCCGGTACGCGCGCCACAAGCGCTTGCCGAGCGGCTCACCCGACACGTCCTGCTCGTAAGCGATCAGCGTGTCGTTGCGCATGATCGTTTCGCCGTCGGCAAACGACAGCAACACGAGCCCGGCCGGCGCCGTGCGGATCAGCGTGCGGTTGAGCGCCTCGCTTTCGATCAGGCGAATCGCGCGCCGATTCGCCGGACGCAGTGCGCGCCGGTCGAACATCACGATTGCAACCCACAGCAGCGCGATTGCGAAGAGCGCGGGCGCGACGGTCAGGCTCGCGCGCAACGCTACGTCGCTCAGAACGGCACGCCACGAGATGGTCGCCATCACCACCTCGTCCGATCTCGGTACCCTGTCGCTGACGACGAAGTTGATGCCGACGCGATGTGCGGCCGCGCGCTCGCCATCGTCGTGGCGCGCATGCTGGAGCGCGCGAGCCACCATCGTGCTGTCGGGTTGCCGGCCGAGCAGGAGATTTCCGCTGGAATCGACGAGCGCATATTCCCTGCCGGCACCCGGCGAGCGCAGTATCCCCTCGATCAGCGGCGGGCTGTTGATGACGAACCAGACGACCGGCCTGCCGTTCGCCCCAAGTACCCATTGCACCATCCGCAGCACGGAGCGTCCGAGTACCGGATCGAATCGCCGCTCAAGCGCCATCGTGTTTTGACGAGCGACGGGCGCCATCGATACGGATGTATCGTTCGTCACCGGTCGCAATTGCTCGACGAGGGCCCTTACATCGAAACCGCCTGGCAGCGCAAGCGCTCGTTTTACCAACGGATGCCCTGCCGCAACGATGAAATCGCCGTTCGGATCGATCAGATAGGAAGTACCGCCCGGATCGGCCGGTTGTGGCGGCGGCAGGACGCCCGTCAACTCGACCGGCTCGAGAGAGCGAGCGAGGTAAGCCAAGTGACTGTTCGCCGATACGACCGGCGGGATGTCGGCGAACGCGGCGATCGCAATTCGCCCCTTCCGCCCGATGAACGTCTGCTTGCCGTGCCTGCCGGCGAGTACACCGGGCAGGCTTCGCGGATTTTCGACGACGCTGGCCCATTGCAGCTCCATGTCCTCGACGTAGCGGTTCCGGAGTGCCCTCATGATCGCCACCTCGGCAACGAGTTCGGCCCTGCGCCGTGTGAACTCGATCCGGAAGCGCTCGAGGGACTCCTGCACGTCGAGCAGCAATACGAGCGCCGCGCACACCAGAATGAACACCGAGATCGCCGCGCCGCTGGCATATAGCAGGAACTGCTGCTGCCGCCGGACGCGACTTGGCTCGAATGGCTTGCGACCGGCCACGGCGGGGTACGAAACAAGTCTCTTGAGCTTTGCGGGCATGTCGTATCGATCTCGTTATTCGTGGCCGGGCATGCCGCGTCATTCGCCGTTGCCGGTGCATCGTCTCCCTGGAAAACAGGGTAGCCGCGTGGCGTGGCGCGCCTCCACCCGCCCGTAGCGCCTCACTTCGGCGGCGCCTGCGCTGAAGCCGATCCAGAACGGCAACCGGCCGTCGCGCGCGTCACGTCGACGACGACGCATCGCCGTCAGGCGCGCCGGAGAGGTTTTGCTCGTCGTTATAGCGGATCAGATCCGCGTCGCGGACGATGCCGAGCTTCTTCATCGCGCTCGACTTCTGCGAACTGATGGTTTGCTTGCTGCGATGGAGCTGCGCGGCGATCTCTCCCACCGTGTAGCCCGCGCCGAACAAACGGACAACCTCGATCTCGCGCGTCGTCAGTGCGCGAGTGGCGGGCTCGGATTCGATGTCCTGCAGGAGCTGCTTGATATACGGCGACATGTAGTTCGCGCCGACGTACGCGGCATGCACGGCGCCGATCAGGTGGGAAATCGCATCAGACTTGCTGAGGATGCAACTCACGCCCTGCTTGTGGATCGCGCGCAGCACGCTCGGATTGTCGATCATCGTGATCGTCACGATATGCAGCGCGGGATAGCGACGCTGCAGGAACGACAGCAGCACGAGCCCGTCGCCGTACTTGCCGCCCGGCATCACGTAGTCGAGCACAAGCACGTCGCTCTGCTGCGCGTCGAGCGCCGCAACCAGGTCCGTCGAGTTCGAAACGGTGCCCACGAGCTTGATCGTGCTGTTGCCCTGCAATGCCTGCGAGATACCGAGCGCGGATGCCGGATGATCGTCGGCTACCATCACGCGCACAAAGAATTCGTCCATGTTCCTGTTTCCCCGAGGCTTTCAGTCACGCATCCGGTCCCCGCCGCGACGGGGAGCATGCTCGCGCCATCGTGTCGATGGCTGGCCATATTCGGCGCACCGGACAAATAGTGCCTCAATTTTAAGATAAATCCCGATTCGCCCTTCAATCGACGTGTGGCCGCACGGCGGACGATGCGCCAGCACCCGCGGTGCGCACGACGCGTCCGCACGGCCGCACCATGCAGATTTTCCGAAGCTCACGACGGCTCGGAGCCGTTACGGGATGCCGGCCGCGCTCTCGCGCAGCTCGGCCGGGCCGCTACACGGCGCGCTATCGGTGGCTCGAATCGCCGGGCAGGTCGTGCGCGTTGCCATCCACCCTGGTTTTCCACTCGGTCAGGGTACGGCGCCGCTGAACGGGCGACATGAGCAGAAACTCGTTCATCATCGTCAGGAATTCCCGACGAGACTTCTCAGAAAGTGCGGCGAAATCGAGCAACAGTGCGAATACCTTCCCTACATGACGCACGATGTTCCCCTCCAGTATTGATTTGAAATCTGCCGCGCGACGTCGACGTGCGTCGGCACCCTGCCTTTGTTGTATCGGATACGCGTTGATGCGTTCGATGCTGTTGGTTACTTGTCATGCAAAGCCGTTTCATGATTGGTTGATCTCGATGTGCACATGGCCGCGCACGACTCCTTCGCCGAAGTCGCGGCACGGCGCTGCCGCGCATGCGCAAGCGCGCCGCGCAGATGGCCGAGCGTCACGGGTTTCGTCAATACGCGTCGGACACCGGCTGTCGTGCAGCGGTGCATGCCCTCGGGTGTCACATGTGACGTCACGACCAGTACGTCGCACGCGGCATCGACGCCGCGTGCCGCTTCGGCCAGCTGGTGCGCGCGCATGTCGGGCAGATCGTCGCCGATCAGCAGCACGTCCCAGTCGCCGCTGGCCAGAGATTCGAGCGCCGCGCGCCCCGATCCGACCTCGGCTGCCGTGCAGCCGAGCGCGCACAATTGCTCGCTGAAAATCGAGCCGTGGATGGTTTCATCGTCCGCGACAAGCACGCGCAATGTGCAACTTCCGTGCGCGGCCGTGTCGTGCGATGCGGTGACGGTTGCCGAATCGCGAGCATGCGAATCGTCACGCCGCGGGTCGTCGCCCGATACGGCATCGATCCTGCTTTCGTCGCCCATCTGGCCGCCCAGCGCCAACGCGGCGCGCAGGCCGCGGAGCGAGTAACTCGACACGCGTACGGTGGCGCCCGCGCGATACGGTTCGAGCGGACCGTCGGGTATCGCGAGTATCAGCGGCGCACAATCGCTCAGGCTGTGCAGATCCGCTTGCGACCATGTATCGGAATCGCCGAACAGCACGACCGCGCCGTGTCGTGCAATGCCGGCCGGCAGACTCGACGGGCTGTCGTACACGCTGACGTCGAATCCCCACGCATGTAGATGCGGCAATGCAAAATCGCACCATTCGGGATGCGCGGCAATCAGCGCCAGCGCGTGGGCGTGAGCCGCGCGCGGCGGGTCGAGCGCGGCGATGTCCATGCCGAGCGGCAGAAGCACCTTGAAACGGCTGCCGACGCCCGCCTCGCTCTCCACCGCGATGCGGCCAGCCATCGCCGCGACGAGCCGGTCACACAGCGCAAGCCCGAGCCCGGTGCCGCCGTAACGCCGCGTAATGGACGCGTCGACCTGCGAAAATGCCTTGAACAGCTTGCGTCGATGTTCGGCGCCAATTCCGATGCCGGTGTCCTCGACCTCGATCGACAGTTCCGGCGCGTCATGCCCTTCGACAACGACCGCGACGCGCACGGTTACGCGACCGACGGCGGTAAACTTGAGCGCATTGCTCAGCAGGTTGCGGAGCACCTGCGCGAGCCGCGTCGGATCGCCTCGCATTCGCTGCGTGCCGCACGCATGGATCTCGCAGAATAGTTGCAATCCTTTTGCCTTCGCGATCGTCGCGAACGCGTGCAGTTCGCGCTCGACCGTCTCGATCACGTCGAACTCGATCGATTCGACCGACATCGCACCGGCCTCGATCTTGGAGAAATCGAGAATGTCGCTGACGAGCGCGAGCAGGCTCGTCGCGGACGCGTGCAGCGTACGAACGCGACCATGTTGGGTCGCGTCGAGCGCCGAGCGCTCGAGCAGTTCGAGGTTGCCGAGAATCACGTTCAGCGGCGTACGGATCTCATGGCTCATCGCCGCGAGGAACGACGATTTCGCCGCATTGGCCGAATCGGCCGCGCGCACGGCCTCTTCCAGCTGCTGCACGAGTTGCCGCTTCGCGGTCATGTCGGCGACAGCAGCGATCAGCACATCCTTGCCCTGATAGCGGGCGCCACACGCGATGAATTCGAGGTGCAGGTCCGCGGCTTGCACGTCTCCCACCCGAAGGTCGCCGTACAGCACGCCGGCCGCGTGGCCGCGCGCCTGCCATGCGTCGGCCACCTGGCTCGACAGCACGTGATAGTCGCCGCCGATCCGCTCGACCATGTCCGTCAGCGCGGGGCTCACGAGCATGAAATGCCCGTCGTCGCGCGCGATCAGCCCGAGCCCGATCGGCGCCATCTCGATCACGCTGCGGCACAGCGCTTCGCTGTCGAACACACGCTGCGAGCGCGCGTAGAGCGGCACGAACTCCCGCCGATGAAAGCGCAGCAGCAGCCCCCACATGACCATGAGTGCGAGCAGTGTCGCGGCGCCGAGCGTACCGGCCGAGCGCGCGACGCCGGCCGCGATGTCGGTCCACGACAGCGCATACGCAAGCGTCCAACCCGTCGATTCCAGCTTGCCGTGAAACAGCAGGAAGCCGTCCCGGAACACGGGCGCGCTCGACGACGCGCCGCCCCGCCACGGGATCAGCTTCAGCAGGCTTTCCACGCGGCCGGTGCCGTCCGCAGTGGGATCCATCGTGACGAGCTCGCCATCGGCCGTCGTGATGTAGAACATGCCTTCGGGGCGATAGTCCGCGAGCCAGGACAGCAGGTAATCGCGCGGATATTCTGTGACGAGCACCGCGAACGGCTGGCCATTGTCACGCGCCTCGGCCGCGAGCCGGATGCGCGATTGCCCCGATACGGGATCGATGAACGGCGGCAGCCAGCGCACGTGCGGGCGGGCATCGACGATGTCCGGATACGGGCGCTCGAAATCGACGCGCAGCGCATCCAGCACACGTGCGCGGCTTTCCGGCGAAACCAGCGCCGGATCGTCGCGATCCCGATGAGGTATCAGCGCGAACAAGCCCGTGCGCGTGCTGTAGTGGTAACCCTCCAGCGTGCGGCCGCGATTGAGCGAACTGGCCGCGCAGATGCGTGCCAACAGGACCGACAGCGACAGATAGCGCGCGACTTCAGCCCGATCGCTGTTACGCGCAGGCACGCCGACGACAAGCGACGGATGCGGACGGGTCGCGACGCGCTGGTCGTTGAGGAAGAATTCGTCGACAACCGCCGCGGGCGCGTCATCGGCCTCCTGCCAGATCAATTGCGCATTCGCGACGCCGTTGCGGAACGAGGTTTCGCTTACCTGGATTTCGTTCAGCGTCTGCTCCAGGCCGTTCAGGTAGTTGCGCCGCTGCCCCTCGACATAGCCCGAGACGATCGATGCCATCCCGAGACCGCAAGCGATCAGGACAAGGATGGTGACGACGATACCGCCACCGAACACCGAAATGCTCTGATAGCGACGAAGGGATTGAAGCGGGCTCTGCGACATGGCGCGGCAACGATCGCGAGCACGGCCGGTACGACGCCATTCCGGCACTCGCAATCGTTTTGGAAAACGCTTGGAATAATGTGATTCCGATCATGCCAAACGCTCGCGAGGGTGTCCGCATTGCATGAACCATTTCGTACACGTCCAGTAGAAAGATATCTTAATTTCGGACTTGGACGAACTCTGGAGTGGCAAACATGAGTCGTTCGTTTCGCATTGCGCTGACAGAGCATTCGGCGGATTGGCCGCTCAGCTAACCCGTTTGGCTGGATTTTTTTTAGGAATAGTTTCGACCGTACCCGGCTCGCAGGCAAAAGAAAGGATTCTTCGCGGAGCGACGCGAAAAACCCTCGAAAACATCGATGCGGTGAAAACCGAACCGGCGATGGCGTGCATGCCGCCATCGCCGGCGGCCAACCTGCCCGGCACCTGTGCCGAACGGGCGTCGCATCGAAACCGCGACAGCGAGATGTGCTCAGGAGGCGGGCATCACTGCAATGAAACCCGCCTCCCGAGACAAGACCGATCAGTTCCGGATTTCGCCGAAATCGAAGCCCGCGAGCCGCACCGCCGCCGCGCTTCCGCTCACGCTATTGCCTTGCATCCAGCCGAAGTTGAGGCCGACCAGCCCGCCGTACAACTGGTCATAGCCAGCCGTGTAGGCAATACGGCTGCTCGAGCTCGAACGATCGACGTTGCCGAAGTTTGAGCCTGCCACGCCGCCCAGGCGGGAACCGCGCCCGCCGGACACCGTACCTGACGACGACGACGACGCGATCTTGCCGTCGTTTTCGCCGACGAGGCCGCCGACATTACTCCAATCCCCGCCCTTCGCGGAACCGGAGGCGTCGGACGCATCGATCGATGCGCTCATGACGCTCTGCCCGACCAGACCGCCGACGTAGCTATCGGCGCCCGCGACGACGTCGCCCGTCGCGCTCGACGACGACACGCTGCCTTCGTTGCGCCCGACCAGGCCGCCAGCGCTGCCCGTACCGGCAATGTTGACGCTCCCGCGCGCATTGGCATTCGCCACCTTGCCCGCGTTCTTGCCGACGAGCCCGCCTGCGATGCCGTTCGCAGCAGTCGATACACTGCCGGCCGCCGAGGAAGCGACCACCTCGCCGCTGTTCTCGCCGACGAGGCCGCCCACGGTGCTCGATACGCCGGCAATGACCGGACCGTGTGCATCGGACGACTTCACGCTTTCGGTGTTGACGCCGACCAGGCCGCCCGCCACGCTCCGCGCGCCGACCTTGACCGTCCCCGTGGCCGACGAACCGTCAATCGCACCGTCGTTCAAGCCGACCAACCCGCCGGCCTTCACGTTGTCGCGCCCGTCCACGTTGCCGTTCGCGCTCGACGCGATCACCTGGCCGAGGACGCCGTTACGGCCGACGAGGCCGCCCAGTTCGCTGTCGGCGCCTGTCGAGACCTTGCCGTTCGCGGTGGATGCGCGAACCGTGCCCGCGTTATATCCCACGAGCCCGCCCGCCACCGCGGCGTTACCGGCCTGAACGCCGCCGTTCGCCGTCGACGCCAGGATCGTCGCACGGTTGACGCCGGCGAGCCCGCCGACGATGGCCGACTTGCCGGCAACGACATTGCCACCCGCCGTCGACGCGGCGATCTTGCCGACATTCTCCCCGACCAGGCCGCCCGCCTTGGCATTGTCGCCCACGGTCACGCCGCCGGTCGCGTCGGATGCCTCGATCGACGCGGCGTTGTAGCCGACGAGCCCGCCCGCCGTCGCGTCATGGCCAGCCCGCACGCTCGCGGACGACGAGGATGCCTTGATGCTCCCGCCTTCATGGTAGCCGACGAGGCCGCCGGCGCGCGCGCCGCGGGCCAGGGCGCTGACGCTGCCCGCGGCCGTCGACGCCGTGATGGCGCCCCGGTTGATACCGACCAGGCCGCCCGTAACGCCGGACGACCTGCTGCTGACCTGTACGTCGGCGTGGCTGTTGCTGATGGTCGCCTCGCCACGATCCGGCGAAAGGAACGTGCGGTTTTCTCCAGCCAGACCGCCGACATACATCGCCTCCTTGCCGCCTTCGACGCGGCCCGAAACGGATGCGCGATCGATCCGTCCGCTCAGGTTGCTGCCGACGAGACCACCGACGATCGCGCGGCCCTCGCCGCTCACCACGACGTCTTTCGCCTTCACGTTCGTGATGTCACCTACGTTGTAGCCGGCCAATGCGCCGACGCTGATCGGCGAGACGACTTGCCCGACCAGGCCGCGCGCCGTGATTTTGTCCAGTACGAGGTTGGAGATACGGCCGCCGTTGACCGCAAACAACCCGACGGTCGCGCTACCGGGATTCGAGACCGACAGATTGCCGATGGTATTGCCCAGACCGTCGAACACACCGCCGAACATCGCACGGTTGCCGCCGAGGCTGCGGAATTGCGCACCCTTGCCGTCGATCGCATTGCCCAGCACGTAACGGCCGTTCATGTTGCCGTCGACACCGCGCAGCCCCGCGAGATCGTGAATCACGTCATACGCTTCGCCATTCGCCGAGAACGACGCA
>Ga0207678_10006562_pt1 | contig 10314 bp, 9 predicted proteins | sample KBSC63metaG_FD_184319 | JGI IMG/M metagenome (GOLD analysis project Ga0207678, IMG submission 184319) | Corn rhizosphere microbial communities from Kellogg Biological Station, Michigan, USA - KBS C6-3 metaG (SPAdes) (version 2) | ecosystem: Host-associated > Plants > Roots > Rhizosphere > Soil ...
GCCGGGGTACCGGGATGTGTTCACGGAGACGGAGTGGGCGCGGCTGCGGCCGGATCAGCGGGCGATGTTGGATCCGGATCAGATCGGTCGGTGGCCGACTGATATTGCACCGGATCGGCCGGAGACCGGGCCGACATTGCCCGCGACGCGAACGCAGATCCAGATGGCCGGTGCGCTCGGTGAGGAGCTGGGTCTGTCGGCGCGGGATCTCGCGGTGAGCGGTATGACCCGGGTCGACGCGGCACGGGAGGTTCAGCGGTTGGAGGCCCGGCTGGAGCCTGGTCAGGTGCAGGCCATCTATCACGACCGGGGCTTGCCGTACCGGCGTGTCGGCAAGGCCGGTGCGGAGTTCGTGTTCCCGGGCGACGCTCCGACGCCGGTGGCAGCGGCGGTTCCGGCGGTGCCCGTCACGCCGACGCCCGCGGCACCGTCTGTACCCGCTCCGCAGTCCCCGGCGCCCGCTGCGGCACCCGCACCTGCCCCTACTCCGCATCGTTCCCGCGCGAACGTGGATCCGCTCAAGTGGCGGTCCGCGAAGGAGCCTGTGACGGGGCCGCAGGCGGGCGCGCTGGCGCGGGAAGGCATCCCTCCGGAGGAGGTCCGCAAGCTCAACAAGGGATGGGCGGGCGTCGTTCTGGATGCCTTCGCCGTGGACCAGGAGACCGGTCACGATGCGATGGACCGGGCGTTGGCGGCGATCGAGACGCAGCAGGCGTCGACGTGCCGGGCGACGCCGGTGCACGATCCGTCGCGGCAGCATCGGCCGCCGCGCCGCCCCTGATTCGACGCAGCAGAAGACCCCGGGAGCCGCCGTGCTCGACCGGGGTCTTCTGCTATCAGGGTAGGGGTCAGGCCACGTTCGTTGTCCAGTGCCGGTGCAGTGAGCTGTCCTTGTCGTTGCGGTTGAGCGGGACGATGTGGATGGGGATGCCGACGTCGCTCGCCTCCAGGATGTAGGGCCGCCCGTCGATGACGCCGAGGTAGATGGCGACGTGGCCGGGGAAGCCGACGATGTCGCCGGGGAGGCCCTGTTCGTAGGGCACGGATGTGCCGCTGCCGCGTTGTTCGCCGGAGCTGCCGCCGGGGCTGGGGTAGCCGCCTTGGACGAGGACGTAGGCGGTCAGGCCGGAGCAGTCGAAGCCGATGATTCCTTGGCAGGAGTTCAGTGCTCCGCCGCCGCGGGAGCAGCCGTCGTTGGGTCCGGCGCCGTCCCCACCTCCTCCCCATACGTACTCCATGCCGAGCGCGCCGAATCCAGCGGCGAGTCCTTTGGCGAGGCCCTGGGTGGGCGCTTGGATGGTCTTTCCGCGGACAGCTTGGTCGACGAATTGGTTGTCGGGGATGGTGACGTTGACGCCTGCGTAGGCGACGGATCCGAGGCCGCCGGAGTTGACGGCGCCGGGCACTGGTTTGCCACCACCGGTGGGTCCGAAGTTCGCTTGGAACAGCTCGAACAGGTTGCGGTTGCCGTAGGAGGAGCAGGCGTCTCCTTCTCCGGGGTAGGCGGCCAGGGATGCGGCGTTGGGTTGGTAGGGGGTGTAGGTGTAGATCCAGGCGGTGGCCCGGTTCTGCACTGCTACGGGCGCGGCTCCGCAGCCGGACTCTTCGACGTTCCAGAGGATGTCGTGGGTGGCGCCTTCCTGGTATCGGGCGACGACGGCTGCGTCTTGCCGGGCGCGCGCGGCGGAGGTGAACAGTCCGGCTGTTTGCGCCCAGACGCCGCCGACGGATGCGTTGCAGGCGGCGCTGCCGCCGGGTCCGGAGTCGGGGCAACCGAAGCCGGTGAGTGCGGCGGGTGGGGTGTCTCGGGTGAGTCCTTGAGATTCTTTCTGCACCATCACGATGGCGACTTCGGGGTTGAGTCCGCAGGCGTGGGCGAGGGTGAGCAGGATGTGCGCGTAGCTCGCTCCGGCCGGTTCGGCGGGTACCGAGCTGCACCATTGGTTGCTCAGGCCGGGGACGGCGTACCGGGCGGTGCGCAGGCAGGTGCTGGCGCCGCAGGAGGCGCCGATCTTGTCGAGTGCGGCTTGCACGGCGGCCTCGTCGGGCAGCGCGTTGCCGTTGTACAGAACCTGGTCGGAGAAGATGTTTCCGGCGTCCCATTCGGTGCCGCCGCCGGTGCTGCTGGTGCTGACCCGTTGGGTGTGTGGGTCGACGACGGAGCAGCCGGTGATGGCCAGTGACACGGCCAGTGTGACCCCCAGGAGCGCAGCCCGCGTCTTCATTCCCCTTGTTCCTCCCGCCCCCGGTGCTGGTAGTCCAGCACTGCCTGTTGGGGGATCCGCCACGCCTGTTCGAGCTGGTAGGCGCCCGGGAACAGCTCCTGTTCGAGGTACCGGTAGACGGTGGTCTTGGACACCCGGAGGTGCTTGCCGACCTCGGTCACGGTGAGGTCTGGTCCGTCGGGGTCGAGGGCATGCAGCGGCATGGCGCTCCTTCGTGGGGGGTATGGCTCCGCCGCGTAGAGTGCCGCAAGTGGCGCTGGTTGGCAAGTGTTGACAACATGTGGTGACGGTCGTACTGTCCCTCTCGTTCTCAACTCGCCCGAGCTTCCATGAAGGGAAGATCCATGGCAACTGTCGTCCAACTCGCCGACCGGCTGGCCACCCAGGTGCTCCTCGCCGACCCTGTCAGTGGCAGCCCGACGGCCCCTCCCGGGTCGGCCTCGCAGCACGTCAACACGCTGTGGAGTTACCTCGGGTGGGGTGTCGCGGTGATCTGCTGCCTCGCGATCGGCGGTCTGTGCGCGGTCCTGTGGGCGCATCGCGGGCAGTCGAACGAAAACCTCGGGAAGATCGGCTGGGCCCTCGGCGGCGCATTGTTCTTCGGCTCGATCGGCGCCGTCGTCGGTGCGCTCACCGGCACCTGATGTTCCGTCGCCACAAGGCCCCCCGGGTCGACCGGGATCCGGCAGCGGTGAGCCTGCTGCGCCGGTCGTACAGCGGGTTCATGGGCTCATCGGTCACCCTGATGCTCTCGGGCATTCTGATGCTGGTCCTGCTCGCCGGTGCGGTCTACGTCGCGGTCGTGCCCGCGCCGCAGGTCACGTCAGGGGCTCCCTCGGCGGGTGCCGGGCAGGCTCCGGACGCCGCTCCGGCGGCCCCGTCTACGCCGACGGCGCCACCGGAGTGTGCGGACCAGCCTTCGGTCGCTGTCCCGCCGGAGACTCTGGTGGAGACGACGTACACCACGCAGTGGGTGCCGGTGGATGGGCAGTCGCTGCCACAGTCGCAGGGTGCCGGTCCGGCGATCTCCGACTGGCCGCGGCGGTGCTTCTCCCGGACGCCGGAGGGCGCGCTGTACGCGATCTCCACCCTGCTGTACGAGAGCTTGTCGGCGGGGTCCAACGACCGTCTGCTGACGCTGGCGCAGACCCGCTTCGCCCCGACCGGCGCTTACCAGCAGCAGATCAACCAGCTGCAGCAGAACCCGGCGGCGCTCGGGGTGCAGGGGCAGCAGCCGAGCATGACGATCATCGGCTACCGCTGGGCCGGGTACACCCCGGACACCGCCTCGATCGAGTTGCAGTGGGTGCATCTGGACGGCCCGTCGGCCGACTCCACGGTGGCCATCAGCTACCAGGCCCAGTGGTCCGGCAACGACTGGCTGATGCTGGCGCCGTCCAACCGCAGTGCGCTGTACCGCGCCGGTGCGGACTCGCGCACGTTCACCTCTTGGGGGCCGACCGCATGACCCTCTTCCTCGCTGCCGCGCCGAGCGACCCGTACGGCGGGTGCATGGTGACCGGCAACATCATCCAGGACATCCTGCATCCCGGCTGCGACCAGTCGCTGGTCAGCCAGGCGGTGCAGGGCACGGTCGTCGAGCCGTGGATCGCTGACATGAAGTCCGGGGTGGCCGATTCGATCAAGACGATGGTGACGTTCTGGGTGGATGTGCCCAGTCCTGTCGTCGGGAACATCGACGACGGCAGTAAGTCGGACCCGGTCAGCTTCCTGCAGAGCGGTCTGCTGCCGGTGACCGCGTGGGTCATGTGCTTCACCATCGCGGCGGGCCTGATCGCGATGATCTGGCATCAGCGGGCCGAACCGGCCAAGGTGATCGCGCAGATGCTGCTGACCTACATCGCGGTCGACGCGATCGGCGCGGGTGCGATCGCCGTCGCGTTGGAGGTCACCGACAACGCAAGCAAGTGGTTGATCGACCAGTCCACGCAGGGCACGGACTTCGCGAACAACCTGTTCTCGCTGTTCGATTCGGACGAGGGGGTCGCGTCCTCGATCCTGCTGCTGGTGCTGCTGCTGGTCGCCGCTCTGATCGCCACGTTCACCTGCCTGCTGATGCTGGGGCGGGGCGGCGCTCTGCTGGCGCTGACCGGCGCGATGCTGCTGGGTGTCGCGATGAGCGGCACGAAGGGTGGGTTGTCCATCCTGCGGCACTACTTCGCGTGGATCCTGGCGTTCGTCTTCTACAAGCTGGCGGCGGCCATCGTCTATGCGACTGGGTTTCGCCTGTTGGGCACCGACACGTCGGCCGCGGGGAACGGGTTCTTGCAGATCCTGCACGGCCTCGCCGTGCTGTCGCTGGCCGTGCTGGCGCTGCCCGCCGTCATCCGTCTCGTTGTTCCCGCCGTCGCTCCGGCCGCTCAGGGTCGTGGTGCCGGTGCCGCCATGGGCGGGGCCGCGGTTGCCGGGGCCACCATCGTCGCCCGTCGATAGGAGATCTGATCCATGACTGACACTGAGGTTCGCCCGACGGCGGACGAGGCGCCGACAAGCCGCCGGTACGGCGGCTTCTATAAGCCGAAGGCGTGGGGCATCTTCGGCCTGAGCACGGGTGGCACCCTCGTGGCGGGCGTGATGGCCATCGCCGCGGTGCTGCTGATGATGTCGCCGGTGGGGGTGCTCGGTTCGGCTGCATTGCTGGCGGTGACGTTCCTGGTGCTGCGGCTGGCCTCGCATCCGGATCGCTATGGCAAGACCTGGTTCCAGCGGCGGGCGGTGCGGATCTCCCATCGTCGCCGCGTCCGCAGTGGTGAGAACAAGTACCTGCCGAGCACGCTGATCCCGTTGGGCAGCCACCGGTTGCCAGCCGTTCTGGCGTCGTCGACGCTGGCCCGCTGGGTGACCGCCGACGGCGACGAGTTCAGCATCCTGCGGTATCCGTCCCGCGGGCATCACGTCGTGTCGCTGCGCGCTCGACCGGACGGCGCGGCGTTGCTGGACACCCAGCAGGTTGACGCCCAGGTCGATGTGTGGGGTGACTGGCTGGCGAGCCTGGCCTACGAGGAGGGTCTGGTCCAGGGTGTGGTCACGATCGAGACATCCCCGGACGGCGGGCCGCTGATGCAGCGCGCGGTTCGCTGCCGGGAGTCGGCGCGGGCGCACTCCCTGTCGAAGGCATGGATGGACGAGGTTCTGGACCAGTACCCGCGGGGGTCCAAGGGAGTGAGCGCGACGATCACCCTCACGCTGCGCGACCCGGACCCGGAGCATCAGGCCGATGGCCGGAAGGTTCGGCGGTCGGACCGGCAGGATGTGGACGAGCTGATCGCGGAGCGGCTGGCGGTGCGGCTGCCGCACATCATGGACGACCTGGCGCCGACCGGGGCCGGTGCGGTGGACCTGATGATGGCGGACGACGTCATCGAGGTGGTGAAGTCCGCGTACGAGCCGGACGCGCGCGGGATCTACGACGAGGCGCGGGCGCGGGGTGAGGACCCGCCCGTCAGTCTGTGGAGCTCAGTCGGGCCGAGCGGGGCGGTGGCCGAGTGGGACCACTACCGGCATGGCCAGTACGCAAGCGTGACGTGGGAGTTCACCGGGTTCACCACCGCGACGTTGACCTCGAAGGCTCTGTTGCCGCTGCTGGAGGCCAACGACGACGTGGCGATCAAGCGGGTCACCATCATCGTCCGGCCCGTCCCGCCGGAGCAGTCCTCGCAGATCGTGGAACGCAACCACAATGACGCGGAGGCTCGGCTGGGGGATGCGAAGAAGCCCACGGCCCGGCAGCGCCGGGCTGTGCGGGACGCCGACAAGGCGCGGCAGTCCGAGGCGGACGGGTACGCGGTGGCCGACGTCGCACTGCTGGTCACCGCGACGGTGCCGTATGACCAGTTGTCGCGGGCTCATGCCGCGGTGAGTCGGTTGGCGCCGTCGGCACGCCTGCACATGCGCCTGATGTACGGGCAGCAGGACATCGGGTTCGCGGCGAGCATCGGCGTCCTGGGTGTGGTTACGGAGAGCTACCTGACACTGTCCCCGGCCCTGATCAACGGAGTCTGACATGGCGATTCGCAGCAGGACCTACTACTGGCTGGTGTGCACCGGCCGCATCGACAACATCGTCGGCGGCGAGTGCGGCGCCCGGTCACCTGGCGGCTGGGACGAGGTGGAGGAGGTGGAGGCAGAGGCGCTGACCCGGGGTTGGGTGAAGTCCGGCAAGGGTCACACCTGCCCGTCCTGCGCGGCGGCGGCCGGTCAGACGGAGGAGGCCCCGAAGCCTCCCCGGCGGGTCAAGGCGGCTCCGCCGGTCGAGCAGCCGATCGGTCAGTCGGCATGATCTGGCTGCTGCCCGTCCTGCTGCTGGCACTCACCGTGCTAGCGGTGATCATGCTGTTCCGTGCTCGCCGGTCTCGTCAGGCGCCCGTACGTGGACCCCGCGGGCGAGGTGGTGGGCGGTGGGCTCACATGTCGCCGATGGTGTGGTGGCGCGGCACCGTCGACCAGTGGGCGGGCGCGTTGTTCCCGTGGATGCTGGGGTCCGGGGTGCCGATGCAGGGCGTGCCGATCGGCAAGGTGACCCGCAAGGGGCGTGCCGGGACGAACAACAAGGGCGCAACGCTCTGCTGTGACCCGTACTCCTGGTACCACCTGGCGAAGCTGATCAGTAACCCGTCCGCGTTCGTGCTCGGCTTGCCCGGCTTGGGCAAGAGTACGCTTGTACGCAAATGGGTTCTTGGCCTGGACTATTTCGGGGTGGTCAGCCTTGTCCTCGGGGATCTCAAGGGCGAGTATGTCGACCTGATCCGGCAGCTCGGCGGTCAGGTGATCCCGATCGGTCGGGCTCGCGGCCACATCAACGTGCTGGACATGGGCTCGACGTTGGATGCCTGCCGTCGGCTGCGTGAGGCGGGGTTCCATCAGGAGGCGGAGGAGCTGCTCGCGGTGTCCCGCGGCCGTCGGCAGGCGGCCGTTGAGACGCTGCTGACCCTGCACCGGTCGACGCCACTGCGGGACAAGGAGGTGCTGCTGGTCGCGGCGGCACTGCGGGAGCTGGATTCGCGGATCACCGACCGGGTCCCGATCATCGAGGATCTGTGGGACCTGGTGGAGACGCCGACGCCGACCATGCACGCCGCTGCGCAGTCCTATGACGACCTGGCTCAGTACCGGGCGGTCGCCGGGGACCTGCTGTCGAACCTGCAGAGTCTGGCCAACGGCTATGGGCTGGGCGAGGTGTTCTCCCAGGAGACGACGGTGCGGTTCCGGGTGGACACGCATGCGGTGTTCGACGTCAGCGCACTCGACGACACGGACACCCGGCTGCGGGCGGCGGCACTGATGCTGTCCTGGGCGATCGGGTTCGGCGAGGTGGCGGTGGCGAACACGCTCGCCGCGGTGGGGCTGGCGGAGCAGCGGAACTACCACATCGTGGTCGACGAGCTGTGGCGGGCGCTGCGGGCGGCGGAGGGCCTTCCGGATCTGGCGGACGGGCTGACCCGGCTGAACCGGGACAAGGGCGTGGTGACGACGTTCGTCTCGCACTCGATGGACGATCTGGCGGCGGTGCAGACACGGGCCGATGTCGCCAAGGCGCGCGGCATCCTGGACCGTTGCGGCATGGTCGTGGCGTTCGGCCTGCGCGGCTCGGAGATGCCCGCGCTGAGCGAGGCCGTGCACCTGACGCAGGTGGAACGGGAGACGCTGACCCGTTGGACGGCGCCCCCGACCTGGTCACCGCAGGTCGGCAAGAACGCACAGTGGCCCGGACGGGGGCTGTGTCTGGTGAAGGTGGGGGAACGGCCCGGCATTCCGGTGCAGATCGAGTTGACCGAGTTGGAGAAGCCGTACAGCGACACTGCGAAGAAGTGGTTGGACGCGCAGCAGGTGGCGGCATGAAGGACGTTGTTCCGGCTCGCCATGTCGGCGGGGACCCGACGCTGCGGACCCTCAAGAAGGTCATCGCGGTCGTTGTCCCACTGTTCGGGTTCTATCTGGTGCTGCAGGTCGGCGCGCTGCTGGATACCGGCGGGTGGGCGGCGGGCGGCCTGAATCCGTTGCAGGTCCTGATCACCTGGCTCTTCGGTGCGCGTCCGTGGTCCGGGACGTACACGGCGTTGGCCGTCGGGGTGGCGGTGGCCACGCTGGTCGCGTTCCTGGTGTGGGAGCGGCTGCGGCGTTCCCGGCCGGGGAAGACTCGGGTCGACCCGGTGGCCCGCTATCTGGGTCGTGGTGAGTCGTTCACCGAGGACGCGGTGCGCAGGCACGCGGAGGACGCCCAGCTGTCCGCGGAGGGTCTCGTCGGTATTCCGCTGGCGAAGGTGGTGCGCACCGGCAAGTGGTTCTGGGCGGGGTTCCGGGACGGGGTGATCGCCATCATGGGGCCGGGGTCGCACAAGACGACCGGTCTGGTCATCACGGGCGCGTTGGACGCGCCGGGGCCGGTGTGGGTGACCAGTAACCGGCCGGATGTGGTGGCGGCGCTCTACACCAGTCGGGCCGACAAGGGCACGACGTGGGTGTTCGACCCGCAGGACATCGCCGGAGTGGAGCCGTCGTTCTTCTATGACCCGCTCAGCTACATCCGCGGTGGCCTGACCACTCGCCCGGGTCGGGAGGGGTCGGTGCGCCAGTTGGACCAGCGGGGGGCGCGCGCGACGGAGGTCGCTGAGCAGTTCGCGAAGTCCTCGCGGTCGGCGGACGCGAAGACCGACGCATTCTTCGACTCGTCCGGGCAGGGTCTGCTGGCGAACCTCCTGCTGGCTGCCGCGCTGGAGGAGCTGCCGGTGACTCAGGTGCTGGACTGGACGCAGGAGGCGCAGAACAAGTTTCCTGTCGACGTGCTCCGTCGTCATGGCTTGGAGTCGCGTGCCCTGCAGATCCGTCGCGTCCAACAGCTGCATACGGAAACCCGGGACAGCGTCTACGAGACTGCGGCCACTTTCGTCGGTTTCCTGTTGAACGAGGCGGCGCGGGAGTGGATCCAGCGAACCGGCCCGGACGATGCACGGGCGGAGTTCTCGCCGGAGGCGTTCGTACGCAGCGGTGGGGACACGATGATCTGCCTGTCCCGGGAGGGCATCGGGTCGTTCGGACCCATTCTGGCGGCGATGACGAACGCGACGATCCGCGCGGCGGAGGACTACGCCGCGCGGTGCAAGGGCGGGCGGTTGGAGGTGCCGCTGGTCTTCCAGCTCGACGAGGTCGCCAACGTCTGCCGGATCGCGTCACTGCCGGACCTGGTGTCCCATGCGGGTGGCCGGGGCATCTTCATCGCGCCCTACCTGCAGTCACCTGCGCAGGGTCGCGCCGCGTGGGGCAACGACGGGTTCGACAAGCTGTTCGGCGCATCCGTGATCCGGCTCATCGGCCGCGGTTTGATCGACATCAAGTTCCTGGAGGAGATGAGCAAGGCCATCGGTGAGCAGGACGTGCAACGTCACACGACGAGCCGGTCCAGTGGCCGGTCCGGCGGGTCCCGGACGGAGAACATGAACTGGACGCGGGAGCCGATCCTGTCTCCGGCGGATCTGGCGCAGCTGCCGCCGCGGCGGGCCGTGGTGGTGGCCTCCGGGGAGCGTGCCGTGGTGCTGCAGCTACTGCCGTGGCATGAGCGGCCGGAGATGGCTGCGCTGGTGAATGCGTCGAAGGCCGCGTTCCTGGCCGACTATCCGGAGCTCGCCGGGGCGGTCGAGGAGGCGGAGGACGTCGAGGAGGCGGAGTCGCTGGTCGCGGTGGATGGCCCGCCGATCGGTGAGGATGTGGCCTGATGGCGGTGGATGTGGTCGCGGTGACCCGCACGTCGGTCACTCTGGCGTGGGAGATGCACCCGGATGCGTTCGCTTACCGGGTGGAGCGGACCACCCGGCTGCCTAATGGTGAGCGGGAGGACCTGCTGCGCGCGGTCGTCTACGAGGGGCTGTACTGCGATCCGGGGCTCAAGCCGGGCACCGAGTACCTGTTCCAGCTGGTCAGCGTGGCGAACCCGGATGTGGATGAGCCGGAAGAGCCGGTGGACCGGCAGCGTCGTCGGGTTCGTACACAGCCTCCGACGGAGTTCGAGGATTCTGTGGCGTTCTTCGCTCAGTGGTTCGCGCCGACGTTCCGGCGGCAGCTCACCTCGTCGGCG
>Ga0207678_10006568_pt1 | contig 10309 bp, 6 predicted proteins | sample KBSC63metaG_FD_184319 | JGI IMG/M metagenome (GOLD analysis project Ga0207678, IMG submission 184319) | Corn rhizosphere microbial communities from Kellogg Biological Station, Michigan, USA - KBS C6-3 metaG (SPAdes) (version 2) | ecosystem: Host-associated > Plants > Roots > Rhizosphere > Soil ...
GACTATCGCGCCCTGACCGGCACGATCACGATCCCGGCCGGCGCCCTGTCGACGACGCTGGCGATCACGCCGGTCGACGACACGCTGGCCGAGCCGACCGAGACGATCACGCTCAGCCTCGTCCCGGGCCCGGGCATCGTCGCGCCGGCCTCGGCGACGGTGTCCCTGCAGGACAACGACACGGTGTTCGTGCCCGACAGCGACATCGACGCCAGCCGGTTCCTGACCCAGGCGACGTTCGGCCCGACGCCGGCGTCCGTGCAGCAGGTGCGGACGATGGGCTACGACGCCTGGCTGGCGGCGCAGGCCGCGACACCGGCCAGCTCGTTCCTCGGCTTCATCGATCGCGTGACCGCCGACGACCTGTCGGAGGACGACCTGCAGGAGGCGTGGTTCACCTTCAGCACGAACGCCCCCGATCAGCTGCGGCTCCGCGTCGCCAACGCGCTGATCGAGATCCTGGTGCTGTCGTCGGCCAACGGCGTCGAAGGGATCGCCGAGGCGCAGGCGGCCTACATGGACATCCTGCAGCGGAACGCGTTCGGCAACTACCGGCAGCTGCTCGAAGAGGTGACGCTCAACCCGGGCATGGGGCAGTACCTCAGTCACCTGAAGAACGACAAGCCCGGCCCCGGCCACAACCCGGACGAGAACTACGGCCGCGAGGTCCTGCAGCTGTTCTCGATCGGCCTCAACAGGCTGAATCAGGACGGCACCCTGCAGCGCGATGGCCAGGGCAACCCCATCCCGACCTACACCCAGGACATCGTCAAGGACTTCGCGCACGTCTTCACCGGCTGGACCTACGCGCACGACGGCAGCGCCAACTTCTACGACGCGGACGAGAACTGGCGCGACCCGATGCGCGGCATCCAGTCGCACCACTCGACCAAGGCGAAGACGCTGCTGAACGGGCTGGTCGTCCCGGCCAACCAGCCGATGGCCGAGGACCTGCGGCAGGCGCTCGACAACATCGCCAACCATCCCAACGTCGGGCCGTTCATCTCGCGCCAGCTGATTCAGCGCCTGGTGACGAGCAACCCGAGCCCGAACTACGTCGCCCGAGTCGCCGGCGTGTTCGCCAACAACGGCAGCGGCGTCCGCGGCGATCTCTATGCCACCGTGCGGGCCATCCTGCTCGATCCCGAGGCGCGGTCGGTGACGACGGCGCGCGGCCCGGCCTACGGGCACCTCAAGGAGCCGATGATCCGCTTCGTCCAGGTGCTGCGCGCGTTCCAGGCGCGGGCGGCCTCGGGCAAGTACCGCATCACCCGCCTCGAGGACACCGTCGGCCAGGCGCCGTTCCGCTCGTCCAGCGTCTTCAACTTCTTCTCGCCGAACTACCGCAAGCCCGGCACGCTGGCCAGCCTCGGGCTCTACTCGCCGGAGTTCCAGATCCAGACCGAGCAGTGGGTGATCGCCTGGTCGAACACGCTGCGCCGGGTCGTCTCCGACGGCTACGGCTACGACGCCGATCGGCTGATGCTCGACCTCACGCCGCAGGTCGCGCTGGCCGGCAATCCGTCGGCGCTGGTCGACTCGCTGAACACGCTGCTGTTCAGCGGCATGATGTCCGCCGACCTGCGCAACATCATCGTGGAGGCGGTCGAATCGCTCCCGAACGACGAGCTCGAGCACCGGGCCCAGCTCGCCGTGTCCCTGGCGGTCACCTCCGCCGAGTTCGTGGTGCAGAAATAAGCGAACGCCTCATGGCCAACGACGTTCCCCGCCGCCAGTTCCTGCGCCAGGCCGCGTGCTCCGCGGTCGGGACCAGCGCGCTCGTGTCGACGATCATGGACCTCTACGCGGTGAACGCCGCCGCGCAGTCCGCGTCCGACTACAAGGCGCTGGTCTGCATCTTCCTGTTCGGCGGCAACGACTCGAGCAACATGCTCGTGCCGCGCTCGGGCCCCGCCTACGCCGACTACGTCGGGCTGCGCGGCGCGCTGGCGCTGCCCGGCGGGCTGATCCTGCCGATCACGCCGCAGGTCAGCGACGGCATCGACTACGGCCTCCACCCGAGCCTGATCGGCCTGCAGGCGCTGTTCCAGCAGGGCCACGTCGCCTTCGTGCGCAACGTCGGCACGCTGGTCGCACCGGTCACGCGCGCGCAGTACCTCCAGGGCGGCGCCGCGATCCCGCCGCAGCTCTTCTCGCACAGCGACCAGACGCTGCAGTGGCAGACGTCGTTCACCGAGCGCAACGGCCCGGTGACGGGATGGGGCGGGCGCATCGCGGACCTGCTGACGTCGCTGAACGGCACGTCGGCGGTGTCGCTCTCGATCGCCCTGAACGGCTCCAACACCTTCCAGGTCGGCCGCGACGTCTACCAGCTGCAGATCGCGCCGTGGGGCACCGTCTCGCTCGAAGGCTACGACGTCGAGCACCCGATGGATCCGGAGACGCGGGCGCTCAGCCGGATGATCCGCAAGCAGCACTCGAACGTCTTCGAGCAGGCCTACGCTGGCACCGTCAAGCGCGCGTTGGACAGCGACGCGTTCGTCCGCGGCGCGCTCGAGAGCCAGCCGCCGATCCAGACCGCGTTCCCGGATTCCTGGCTCGGCTCCCAGCTCAAGATGGCGGCGCGGATGATCCAGGCGCAGGCCCCGCTCGGGCAGCGGCGCCAGATCTTCTTCTGTGGTGTGGGCGGCTACGACACCCACGACGAACAGCTCGTCGACCACGCCGGCCTGCTCACCGAGCTGAGCGAGGCGATGACGGCGTTCTACCTGGCGACCGCCGAAATCGGTAAGGCCAACGAGGTGGTCACGTTCACCGCGTCCGACTTCGGCCGGACGTTCGCGTCGAACGGCCGTGGATCGGATCACGGCTGGGGCGGTCATCACATCGTGATGGGCGGCGCGGTGCGCGGCGCGCGGCTCTACGGACGCTATCCGCAGCTGGTGCTCGAAGGCCCGGACGACACCGACTTCGGCCGCTGGATTCCGTCCACGTCCGTCGACGAGTACGCGGCGACCGTGGCGCGCTGGTTCGGCGTCTCGGCGTCCGACATGCCGCTGGTGTTCCCGAACATCGGCCGGTTCGCGGCGCCGAATCTCGGGTTTCTCGGGTAGCCAGGGCGCTTCGCGGGCACGGGCGCGGACGCCTGATGCGGTGCGGGTGTTCCTGCGGCGCTCGCACGTTCTGCGCGAACGCGAGGACTCGCACGCGTTCGCCTGCAACGCGGGCGGCCAGACGAGCGCCTCAGGAACACCCGCACCGCCATACCCCGCGCCCCTGCGTGGCAGGGCGCGAACACCGGAAGGTCGAGGTCACCGGACACGGGGCTGATGGCTGACGCACACCGGCTGTCGGGAGCCTCGTCTTCTCAGGGCTGGGGCGGCAGTTCTCGGGCGGACGTCAGCGGGCTTGCAGGGGAACGGTCACGACCTTCGCCTCACGCGCTGCGAGTGTCACCGGGACGCCGCCGAAGGTGATGCGCGACATGCCGTCGCGGGCGGCCTTCCTGGATGCGAAGGTCGTCGCCGGAACGGCGTGGACGCGGTACTCGCCGGGCGGGACGACGATCCCGAAGCGGCCCATGCCGTCGGCCTGTGTGACCTCCGACGTCGTCGCCCAGGGCTGAACCGAGGCGTTGTCGGTTCCCGCCACGGTCACCCACGGCGATCGGACGGGGTTCCCTTCTCCGTCGATCACGATGCCCGTGATGCTCGCCGGATGCTGGGTGAAGACGACCTCGAGCTGCCCGTCGAGGTGCTCGCTGAAATCGACCGGCACGTTTGTGACGTCCTTCCCGTCGAGCAGCACCTTCGATGGCCACCACGACGAGCCCGGGACGGGGACGTAGCCGGTCCGAAGGACGCGCGGTCCGAATGCGTTCCGCAAGACGAAGGTCCCGCCCGGCGCACCATCGGCACTCACGCTCGCGACCATCGGGAAGCCGTCGAGGGCCAGGAACGCGAGCACGTGGACGTGAGACGGCCATTTTGCCTTGGGATTGTCGCTCTCCATGCGATAGCGGCCGACGAGGCTCGTGTCGCGCCGCACGTCCACCGTCACGCCCGACACGTCGGCGGTGGCCAGCCGGACGATCGTCTGTCCCACGACCTGCGCGGGCCTGGTGGCGGAGTGCGGCGTCCGCACCACTTCGAGGACGTAGACGCCGGGACCGCGGCGGGGCGTGGTGAACGATCCGTCGGCCGCAACCGGAATCGGAATCGAACCGAACGACGACAGCCCTTCGGGGTGTCCCAGCATCAGGATGGCCTCTTCGGGGCGCACCTGATGTGGATCGACCACCCTGCCGCTGATGGTGTGGCCGGTCTCGACGTCGCCCGCGGTTCGCTGGCCGGGTACCGTCGCCGTGGCGAAGGCGCAGAGGACGGCGGCGAGACGCAGAGACACACCCGTGACCATGGCTGTCGCGAAGGGGCACCAGTCTACGTGAACCGGCACGGCCTCGGGGCATCCGGTGCCACGGGCTCCGGTCTCGCCGACGGCTGAGGACCTGCCCCGGGCGACCTCGCGACGGACGGCGGCTATACTGTGCGTCCGATGCGGCTGCTGGTGGCGCTCGCGATCGTCTCGACGGGTGCGTGCGGCCTCTCCGCCCAATCGAACCGCGTGGCCGGACCCGCCGATCTCATCGTCCATCCCGGCGTCGTCTACACCGTCGCGGACGCCGCGCCGCGCGCGGAAGCCGTCGCCGTCGCCGGCGACCGGCTGATCTACGTCGGCAGCGACGCCGGAGCGCTGGCCCTTCGCGGCCCGGCGACGCGGGTGATCGACGCCGGCGGACGCGCCGTCCTGCCCGGGCTGCACGACGCGCACGGCCACGTGCTCGGTCTCGGCGAGCAGCTGCAGGAGCTCGACCTGCGCGGCACGGCGTCGCTGGCCGAGGTCACCGCGAAGCTGGCCGAGCGCGCGCGTACGGCGGCCCCGGACGCCTGGATCGTCGGCCGCGGCTGGGACCAGAACGACTGGCCGGTGAAGGCGTGGCCGTCGCGCACGGCGCTGGACGCCGCGGCGGGCGGGCGCCGCGTCTGGCTGACGCGCATCGACGGCCATGCCGGCGTCGCCAGCACGCGGGCGCTGCAGGAGGCCGGGCTGTCCGCAGCCAGCGTCGATCCGGCCGGCGGCCGGATCATCCGCGACGCCTCGGGCGCGCCGGACGGCGTGCTGGTCGATCGCGCGATGGACGCGGTCACGCGCCTCATTCCGCCGCCGACCGATGCCGAGATCGAGTCGACGCTGCTGCGCGCCGACGCCGAGCTGCAGCGCCTTGGCCTGACCACCGTCCACGACGCCGGCATCGACGAGCGCGTCGCCGCTGCCTACCAACGGCTGGTCGAGAGCGGCCGCCTGCGGACCCGCGTCTACGCGATGCTGCGGCTCCCGCTGGCGCGGCTGCGCCCGTTCCTGGCCGCGGGTCCGGTGATCGATCTCCACGAACGTCTGAGCATCCGCGCGATCAAGATCGTCGCCGACGGCGCGCTCGGATCGCGGGGGGCGGCGCTGCTCGAACCGTACGCCGACGAGCCGGGGACCTCGGGCTTCCTGACCACGCCGGAAGCCGACATCTACGCCCTCACCCGCGCCGCCGCCGAGGCCGGCTTCCAGACCTGCGTCCACGCCATCGGCGACCGCGCCAACCGCATCGTGATGGACACGTTCGCGCGCGTCGAGCGCGAGGTGCCGGGCGCGCGGGCGCTGCGCAATCGCAACGAGCATGCGCAGATCCTCGACGCGGCCGAGATTCCGCGCTTCGCCGCGCTCGGCGTCATCGCCTCGATGCAGCCGACGCACGCGACGTCGGACATGCCGTGGGTCCCGGCGCGCATCGGCCCGGCGCGCACCGCCGAAGGCGCCTACGTCTGGCAGAAGCTGCGCCAGGCCGGCGCGCGGCTGGCCAGCGGGTCCGATTTCCCCGTCGAGCAGCCGAACCCGCTGCTCGGCTTCTACGCGGCCATCACCCGTCAAGCGCCCGATGGCACGCCGCCCGGGGGCTGGGCGCCGGATCAGCGCCTGACGCGCGACGAGGCGCTGCGATCCTTCACCCTCGACGCCGCCTACGCCGCGCACCAGGAGGCGCGGAGCGGGTCGCTCGAGGCGGGCAAGCTCGCCGATTTCGTGATCCTGTCGCGCGACATCATGCAGGCGCCGCCGCGCGACATTCTGACCACTACTGTCCTCATGACCATCTCCGGCGGCCAGGTGACGCACGACACCCTCACGGCGGCCTCCACCGTCCGCTAGCGCGCCATGCCCGACATCGCCGTCCCGGTCGCGCTCGCCGCCCTCGCGGCGCTGATGCTGGCGACCATCGTCAGCTTCGCGCTCCGCGCGCTCGCCGCGCCGGCACATTCACCCGATCGCCTGGTGGCCGAGCTGCGGCTGGCGCAGGTCGCCGCGCTGGTGCTGGCGCTGATGGCCGGCGTGTCGGTGGGGCTGGCCATCGGGCACGGCCCGCGGCCCGACCTGTCGGTGGAAGTGGCGATCGGCGGCATCCTGTTCCTGGTCGCGGCCATCGCCCCGTTCCAGGATCCGCGGCTCGCCCTGACCATCGTCGCCGCCGGCTTCGCTGCACACGCCGTCACGGATGTGATGCATCGGCCGGGCCTGCTCCCGGCGGACCTGGCGGCCGAATGGTATTTTGTAGGCAGCGCCTGCCTCGACGCCGTGGTCGGGGCGCTCTGCTATCTGCCGCTGCTGAAGCGCTGACCGGCTGCCGGTCGCCTCGCCCCGGGCGAGGGTCACGAGGATCATCGATGCGAGTTTCCGCAGCTGCTCTCGGCGTCCTCGTCCTGTCGGTCGCCGGCACCGGCACCCTGGCGGGCCGGGATGGCCGGCAGGCGCCACCCGCCCCGGCCCGCGCCACGACGACGGCGAATGCCACCGAACGGCCGCGGCTCATCGTGTTCCTCAGCGTCGATCAGTTCCGGCGCGACTACATCGGGCGGTACGGGGCGCGGTGGACCAGCGGGCTGGCCCGCCTGCTCAAGGACGGCGCCGTCTTCGACGAAGCCGCCTACCCCTACTTCCACACCATCACGTGTCCCGGACACGCGACGATGTCGACCGGCGTCTACCCGGCCACCCACGGCGTGCCGCCCAATACCTGGTGGGATCGCACCAGCGGCCGCGACCTGACGTGCACCGACGAACCCGGCGCCAAGGCGATCGGGCATCGCGCCGGCCCGAAGGCGCCGACCGGCGGGCACAGCGCCCACCTGCTGCGGGTGCCGACGCTCGCCGACGTGCTGCGCGAGCAGCTGACGCCGACGCCGCGCGTCGTGTCGATGTCGATCAAGCCCCGCGCCGCCATCATGCTGGCCGGGCACGCCGGCGACGTCGTGCTCTGGTACACGCCGGAAGGCGGACCGACCACGTCGACGGCCTACGCCGGCTCGCCGATTCCGTTCATCCGGAAGTTCGCGCAGAGCAACCCGACGCCGTCCGAGCTCACCGGCCAGTGGAAGAAGCTGCTGCCAGACGACGCCTACCAGAACGAGGACGACGGTCCCGGTGAGCACCCGCCCGACGGCTGGACCAGCACCTTCCCGCATCCGTTGACGCAGACGCGCACCGACGGGACGGTGATGAGCTACTGGCAGAGCACGCCGGCCGCGGACGCCTTCCTCGCCCACATGGCGATGGCCGCCGTCGACGAGATGAAGCTCGGAAGCGAGCACCTCGACTACCTCGCCGTCAGCTTCTCGGAGGTCGATACCACGGGGCACGGCTTCGGCCCGGACAGCCACGAGATTCAGGACGTGCTGCTGCGGCTGGATCGATCGATCGGCGAGCTGCTCGATCACCTCGACGCGAAGGTCGGCAAGGGCCGTTACGTGGTGGCGCTCACGGGGGATCACGGCGTCGCGCCGCTGCCCGAGCGCCGCAAGAGCCAGGGAGAGGACGCCGGGCGCGTGAACGTGAAGCCGCTGGCGGTCGAGCTCGACGCCGCGCTCAGCGCCCGGTGGGGCAAGGGCACCTACGTGAGCCGCATCCTCTACACCGACATCTACTTCGCGCCCGGCATCTACGCCCGGCTCGAGAAGGACGCCGCAGCGATGGCCGAGGTCATCGGCATCGTCGAGCGGACGCCCGGCGTCGCCAAGGCGTTCCGCACCGATCAGGTCGTGGCGGCGCCCACGCCCAACGACGATCCAACGCTGGTCGCGTTGCGCTACAGCCGCGTGCCCGATCGCACGGGCGACATCTTCCTGGTGCCGCGCCCGTTCTGGGTCGTGACGGCGGCCGGCACCACGCACGGCAGCCCGTACGCCTACGATCGCGAGGTGCCCGTGCTGCTGTTCGGGGCCGGGATCAAGGGCGGGCACTACGGCGGTGCGGTCTCGCCGGTGGACATCGTGCCGACGCTGGCGGCGCTGGCCGGCGTCCACATGCCCAAGACCGACGGCCGCGTGCTGCGCGAGGCGCTGAGCACGCCGCCGAACGCGACCACGCCCTAGCAGCGCAGCCCGCGTGCGGACGCCGCCGCGCGCCCAGCGCGGCGTGACGCATGGCGAGGACGAAGTCCGGAGCCATCGTCAGGTCGATGCGCGAACGCGCGTCGACAAATAGCAGGCCGCACGCTCAAGGGGCTGCCGCGGCCGCCGCTGAGGGCGGCGGCCGCCAACAAATCAGAACCGCAGCCGCACGCCGCCGCCGACCAGCGCGCCGCCCGCGTCGACGTCGCCGAGCGAGAACGTCGCCGTCGCCGACGAGAAGCGGATGATGCCGCCGACGCCGACGTTCTTCGTGAAGTACCAGGCCACGTCGGCGCCGACGTTGAAGCCCTTCGTCGATTCGTCCTCGGTCGTCACCGTCGCGCCGGAGAACGTCACCTCGTCGAACGGGTAGGTCTCGTTGCGCTGCACCGAGGTGACGACCGACTGCTTCACGGTGAAGAAGCTGGGCCCGCCGAAGATCACCGCCGACACCTTCGCGCCGATCGGGATGATGTAGGCGAACTCGAGGTGGACCGCCGTCTCCTCGTGATCGCCGGCGGCGGTCCCCGTCATCGTGCGCGGGCTGTTGAACTTCAGCGGATGCGGCAGCGACGCGTCGATGTCGATGTCGCGGCTGTCGCTGTAGCTGGTGAACGCGACACCGGCGCCGAGTCCCTTCCAGATCCGCACGATCGCCCCGGCGTCGATGCCGGCGCTCGGCTCGACCGCGTAGTGGCTCGTGAAGCTCGCCGTCTCGGCATAGAGGTCGAACGTCCGGGTGTCGTCGAACGTCCGCGAGGCGGTGAGATAGGACGCGTTGACGCTGACGATGACGCGCTCGGTCGGGCCCTTCGCCGGCGCCGACGCATGGTGCGCCTGCGGCGGGACCGGCGTGCCGGGACCGACCGGCTTGATGGTGGTCTGGGCGGCGGCGTACGGGGCGGACGCGAGGACGGCGATGGCGGTGACGACGGCCAGGCGCATCAGTTGACCCCCACCGCGGTCCACGCCTGCTGCACCGCGCGCAACGCGGCGCTCGAATCGCCGAACAGCTCCGACGCGGCACGCAGCGTCGCCTGGCGGGCCTGGGCGAAGGTGGCGCCCGGCGTCAGGTAGCTGGTGAAGGCGCGATAGAAGATGCGGTCGATCTGTTCGCGGTTGGCGCCGCCCACGCCGGTCACGGCGAGGCCGGACGTGCGGTTGGTGCCGCCTTCGATGGCCAGGAAGTAGGCGTGGTTGGAGATGCCCGAGTTGGTGTGGACGCCGCCGCTGTCCTCCCGCCCCGTGTAGCGGCGCGAGTAGTGATCGGGATCGCCGAACGAGCCCGGGTCGGACATCGATCGGATGCCGGTGAGCGCACCGGGCCGGGCTGGCGTCACGATGTCCTCGCCGAGCAGATAGTCGGGGGGGCGATCGCTGCGTTTCGTGGCGCTGACGTAGTACTCGGCGGCCGTGCCCATGATGTCCGAGAACGACTCGTTCAACGCGCCCGACTCGTTCTCGTAGATCAGGCCGGACGTGAACTCGGTGACCCCGTGCGTCAGCTCATGCGCGACGACGTCGTAGCCGGCGGCGAAGTAATTCAGGTTCTGCCCGCCCAGCGAGAAGCGCGTCGGGAGGCCCTCGCCGAACACCATGTAGCCCTGGCCGGGCTGGCCGCAGTCGCCGCACCAGAACGCGTTCAGCACGAAGTTGTCGAGGACCTCGGGCGGCAGCGACAGCGGATCCTCGCGCGGCGCCGGGTGCACGATCGAACGGATCGCGCGGTTGTTGCCGTCGAGGCCGTGGCGGCCGAAACGCTGGAAGTAGAAGTCGTAGGTGAAGCCGATGTAGGCGTGGGCGTCGACGCTGGCGCCGTCGGTCCACGTGTTGTCGCTGTCGGTGGCGATGTCCGACTG
>Ga0207678_10006571_pt1 | contig 10308 bp, 11 predicted proteins | sample KBSC63metaG_FD_184319 | JGI IMG/M metagenome (GOLD analysis project Ga0207678, IMG submission 184319) | Corn rhizosphere microbial communities from Kellogg Biological Station, Michigan, USA - KBS C6-3 metaG (SPAdes) (version 2) | ecosystem: Host-associated > Plants > Roots > Rhizosphere > Soil ...
GCGTTTGCGCCCTGCGCGCGGTCACCAGCGTCGACGGCATGACCGCGGACATCTACCCGTTCGAGCCCGCGTTCCTCAGCCGCGTCGCGACGCGCATCGTCAACGAGGTCCAGGGCATCAACCGGGTGGTGTACGATTTCACGTCGAAGCCGCCGGGCACGATCGAGTGGGAGTGACCGCGTGCACCGCTCGCGCATCAACGGCATCCTGATCGACTGCAACGTCGACGACATCGAGGCCGCGGCGCGCTTCTGGGCCGAGGCGCTGGGCCGCCCGATCAACCCCGACCATCCGGGAACGCGCGGCAATTATGTGATGCTCGAGGACCGGCCGGGCGAGGTCAGCGTGCAGATCCAGCGCGTCGAGCACGAGAGCCGGGTCCATCTCGACATCGAGACCGACGACATCCCGGCCGAGGTCGCGCGGCTCGAAAAGCTCGGCGCGAAAGTCCACGAACGGCTGGAGCGCTGGGTCGTGATGGAGGCGCCCAGCGGCCAGCGCTTCTGCGTGGTACGCGTTCAGCGCGCGGGCTTCGATACGGACGCCAATGGCTGGGCCTAACGCGGCGTCGTTAAATTCCCCTTATACAGCAATGACTTAATAGCCTGTCGAATATTGACGCGGCGGCAAGATTGCGCTGTGACCGCGGAACTGCGGCTGTGGCGGATATTCTCGATGATGAAATGGCTCATTGCGATCGTGACGGGCACGGCGCTTCTCGCGGGCTGCTCGACTGCTCCTCCGAAGGTCGCGCTCGCTCCGCCGGCACCGCCAATGAAGGTCGCGGAACCGGAGCTTCCCTATAAGTGGACTCAGGGCGCCGCTCCGCAGGCGTATAAGGACATGGTCGCGGAGTTCGGCCGTCGCGGCCTCAAAACCGGCGAGTTCCTGTGGGCGAGTGCGATCCCGAAAGAGGGGGACACCCGCATCGTCATCGATCGCCTGATCCAGCTCGCCTACGTCTATCGCGATGACAAGCTGGTCGGGGCGGCGAGCGTTTCGACCGCGCGGACGGGAAGGATTACCCCGCTCGGTTTCTGGTCGGTGCTCGAAAAGCGGCCGATGTACCGCTCGAAGAAGTACGACAACGCGCCGATGCCCTGGATGCAGCGGATCGACGAATATGGGATTGCCTTCCACGGCGGCGCCAACCCAGGCTATCCGGCGAGCCATGGCTGCATTCGGATGCCAATGAAGTTCGCCGAAAAGCTCTATGCCCTGACCAAGGTCGGCTCGAAGGTCGTCATTGAAGGCTAGGCAAGGTGCCCTCGTGGCGCACCGGCAGCTCGATCGCGGTCAGCAACCCCGGGCCATTGTCCTCCAGTATCAGCTTGCCATCGTGAAGGTGCGCGATCGCCTCGGCGAGCGCGAGGCCGAGCCCGGCGCCCTCGTCCGAGCGGCTTGAATCGAGTCTTCCAAAACGGCGCCTCGCTTCGTTACGAAGCTCGGTCGGAATGCCGGGCCCGCGGTCGCTGACGGCGATTCGGATATGGGCGTCCGGGCGAGTGACGCCGACGGTGATCTCGCCGCCTGCCGCACCGTAGCGGATGGCGTTCTCGATGAGGTTGCTGACCGCTTGGGCAAGCAGCTGGCGGTGGCCGAACATGGGAAGGGGATCACCCGGCTTGGCGTAGCGCAGCGTCGCTCCGGCCTCTTCGGCCAGAGGCTCGTACATTTCGGCCAGCTTGTCGGCGAGCTCGCGCGCGTCGAACCAGGTGAACTGATTGCGGCCGGTCAGGGCTTCGGAGCGGCTGATCTCGAGGACCGAGCTCAGGATCCGGATCAGGATGTCCGATTGGCGAATGACTCCGGCGAGCAGCTCCTCCTGCTCCTTCGGGTCGCTCGATTCGGCGGCGGCCTGAGCCGCGGAGCGGAGCCGGCTGACCGGGGTGCGCAGGTCGTGCGCGAGCGAGTCGGTCAAGAGGCGCAATTCCTCCATTAGCCGGCTGATCCGGTCGAGCATCGCGTTGATCTGCTGGCCGAGGCGGTCGAAGGCGTCGCCGCTTCCCGACAGCGAAACGCGGCGGCTGAGATCGTGGGCGCTGATGCTGTCGGCGACGCTGGCGATGCCGCCGACGCGGCGCCCGACATATTGGGCCTGGATGACCCCGCAGACGAGGCCGAGCAGCCCGGCGACGACGAGCGACAGAAGGAGCGAGCTCTCGAGCGTCTCGCGCAGGGCAAGCCCGTCACCGACCGTGCGGCCGCTGATCAGCCACTGGCCATTCGGCAGTCGATGGACGACCATCGCGGCCTCGCGCGGCGTGCTCTGGTTTTTCAGCCGTAGCAGCGAGCTTCGATAGCCTTCCTGCAACCTTCCGCCCTGGACAGGGATCACGGCGAGGTTTCCGATCAATTGCCGCCCATGGCGATCGACCAGCGCCGCGACGGTCTGCGGGTCGCCATAGGTGATCGCGTCCGCGACCGCATCGTTCAGCGCGACCTGACCGCCGACACGATACATGTCGGACACGACCTTGCCTTGCTCGACGACCTGGCGGCGGACGGTCGACAGTGACTCATCGTGCGTGCGCCAGTAGATGAAGCCGACGACCGCGAGGTTCGACAGCAGCGCGAGCAAGCCGGCGAGGAGAGCGATCCTTAGGGTTGTCGGCAAGCGTGGGTCCCGGCGTTAGGCAGCGAGCATATAGCCCGCGCCCCTCACCGTGTGCAGCAATGGTTTTTCGAATCCGTCGTCGAGCTTGCGGCGCAAGCGGCTGACGTGGACGTCGATGACGTTGGTCCCCGGGTCGAAATGATAGTCCCAGACCTGCTCGAGCAGCATGGTGCGGGTGACCACGCGGCCCTCGTTGCGCGCGAAATATTCGAGCAGGAGGTATTCGCGGGGCTTCAAGTCGAGCTTCTTCCCGCCGCGTTTGACGGTCCGCGACAGCGGGTCGATCTCGAGGTCGCCGACGCTCAGGCGATGGTCCGCGGGGTCGACCCGGGATTCGCGCCGCCGCAGAAGCGCATTCACGCGCGCGAGCAACTCGGCGAAGGAGAAGGGCTTGACCAGATAGTCGTCCGAGCCATGCTCGAGGCCCTCGATCCGGTCGCCGACCGAGGCCAGCGCGGAGAGAATCAGGACGGGCGTCTCGATGCGCGCGGCACGCAGAGCCTTGAGCACCGACAGCCCGTCGAGCACCGGCAGCATGCGGTCGAGGATGACGAGGTCGAAGGTTCCATCGGTGGCGCGGAACAGCCCGTCCTGGCCGTTCGTCGCCTGCTCGACGCTATGGCCTTCCTGGGTGAGGCCCTTGGCGAGATAGGCGGCCGTCTCCCGATCGTCCTCAACCAGCAGGATCTTACGGCCCATGGTCCCTCCGCGAGAGAAGCTTCCTAACGGTTCCGCGCGAGCGGAAAAAGCGGCTTCCGTGCGGCCCGCACTGGGGAGGGGAGTCGAGTCACGCACCGCACGGAAGCCTACCCGGTCAGGCTTTGGACTTCGTCGCCGGCTTGGCCGTCTTGGCGGTCTTCGCGGCCATCTTGGTGCTGTGCTTCCTGGCGTGATGCTTGGCCATGTGATGCGACTTCGCCATCGGCGCCTTGGTCATGGTCGTCTTGGCAGTCGTCGTGCTGCCCTTGGTCGAGACCGTGGTCGTGGCCTTGGTGTTGCCCGACTTGGTCGTGACCGTCTTGGTGGAAGCGGTCGGCGCGGCGAGCACCGGGCTGGCGAGCAGTCCGAGCGCGGCGGCCGAAGCGATCAGTGACTTCATTTTTTCCTCCTGGATTCCCGTCAAAACGCCGGGATGGCCAGCGGTATTGAACGCCGCTTGCTCTCAAGGCCGTGTCGGCAAGGTTAAATGGCGTTCATGCCGGTGCCTACCGGCCGGTGCCCGCCCGGCGCCACAGGGGGTGCGCGCCGGGCGGACGGCCGAGCGGGGATGCCGCTCAACCGGGCTTCTTGGTATTCTTGCTGGCAAGCTTGGCCGACTTGGCGGCGGCCTTCTGCGAGGCCTTGGCGGCCTTCAGCTGGGCCTTGTCCTGCTTCGCGGCGGTCTTGGCCACGGGTGCGGTGTTGGTCACCGCGAGCGCCGGCGTCGCGGCGACGCTGAGCGCGGCAATGGAAGCAATCAGGATGCGTTTCATGATCTTGGGTCTCCGTGCAACGGCCCGGATCGAGCCGGAGCCGCGCACTAGGGGCCGCTGCTTCTCACGGTCGTGTCGCGCCAATTAAGATGTGTTCATTGCTCCACTTCCCGCGCGCGCCGCTCGGCGCTAGGGCCTTGCGGCAAGGATGATCGCCCAGAAAACCCGTTATGCGTTGCGCTCGCTGCTCTTCCTCGCCGAGGAGCAGGGCGGCACCCCGGTGCAATTGGGCCGCATTGCGGAAACGCAGCGCGTTCCGCCCAAATATCTCGAGTTGATCATGCTCGACCTCAAGAAAGCGGGGCTGGTCAAAAGCGCGCGCGGGCCCAAGGGCGGCTATCAATTGTCGCGCCCGGCCGAGCAGATCTCGTTCGGCGAGATCGTCCGTTCGATGGAAGGGCCGATCGCGCTGGTTTCATGCGCCAGCGTCAACTTCTACGCACCATGCGGCGACTGTCATGATGAAGCGACCTGCGCCATCCGCCGGGCCTTCACGGTCCTTCGCGACCAGAGCACCGCAGTGCTCGATTCGATTTCACTGGCCCAGGGCGCCCAATGGGAGGAGCGACTGGGCGGCGACAAATAGGCCAGCGCCGGGGCCGCGCGCTGTCTTTGCCGCGGCGCAGCAAAGCCGCTAAGGGCGCGGCCATGTCGACCTTCACCATGGACACTTCAACCAGCCGGGCGACACCCTCGCCCGTGCCGGGCAAGCGCATGACGGCTCCCGCCATTCGGGCGCGCAAGGTCGAGCACAAGACCGAGCAGCCGATCGTCATGCTGACCGCCTACACCATGCGGATGGCGCAGCTGCTCGATCCGCATTGCGACATGCTGTTGGTCGGCGACAGCCTCGGCCAGGTGATCTACGGCCTGCCGTCGACCATCCCGGTGACGCTGGAGATGATGTGCGCGCATGGCGCGGCCGTCGTGCGCGGAAGCTGGCATGCGCTGGTCGGCGTCGACATGCCGTTCGGAAGCTATGAGGCGTCGCCCGAGGAAGCCTTCGCCTGCGCCTCCCGGATCATGAAGGAAACCGGCTGCGCCGCGGTCAAGCTCGAGGGCGGCGAGGCAATGGCGCCCACCATCCGCTTCCTCACCGAGCGCGGCGTTCCCGTGATCGGCCATGTCGGGCTGACGCCGCAGGCGGTGAACATGCTCGGCGGCTATGGCGCTCGCGGCAGGGACAAGGCCGAAGCCGCGAAGATCGTCGGCGATGCGCGCGCGGTCGACGATGCGGGCGCCTTCTGCATCGTCGTCGAAGGCGTGATGGAGGACATCGCGACCGAGGCGGCGCGCAGCGTCCACGCGCCGATCATCGGCATCGGCGCGTCCGCAAAGTGCGACGGCCAGGTGCTGGTGACCGAGGACATGCTCGGCCTGTTCGAGCGGACCCCGCGGTTCGTGAAGCGTTACGACGATCTCGCCGCCCGCATCGGCGAGGCGGCCGCGGCTTATGCCGCCGAAGTCCGCGACCGGTCATTCCCGACCGCGGACCAGACCTACCGCCCGAAATCCTAGTCGCGCTGGTCGGCGTAGACCTTCATTAGGTCGAAGAGATAATCGCGGCTCTTGTAGAGTGCCGCGACTCCCGCTTTCTCGTTGAGGCCGTGGATGCCGTTAAGGTCGGACTCCAGGAACATCCCTGAAATGCCGTAGGTCGGAATCCCTGCGGGTGTGAGGAAGGCGCCGTCGGTGCCGCCGGCCTGCAGGATGCGGACCAGCGGGACTTCCGGAAACATCTTCGCGGCGAGCGATTCCGCGGGGCCGAGGACCTTTGGGTTGAGCGGCGGGGGCGCTGCGGCCGCGCTGCGCACTTCGGGCATGGTAACGGTGACCTTGGGATCGGCGATGACCTTGGCGAGGGTTTGCCGGACTTCCTCGGAACTCGTGCCGGGGAAGATGCGGCAATTGACGTTGGCGCGGGCGCGCTGCGGAAGCGCGTTGGTGGCATGACCGCCATCCAGCATCGTCGCGACGCAGGTCGTGTGGAGAATCGAGTTCCAGCCGGCGTCTCGCTCGAGCACGGCGCGGGCGGCGGCGTCATTTGGATTGGCGACGATCGCCTTCATCGCGGCGCCTTGTTCCCCGCCGCGGATGGCGGCCATGCGGGTGAAGAAGTCCCGGGTGGTGTCATTGAGGACGATCGGGAAATCATAGCCCTCGATGCTGACCAGCGCGTGCGCCAGGTGATAGATGGCGTTGTCGGGCACCGGTCGTGAACTGTGCCCTCCGGGATTTGTCACCTCGAGCCGGTAGTTTTGCGGAAGTTTCTCGCCGACCTGGACGCCGAGATAGAGCGGCTTGCCGCTCGCATCGATCATTCCGCCGCCGCCCTCGTTGATGGCGAAGGCCGCGTCGATCAGCTGACGCTGGTTCTTCGCCAGATATTCTGCGCCGTTGAACGCGCCGGCCGTCTCCTCGCCGCACGTCAACGCCATTTTTAGCGTCCGCCGCGGCCGGAACCCTTCCTTTTTGAAGCGGGCCATGGTGTCGACCCAGATCGCCGCCATCGATTTGTCGTCGATCGTGCCGCGGCCGTAGAAATAGCCATTCTCCTCGATCAGTTTGAAGGGATCGCGGGTCCAGTCGTCGCGCTTCGCTTCGACGACGTCGATGTGCGCGAGCATCAGGACCGGCTTCGCCGTTGCGTCGGTTCCGGGAAGGATGGCGACCAGGCCACCCTCCTTGGGATGATCGGGAACGCTGAACGGGTGGAGGTCCGAATCCGGGAAGCCCGCGGCTTTCAGGTGCGCGGCCATTCGCTGCGCGGCCAGCGTGCAGTCTCCCGCCGAAAGCGTCGTGTTGGTCTCCACCAACTCCTGATAGAGCGCCCTGAACTGGGCCTGGTCTGGCCGAAGCGCCCGAACCCCGGCTGGCGTCTGCGCCATCGCATTCGCGGCGCCGCCGAGCAGCAGCAGCGCTGCAAGCATAGTCCTGATCATGCTGATGTTTCCCCTTGATCGCGGACGGGAGCCTGCGGCGGTTCCGGCGCCAGCGCAATAGAGGTGGCGGAGGATCGGGCTTTGCGTTTGGCGGCGCAGCCGCTAGACGATGCGCCGCCAGCTTTCGTTCATCCTCAGTGAGGAAGGAAGCGTCGGCATTGAGTATCCCGACAGAGCGGACTGAGGCTTCTTGGCGCAACCCCCCGATACCATCAACGAGACGTTCCTGCGCGAGGTCGACGAGAACCTTCGGCGCGACCAGTTGCGCGACTTCGCGAAGCGGCACGGCAATTGGTTGATTGGCGGCGTGATCCTGTTCCTCGCCGCGTGCGGCGGCTGGATCTACTGGCAGCAATATCAGGTTAAGCGCTCCGAAACGCAGGTCGAGCAGCTCGGGCAGATTTACACCGACATCGGCGCCGGCAAGACTTCGAGCGCGCCCCGCCAGCTGGACGCGCTGGCCGACAGCGGGAAAAAGGCGGTTCGCGCGTCCGCGCTCTTCACCCGCGCGGCGCTCGCCATTCAGCAGAACGACCACAAACTGGCGATCGCCACCTACAAGCAGATCGCCGGAGACGGGAGCCTGCCGGACGCCTACCGCGACGCCGCCCTGATCCGGCAGACCGCGCTCGAGTTCGACAGCCTGAAGCCGCAAGACCTCGTCGCCCGCCTCGAGCCGCTGGCCAAGCCGGGCAGCCCCTGGTTCGGAAGCGCCGGCGAAATGACCGCCATGGCCCTGATCAAGCAGGGCAAGAAGCAAGAGGCAGGGCGCCTGTTCGCGACCATTGCCAAGGACAAGACCGTTGCCGAACCCAGCCGGGCCCGCGCCCAGCAGATTGCCGGCACACTCGGCATCGACGCCGGCTCCGTGCCGACCGCACCGAATCCATAGGATCAAGATGAGCAAGCCAAAGCATTTTCGCGCCACCCTGTTGATTGCCGCGGTACTAGCCGCGAGCGGGTGCAGCGTCCTCAAGCACAAGACGAAGAAAACCCCGATCCTCGGCGAGCGCATTCCCGTGCTGACCACGGAAAGCGACGCGCAGCTCGACGTTGCGACCGCGGCCCAGCCGATGACTCTGCCCGATGCCGTGGCGAACACGGCCTGGGCGCAGTCGGGCGGGAATTCCGCGAAGTCGATGGGCCAGCTGGCCTTGGGGACGGCGCTCACCAATGCCTTCACCATCCAGGCGGGACGGGGCAGCAGCCTCACCGCGCGGCTGGCTTCGTCGCCGATCGTCGCCAATGGCCGCGTCTACACCATCGATACGCTGGGCGCGGTGCGCGCCTTCGACGCGCAGACGGGCGCGATGTTCTGGGCAAGCCAGACGCCGAACGACAAGGGCAACGAGATGTCGCTCTATGGCGGCGGCATTGCCTATGACAACGGCCGCATCTTCGCGACCAACGGCCTTGGCTATGTCGCCGCGCTGGACGAAGCGACCGGCGGCATCCTGTGGCAGGTCCGTCCCGGCGGGCCGCTGCGGGGAGCGCCGACCGTCGATAACGGCGCCGTCTATGTGATGAGCCAGGACAACCAGATCTATTCGCTCAAGGAATCGGACGGGTCGAGCAACTGGTCGCAAGCCGCCGCGCTCGAGATCGCGGGCGTTTTCGGCTCGGCCTCGCCGGCTGTCGGCGCGGGCACGGTGGTCGCGGGCTTCTCGTCGGGCGAGCTCAACGCTTATCGCTACGAGAACGGTCGTCAGGTGTGGCAGGACGCGCTTCAGCGCACCAGCATCCGCACCAGCGTTTCCTCGCTGTCGGACATCGACGCCGATCCGGTCATCGACAATGGGCAGGTGTTCGCGGTCGGGCAGGGCGGGCGCATGGTCGCGCTCGAGCTCGCCAGCGGGCAGCGCCAGTGGGAGCTCAACATCGCGGGGATCGCGACGCCGTGGGTCGCGGGTGACTGGGTGTTCGTTGTCACCGACGACGCCAAGCTGCTATGCCTGTCGCGGATCAACGGCCACGTGCGCTGGATCAACCAGATGCCGCAGTTCGAGCATCCCAAGTCCAAGAAGGGCGAGATCGATTATACCGGCCCGATCCTTGCCGGCGGCCGGCTGATTGCGGTCGGGTCGAACGGCGTGATCATCAACATCGACCCGGCGACCGGCAATTATCAGAGCCAGACCCGGGTGGGTGCCGGCATCAGCCTGCCGCCGGTGGTCGCCAATTCGACGCTCTACGTTTACGACGACGACGCCAGGCTGCACGCGTTCCGCTAACTCACTCCTCCCTGTCGCGAAGCGACGGGGAGGTGGCAGGCGCACGAAGCGCGGCTGACGGAGGGGTCGGCGCCAACCCCTCCACCATCGAATCTTCGTTCGATGGTTCCCCTCCCCGCGAGCTGCGCTCGCAGGGAGGAGCATGATGCGCTATCGGCCTCGCATGCCTCTCCCTACCGTCGCTATTGTCGGCCGGCCCAATGTCGGCAAATCGACGCTGTTCAACCGGCTCGTCGGCAAGCGCGTCGCGCTGGTCGACGACCGGCCCGGCGTGACGCGCGACCGGCGAGAGGGCGAAGCCAAGCTGCTGGGGCTCGATTTTCGGGTGATCGACACCGCCGGCTTCGAGGATGAGGATCCGCAAACGCTGCCCGGGCGGATGCGCGCGCAAACCGAGGCGGCCGTCCGCGAGGCGGACGCGGCACTGTTCCTGGTCGACGCGCGCGAGGGCCTGACGCCCCTGGACGAGGAAATCGGCCGCTGGCTCCGGGTCGAGGCGACGCCGGTGATCGTCGTCGCCAACAAGGCCGAGGGGCGCGCCGCCGAGTCCGGCATCTTCGAGGCCTTCCGACTCGGCCTCGGTGACCCGATCGCGCTGAGCGCGGAGCATGGTGAAGGGATCGTCGATCTGTTCGATGCGCTCCGGCCGCATGTCGAAGTCGAGCGGCTCAAGGAGGACGAGGAAGGCGAGCGCGACCATCCGCTCAAGCTGGCGATCGTCGGGCGGCCCAACGCCGGCAAGTCGACCCTGGTCAACCGGATGCTTGGCGAGGAGCGGATGATCACCGGGCCCGAGGCCGGGATCACGCGCGATTCGATTAAGCTCGATTGGGAATGGCAGGGCCACCAGGTCCAGCTGGTCGATACCGCCGGGCTGAGAAAGCGGGCGAAAGTCGACGACAAGCTCGAGCGTTTGTCCGCCGCCGATACCCGGCGATCGATCGATCACGCCGAGGTCGTGGTGCTCTTGCTCGACGCGACCCGCGGCCTCGAATCGCAGGATCTCCGCATCGCCGACCAGGTCATCGAGGAAGGCCGCGCGCTGA
>Ga0207678_10006572_pt1 | contig 10308 bp, 10 predicted proteins | sample KBSC63metaG_FD_184319 | JGI IMG/M metagenome (GOLD analysis project Ga0207678, IMG submission 184319) | Corn rhizosphere microbial communities from Kellogg Biological Station, Michigan, USA - KBS C6-3 metaG (SPAdes) (version 2) | ecosystem: Host-associated > Plants > Roots > Rhizosphere > Soil ...
GCCGCGAGCTTGTCGGCGGTCGCGTCGACATGGTTCACTTTTATACCGGGGAAGCGTTTTTCGAATACAGGTAAGATCTTTTCCGCGTTGATCTGCGCCAGTGTCCCGTAGAAGTTCACCGTGCCGCCTTCTTTCAATGCCGCCTTGTGAAGCTCGTCCAGAGATTGCGCTCGCGCTGTCGTCGCGATCGCGGCGAGCATAATACCGGCAGCAACACTAAAAACCAAGAATACTTTACCCTTCATTTTTGACATCGTGCCTCCATCGTTTTGTTTGCTCGATTTACGCCCGACTATCTCAATTTGAAAATTTCTTTCCAGACCTTTTCGTATTTCGAATATTGCTTGAGGTCCTCGACCCCTACGGCATAAATCACCTTGGGCCGAATCTTCTCCGTCGGCTCGACTTTCGGATGGGCCGGCGTCCTCCCGCCCTTCGAGTAAACCGCCTGCCCCTCTTCCGACGCCGCCCAGCGGCTAAATAGCCATGCCGTATTCGGATGGGGCGCATTCTTCAAGACCGCGACTGCGATAATTCCGGCAGCTCCTTCGCTCAACATGTAATCGACTGGAGCGCCTTTCCGTTTTCGCTCGGGATAATGATGGGAATAGCAGGTGAAACAAGCCGCAGCTTGTCCGGCGACTAGAAGCTCCGCGAGTTGGGAATGCCCTTTGTGAAATTCGACGTCGTTTGCCGCAATGCGCGCGAGGATGGCACGCGCTTTCTCCAGGCTTTTATGCTTGTGGGTGAGCGCCACCAGGATCTCGTAATCGCGCGGTTCCGCAATCAACCGTCCTTTCCAGCGCGGATCGCCGAAGTCGTCAAGGAATTTCGGTTCTTCGTCCTTTTTAACCTTGTCCGTGTTCCAGGCGCCCACGAAGAAGATCAAATTGTTCGCCACCCAGTAGGAGCCTTTCAGATCTGCCGGATACGCGGCGGCTTCAGGCGGCGCCTTGTCCAACAGTAATCCTTGCTCATGGATCTTGTTGATGTCTTCCAGCCCAAACTCCACGACGTCCGCAAGCGTTTTGCCACCGCGCGCTTCGGTAATCGCTCGCGCGGAAAGCTTATCTGAAGTAGCATCGACGTGGTTGATGCGAAGGCCGGGGAAGCGCTTCTCGAATACCGGATAAATTTTCTCGGCATTGATCTGCGCCAGCGAGCAGTAGCAGTTGAGCGTCCCGCCTTCCTTCTGCGCCCTCTTATAAATCTCGTCGAGACTTTCGCTCTGGGCCAGCGCAGAGGCGGTGATTACGGAAAATAAAAAGACGGCGATCAATCCGGCAGCACTCGTCTTGTAAGTCATGGCTCACCTCGCACGCGCTATTTTTTGCTCTTCAGCGCGGTTTGTAATTTGTTCTTGAGATCGGAACTCATGCCCAAAAATTCCGTCACCAGCTTGTGAATCTCTTCGCCGAAGGTCGGATCGATTTCGAGCTTGCCTTTGGCCGCGTCCGCCTGCAGCTCTTTGTCGGCAAACACCTTCTCGAATGCTGATTCGAGCGCCGCGGCCCGATCCACGGGCGTTCCAGGCGGCACCACGTAGACTTTGCCGAAGTCGTTCGGCGTGCTCGTGCCGAATTTCAACAAAAGGCGCTGCTCATCGGTTTTGGCAATCTGCGGGATCGTCGGCACATTCGGCACGATCAGGTCCTTGATCGGCTTTTCGGAAAATTGCGCCAATACGAGCCACTCGCCAGTTTTTACTTTGTCGAAGGAAGTGATCTTGACCGAGGTATACGAATTAAAGAATCCGTCCACCTCTCCCGAATCGATCGCCATGCGCACGTCCGCCGTGCCTTTGTAACCCAGCACGACTTTCAAGTTCGCGCCGAGCACATCGCGGGCGAGCACCGGTGCGTGTTCCACGGTTGAGCCCGGGATACCGCCAACGGTAATCTGCTTGCCGTTCGGCCCCAGAAGCTCCTCGAATTTAGTGACGCCGGGTTTGCGCGTCACGATGAACACGTAGGTTTCGCTCACGGGCACCGCAAGATAACGGAACTTGCCCATGTCGAACTGAACGGCCGGGTTGCCAAACAATTGCTCTAAAATAATCGGTCCCGAGATATTGCCGATGACCGTGCCATCCTTCGGGGCGGCATTGAACATGTGATTGGCGGCGATAATGCTTCCCGCCCCTGCCATATTGTCGACGATGACGTTCGGATTGCCGGGGATGAATTTGGAAATGTGGCGGCCGATCAGCCGCGAATACTGATCGTAGCCGCCGCCTGCGGTAAAGCCGACGATAATCCGTATCGACTTCCCGCGGTAAAAGTTCGCGACTGCCTTTTCATCGTAGCTCGCCTTTGGTACCTGAGCTGCCAACCCTATGGCGATAGAGCCGAGGGAGAATATCAACGTCGAAAACGAGAACAGCCTAAGTCGCATGATTACCCCCTGTTTCGCGTCGCAGCGACTCGAGTTGCGGACGTTCAACATCCTAGACTTTAGACGTACTCGGCAGAGAGAACTTCACTTCCGAAGACGAAGCTTTTAAAGACGCTCCAATCGCTTCAGTGTTGCGCCGTAATCCAGGACCGCCTTGTCGATGGAATAATCGGGCTCGTAACCTAGCTGGTCTTTCGCGCGAGAAAAATCGCTGGCAAGTCGGGAATCGGGATACGGCATGGGATTCTTTTCTTTGACTAGCTCGATGTTCGACCCTGGATAAGCCTTGCGCACTGCTGCGACAATATCATCGCCGCTGAGGGTGATGCCGTTGCCGATGTGAAACAGCGTGTCAGTAAATTTGTCCTTGAGCACCGCCAATACGGTACCTTTTGCCGCATCCTTTCCGTAGAGAATCTCCGCCGGCCCGTATGGCCAGCCGATCTTTGCCGGCTCGCCTTTCACAGCAGCACGAATCATCTGCTGAATCGCGATCTCGCGGGTCGCTTTGAGCGCAGCCGGCGAGGGACCATAAAGCCCACCCGTGTAACGAAGGCAAATAAATTCGAACCCGTAGCGTTTGGCGTAGGCGCGGCCCATAAATTCGCAGCTCGCTTTTGTCGCAGCGTAAATCGACGGCGGATTCATCGGAATCGTCTCATCGATCTTGTGCAAACCCTCGCCGAGCGATCCCAAGTAGACCGTTCCAGAGCTTGGGAATATCATCCGGGACACTTTCTCCAGACGCGCGGCTTCAAAAACATTGACCGTCCCCATAAAATTCAGCCGCACGCCGCTGTAGGGTCGGCGCTGCACTTCTTCGCCGAGAAAAGCGGCAAGATGAATGATCCGATCACAATCATTATCCCGTAGTGCGGAAATCAGCGCAGGCAAATCCATCATATCGCCACGGATCGCCGTGACTTTGCCGCTCTCGACACCGACCGCCTCGAGCAGACGCTCGTTCACGGCAACATCATAGACGACCGGCCGCTCGCCGCGATCGAGCAACATTCTTACGGCGTAAGCTCCGACCAGTCCGGAACCGCCAGTCACGAGTATTCCTTTGCTCGCCATATCGGAGGTTTCCCTTCAGAACGGTGCCTCTAGTATCTCAAAGCCCATGCCGAGTCAACGTAGGGGGCTTCATCCGTGCGATGGCGAGTCCACGAGCGGATACCCTGAGTACGCGGAGCGCGTATAGCAGCGCTGCTCGCTGCAGATCAGGACGCTGCGTGTCGCCCGAGCCCGAGTAACGCGAAGGCGGTATCCTTCCATACGGCAGCGAAACACACTGCCTACTCATGACATTCGGCATGGCCCGACTTCGCGAGTAGGGCGAAGCGCGTATCGAGGGAGTCGCCGCCCTTGACCTCACTTTTTTTTCGAGCATGATGTCAGCCGGCGCGTCTAACTGAATAGAGGAGGATTCCGAATGTCCTATAGAAGCTCACTTGGCGTCATATTCGGGTTTATTTTGGCAACCGCTTCTTTGGCCGCGGGACAAGAAAAATTGCGGCTGGCCTGGGCAGGCTTTAGCCCGACAAATAGCCCGGTCTGGGTCATGGAGGATCGCAAGCTCTTACAGAAGCAAGGTGTGACACCGGAGATTATCTCGATCAACGCGAGCCCGACGGTCCTGCAGGCGCTGTTAGCCAACGAAATCGAAGCAGCCAGTATCTCAGTCACAACCTTGACGAGCTCGCGTTTGGCCGGAGCCGACACCGTGATGATTCTTGGCGTGGTGCCGACATTTGTCGATCATATCGTTTCCTTGTCGAACATCACCGCCGTAGAACAGCTCAAAGGCAAAACCGCGGGTGTCAATCGGTTGGGCAGCACCTCGGATCTCGGTTTGCGGCTTGCGTTGAAAAAATTAGGAATCGATCCAGAGAAAGATGTAAAGATCATTCCCACGGGCGGCACCGCCGAGAGATTTGCGGCGCTCTCCAAAGGGATCACCCAATTCACGATCATTCCCGAACCTTTTTTGACTCAGGCGGAGAAACTTGGCTTTCGAAATCTCTTCAACATTAGCGATCTCAAAATTCCATTTTGGTGGAATGGAATTCTCTCGCGCGAGAGCATTATCAAAACGCAACGGCCGCTCTTGTCGAAGCTAGTGCGTGCCATGGTCGAAGCGATTCACATCATCAAGAGCGACAAAGAATACGCCAAGACCATTTTCAAAAAGAATCTTGGCATCAATGATCCCGAGGGACTCGAACGTGCCTATAAAGACTACAGCAATGCGTTTCCCGAATTCCCCTACCCCAATCCTGAGGGAGTCAAAACGATGCTCGATGATCTTGCGCCCAAAAACCCCAAGGCTGCCAGTGCCGACCCGAAAACGTATGTGGATATGAGCTTCGTCGCCGAGCTCGACAAATCGGGCTTCATCAAGCAGCTTTATAAAAAATAGGCACAAATTGAGGATGGAAGATAGAAAATAGAGGATTGAGTGACTCTCATTCAAAGCTTTCGCGACCTGGACGTTTATTCTCTAGCTCGCGAGCAAGCTAAGACAATATTTGTGCTATCAAAAAAGTTTCCACTCGAAGAGAAGTACTCTTTAACGGATCAAATACGCCGCTCTTCGCGCGCAGTAAGTGCGATGATTGCAGAAGCGTGGGCTAGGCGACGTTATCCTGCCGCTTTTATAAACAAAATCGATGAGCCGCTGGGCGAGGGCATGGAAACGCAGGTTTGGTTGGATCACGCGAAAGATGCCGGGTACATTGACCCCGTTCAACATCAGGACTTGGACCAGAAGTGGCAAAAAGTCGGCGCGATGCTAAACCGTATGATTCAACGCGCCAGCGACTTTTGTCGCGTCGCCGGCAAGGATTAGGTCTTGAATTTCTGCCTCTGACCTATCCTCCATCCTCGATTCTCTATTTTCGGCTAGAAATAGGCTTGGAATTTTTCAATCGCTGCGCTAGCTTCATGCAAAATTCGGAGTGAGGTAAACCCATGGCAGAAATATTTTTACGAGACGAACACGAAATGTTGCGCCCGGGTCTGGGCCGGCTCAAAGACAGAGTTGCAATCATTACGGGCGCTAACAGCGGCATTGGCCGAGCCACGGCCAGACTCTTTGCCCGAGAAGGCGCAAAGATCGTTTGCTGCGATATCCAAGAAACTATTTCGCCGCGCATCGATCAGTTGATCAAAGAAAAAGAAGGCGGTCAGGCGGTTTTCGCGACTATTGATGTGACCAGACCCGACGACTGCGAGCGCATGGTTAAAACCGCGCTCGATAGTTTTGACGACGTTGATATTCTCTACAACAACGCCGGCGCCGGCATTCGAAAGAAAGTCCACGAGCACACGGATGAAGAATGGAACTTCGTGCTCAATACCAATCTCAATGCGATGTTTCGCGGCGCGCGCGCCGTGTTGCCTCACTTTATTAAAAAGAAAAGCGGCAACATCGTCACCACGGCGTCAACCTTTGGGCTCCTGGCGTCCCCGAATTACCCAGGCTATTGCGCAAGCAAGGCGGCGATCATCAATCTCACCCGCGAGATGGCGCTCGATTACGGTCCGATGGGAATCCGCATCAACTGCGTCTGCCCCGGCGCCATCGAAACACCACGCTTCAGGGGTTTTCCGCCACGGGCGACACTCGGTGAAGGAATGACTGACGAACAGCGGAAACTTATGGGAGACAGCAACAAAGCGCTCCTCCGCATGGGTCGTCCGGAAGAGATCGCTTACGGCGTGCTGTTTCTCGTCTCCGACGAAGCATCCTTTGTAACAGGCCATGCGCTCGTCATCGACGGCGGCCAGACGATTGACGCGTAACGAGTGGGATAATGGAGAACCCGGATAATGGAGTGCCGGTTTAGAATTTTACTCCAGTACTCCAACGCTCCATCACCCCAGTTTCATTTTCTCACCACGTACCAGTTGTTCTGAATATCGTGCGCTAGCTCGTTCTTTTCCACCGAGCGAAAGCCCGCCTTCGCGAGATACTCGCGCGTCTTTTCTTCGCCCCACATTGCGCCTAAACCCTCGCCGTTCTGGGCTAAAGATACTGTCATACAGTGCATGCACGATATGGTATAAAGCGCCGGCCCCAACGGGTGATCGATATTGTTATGAATATCGCTCGATCCTTTGACGTCCTGCATTAAATAAACGCCGTCGCTGCGCAGCGCCCGGTAAATTCCGCGGAGCACATTCAACGGTTTGGCCTGGTCGTGAATCGCGTCAAAGGTGGCAATCAAGTCGAATGACTCCACTTCGGCCTTATCATCGAAATGAGTGAGGTCGGTCACGATAAATTCTATGTTGCGCAGTTTTTTCTGAGCCGCTTCCTCCCACGCCGACAACACCGCCTCGCTCGAAAAATCCATTCCGGTAAAACGGCTCTTCGGGTAAAGCTCGGCGAGGCGATTGATAATTCGGCCGCGCCCGCAACCGAGATCCAGCACCTGGATCCCGTCGGTAAGTTTTTCGCGCAATCCGGGCACGAGTGGCACAATGTGGCTTTCCAGCGATGACAGCACGGATTGCCCGCTGTCTTCCGCCATCACTTCTTGAAAGCGCGGAAATCTGGCGTACGGAACTCCACCACCATGTTTAAAACATTCGACAATCTCGTCTTCGACACTGCCGAGTAGCGCAATGTACTGGGCAAATACGCCGATGTTATCAGCGCCGGCGGCGCGCGTAAGCAAGGCGCCATGCTCCGGCGGCAGCGAGAAACGGTTTGTCGCCGGATCGATATTCACGATGCGGCCGGTCACCATTGCGCCCAGCCACTCCCGTACGTAGCGCTCATTGAGACCTGCCCTGGCTGCGATTTCGGCGCTGCTCGCGGCTGGCGCGCCATTCATGGCATCGAGCAGCCCGGTCCGATGGCCGACCGAAATCATCAAACAAAGCGCTCCATCATTTAAAATCGTCAATAACCGTTCAGCAAAAGACTGGGCTGTGGCGCTACCAACCGATTCTTTCTCAGACATGTACACTCCTCGATCGAAGATTTAACCGCGCTCACGCGTTCGATTCGCTGACCCTCTCCACGATTTTCCAAGTGTTTAACGTCGCACAGCAAAAATGATTACCGCACGATCGAATCTGGCAATAAAAAATGATGACTCCAGTCGCGCCAACAACTGCACTTAACTCCCTATAAGATTGCGCTAAGTGGAATTCATACGGCACTTAGAAGCTTATGAAAAGATCCCGCCCACGACTCAATGGGAACTAAAGCAGCCTCGCCGACGAACCAGCGCTTTTGATAGAAGCCAACGAAATGAAGCCGGCTCTCTCGCCGACTGCTAAGGTACCACTGATAACGCCCGGTCTTCGCCAGGCATGGGTGTAATCGGTAGGTATTCTCGCGCGAAGATTTCAATGGCATGGGCAAGATCAGTAGCGGTTCGGTCGAGATTGGACGATTTTCGCAGGTGGGCACCGAACTCCAACTGTATCGCATCGACTTCGCTGCCGCGGTGACTCCCGTAGGTTTGCGTAGTGTAGCCACCGGTATAACGCCGTTCATGATCATCGGTGGGTTCGACGCGATAACCCTTCGCCGCCATCTGGCCTAAAATGCTCTTGGCCCCGGCTATCGCCGCCAGACCAAAACGGCGGCGCAACCAGGCGGTACTTTTACCGTTATTTGTGCCGCGAAAAATCGTGTCCGGTTCCGTTCTTTGCCCGTGTATATCAAGCAATAGCCCACCGCCCCAGCGTTGGCGGACGCGATTCAAAGCATCCTTCATAGCGCTATGATAAGCGTCATAGTAGGGCTTGGCCGCAGCAGACTCGAAAGCACTGTTTTCGGTTCGATTTGGGTCAATGAATTTTCGCTCGAAGTGTGCAATCACGAGAAAAGGCCGGGTCCCGAGCAATGCCGCAACTTTCACGCCGATCAGCTCGGCTAACTCGGCCGTATTGCTGTCGCGTTCCGTCGTAAACTGCGGTACGCCAACACCCCGCCGCACGACGATGCCGGGAACTGCGGCGCGCCCGCCGTGTGGCGCGGCTAAGATAATTGGCAGCATACCTGCCCAGACGGTAAGCCAGCGACCGGACTCCTGATCCTGGTCGGCCCAAGCATGCGCCGGTACCCATATTAGGAGTGCAAATAAAAAAAACCGGAACATACGTTTTCTATTTCGGCTCAGGCATCTTTGCCGATAATTTTTCTAAAAACTCGGGCGGGAACGGCTCGGCATCAAGCTCACGTGCTTTCTTGACTCGAATCCACGCTTCAGAATAGCGCTCCTGGTCGTACAGCGAGATCGCCCACTCGCGCCAGCTCTGCGCAAATGTCGGGTCATTTTCGAGGCTCTCCGTGAACCGGTTATTGGCGAGAACGAACTGCTGCGCACGTTCCAATTGCCGGTCTGCGGGAAGTCGCGCCGCATACGCGGAGTGAACGGCGCCAAGGTCGCAGAGCAAAGCTACACGCTGTTTTGGATCGTTCACCAATTCGCGCGCTGTTTCCAAATACTCGAGCGCCTCGCTCAATTTGCCTTTGCCGCTCAGCATCGCACCAAATCCCCAGAACACGCTGTAGTTCTTTGGATTGAGCAGCCAGGCTTGATTGAATCGCCGCATGGCGACATCGTCCTGGCCTGCGCGGGCCGCGACCCAACCCTGCGCCGCTAGCGTATTGCTGCCTGCTTGACGACTTCCAAAACGGAGCGTGGAGTCACGAATGAAAGCTTCGTCGGATTTTTTTTGATCTTCAGAACGATTGATCTTCGGTTGGCCGAACATCGGTAATGTGTCCGTCGGATCAGAATCGGCGCAGCGACCCGGCACGGCGAAGGCGATTTGGAAAAACAAAAAAAGTGCGGCAATGGTAAAACGCCGCCATAAAGCATTGCCGGCGGATCTCGTTTTATCGGTCATCAATACTTCCACCTTCGAGCAATCTCAGTTGATTTTGTTCCTTCCGCGACGCTGGGTTTCTTGACACCCTAAAACTACTAGGGCTATTTTGACGGCAAATCAAACGAGGAGTCTAACCATGATCGATGGACTGAAAGAAAAAGTAGTGATCGTTACGGGCGGCGGCCATGGCATCGGCCGCGCGTATTGCCACGGGTTTGCCGAAGCTGGCGCTAAAGTCGTGGTGGCAGATATCGACGCGCCCGCTGCCGATAAAGTAGCAGCGGAAGTGGTTCAGCAGTTTGATGGTAAAGCCTTGGGGGTGAAGGTCGACGTCGCCAATGAAATGTCGACCAAAGAGATGGCCAAGGTTGCACTCGACAAATACGGGCGCATCGACATTCTCATCAACAACGCCGCGATCTTCGCGACCATTCCCATGAACCGCGGCGGCATCGATAGCATTGATCCCGCGGAATGGGATCGCATGATGGCGGTGAATTTGAAAGGCTTGTTTTTTTGCTGTCGCGCAGTGCTGCCGGCTATGCGCCAGCAGAAATCCGGTAAAATTGTCAACATTTCCTCAGGCACGGCGCTGAACGGCAGTGCCGGTCGTATTCACTACGTAACTTCGAAGGCCGGCGTGATCGGTTTTACCCGAACGCTCGCCCGCGAAGTCGGCGATGACAACATTAACGTCAATGCAATTGCACCCGGCTCGACGCTGTCAGAAGACAATCCCTCCGATGAGATCCTTAAAATGCGCGGCGCTCGCGTCGGTGATCGCTGTCTGAAGCGCGTACAACTTCCCAAAGATTTGGTGGGCACGATGCTTTTCTTGTCATCGCCGCTGAGCGATTTCATGACGGGCCAAACCGTCTCGGTGGACGGTGGCACCGCGTTTTTATGAGCAACCAACCGGACCCTGCTTGCCCTACTCAACATGGTCAAAAATTTGGTTGCCCAAATCTCCCCTGCCCCTCTTTTTCAAAGAGGGTGAAGGTATGGCAGCGCGGCGAGTTGCAGCGTCAAGTTATCCCTCTTTCGCGAAGGGGGATT
>Ga0207678_10006575_pt1 | contig 10305 bp, 8 predicted proteins | sample KBSC63metaG_FD_184319 | JGI IMG/M metagenome (GOLD analysis project Ga0207678, IMG submission 184319) | Corn rhizosphere microbial communities from Kellogg Biological Station, Michigan, USA - KBS C6-3 metaG (SPAdes) (version 2) | ecosystem: Host-associated > Plants > Roots > Rhizosphere > Soil ...
CGAGCCGAACGTTTCCGCGCCCTTCATGTCGGTGCGCAAAGAGTCGCCGATGATAAGAATTTTGCCGCGCGGGACGTTTTCATCTCGAAGTGCCTCGGCACGATGGTGCGCGGTCTCGTAGGAATTGAGGTGGGGCTTGCCTGCCCAGTACACGGCGCCACCCATATGCGCGTAGAGATCGGCGATGGCGCCCGCGCAGTAGAGCAGCGTTCCACCGACGTCGACGACGAGGTCGGGATTGGCACACACGAACGGCAGCCGCATTGTCAGTGCTTCTTCGAGCAGCCCTCGATAGTCGTCCGGCTTTTCATGCCGGTCATCAGTCAATCCGGTGCAGATGATGGCTTCGGACTCTTGGAGAGAAACAGACCGGGCTTTGAGTGCTCCGAACAGCGCCTGGTCGCGATCCTGCGGACCAATGCAATAGAGCCGCGTAAAGCCGCGCTTCTGAACGTGTGCGAGGGCGATGTCGCCCGACGAGACAATGTCGTCCCAGGCAGCTTGGGGCACATGTCGGCTTTCGAGCATATCGGCGACGCGACGCTTCGGCACCGGCGCGTTTGAGACGAGGATGACGGTGCCGCCGCCGGAGCGAAATGTTTCGAGGGCACGGCAAGCGCCTTCGTACGCCGTAACGCCGTTGTGCACGACACCCCATACGTCACAGAAAATGACGTCGTAGCGCTCGAGGAGCGGTCCGGCATGCGACAGGATCGGAGGGACCGTGTCTGACGTTCGCGACGTCGTTTGCAAAGCAGCGTCTCATGTCGGATGGAGCCGGCGCAGAATTTGAAAGCGCGGACCGTGATTGCCGGAGCGAAATAACCAACGCCCGCGCGTCAAAGTACTGACGCCGCGTTGAGGCGATAGCGGGTATTCAAGCCCAGTTCAAGTCACAAGGCCGGGCTATCATGGGCGTTGCATCACGCGCACCGGTATCGACTTGGCTGCGGGCACGTTGCTTAGGTTACGCCGGCCTACCAAATCGTCTTGAAGCCTGCCTCCGTCGGTGCCGGCCTCTTTGCACGCGACACGGTTCGCTGATGCTTGAATCTGCGAACGGCCGATTTGACGTGAGACAGCGTCACCGGCGGGGCGACGTCGGCGATCATCTCGACTTGCGCCTTCGGCTTCAACTGCACGACTTTGAATCCTGCGGCCTTGATTTGGGAAAGCAACTCGGGGAGCGCGTCGGCGGTCGACTTGTGAATGTCGTGCATCAATATGATGCCGCGCCCACGCGCCTTGAGACCGGTCATGACTTTGTTGATGAGGGCTTTTGAATTGTGGATTCGCCAGTCAAGCGAATCTATGTCGACGGCGAACTGGCCGATGTTACGACTGCGAAGGTAATCGACGGTTTGCTTGCTGCTGCTGAGGTAGGGGTAGCGGAAAAAAGGCGCGATCGGCGTAGGGCTTGCCTTCTGTGCGGCGTTGAAGGCCGACTCGATTTCCTGCGTGGCTTGCGAAATCGGCAGGGCTGCGAGATTGGCGTGCGACCAGGTGTGCGTCCCGATCGTATGACCCTGATTTGCAATCTCCGCCAGCACGTCCGGATGTTGCACGACCATGCTGCCGACAACAAAGAACGTTGCCTTGGTGCACTCTTTGGCAAGCGCGGCCAGAATGGTGCGCGTGTCCTTCGGCGACGGCCCATCGTCGAATGTCAAAACGACTTCTCCCGGAGAAAGGAGATTGCGATCGCCGTGAGGTTCGCCGAACCAAGGGCCGCCTGTGGTATCGACTTCGACAATTCGCGAGACGCCGAGGGTACCCGCCGGGCATGCGTCGTCAGCCAAGGCCGGGGACGCGGCGATCATGACGGATGCCAAACCAACCCAGGCTACAAAACTCAACTTTTGAGCCACCCGCATCTTACCCCGCCCCTCGGCCCGCTGGCCGGTCATTGATCCGCGTTACCATTAGAGATTCCGGCGAGCTAGGCAAAGCGCGGTCTGCCGCACGCCAGCGAGGCGCGCATACTATTTTGTAAGCATGATGTCATGGAAGCGGCGCGCGAGGCGGGAGGCCGGATTTGTACCGACGTTCCGCGCCAGCACTTTCAGACGCGCTTCAGCATCCCTGGGAAATAGCGCACGCCGGGGGCTCAGCTCCGGCGTGCGCCAAGCCAGTTCACTTGCCGGCCTGCGAAGCGATGGCCTTGGCGATCTGTTCCTTCACCGCCTCTAGATTGAAGCTGGCGCCCTTCTGCATGGGCGGGAATTCGATCGCGGTCTGCGCCAATTTTGCAACTTCCTTCTGAACGAACTGGAAGCGCCAAAACTCATAGAGGAACCAATTGAAATATTCGTAGGAACCGTACGCTCCTTTCGCAAACCCCGTGCGCTCGAAGGGATCGAGCCGGAGATTGATGAGGATTGGCATGTCCACCTTGACGGTCGTGCCGATCCAGCCATCGGGCTGATCGGTGAACCGATACTTGTAATCGTCGATGCGGACGGCAGAGAGCGTGCCTTCCGTGAAGTAGTAGATTTCATGACGTTTCGATGGGCCCTTGCCGGTGAGCAAGTCCATCTGATTGTAACCGTCGAGATGAACCTTGTACGTGGTATCGCCTATTTGTTTGCCCGCTTTCAACTCGTCGACAATGTTGGGGTCGCCGGCTGCGGCGACGAGGGTCGGGAACCAGTCGAGGCCGGACATGATGCCGTTCTCGACCTTGCCTGCCGGAACCACGCCCGGCCAACTCACGATCATCGGCACACGGAAGCCGCCGTCGAGCCCGGTTCCTTTGCCGCCGGCAAAGGGTGTCTGGCCTCCGTCGGGCCAGGTGAAGTTTTCCGTGCCGTTGTCAGTGGAGAAGGCGATGATGGTGTTCCCATCAAGTTTGTTATTCTTCACATACGTCATGACGGAGCCGACGATGTCGTCGAGCTGCGCCATTCCGGCTTCTTCCACGCTCCAACTATTCTCCGAATTCCGCATCTTCTCGTACTTGTCGGACAGATGCGTCGTCACGTGCATGCGCGTTGGGTTCAGCCACAGGAAGAAGGGCTTGCTGTCAGCCCTGGCCTTGTCGACAAACTTGAGGGCATTGCTGAGTATCTCGTCGTCGATCGTCTTCATCCGTTCCGGGTAGAGCGTGCCTGCGTCTTCGATCTTCTGCTTGCCGATTTTACCCCATCGCGGCTGTTCCGTCGGATCGTCGACGTCCGTCGCCCAGCTATGAACCATGTTGCGAGGGCCGACGGTGGCGAGGAGGTTCTGCGGGTAGTTGGGATGCGCGGGGTCTTCCATGGCGTCGAGATGGTAGAGATAACCGTAGAATTCGTCGAAGCCGTGCACCGTCGGCAGAAATTCATTCAGGTCACCGAGGTGGTTCTTGCCGAATTGGCCGGTCGCATAGCCCATAGACTTGAGAGCCGTAGCTATCGTTACCGCCTGTGCCGGAATACCGATCGGTGAACCGGCCTGACCGACGGTGGTCAGGCCCGTTCGGATTGGCAGTTCGCCGGTAATGAAGTTCGCCCGGCCGGCGGTGCAGCTTGCTTCCGCGTAATAGTCGGTGAACCGCATACCTTCCGATGCCAGCCGATCCAGGTTTGGCGTCCGGCCGGCCATCATGCCCTGATGATAGGCTCCGATATTGAACCACCCAATGTCGTCACCCATGATGAAGATGATGTTGGGCTTGCTGCCGGTGGGGGCCGGCGCTGCAGGTTGGGGCTGCTGTGCCTCAGCGGTTGTTGCTCCCGTCGCGGTCAGTGCGATAAGTGATGCGCTGCTGAGCAGAACATTTCTCCGGTTGAGCGCGATATCAGTTGACGGATCTTGCGAGTCTTTTTCTCCGGTAGGCATTGTTTCGACCTTTCTCTATCAAAGTCTCAGCCTCCACGAGTGCGTGCTCAGGACGTTTAAATTTGCTAATCTTTTGGTGCACGGAATCCGACATGGCTCGTCGAGGTGTCGACGGGCGCACGTCTCAACTATTGAGTAAAAAGTGTGTTGGAATGTTCGAGTGCTGGACCTGGCGAAGGCATTCCCCCGGCAGATCGAAATCAAGTGGTTCAGACTTCACGCGACAATGCATAATCGGCTTCCCTTCGGAAACCGTAGCGCCCGTCCCATCTAAATTAATCGTGCACTTGCATCAATTCGCCGTCAAACGACTTTTGAGTTGGGGGTGGTTAATTCCGCAGGTGCCGATGTCATAATAGTAAGAGCTCGTTGCCACCGGCCGAGCGGCAGAAGCAACGGCCTCTGAGTTGGGCCGAGGCACTGTTCGGCGTGCCCACCCCAGCGGTCGTTGCAATCGGATATTCGGAGAAATAAGCCGTGGTGCTGTTGTTTAGCTGTCGTTCAGTTGACAGTCTTTTCTTCCAAGAAGGAAATTGTCTCAAATGACCATACATCCGCATTCGACCTGGATCATTTGGGCCCTGATGTCCGCCGTGTTCGCCGCGCTCACGGCGATTTTTGCTAAGATCGGTGTAGCCAACATCAATTCCGACCTTGCAACATTTATTCGAACGGTCGTCATCCTGGTCGTGCTCGCATCGATCCTCGCGGCGCGCGGGCTGTTTCAGCCGCTCAACTCGATCACGCCGAGAACCTATCTTTTTCTCGCTCTCTCCGGGCTCGCCACCGGCGCATCATGGATTTGCTATTTCCGTGCCTTGCAGTTGGGAGACGCGGCACGCGTAGCCCCCGTCGATAAGTTGAGCGTTGTTCTTGTCGCCATCTTTGGCGTCACTTTTTTGAATGAAGAGCTGAGGCTTGCAAACTGGCTTGGCATCGCCCTCATTGCGACTGGTGTCGTCCTCGTCGCCTGGCGTTGAGCCGGCTATGTCCCAGGTGAGCGACGCAAACTCCTTCGCGCGTAGCCCAGCTTTGATCGATAGCAGGAAGATCGCGAGATTGCGCGCTGGATGGCGCGTCTGCTGCAGGAGAGCAGTGCTCAGCGTGATCTGACGCTTCGACAGCGTCTTTGCTTGCTTGAGGAGACCCCTTTTGCCGGTGAATCATGTCGATGTTTTTTTGCTCCCGGCGAACTGGAACAATCTCTTTGCGTGGTCCGCTGTTGGCTTCAGGGATCTGGATGAGTGACGATGGCGCTGCGTTTTCGCGAGCGAGGGAAAAAGGGGCGCCGCCAGCGTCAGGAGCATACGATTCAAGATCGGGCAAAGGCGATCAATACGAGTTGGCACAGGACAACCGACACTGTGTTGGAGACGGCGAGACTTTGCGCCGACGCCGAGCAGAAACTCGTCCTGCAGACAAGAATAAGCTTTTCAAAGAACTGGATTTCAACAAAGCAACTTTCAGTAAGCTTGCAGGTCAAAAGCATATAAATCGCGTCGACTGAAGTTCGTGGCTGCAATGTCGGAAATGCAGAAAAATCGGAAGTCCCGTCATCCAAGGTCGGCGCTGTTCCGATACGTCGTGATTATGTCATCGAGGCCACCGAGAGCGGACAACTGTCAAATGACGCGATGGGCCCCAGCAGACATGATAGAGGCGGTCTACGCACATGCTCAGCCGAACGACAAGTTCGAGTCGGTTTTGTAGAGATAGTGAGTGCTTGTTTGAGGCTAATGCGTTGAGACGATGATGTCGGAACCCTGGCCCATCTCGTCGCTGGGCGCGTTGTCGGTCACAATGACTTGGGCTCCGACCCATACGAGTTCGGCGATACGTTCGCGCAGATCGTCTGCAACCTCAACTCGATCGAGCGCCGCAGAAGCCGTGTCGCCCTGAGGGACAGGCGCGTTGTCGGCTCTCCTGTCGTTTTTCGAGCGTTTGCGCTGCGGGTCGTCGGACGTGCCTCCAGACGGTACGGAAATGGCCGACCACCTCAGTTTGCCGTCCGCGTCGCCACTGACCGCGATGAAGAGATGGGTTCCGATGGGACGATCGGGGTCTTTAAAGGTTATGGGCGCTTCATAAACCTCTCTCCAGTTTTGGCGAATGAAGACGCGGCCTTCCTTCTTGCTGAACAAGACCGACGCGGGCTTCATGCGGCGCTCGGCCTCTTTGATCGTGGCCGCCGCAAGCTCCGCGGCAGTAACCGCATCCTTCCACATTCGAACGGCGGCGAAGGCCACTTGCCGCTTGCCGGCCTCGCGGCTCTGCGCTTGCACAAGTGCGGCGCGTGCGCGATCAACTTGCGCGGCGGCTCCCGCGCTCGCAGAAGCTGCTTCTACTGCAACATCTGCTCCCTGGGCGCCCGGCGGTGCAGCAGCAGCAGCGGTGGCTGCAAGCCTGGTCTCAGCAGCTCTGAGATCGGTTTCAGCTTTATTCACATCGTTTATCGCCTGATGGGCCTCGGCTCCCGCGACCTGCGCCGATCGCAGGGCGTTTTTGGCGACGTGGTCGGACACGACCTTGCTCGCCAGCGCGCGCTCTTTGAGCGCCTTGGCGTAGTCGATTGGATTGAGCAGCTTCACGGCGGCCGCGGAGCTGGATTGCGTCTCTTGCGTCGCCGCGGCGCTCATAGGCGATGCTTCGCTGATGCTTGCCAGTTTCACGGGCGTAGACGAGGGCAGCGAACTTTGCTGGCTGCCGGGAAGCACCTCCGGCGCAGGCCGCAACTTGGGCACGGGCAAGAAGGCGCTTGAGATTTCGACCGGTGTCGGGTCACGCTGCGCAATCATGACGCGGCTGCCGATCTGCGTCATGCCCCAGAATTGCTGCGCGAACCCATCTGGAAGCCTGATGCAACCATGCGAGGCCGGATGGCCGGGTACCACGCCTAAATGCATCGCGACGCCGGACCATGTGATGCGCTGCATAAACGGCATCGGTGCGCCGCTGTAGATGTTGGAGCGGTGCCAGCGCTCTTTCCCAAGAATGGTGAAAAGGCCAATCGGCGTGGGATGGCCCGGCATGCCGGTGGATATGCGCGACTGCGCGATGCGGCCAGTACTGTCGTAGACAGTGACGTGCTGATCGGCGAGCGAGACGATGGCGTAAATGGCGCCCCGTGGGGCGCTTTTCTTGGCCTCTTCCTTCTTGCTATTTTTGTCCCTCTTGCCGGCGCTGCTGTCTGCGACGTGGTTGTCCGAATAGGGGACGCGGCGGCGCCGCACAGCCTGGTCATCGGACGAGGTAGCGCGACTGCGCCGGGCAGCTCGGAGCCTGTAGCGCTGCTGCAATTGTTCCGCTCTGTGGTCGTCGTATCCAAAGACGTTGCCGTAGGCGTCCTCAGCGGCTGCGGGCTCGGGCGATCCGAAGAGGCCCGCAGCGATGAACGTGGCTATTAAGCAGCCGAGCGCGATCAGGCGCGCCGAATGGGATGCGTAAAAGTCCGTCCGCACACGCGCAAACTCCCCCGATATTTCGTATCTAAGTGAACTGCCACAGGAGCCCGACTTCAGAGATGCCACAGGTTCGCGCCGCCAGCGATCCCTTTCACGACGAAGGTGCTACAGCCGCAGAATGAGTTGCGCATAAGCAACTCAACCTCACGGCACTACCGGAGAACGCATGAACAGCTGCAAGTGTCTCCAATCGTAGCCCGCGTGGCAGCGTGAGCGTGCAAGCCTTCCCGCAGCCCTATTGGCCTGCGTAGCATGTCGATAGCCCGACACTCAGATTAAGCTGCAAAAGTCATTAGCAAAACGTTAGCGAAGCGAGGATGCTTGTTCGGGGCACCAATAATCCCCTTGGTCCACGTCTGGCTTGCCTCGCCGTCACGACTTAGACTTCGATGATGGACAAGGACGTCGTCTTCGCGGTCGACGTCCTTGCGGCTTCCCCTGCACTGGATCGGAATTGATCTCTGAGCATAATCCCATAGTCGTCCCTGTCTATCAGTCGTATCGACGTCCGCTTTGGGTCAGTAGCACACCTTGACGTGCCGCTGTCGCGACGTCGGCTTGCTACTCAAAAGCAGAAAAAAATTGCAGCGAGTGCTGACGTCTGCATTGGGTCAAAAGCTGACTTGAGCGTGATCAATTGGCAACGTCCGGAGCTTCACCGCTAGCTGATATCGATCTCATGATTCAGACCTCTTCTATAGGTCGGTAGGGAGGTTTGTGAGCCGGCAAGTGATATGGTGGATCTCTGGCTAGTGTCGACGAAAAGAGATTCGGAGATGGGAGGGAAGAAAATGAGGCGTTTGCTAATCAGCGCTCTTCTGGCATCCGTTATGGTCGCAGCCCCGGCATACGCAGCCTTGAAGCCAGGAGATAAGGCGCCGGCTTTCAAAGCGCGCGCATCGCTAGGTGGAAAGGAATTCACCTTTTCCCTGTCTGAAGCCCTAAAGAAAGGACCGGTCGTGCTGTATTTTTATCCGGCGGCTTTCACGTCGGGCTGCACCATCGAAGCGCACGAGTTCGCCGAAGCGATGGGGAAGTTCCAAGCGCTTGGAGCCGCCGTGATCGGTGTGAGTAGCGATAACATCGCAACGCTCGACAAATTCTCGACCAGCGAGTGCCGTAGTAAGTTTCCGGTTGCCGCAGACGGGGATCAACGCATCATGAAGGCCTATGACGCCACCATGATGGGCTTTCTGCCCTACGCCAACCGCACATCCTATGTCATCGCGCCGGACGGCCGCATCATTTACGAATACACAGCTCTCGACCCGTCCGATCACGTTAAAAATACATTGACGGCGGTGCGAAGCTGGAAATCAAAACAGAAATAATGTGCGCTGCGAAGTCCAGGCGGCTTCGCTCGCCGGCTCCGCCAAGCAGCACGCAACTCACGCGACCACCGCGCCAATAATGCCGAGTGGAGACCGAATCTTGAGCGCTCGAATAAAGTGGGTACCGCTGCTCGCTGCGTCCTGCGCGTTGACTGGCTACGCCGTTTTCCACCATTTCAATGCGCCGCTCACGGGCCACGTTCTCGATTTCAAGGTCACGGAAGCTTCGGATGGGGGGCCCGCTCACGGCTCGTTCCTGGGGGTCGAAGTCTCGCCGGATACAGGTACGCTTGACGATTTTGCAGCTACAGCGGTCGCCATCGCAAGCGTTGTTCCCGCAGATACGGTTATCGTCAGCATCGAGAGAAACGACGTGGCGTCGTCGGTTGATCGTTGGCGCCGTGTCCTGGCACGAGCGGAATACAGGCCGAAGGAGGAGACGTCTTGGACCGTGAGCACGGCAAATCCTTTGCTGTCGGCCAATGAGATCGCCGCATCAGATGAGTATTCTTCTCGCGCAGGGCTCGCGCTTACGAATGAGGGCGAGCCACTTTCGCCAGAGACGGATATCGCGCTTGTAAAGGAGATTGCGTCCAAGCACGGATTGCCCACCGATCGCGTTACGATGTTCACTCCACTTCATAAAGAAATAGGGGATCGCACGGATTGGAGCACTCTTTCGGGCCCTGGTTCGCAACATGTCAGGGACCTTGCGAGCTGCTACGCCGGTAAAACGCGCGGTACCGACGAGTGGGAAAGTTGTCGGTAAAAATACGTTTTCACACAGCCAGCGGCAGTAGCTGACTTCTCACGCCGGCCGAGGTTAGGTCTGCTTATCCCCCTCAAAAGCAGACATCGAATAGCTGCGCCGAACTCGTCAGCTAAGGGTCGAAGCGGAAGTCGACGACGTTCCACGGAATGTCCGCTTAACATTCGTCGGCGGAACTCGCTTGCGTCTCGACGAGATTCCGCTTCGGGCCAATAGCAGACTTAGGGAGACCCGGTGGTAGCGGTGTGGAGCTAAACACAATGACGCACTGCCCGTCGCCCGAGCAGTCGACGCTCAAATGACGCGCCGGGAACGAGACTTCCCCCGACGAGCGCCTTTGCGCGAAGACGATCCCAACCTGAGACGCCCTCGCGCAGTTGTTTGAGTTATTGCTGCCGCGGATATTTTTCTTCCTGATCCTGCTGGAACCTCTCAATCGCGCCCTTGACCTTGGGGAGCAGATCGTAGACGGGCTAGCCTTTGGCGGTCGTAGGGCCGGTCGCGCTGCCTCGAATATTCTGCGCGGAAACAACATTCGGCATTGCGAGGGCCGCTAACCCGAGCGCGCCCGCCACTAGTGCAGCAATTGAAGCTCCACTGGCTTTGGTTGATTTCAGGTCTCTGGGGCGGAACCGTACGACAGGCATGTTTTCCTCCTGATCACGCAGAAAACTTGGCGCGTTTACTTGACTGTCGCAATTTCGAGTTCAGCGAAAGCCAAGTGCCAAGCAACAAAGTCGGAGCGATTTACTGTGCCTTGTTTATCGTGTCTTGGACCTTTTGCTGGTGAAGCTTTTCCTCCGCAGCATTCAATGGGACCAGCTTGACCGTTAGCTCATCGATCTTGCCGGTGAAACGGAACGGCAGCTGGTAGTCGTTGTCGTCCACGCCCGTGCGCGTGTCCACACCGACATCGAAGGTCTCG
>Ga0207678_10006579_pt1 | contig 10303 bp, 9 predicted proteins | sample KBSC63metaG_FD_184319 | JGI IMG/M metagenome (GOLD analysis project Ga0207678, IMG submission 184319) | Corn rhizosphere microbial communities from Kellogg Biological Station, Michigan, USA - KBS C6-3 metaG (SPAdes) (version 2) | ecosystem: Host-associated > Plants > Roots > Rhizosphere > Soil ...
CGCAGGCGGCCGTAGAGGAGATCCGGTATCTCGTACATCTCGGCAGCCCTGACCATCGATCGACTATCGAGAAAGCGATGACCCGTCTTGGTCCCGAGGTCGCGTCCGCGGCGGCACTCGAGCTTGTGCGAAGCGAAGGGCCGTCCGTGCTGTCCCGCGTCGGGACGTTTCGCGCGGCAGGCGTCTCCAAAGAGACCTTCGGCAGGATCTTCGGGATCGCCTCGAACGACGACCCTCTCGTATTCGAGCGCGCGCTCACGGACGCGGTTGCCGCCCGCGACGAGTTCATGGTCGGCGCGGTGCTGGATGCGGCGGTGGCACGCAGGGTCAGCACGCTACCCGAAGCGCTCGTATTGTCGGTCGTGTCCAGCATGGCCCCCGCGGTTTCGATCGAAGGCGTCTGGTACCTCGCGAGAAGTTGGGACGGCGTGCGGCGATGGGACCCGCGCGTTCTCACGGCGATGCAGACGGCACTCGAGGATCAAGGCGACGATCCGGGAACGTCGGTGCTGTTTGCTCGTGAGATCATCTCTCGGCTCCAAGGGCGACGCCCGGCAGCCTCGGCCGAGTGGCTGACGCTGTTGTCCTCTGCTGATCTGAGCCTCCGCTTCCTGTTCGAGCGACCGTTTTCCGTCGAGGTCCTTTCCGGACGAGAACTCGAACTTGTGGCGGCCCGGCTCGGGGTCAGCTCAAAGCAGATGAAAGACACGGCGCGGCGTAAGGAGAGCCGCACGCCCAAGGCCCCTCCCGCCAGCGCGTACCCGCTACCGTCGATGGAAGCCGTGTCCGGCTATCCTCCCGGCTTCACGACGGACGTATTCCGCGTCACCGGCTGTCGACTCGATGCGGAGATGGACAGGAGCAGGAGCGACGGCGCAACGGGCGGTGTGCTGACGCTGCGTGAATACGGCCGCGCGGCCGCAATATCCCTGATGACGTCGCGCGTCGCGCAACCGGGATGCATGAAAGCCACGCAGGTTTTGCTGTCCACCGCGGTCGATCCGCCACGCGACTCCGAACCGGTGACACAGAAGACGCTGATGGTGACCCTCGATCCGGCGTACTTCGCCTGCCAGGAAGCGTCTCACGGCCGCCCGGATGCGCCTCGGCGCATCGGCCAGGCGTCCCGGATCAAGCAACCGACGAAAACGCTCAACGTTCCCCCGATCTACCCTCCGACGGCCATCGAGGATCGGGTGCAAGGTATCGTGATTCTGGAAGCGACCATCAGTCACGAAGGGTGCATCAGCAGCGTCCGGGTCGTGCGCGGCGTGGATGGTCGATTGGACTGGTCAGCCATCAGGTCCGTGCTGCAGTGGCGGTTTACGCCCCCCCTTCTCGACGGGACGCCCGTCCCGGTGATCATGACGGTCACAGTCCAGTTCAGTTTGAGCTGACGACAATCGGCAGCGCCACGCTCACGGCAGCAGCGCGAACGTCCACATCGATCCGCCGGTCGGCACTTTGTCGCCCGTATAGCGGGTCGCCAGAATCCCACCGCGGCCGGAGGCCACCGACACGTACTGCCGGCCTTTGTACATGTAGGTGATGGCAGTGGCGTTGACGCTGGAGCTGGTCTGGAACTGCCAGAGGGTCTTGCCCGTGGCCGCGTCGAGCGCCACGAACTCGCCGGTGAGCTTACCGCTGAAGACCAGCCCGCCGCCCGTCGCGAGCATACCGGCCGCTCCCGGAAAGTCCGCGAGCGGCACTTCCCACTTCTTGTGCCCCGTCAGCGGGTCGATCGCGAGGAAGTGTCCCAGCACTTCGCCCGGCGTCACGGGCGGGTTGCGCGAGGTGACTCCCGCGGAGTTGCCGCCAATCACGACCGGCCGCGGCTCGGCCAGCTTCTGCACCCGCGGGACCTCCCAACTGCTGACGAAGACGAGCCCACTCCGAGGGTCGAAGGCGATCGGCACCGCGTTGGTGCCGCGCGATGGATAGATGGCGACCTCCTCGCCGGCGAGGAAGTGCTGATACAGATCCGTCAACACCGGACGGCCGGTCTTCATGTCGATGTGCGAGGCCCAATTGACCTTGGTGTACGGGTGGGCCGCGATGAGCGTGCAGTTAGTGCGATCCAGCACGTAGAGAAACCCGTTCTTGTTCGCCTGGATCATGACCTTGCGCTGTCGGCCTTCCACGCGCAGGTCAGCCAGCACGAACTCGTCGGTGCCGTCGACGTCGTAGACGTCGTTCGGCGTGAACTGGTAGTAGCACGCCACCTCGCCGGTCTTCGGACGGATCGCCAGGACGCTCGACGTGTAGAGGCTGTCGAGCGCGCCGCGCGGCCGCGGATCGTACGGCTCGGCATTGCCGACGCCCCAATAGACGAGATCGAGCTCGGGGTCGTAGGAGCCGCTGCGCCACGTCGGCCCGCCGCCGTACTTCCAGGCGTCGTCTTTCGGCCAGGTCTCGGAACCGGGCTCGCCGGGCGCGGGAATGGTATAGCGGCGCCACAGCTTCTTCCCCGTCTCTGGATCCCAGCCGTCGAGGAAGCCGCGCGTCGTGGACTCGCCGCCCGCCATGCCGGAAATGAGTACGCCGTTGGCGATAATCGGCGCCGAGGTCGCGTAGTACCCCTCTTTGGCGTCAGCGAACTTCTCGTTCCAGACCGGCTTGCCGGTCTTCATATCGAGCGCCACCACGTGGTTGTCCATCGTCACGCGATAGAGCTTGCCGTTGTAAATCGTCGGCGCCCCGCGATTGATCGCCGGCCCCTTGGCGCCAGGCTCGAGCAGGACCGCCGTGCGCCAGATCTGCCGTCCGGTCTCGATGTCGATGGCGAACGTCCACTTGCCGTTGATGACGTACATGACCCCGTTGTAGACCGCCGGTGCGGCCAGCTCGCCCAGGTCGTTCATCAAACCCGAACTCCATACGGGCACCAGCCGTTTCACGGTGGAGGCGTTGATCTGCTTGAGCGGGCTGTAACTCTGCCGCGAGTAGCCCATACTCTGGGTGGTCACATTCGCGGGATTCCGGCCGTCGTGGACCAGATCGTCGGCCGTCTGGGCCAGGGCGACCACCGGCCAGAGACAGACACAAAGCAGAAGGCGCCGGGCGTGATGCATCGAGGACCTCATGGCAGGGTTTCTTCGCCGGTGTTGCAGCGTCGGGCAGCGAGAGTATAAGATAGTAAGTCTTTACAACAAGGCAATTTAGCTACATCCAGCACATACGACGGCCTGGTGCGTTCACCGTTCCTGGGCCGTGCGTGGAGGAATTCAAGTGGCGTTTACCAAGGACCGCAAGACCGAGATCATCAGCACGTACAAAACCCACGACGGCGATACAGGCTCCCCGGAAGTCCAGGTCGCACTTCTCAGCGACCGCATCAGCTATCTCACCGAGCACTTCAAGACCCACGCGAAGGATCACCACTCGCGCCGCGGTCTGCTGAAGCTCGTCGGACAGCGCCGGCGCCTGCTCGACTATCTGAAAAGCAAAGACTCATCGCGCTACGCGGACCTGATCAAGCGCCTTGGGATTCGCAAGTAAGCGTTGGACCCGACTCCAACCCAAGGTATCAATATGCACAATGTGAATCTGCAGAGGCGCGAAGTCCGCGTCGGCTCCCGCACCATTTCCATCGAGACCGGCAAGCTCGCCAAGCAGGCCCATGGCTCCGTGATCGTCCGCTCGGGCGACACGATGGTGCTGGTGGCCGCGTCGCGTGCCGCCAATCCCCGCGACGTCGACTTTCTCCCGCTGACGGTCGATTATCGTGAATACGCCTACGCGGCGGGACGCATCCCCGGCGGCTTCTTCAAGCGCGAAGGCAAACCGCCGGAAAAGGAAGTGCTCACCAGCCGCCTGATCGACCGCCCGATCCGGCCGCTGTTCCCCTCGGGCTGGCGCTACGAGACGCAGATCATCGGGATGGTCATGTCGGCCGACACCGAAAACGACGCCGACGTGCTCGCCATCACCGGCGCCTCGGCGGCGTTGGCGATCTCGGAGATTCCGTTCGAGAAGACGGTGGCCGGCGTCCGCGTCGGTCTGGTGAACAACCAGTTCATCATCAACCCGACGTACGCCGAGCGCAAGGAGAGCCTGCTCGACCTGATCGTCGCCGGCACCAAGGACGGCATCGTGATGGTGGAAGCCGGCGCCAAGCAGGTACCGGAAGCCCAGGTCGTCGGCGCGCTCGAGGCGGCACACAGCGCCATCAAGCAGCTCGTCGCCGTCATCGACGAGCTCAAGGCCGCCGTCGGCAAGCCGAAGCTGGCCGTCAAGGCCCACGATATCCCGGCGGACTTCCGCAAGAAGATCGAAGAATCCGTCACCGGCCCGCTCGCCGACGCGATGCGCATCAAGGGCAAGCTCGAGAGCTATGCGCAGGTCGACAAAGTGAAGGCCGACATGATGGCCTCGCTCGGCGAGAGTCCCGACGCGCAGGCGAAGAAGGACGCCGACCACATCTTCCACGAGCTCCAGGAGCACGTGATGAAGGTAGAGGCGCTCGACAAGGGCATCCGCCTCGACGGCCGCAAGTTCGACGAGATCCGGCCGATCTGGACCGAGACCGGCGTGCTGCCCCGCGTCCACGGGTCGGTCATCTTCACGCGCGGAGAAACGCAGGCGCTCGTCACCTGCACGCTCGGCACCGCCGACGACGAGCAGAAGGTCGAGCACGTCACCGGCGAGTACTACAAGCGCTTCATGCTCCACTACAACTTCCCGCCGTTCTCGGTCGGGGAGACGGGGCGCTTCACCGGCCCCGGGCGCCGCGAGGTCGGTCACGGCGCACTCGCCGAGCGGGCGCTGGCGCCGCTGATTCCCGCCGAAGACAAGTTCGCCTACACCATCCGCATCGTCTCCGACATCCTCGAGTCGAACGGCTCGTCGTCGATGGCGTCGGTGTGCGGCGGCTCGATGGCGATGATGGACGCCGGCGTGCCGCTGGCAAAGCCGGTCGCGGGCATCGCGATGGGGCTGATCATGGACGAGAAGACCGGCAAATACGCCGTCCTCTCGGACATCGCCGGCGCCGAGGACCACTACGGCGACATGGACTTCAAGGTCACCGGCACGGCCGACGGCATCACCGCCCTGCAGATGGACATCAAGGTCACCGGGATCAACTCGGAGATCATGGCCAAGGCGCTCGAGCAGGCTCGCGCCGGCCGGATGCACATCCTCGGCGAGATGGCCAAGACGCTGGGCGCCACCCGCGGCGCCATGTCGAACTACGCGCCGCGCATCATCACGATCAAGATTCCGGTCGACAAGATCCGCGACGTCATCGGCCCCGGCGGCAAGATGATCCGCAGCATCATCGAGCGCACCGGCGTGAAGATCGACGTCGAGGACAACGGCACGGTGAACGTGGCGTCGGCCGACGGCGAATCGGCGATGAAGGCGATTTCGATCATCCAGGAGCTCACCGCCACGCCCGAGTTGAACAAGACCTACAAGGGCAAGGTGCAGCGGATCACCGATTTCGGCGCGTTCGTCGAAATCATGGCCGGCACCGACGGGCTGCTGCACGTGTCCGAGATCGCGAACCACCGCGTGAAGGACGTGCGTGACGAGCTCAAGGAGGGCCAGGAGATCATGGTGAAGGTCATCAACATCGACCCCACCGGGAAGATTCGCCTGAGCCGCAAAGCCCTGCTGCAGGAAGCGGGCGCCGCCGCGCCCGCACCCGAAAAAGCGTAAGCTCCCTCGCCGATTGCTCGAGGCTCCGGGCCAGTCTCGGACGCCTCGAGCGCCCTCACTCCTCGCCTCCGCTGGCGAGGAGGCCCTGTGAAACGTGCTAGGCTGGTTTCAACGCATGAGACCGATCACGCGGACAGGCTTTCTGCGACGGCATGCACTTCGCCTGGCGGCGGGGCTCGGCGTCGGGGTGGGGCTGGCGTTCGTGACCGGTCTCATCTCCGCCAGCGCCCAGGATCAGACACCGGATCGGCACGACCTCACCATTACCGCCAAGGATTTCCGCTTTTCACCCAACCGGATCGAGGTCAACCGCGACGACCTGCTGCGGCTGACCGTGAAGAGCGAGGACGTGGCCTACGGCTTCACCATCGACGACTACCGGGTGTCGAAGCGCGTGCCCGCCGGCGGCAGCGTCGTCCTCGAGCTGCGCATGGACCGGGAAGGCACCTTTCCCTTCTACTCGAACATGACCAGCGACGCTCGTCACTCACAGATGCGCGGCGAGCTCATCGTGCGGCGGCGATAGTCGCCCCGCACGAAGGCTGGCGGCTCGAGGTCAGGGCACCAGCGACTCAAGTGTTCTGCTTGAGGCTCGAGCCCTGATCCGTGAGCCTTTCCAGGTATCAGTAGCCGCAGAACCCGCGCGTGTGGAGCGTCACACCAACCGGGTTCGTGGTGCTCGTGTTCCCGGCGCGATCCTCCACCTGCAGCCGTACGCTCATCGTGATCGTCCCGTTGTCCAGAGTGCCGCCGGTCAGATGGCTGCAATCGGTCGACGGTGTGTACACGGCGCTGTCGCTCGGGAAGGACGAATCGTGGGTGCCGACGGTGAGCGTCCAGAGATACCGTCCGATGAACCCGCCCGACGCGCTCGCGTCCAGACGGCAGTCGATGGCGCCACTACCGTTGGTGATTTCGCAGGCGTTGCTTCCACGCGACCCGGACGAGACGTTGAAGCGGGCAACGAGCGCCGGGGCGCGAACCGTCAGCACGAACGACTTCGTCACGTTGTCGTAGGTGGCTTGAATGGTCACCTGGCGCTCGACGGGCACGGTAGACGTATCCACGCTGAAGTTGGCGGTCGTGGAACCGCCGGGCACCGTGACGGTGGAGGGCACCTTGGCAATGTCAGGGTTACCGCTCTGCAGCTGCACCACGAGTCCGCCCGCCGGAGCTGCGGCGGTGAGGGTTACCGTGCCGGTCGGCGTATTCTGGCCTTCGACGCTGCCCGGATTGATGACGAGCGAATCCAGAGCAGGCGGCGCCACGGGCGTCGGCGTAGGAGTTGGGGTGGGTGTAGGTGTTGGCGTGGGGGTTGGCGTCGGCGTCGGCGTGGTGACCTTGTCGTCGCCGCAACCCGCCACCACGAACAGACACATGCAGAGCACTACCAGAAACCGCGACCCTCTCATCATGCCCATCGCCTTTCCATGAAGCGCCCCTGCCGGGGCCGGTGCGAGATTGTATAACGGGCGTTGTCGAATTCGAGGACGTCCGGACGACTATCAGGTGAGTGACGGAATGGTCCGCCATCTGACCGGAGAGGTTCACATGCGCTACCTGTGTCTGATCTACGACGAAGAAAAGAAGCTCGCGGGGATGTCGAAGGGCGAATCCGACGCCTTCATGGGCGAGTACTTCACCTTCACCGAGGACATCAAGAAGTCGGGACACTACGTCGGCGGCAACGCTCTGCAGCCCGTGGGCACGGCCACTTCCGTGCGGGTTCGCGCCGGCAAGATGTCGACGACGGACGGTCCGTTCGCCGAGACGAAGGAGCAACTGGGCGGCTACTACCTGATTGAGGCCAAGGATCTCAACGACGCCCTGCAGGTGGCCTCGCGCATTCCGTCGGCCAAGCTGGGAACCGTGGAAGTTCGCCCGATTCAGGAGTTCAGTTAGGCTCGAACGATGGGCGGAGAGGCGAGGGGCGGGGACACGGACGGCGTCCGCGCCGTCATCGACGAGGTCTATCGGACCGAGTCGCGCCGGGTCCTTGCCACTCTGATCCGCCTGCTGGGTGATTTCGACCGCGCCGAGGAAGCGCTGCACGACGCCTTCTCGGCGGCCATCGAGCAGTGGCCGCGGGACGGCATTCCCGCCAGCCCGCGCGCCTGGCTGGTGTCAGCGGGACGCTTTCGCGCCATCGATGCGCTGCGCCGCCGCGCAAGGTTCGACGCGTCGCTCGAGACGCTCGCGGCGCAGCTCGAAGGCCAGGTGGCGGCACCGGTCGAGTGGATTGGCGAAGAGACGCTCGAGGACGACCGGCTGCGGCTGGTATTCACATGCTGCCACCCGGCTCTCCAGCCCGATGCGCAGGTGGCTCTGACGCTGCGTGAGGTGTGCGGTCTCACGACCGAGGAGATCGCGCACGCATTCCTCACCGCCCCGCGGACCGTGGCACAGCGGATCGTCCGGGCCAAGGGCAAGATTCGGGACGCCGGCATTCCCTACCAGGTGCCGGATCGCCACGAGCTCCCCGACCGCCTCGACGCCGTGCTGCGCGTCGTGTACCTGGTCTTCAACGAGGGCTATTCCGCCTCTTCAGGCGCGACGCTGACGCGTCACGATCTCTCCGGCGAGGCCATCCGCCTGGGGCGGCTGCTCGTGGACCTGCTGCCCGAGCCGGAGGCGACAGGTCTCCTTGCGCTGATGCTGCTGCAGGAGTCGCGTCGCGCCGCGCGGTCGCCGGACGGCGACCTGGTGCTTCTGGACGCCCAGGATCGACGGCTGTGGGACCAGGCGCTGATCGCGGAAGGCGTGAGCCTGGTCGAACGGGCGCTTGGCGGCGGACCGCCCGGGCCTTACGCCGTGCAGGCGGCCATTGCCGCCGTCCACGCCGAGGCCACGAGCGCCGACCAGACGGACTGGACGCAGATCGCCGGACTCTACGACGTGCTGCTGCGCGCGGACGCGTCGCCGGTCGTCGAGCTCAATCGCGCGGCCGCGGTAGCCATGCGCGACGGCCCGGCGGCGGGGCTGGCGCTGATTGACGCGATCCTCGCGCGGGGTGATCTGCTGGACTATCAGTTCGCGCACTCGGCGCGCGCCGACTGCTGCCGCCGCCTGGGTCGCGTCGACGAGGCCCGCGCGGCCTACACGCGCGCGCTCGAACTCGCACGGCAGGAACCCGAGCGCAGATTCCTCCAGCGCCGGCTGCACGAGCTCGTGTCGCTGGCTGGCTTTGGACTCTGGGCTTTGGGCTCTGGCTGGCTCTAGCCCTATAACCTGAAGCCACCCAAAGCCTAGAGCCCGGAGCCGAGAGCCTTCTTCAGGCGAGCGTCGTCGAGCTTCCTGCTCCACCGCGCGATCACGATCGCCGCCACACCGTTGCCGATCGTGTTGGTCACGGCCATCCCCTCGCCCATGAAACGGTGGATGCCCAGGACCAGCGCGACTCCGGCGACGGGAATCTGGTTGGTGGCGGCCAGCGTGCCGGCCAGGACCACGAGGGCGGCACCCGCCACACCGGCCGCGCCCTTCGACGTCAGAAGCAGAATCGCGAGCAGCCCGATCTGATGCCGCACGTCCAGCGGCGTGTTGGTCGCCTGCGCGATGAACACCGTGGCCATCGACAGGTACACGGCGGTGCCATCGAGATTGAACGAATACCCGGCGGGCACCACCAGGCCGACGATGCTCCGATCCACGCCTGCCTCCTCGAGGCGGCTCATCAGGCGTGGCAACACCGTTTCCGACGACGACGTGCCGAAGGCCACGAACAGCTCCTCGCGGATGTAGCGCACGAACCGCCAGAGGCTGAAGCCGGCGAGCCGCGCCACGAGGCCCAGCGCGAGCACCACGAACAAGATGCAGGTGAGCCAGAAGCTGGCGATGAGCGCCCCCAACTGTGCCAGCGTCCGCACGCCGAACGACCCGATGGTGAAGGCCATCGCGCCAAATGCGCCGAGCGGCGCGACGTGCATGATGATGCCGACGATTCGAAAGATCACCTGCGCGATCCGCTCGATGCCGTCCGTGACCGGGCGCCCTTTCTCGCCCAGCGCGCTGAGCGCCACGCCAAACAGCACCGAGAAGAACAGGACCTGCAGGATATCGGTGCGCGCGAAGGCGTCCACCGGGCTGGACGGGATGATCGACAGCAGCGTGTCGGCGATCGTCTGCGCCCGGCCGGCCGTGACATATTGGTTGACGGCGGTGGTATCGAGCGACGTGGGGTCGACGTTCATGCCCGCGCCCGGCTGAATGACGTTCACGACCACCAGGCCGATCAGCAGCGCGGCCGTCGTCACGAGCTCGAAATAGATCAGCGTCACCAGCCCGGTCCGGCCCAGCCCCTTCAGCCCGCCGGCGCCGGCAATGCCGGCGACGACGGTGCAGAAGATGATCGGTCCGACGATCATCCGCACCAGTTTGATGAAGGCGTCGCCGAGCGGCTTCATGGCGGTGCCGGCCAGCGGAAACCAGTGGCCGACGGCCACGCCGATGAGCGTGGCCACGAGCACCTGGCCATAGATGGACGTGAAGAACCCGCGCAGGCGCATCCGGCGATGCTACCCCAGGCGGAGCGCCTGACACGCGATGCAAGAATCCATCAAATTCTCGCGAGCCGGCCATGCGCACGGGCGCGCGGTCTACGATAACGGCCAACCATGAATCGACGGCACTTTCTGACGGCCCT
>Ga0207678_10006582_pt1 | contig 10302 bp, 9 predicted proteins | sample KBSC63metaG_FD_184319 | JGI IMG/M metagenome (GOLD analysis project Ga0207678, IMG submission 184319) | Corn rhizosphere microbial communities from Kellogg Biological Station, Michigan, USA - KBS C6-3 metaG (SPAdes) (version 2) | ecosystem: Host-associated > Plants > Roots > Rhizosphere > Soil ...
GATCGCCGCTCGACGCGCATGTCGAACGGGTGAAACAGACTCGCGGTCACGCTTTTCTCCAGGGGGTCGTCAGGCAGAAGGACGAGCCCTGCTACAGCTTCTCGGGGACCTTGAAGCGCATCCGCGAGCGCAACGCGCCGGCATGATCGGGCCCGTTCGCGCGGCCTATGACGAGCTGGTCGCCGCACAGGAGTTGAAAGCCGATCCGGCGCAGGAGCGCGCGGTAGCCGCGCTCGACCGCCTCGCGGCCGGCTTCGACAACGGCGGCTTCCTTTCGCGGCTGCTCAATTCGAATTCGAAAGGGCCTGCGGGAGTCTACCTTTGGGGCGGGGTCGGACGCGGCAAGTCGATGCTGATGGACCTCGCCTTCGCTCATATCGATGTCGAGCCGAAGCGGCGGGTCCATTTCCACGAATTCATGATCGAAACCCACGGGCGGCTGAAGCGCGTGCGCGAGCGGCACCAGGGCGACCCGATCGAGCCGGTCGCCGAGGAGATCGCGGAAGAAGCCCGGCTTCTCTGCTTCGACGAGATGCAGGTGACGAACCCGGCCGACGCGATGATCCTGTCGCGGCTGTTCGGGAAGTTGCTCGAGCAGGGCGTGAAGGTCGTAACCACCTCGAACCGCGCTCCGAACGACCTCTACAAGGGCGGGCTCAATCGTGAGCTGTTCCTGCCATTCATCGCGCTGATCGAGAAGCGCATGATCGTCGTCCCCGTCAACGGCCCGACCGACTACCGGCTGGAGCGCCTGACGGGGGTCGAGGTCTGGCATGTCCCGAACGGGCCGGAGGCGACCGCCGCGCTCAGCCGCGCCTTCTTCCAGCTGACCGACTATCCCGTCGAGGATCGCGCCAAGGTCCCGTCCGAGGACATCGACGTCGGCGGTGGCCGCACGCTCCACGTGCCCAAGAGCCTCAAGGGAGTCGCGGTCTTCTCGTTCAAGCGGCTGTGCGGCGAGCCGCGCGGCGCGGCCGACTATCTCGCCATCGCCCGGCGCTATCACACGGTGATCGTCGTTGGCATTCCGGTGATGGGGCCCGACATGCGCAACGAAGCAAACCGCTTCGTCACTCTAATCGACGCGCTTTACGAGCATAAGGTGAAGCTACTCGCCGCCGGCGACGCGGAGCCGGCGGGCCTCTACCCCGCAGGCGACGGCAGCTTCGAGTTCCAGCGAACGGTCAGCAGGCTCGAGGAGATGCGCAGCGCGGAATATCTGGCGGAGGGCCACGGTACGGCTGCTTGACGCGCGATTGCCCGTCGCTAGCGTGGGCAGCCTCTTCCCCGGAGGCTCGCACATGCGCAAATTTCTGACGGTCCTGCTCGCTCTCAGCTCCACGTCCGCGCTCGCGCAGGAAAGCGCGACGTCGATCACGAGCCCGCCGCCAGCGACGCTTGCCGGGGCGAAGCCGCTCCCGTCCAAGTGGGAAGCGGTGACGCGCGAAATCTACAAGACCGCGATCGAGACTCCGACGGTCGCCGGCCGCCACCAGGTGCCCAAGCTCGCCAATTATCTCGCGGCCAAGTTCAAGGCCGCGGGCTGGGCCGCGAGCGACATCCATGTCCTGCCCTATGCGTCGCAGAACGATCCTGAGACCGCGGCGCTGATCGCGCGCTGGCCCTCGGCGCATCCGACGAAGAAGCCGATCCTAATCCTCGCGCACATGGACGTGGTCGAGGCGCTTGCCAGCGACTGGACCACCGATCCGTTCAAGCTGGTCGAGAACAACGGCTATTTCTACGGGCGCGGAAGCGGGGACGACAAGGGCGGGCTGGTGCCGACCATGGTCGCGCTGATGAAGCTGCGCGCCGAAGGGTTTCAGCCCGACCGCGACATCGTCGTCCTCTACACCGGCGACGAGGAGACGCAGGGCAAGGGCGCGGAGCTGGGCGCGACCGAATGGCGCAAGTGGACGGAGGCCGAGTTCGCTCTGAATGCGGACGCCGGCGGCGGCGCGTTCAAGCGCGACGGAACGCCGATGGGATTCGGCCTGCAGACGTCGGAAAAGACCTATCAGGACTATTTCTTCCGGGTGCACAATCCGGGAGGGCACAGCTCACGGCCGCGGCCCGACAATGCGATCTACCAGCTCGCGGACGCGCTCAAGAAGCTGCAAGACCATCGCTTCACGCCGATGCTCAACGAGACGACGCGCGAATATTTTGCCGCTCGCGCGAAACAGGAGGGCAACAGCCCGCTCGGCCAGGCGATGCGCGCCTGGCTGGCCAATCCGAACGACGGCGCGGCCGCCGACGCGATCGAAGCCAACCCGCTCGAGGTCGGGCTGACCCGCACGCGCTGCGTCGCGACGATGTTGAAGGGCGGCCACGCTCCCAATGCGCTGCCGCAGCTGGCCGAGGCCAACGTCAATTGCCGGATCATGCCCGGAGTCGAACCCAAGGCCGTCGAGGCGGAGCTGAAGGCGATCGTCGGGCCGGGCGTCGAAGTTACGGCGGCGCCCGATACCGGCCGACCAACGCCGGTGTCGCCGCTGCGGCCCGATGTCGTGAAGGCCTATACCGACGCGGTCCATGCGCGCTTCCCCGACCAGCCGATCGTCCCGCAGATGTCCGCCGGAGCGACCGACGGGCTCGAGTTCCGGGCACGCGGAATCCCGGTCTATGGAGTCGAAGGCGGCTGGGGAGTCTCGCCCGACGACGAGCGCGCCCATGGCAAGGACGAGCGCATCCCCGTCCAGTCTTTATGGGACGACGTCTATCACTGGGAGTCGATGATCCGCGAGCTCGCCTCGCCGGGGGGTGCTACGCCGGCGCAAGCGCCTTCGCAGCCGTCAGAACCTCCTGAGCGTGGTTAGGCACCTTCACCTTGCGCCACGAACGTAGAACCTTTCCGTCGGCGCCGATCAGATAGGTCGCTCGTTCCATCCCCATATATTTGCGGCCGTACATCGACTTCTGGACCCAGGTTCCGAACGCGTCCGAGATGCGGCCGTCCTCGTCCGAGGCAAGCGGAACCGCGAGGCCGTATTTTGCGATGAACTTGTCGTGCTTCTTCATCGGGTCGCGGGAGACTCCGATCACTTTCACACCGGCTTTACGGAAATCGCCGGCGAGCGCGGTGAAGTCCTGCGCCTCGCGGGTGCAGCCCGAGGTGTCGTCCTTCGGGTAGAAATAGAGCACCAGGGGCTGGCCGGGTGACGCCAGGTTGACGCTGCTCCCGTCGCTCGAAGTGATCGTCATTGCCGGTGCCTTGTCGCCTTCGTCGATCATCACGATCCCTCTTTGATTCTGGTCCAAAGTTCGGCGATGCTCTGCCGCGCCGCGTCGTGCTCGGCAAGAAGCGCGTCCCAACTTGCCGCTCCGCATGCTTGCGCGACGAGCTGCCAGGTTTCGGGCGTCGGCTTGACGTCGGCGGGCGCGACGAGGCGCATCATCACCAACATTCGTGACAGCAACTTTAACGCATCGACAACATTTGTCTTTACTAAAGACTCAGCGGCGAGCGCCTCCAACGCATCCTCGAGGCGCGTGTCGAGCCCGACGCCGGTGGTGAGCTGGAGCACGTGCGTGGCGAATTCGAGGTCGACCAGCCCCCCCGGGCCCAGCTTCACGTCCAGCTTGCTCCTCGGCGGCTTGTGGCGCTCCATGTCGGTGCGCATCTTGGTCGCGTCAGCGACGATCTTCGCGCGGTCGCGCGGCATGCGCAGGATACCGCCGATCATCGCCGCGACCTGCTCGCGCACCTGAGGCGAGCCGAACACCGGGCGCGCGCGGCACAGGGCCATATGCTCCCAGGTCCAGGCTTCCTTCCGCTGATATTGCTCGAACGCTTCGAGCGAAACGACGAGCATTCCTTTCGCACCCCCCGGCCGAAGGCGCGCATCGACGTCGTAGAGCGGGCCCGAAGCGGTGGAGACGCTGAGCGCCGCGGTCACGCGGCTCGCGAGCCGGTTGAAATAATCGTTGGGGCCGAGTGGCCGCGGGCCGTTAGAACCGCGGCCTTGCTCGACATTGTGCAGATAGATGATGTCGAGGTCCGATGCATGGGTGAGCGAGTGGCCGCCCAGCCGTCCAAGCCCGAGGACGACGAGCTCGCTTCCCGGAAACTCGCCATGGGCCTTTCGGAACTCGTCTCTTGCCGCATCGCCCAGCGCAACGAGGGCGCCTTCCGCGACACGGGCATAGCCTTCGGTGACCGCCAGCGGGTCGCGGCGCCGGTCGATCAGCTGGACCCCGAGCGCGAAGCGGCGCTCGTTCACCAGCCTGCGCGCCCGGTCGAGCGCGACGTCGTACGGCTGGCCCTTCATCGCGGCGGCGAGAAGCCCGGCGAAATCCTCGGCCGGCGGCGGCATGGAGAAGCTCGACGCGTCAAACAGGCCTTCGAACAGCTCGGGCCGGCGGCCAAGCTGGTCCGCGAGCGCCGGTGCGTGGGCGAGGACCTTGGCGAGAAGCTCGGCGAGCTGCGGGCGCGCTTCGAGCAGCCGGAAGAAGTTCACCCCGCTCGAGAGGCGCTCGACGATGTCGCTGAGCCGGTTGAGCGCATGATCGGGCGTCGAGCCGGCGGCGATCGCCGGGAGCAGGGTCGGAAGCATCGCCTCGAACGCCTGGCGCGCGGCGGGCGAACGGAGGCTGCGCGCCTTGCCCGAGCGCCAGTTGGCGACGTGCCGGGCCGCCGCTTCGGCGTCGGTGAACCCCAGGCGCGCGAGCTCGCCTTTGAGGATGTCGGGGTCGTTCGAGAGGCTGCTGCGGTCGTCGGGCGACAGGCTGTCGAAGATTCGGCCTGCCTGCTCGACGTGAGGGCGAAGCTCGGCAATCAGCTCGGCTCCGCTCTCCAGGCCGTGCAGCCTCGCCACATTGTCGAGGGCCGCCGGACTCGCGGGAAGCAGGTGGGTCTGCGCATCCTCGACCATCTGCACGCGATGCTCGACCGTGCGGAGCAGGCGATAGGCATCGGCGAGCTGTGCCGCCATCGAATCGTCGATCCGTGCGGCGGCGCGCAGCGCCTCGATCGCGTCAAGGGTCGCGGCGGCGCGGACCGACGCATCGCGACCGCCGTGGATCATCTGCTGGATCTGGACGAAGAATTCGACCTCACGGATGCCGCCGCGGCCCCGCTTGAGATCGAACCCCGGACCGATCTCGGACCCTTGCGCGAAATGGTCGCGGATCCGCGCGGAAATCTGCCGCACTTCCTCGATCACTCCGAAATCGAGCGAACGCCGCCATACGAAAGGATGGATCGAGTCGAGGAAGCGCTGCCCGAGCGCAATATCTCCCGCCGCCGCCCGCGCACGAATGAAGGCGGCGCGCTCCCACGGCAGAGCGCTCGATTCGTAATGCGAGATGGCGGCGTCGACCGGAAGCGCGATCGGAGTCACCTCCGGCGACGGGCGGAGCCTCAGGTCGACGCGCTCGACATAGCCGTCCTCGGTCCGCTTCTGCAGGAGCTCGATCAGGCGCCGTCCGATCCGGACCGCGGCTTCGCCAGCGTCGTCGCGCGCGCGCCGAGGGAGCGTTTGGGGATCGAACAGCAGCAACAGGTCGACGTCCGAGGAATAATTGAGCTCACGGCTTCCGAGCTTGCCCATGGCGATGACCGCGAAGCCGGCGGGCGCGGCGTCTGGCACGCGCTCGGCGATGGCGGCGGTCACCGCCTCGTCGATCGCGCGGTCGGCGAAATCAGAGAGTAGCCGCGTGACGTCCTCGAGTGGGAGCTCGCCGGCGAGGTCGCCCAGCGCCACCGCCAATGCGAGGGCGTGGCGCCGCTGCCGAAGCCTGCGGTCGACCGGAAGGTCCGAGGCGCCCGCGAGCGCGAACTCGGCCGCGGTCATCCCGCCGCGATCCAAGAAGGCTTCGCCGATGTCGGGACGCGCCGCGAGGGCTTCACGAAGGAACGGCGAATGCGCGGTCGCCAGGCGGACGGCGCTCTCTCGCGGCGCTCGCGCATCGGTCGCGTCTGCGCGACTCATCGGCCCGTTTTCAGCTGCATCTCACGACTCGACGAAACTTCCGCGTGCTTTGGGTCGTTTGCAATGCCGATGAACGTGGAGAGAGAAGACGCTGCAGTGCCGGAGCTGAATTCCATGGACCGACGGATCATCCGCCTGGACATGCAGCCGGCGCATGCGGGAATCATGTCGGCGCTGCGCCGCGCTTTCGAGGCTGCGGCGAGCGAGCCGTCCGATCGCGATTTTTGCGAGCTGCTGCGCAAGCTGAACTGACATAGGCCGCCCCTCCCTATCGCGCAGCGATGGGGAGGGGGACCATTGATCGCACATTCACTCACTCTTCGTGAATGGTTCCCCCCACGAGCTGCGCTCGCAGGGAGGAGCTAATGCGGTTACTCGTGATCGCGGCTCAGTTCGTCGACTTCGCCCATGATCGTCTGGAGCGCCGACTTGTCCGGATCGGTCCGGTGCTGGCGGCGTGAGGGAAGCTTTCCGCTCGACAGCAATTGCTCGAGCGCGACCCGGCCGCGCGCCACGCGGCTCTTGATGGTGCCGACGGCGCAACCGCAGATTTCCGCCGCTTCTTCGTAGGCGAAGCCGCCCGCGCCGACCAGGATCAGCGCCTCGCGCTGCGGTTGCGGCAGGTGCATGAGCGCGCGCTGCATGTCGCCAAGCTCGATATGCCGGTCCTGGCTGGCCGGGGCGGCGAGGATTTTGGAAGCGGTGATATCGTCCCACTCGCCCTTGAAGCGCGCGCGGCGCATCTGGCTGAGGAACAGGTTGCGAAGGATGATGAAGGTCCAGGCGCGCATGTTGGTGCCGGCCTGGAAGCGCTTGCGCGCGGCCCATGCCTTCAGGAGCGTTTCCTGAACGAGGTCATCGGCGAGGTCGCGGCTTCCCGAGAGCGAGCGGCCGAACGCGCGCAGGTGCGGAATGACCGCCGCGAGCTGGTCCTTGAATTCCGGATCGGACAGCGGAACCGGCACCACGGGAGCGCTTGCTGGTTGGTCCTCTTCGCGATCTTCTGACAAACTAAACCCCACCCTGTTCCGGCACGCGACCGTGGCCGCGCGGAGTTGCATCGAACCTGAACGATGACTGTGACAGGAGGTAGGTGCTCAGCTGCGCCCGACCAAGACGATCACCGCAAAAATGATGACCACCAACAACGTGCTGATCACGAGGACATTGCGCGCAACGCCAGGTGTAGAACCGGCGCGCGCTTCGGTCGTCGTTTCCACCACCGAAGGTTCGGAATGCCTCGGGTCAGCCATTATGCTCTCGTCACGAATTCAACGTTCCCCCGGCCAACGCGCCGAGGTTAGCGGTGTTCCGCGATTACGCAGCTGGAACGGTTGCCGCGTCGAAGAACAGTGCCTGGGCGATCGCCGCCTTCACGGTCGAGCGCTGGAAGGGCTTCGTGATGAGGAAGGTCGGCTCGGGCCGCGTTCCCGTAAGCAGACGCTCGGGGAAGGCGGTGATGAAGATCACCGGGACCGAAAATTCCGCGAGAATGTCCTTCACCGCATCGATTCCGCTCGAATCGTCGGCGAGCTGGATGTCGGCAAGGACCAGGCCCGGCGGGCTTTGACGCGCCTGCGAGACCGCTTCGTCGCGGGTCACCGCCACGCCAGTGACGTTGTGGCCGAGGTCGCGGACGATGGTCTCGATATCCATCGCGATGATCGGCTCATCCTCGATGATCAGAACGTCGGCTAGCGTCTGGCGCTCGATTTCCTCGAGTGCCTCGGCGACCAGCGAGTCGACGTCGGCGGGGCTGACATCGATCAGATAGCCGGTGTCCTCCGATGAAAAGCCCTCGAGCGCGGTGAGCAGGAGCGCCTGGCGCGATAGCGGCGTGATCCGCGACAGTCGCGCATGAGCGATGCTCTCCGCCCCGACCGGACCCTTGGACGGCTCTTCGCCTTCCTCGATGTTGGCGGTCGACCAGATGGCATGGAAGGTCTTGTAGAGCCCAAGCCGCGCATCGACGTCGCGCGGAAATTCATCGGGCTTGGCAACGATTGCTTCGAGCGTCGCTCTTACAAAAGCGTCGCCGTGGGCCTGGCTGCCGGTGAGAGCGCGCGCATAGCGGCGCAAGAATGGCAGGTGCGGAGCAAGTTCCTGGCCAAGGGACATAGTCGTGAAATCTCCCTCGAAATATTCGGTTGGCGCGTCTTTGGCCGGGCGCCTTCATTGTTTCAACCCCGGAAGACCTAAGTGTTGCGTCTCCGCACCGCCCCCGAGAGAAGTAGCTGTCGTGTGGAACCAAGCATGAGCGATTTGGTTTCCGACGATGGACCGGCACGCCGCGCTGATACTCTGTCAGCTGTGCGGCGGCCGGCCCGTTGCGTATCGAAGCGGGGCAGGGCCAGCGGGGCCGTTGCGCCGCGTGGCAAGATTTGTATGAGCGCGTCGAGACCCGCGCGAGGGGGACGAGGAGTTGAGTGCCAGGAAAGGAAGCGAGACGGAGGGAGCCGGCCATTCCAGGCACTCGAAGAAGTCGAAGCCTTCCGACCGTACGGCAAGGAAGGGTGATCTGGGGCGTGCGCTCCGGACAGTCTATGACGACACCCTGCGCGAAGCGGTGCCCGACGACATTCTCAACCTCATCGGCAAGCTCAGCTAAAAGCGTCGGGCTCGCGCGATGACAGCGGCGGGGCGGTTTGCGCGGCTTCCGACCGCGGCCAAGCTGCTTCTCATCCTCACCGCCGTGCTGCTGCCGATCGGCATTGCGCTGGTCTGGTTCGGCGAGGCCGGCATCCGCCAGGCCAATGATGCGCTGAAGGGGCGGGCCGAGGATCAGTCGCGCGCAGCGGCGCAGGGCATGGAAAGCCTTCTCGCGCGCGATGCGCTTGCACTGAGGATCGCCGCGAACGGGTCGCTGGCGAGCGGCAGCGGCGATGCCTGCGGCCGTGCCCAGCGCTCGCTAACGATCGCGCCCGGAGTTGCCCAGAGCTTCGAGCTCGAAACCAGCGACGCAAAGCCGATCTGCTCGGCGGGAACGGTTGGCGATACCGGCAGCCTGCCGGTCGTCGCTCCGGGCACCGTCGTGCTTCGGATCGCCCCCGGCCTGAACGGAGTGGCCATTCGCGTGGGAGTGATCGGCGGGATGGCAACGGCCTTCGTTCCGGTCGGAGATATCCGCACTGCTGCGCTCGAGGCGCCTGGCGACGTCGCTGCAATCGTCCTCCATGACAATGCGCGCGAGTTGCGCGTGCTCGATCCGCAAGCGGCTGATAATCTCAAGCTTCGGTTGACCGATTGGCCGATCGGAAGCGGAGCGCTCCAGGCGCGAGTCGGGGCGGCGGACCGGCGGATCACGACTTACGACCGGCTCATGCTGCTCCTTCCGGTGCTCATGTGGGTCGCTGCGGCGCTCCTCACCTGGCTGCTCGTCAGCCGCTTGCTGGTCAGGCCATTGAAGCGCCTCGAACGAGCGGTGATCGCTTATTCGCCCGGAACCGCGCTCGACCTGCCCAGCAAGCTCGGTCCGTCGGAGGAGATCCAGGGACTTCGCGACGCCTTCGCTCGCGCAGTTGCTCGGGTCGACGAGGCCGATGCCGAGATGGCGGGCGCCCTCGAAGGCCAGCGGCGGCTCGTCCGCGAGGTGCATCATCGGGTCAAGAACAACCTTCAGGTCGTCGCCTCGCTACTCAACATCCATGGCCGCAGCGCGACCGCCGCCGAGGCCCGTTCTGCTTATGCAGGAATCAGCCGGCGCGTCGGCGCGCTCTCGATCGTCCACCGCAACCATTTCGCGGAGATGGAGGAAAATCGCGGGATCGCCCTGCGGCCGCTGGTTACCGAGCTTGCAGCGGAGCTGCGCGCAGGCGCTCCTGAATCCGCGCGAAGCCTGCGGATCGACCTCGAGCTCGACAGCGTCAATACGACGCAGGACGTGGCGGTCGCGGTCGCCTTCTTGGTGACCGAGATCGTCGAGTTTGCGATGCTCCACTGTCCGTCCGATCCGATCGAAATCTCGCTGAGACGAACGAGCGAGCTGACGGCCCGGCTCGTGCTCGGCAGCAAGGTTCTGGTGCCGGACGAGGATGGGAGCTCCGAGAAAGAGCAGTTCGAGCGGATCGTCGCCGGACTGGCTAAGCAGCTACGCTCCACCCTCGACCGCAAGCTCGGCCGTTACAGCGTTGATTTACCTGTATTTCCCGTAGTTTGAAGCGAAAAGCCGTTTCGTTACGGCTCCGCCCAAAAAAATTTGAAAATCTTGCCGAGCAGGGGAACCCATCTCGTCGAAGGGGCGTTGTGCTGTTCGGATAGTGACCTTTTGCCCCCCCGCTCTCGCTATCCACTTAAATGGGCCCAGAACCGCCAACCCTCCCCCCCCCCGGTGGCGCTTCTGGGCCCTCTTCTGTCTGGGGCACATCAACAA
>Ga0207678_10006583_pt1 | contig 10302 bp, 10 predicted proteins | sample KBSC63metaG_FD_184319 | JGI IMG/M metagenome (GOLD analysis project Ga0207678, IMG submission 184319) | Corn rhizosphere microbial communities from Kellogg Biological Station, Michigan, USA - KBS C6-3 metaG (SPAdes) (version 2) | ecosystem: Host-associated > Plants > Roots > Rhizosphere > Soil ...
TGCACGGCCCGGCCGACGCGCGCGCCGCCGGCATCGCCGTGATCTACCAGGAGCCGACGCTGTTCCCCGACCTGTCCGTCGCGGAGAACATCTTCATGGGGCGCCAGCCGCTGCGCTCCTACCGGCGCATCGACAAGGCGGCGATGCGGACGCGCACCGCCGAACTGTTCGCGCGCCTCGGCGTCCACCTCGACCCGGACCGTCCCGCGCGCGGCCTGTCGATCGCCGACCAGCAACTGGTCGAGATCGCCAAGGCGCTGTCGTTCGACGCCCGCGTCCTGGTGATGGACGAGCCGACCGCGGCGCTGTCCGGCGTCGAAGTCGAGCGGCTCTTCGGGGTCGCCCGGTCGTTGCGCGACGCCGGCGCGGCCGTGCTGTTCATCTCGCACCGCTTCGACGAGGTGTTCGCGCTCTGCCAGCGCATCACCGTGATGCGCGACGGGCGGTGGGTGTCCACCGATCGGGCCGGCGACCTGACCGTCGACGCGCTGGTGCGACGCATGGTCGGGCGCGAGATCTCCGCGCTGTTCCCGCGCGTCGACCACGATCCCGGCGAACCGGTGCTCGACGTCCGCGGGCTGACCCTGGGCGGCGTCTTCGAAGACGTGAGCTTCACCGTGCGCGCGGGCGAGATTGTCGCGCTCGCCGGGCTGGTCGGCGCCGGGCGCAGCGAGGTGGCACGGGCGGTGTTCGGCGTCGACGGGTACGACAGCGGCGCGGTCACCGTCGCCGGCAAGGCGTTGCGGCCCGGCCGGCCCGACCTCGCCATCGCAGCGGGCCTCGCGCTCGTCCCGGAGGACCGCCGGCAGCAGGGGCTTGTGATGGACCTGTCGGTGGAGCGCAACGTGACGCTCGTGCGCCGGTGGGCGTTGAGCCGCTTCGGTCTGCTGGCCTCGCGCGCCGAGCGCCGATCGGCCCGCACGTGGGCGGATCGCCTGCAGGTCAAGGCCGGCGCGCTCACCGACGACGTGTCGACGCTGTCCGGCGGGAACCAGCAGAAGGTCGTCCTCGCCAAGTGGCTGTCGACCGATCCCACGGTGCTCATCGTCGACGAGCCGACCCGCGGCATCGACGTCGCGACGAAGGCGGAGGTGCACCGGCTGCTCTCGGAGCAGGCGGCCCGCGGCGTCGCCGTGCTGATGGTGTCCAGCGAGCTGCCCGAGGTGCTCGGCATGGCCGACCGGGTGCTCGTCATGCACGAGGGCCGGCTGGTCGCCGACATCCCGCGGCACGGCGCCGACGAGGAGTCGGTGATGTTCGCGGCGACGGGTTCCGCCGGAGACAAGACGTGACCGCCCTCGCCGAGCGCCCGGGCGACACGCGCACCCGCGGACGCGTGGTGGCACAACGCTTCTTCGTCGTCCGCGAGCTCGGCATCGGGCTCGCGCTCCTCCTGCTGATCGTCATCACCGCGCTCGTCAACCCACGCTTCCTGGCCGCGCAGAGCATCAAGGACCTGCTGCTCGGCTCGACGATCCTGGCGATCCTCGCGACCGGGCAGGCGATCGTCGTCATCACCCGCAACGTCGACCTGTCGGTCGGATCGGTGCTCGGGCTCTCGGCGTTCGCCGTCGGAACGTTGTTCGTGTCGGCACCGGGGACGCCGATCCCGGTCGCCCTGGCAATGGGCGTGGCGCTGGGTGCGGCGTGCGGCGCGGTCAACGGTCTGCTCATCGCGGCGGCGCGGGTGCCGGCGCTCGTGGTGACGCTCGGAACCCTCTACGTCTTCCGGGGGATCGACTACACCTGGGCGACGGGCAAGCAGGTCAACGCGGCCGACATGCCGGCCGGGTTCCTGCGGATGGGAACGAAGGCGGTGCTCGGTGTGCCGGTGCTCGCGCTGTTCGCGGTCGTGGTGCTCGTGTTCGCGGGCTACTACCTGCGCGCGTTCCGCAGTGGCCGCGAGCTGTACGCGATCGGCTCCGAGCCGGCCGCGGCGCGGCTCAATGGAATTCCGGTGGGGCGGCGCATCTTCGGCGCGTTCGTGGTCAGTGGTGCGCTGGCCGGGTTCGCCGGCGTCCTGTACGCGGCCCGCTTCGGGACGCTGGACGCCAACGCCGGCATCAACTCCGAACTCAACGTGGTGGCCGCGGTCGTGGTGGGCGGCGTGGCCATCTTCGGCGGGAGCGGTTCGGTGTACGGCGCCGCGCTCGGTGCGGTGCTGCTGACGACGATCGGCGCCGCCCTGCCGGTGCTCGGCGTGAGCCCGTTCTGGCAGCGGGCCGCTGTCGGTGCGCTGATTCTGGCCGCGATCGGCCTCGATCGCATCCTGATGGCGCGGGTGGGCGAACGCCTGCGCGTGATAGGCGGGCGCAGCGTAGCGGAGAACGCCCCGGACCAGCGCAAGGGGGCGCGCCGTGCGTAGGTCGTACGCGTGGGACCTGGGGATCATCGTCGCGCTCGTGCTGTTCGTCGCCGTCGCGGGTCAGACGATCGAGGGCGTCGGGTCGCCGCGGTTCTGGCGGTTCGTGATCCTGGAGGTCATCCCCGTCGCGCTGATCGCCCTGCCGCTGGCGCTCGTCGTCATCACCGGTGAGATCGATCTCTCGGTCGCGAGCGTGCTCGGCCTCACCTGCACGGTGCTGGGGCAGTTGTGGGCGTGGGGGGTGTCCTCGCTGCCGCTGCTGATCGTGCTCTGCCTGCTGCTGGGTGCGGCGCTCGGCGCCGTCAACGGCGTCTTCGTGACGGTGTTCGGCCTGCCCTCGCTGGCCGTCACGATCGGGACCCTGGCGCTGTACCGGGGCCTCGCGTACGTGGTGCTCGGCGACCGCGCCGTCGCCAACTACCCGACCACCTGGACGCGCAACGCGATCGCGGCGATCCCGGGGCTCACGATCCCGTGGATGATCCTCGTGGTCGTGGCGGTCGCGGTGATTCTCGGTGTGATCCTGCACGCCACCCCGATCGGGCGCGGCCTCTACGCGATCGGCAACAACGCCGAGGCGTCGGCGTTCGCCGGTATCTCGGTGGCCCGCACCAAGTTCTGGCTGTTCGTGCTCACCGGCGCGATGTCGGCGCTGGCCGGCGTCTTCTGGACGTTCCGCTTCGCCAGCGCCCGCGCCGACAACGCCACCGGGCTCGAACTGGCCGCGGTCGCGGCCGTCCTGCTCGGCGGCGTCTCCATCTTCGGCGGGCGGGGTGGACTGGTCGGGGTTCTCGCGGCCGTCGTCCTCCTTGCCACGCTGCGCAACGCGTTGCAACTGGCCGATGTGCCGGCCAACGCGCTGACCATCGTCACCGGTTCACTCCTGATCGCCTCGGTGGTGGGCCCGAACGTCGCCACCCAAGCCCGGGACGCGCTGCGCCGGCGCCGGGCGAGAACTGCCACCTGATTTCCCTGCCACCCGTGTCCCTGCCACCCGAAGGGTTGTCCGATGAAACGCACCGCCGCGGCCCTTGCCGCCCTGCTCCTTCTCGGCCTGTCCGCCACCGCCTGCGCCGAGGACGGCGACGACTCGGGCGGCGGCGACGGGGGCGCCAAATCCAACACCATCAAGTCCGGCCTGAAGATCGCGTTCCTGCCCAAGCAGGTGAACAACCCGTACTTCACCACTGCCGGCAACGGCGGCAAGACCGCCGTCGGCGAGTTCAAGGGCACCTACAGCGAGACCGGTCCGTCGGAGGCGAGCGCGTCGTCGCAGGTGAGCTACATCAACACGCTGTCCCAGCAGAAGACCGACGTCATCGTGGTGTCGGCCAACGACAAGGACGCCATCTGCGGCGCGCTCAACGAGGCCCGCCAGGCCGGCACGAAGGTGGTCACCTACGACTCGGACACCAAGCCCGACTGCCGCGACCTGTTCGTCAACCAGGCGACCGCGGAGGGCATCGCGAAGTCGCAGATCAAGCTGATCTCGGATGCGGTGGGCCCGGACGGCGGCAAGATCGCCATCCTCTCGGCGACGGCGAACGCCACGAACCAGAACGCTTGGATCGAGATGATGAAGACGGAACTCGCCAAGCCCGAGTACAGCAAGCTGCAACTCGTGGCGACGGTGTACGGCGACGACGACGACCAGAAGTCGTTCACCGAGGCGCAGGGACTGCTCGCCAAGTACCCGGACCTCAAGGGCATCATCTCGCCGACGACTGTCGGCGTGGCGGCGGCCGGCCGGTACCTCAGCGGCTCGGCGTACAAGGGCAAGGTGGCGCTGACCGGTCTCGGCACGCCCAACCAGATGCGGGCGTTCGTGAAGGACGGCACCTGCAAGGCGTTCGCGCTGTGGAACCCGGCCGACCTCGGCTACCTGGCGGCGTACGCGGCGGGCGCGCTGGCATCGGGCATGATCTCCGGTAAGGAGGGCGAGAAGTTCACCGCCGGCAAGCTCGGCGAGTTCACCGTCGGCAAGAACGGTGAGGTCCTGCTCGGCGAGCCGTTCACGTTCAACGCGTCGAACATCGACCAGTTCAACTTCTGATGCGCGTCTGTTTCACCCTGCAAGTTCGCCCCGATCGCCTGGACGAGTACCGGCGTCGCCACGCCGCGGTGTGGCCGGACATGCTGCGCGCGCTGCGCGACGCCGGGTGGCACGACTATTCGCTGTTCCTGCGCGATGACGGGCTTCTCGTCGGGTACCTGCACACCGAGGACCTGGCGGCCGCACAGGCCGCGATGGACGCCACCGAGGTCAACGCCCGGTGGCAGGCCGAGATGGCGGAGTTCTTCGTCGGGCTGGCCGATGGCCGGCCCGACCTGGGGCTGCGGGTGCTCGACGAGATATTCAATCTGGACGAGCAGTTGGAGGCCTGTGATGACACCTGAGACCCGAAGCCGGGTACTGGCGGCCCTGCGCCGCCAGCACATCGAGACGCCGTCGTGGGCGTTCGGCAACTCCGGGACCCGGTTCAAGGTCTTCGCGCAGGAGGGCGTGCCACGCACGGCGCACGAGAAGATCGACGACGCGGCGACCGTGCACCGGTTCACCGGCGTGGCGCCGAGCGTCGCGCTGCACATCCCGTGGGACAAGGTGCCCGACTACGCCGAACTGGCGGCGCACGCGGCGGGGCAGGGAGTCGCGTTGGGCACCATCAACTCCAACACCTTCCAGGACAACGACTACAAGCTCGGCAGCGTCTGCCACCCGGATCCGGCCGTGCGCCGCAAGGCGCTCGACCACCTCCTGGAGTGTGTGTCCATCATGGACGCCACCGGCTCGCGCGACCTGAAGCTGTGGTTCGCCGACGGCACCAACTACCCGGGGCAGGACTCCATCCGCGGCCGACAGGACCGGCTTGCGGAGTCGTTGTTCGCGGCGTACGAGCGGCTCTCCGGATCGCAGCGGCTGCTGCTGGAGTACAAGCTGTTCGAGCCGGCCTTCTACACGACCGACGTGCCGGACTGGGGCACCGCGTACGCGCACTGTGTGCGGCTGGGGGAGCGGGCCCAGGTCGTCATCGACACGGGGCACCACGCGCCCGGCACCAACATCGAGTTCATCGTGGCGTTCCTGCTGCGGGAGGGCAAGCTCGGTGCGTTCGACTTCAACTCGCGCTTCTACGCCGACGACGACCTGATGGTCGGCTCCGCCGACCCGTTCCAGCTGTTCCGCATCATGCACGAGATCGTCGCGGTGGGCGCGCTCGACCCGGACTACGGGATCACCTTCATGCTCGACCAGTGCCACAACATCGAGCCGAAGATCCCGGCCGTGATCCGCTCGGTGCTGAACGTGCAGGAGGCGACGGCGAAGGCGCTGCTCGTCGACGGGCCCGCGCTGGCCGCGGCGCAGGAGTCGGGCGACGTGCTGGGCGCCAACGCCGTGCTGATGGACGCGTACAACACCGACGTGCGGCCGCTGCTGCGCGACCTGCGCGAGGACATGGGGCTGGACCCGGACCCGATGGGCGCGTACGCCCGGTCCGGGTACGCCGAGAAGATCCGCGCCGACCGCGTCGGGGGAGAGGCCGCCGGCTGGGGTGCGTGAGCCCGGTTACGAGATCACCGACGAAGGCGTCGAGCGGATGCGGCAGCGGCTCCACGAGTCGCCGGTGGCTCGATGACGAGGCCGTGCTCGACCTCAGTTCATGAAGCGGCCGCCGGCCACGTCGATCGTGATGCCGGTGAGCCAGGCCGACGCGTCCGACGCCAGGAACAGCGCCGCCGACGCGACGTCGGCCGGGATGCCGAGGCGGCCCAACGGATGCTGCGCCGCCATCCGTTCGCGGTACTCGGCCGGCATGCGCCGCTCGGTACGCTCGGTGAGCACCGTCGACGGCGCGACGCAGTTGGCCCGGACGCCGTGCGGGCCGTACTGGGCGGCCACCTCGCGGGTCAGCATCACCACGCCGGCCTTCGCCGCGCTGTACGGCGCCGGCGCACCGGTGGCGGCGAGCCGCCCGGCGAGCGACGACATCGTGACGATCGAACCACGCCCGCGCTCCGCCATGCCGGGCAGGAACGCCTTCAGGCTCAGGAAGGTCGCGGTGAGGCTACCGTCCACAGTGGAGTGCCAGTCGTCGATGCTGGTCTCGTGCAGCAGGCCGGGGCGGGCGCGGCCGTCGCCGACGAATGCGATCAGCACGTCGACCGGTCCCAGTTCCGCCTCGGCCACCGCGCGGGTGCGTTCGACCGCCGCGTAGTCGGTGCCGTCGGCGACCACGCCGTGCGCCTTGGCGCCGTCGAAGCGCAACTCGGCCACCATCTCGTCGAGCGCGGCGGCGTCGCGGCCGGTCACCAGCACGCGCGCGCCGTGGTGGGCCAGCGCCCGCGCCGTCTCCGCGCCGATGCCGCGCGAGCCGCCGGTGACGACCGCAACCTTGCCATCCAGATCGGGGTAGCGGGTATCCATGCGACCATCCTCGCGGCCGCTCCCAGCGGCCGTCGTCCCCGCAGGTCGACCATGCGCCTACTCCAGATTGCGTACGCGTCGCGACCGCGATACCACCAGCGTCGCCGCCGCGACGCCGGCCAGCAACGCGAACGCCCAGGTCAGTGAGCGGTCCGCGGCGACGCCCGCGGTGCTCGCCAGCGAGTACAGCCCGCCACCGGCCAGCGACCCGACGGCCGTACCCGCCGTCTCGGCGAACGCCACGGCCGACGCCGCCGGCGTCACCAGGTCGGGCGGCAGGTCGTCGAACGCGGCGGAGAACATGCGCGGGTAGGCCAGCCCCATGCCGACGCCGGCGAGCGCCCACGCCCCGACCGCGATCGCCAGAGCCGAGGTGGCGTCCGGCACCGCGAACAGCGCCAGCGCCTCGACCGCGAGCGAGACCGCGAGGAGAACCAGGCCGGCGGTTGCCACGTCGCGTTTCGGTGGTCGCAAACCCGTGATCGACCACGCGACGAGGCCGGCGCCCACGACGACGCTGCCGGCGACCACGCCGCGGCCCAGCCCTTCGATCGCGGCCAGCGCCACCAGGCCCGCGCCGCCGAAGAACGCCAGGCACAGGCCGTAGAACGCGAGCAGCGTCCGGTGGTGGGGCGCGGCCGCGAGGATCCGCGCGCTCGCGAGCGTGGCCACCACGAGGCCCGCCGCGAGCGCGACGGCGCCGCCGGCCAGTGCCGCCGCGCTGCCGGGCACCGGCAGCGCCGGCGCCGCCGAGGCCACGATCAGTCCACAGAGGACGGTGACCGCGGCGCCCACGGCGAGCCGCCCGCCGCTCGGCTGCCAGGGGACGATGGCCACGTCGCGACCGATGAGCACGCGGGCCACCAGCACCACAAGCGCCGGCCACGCCATCGCCCAGCGCCAGCCGAGAGCCACCGCGATCGCGGCGTTGAACACCGGCCCGGCGAGCGATGGCACCAGCCAGATGAGCGCGTACATGCCCAGCACGCGGGTGCGCAGCGCGTCCTCGTAGAGCCCGCCGATCGCGGACAGGCCGAAGCCGGCGATCAGCCCCGCCGCGATCCCGCGCGCGACGCTGCCGGCGAGCACCCAGCCCATCGCCGGTGCCGCGGCGGCGGCGACAACGCCGCCGAGGTACAGGCCCGTGGCGACGATCAGCGTCCACGCCGCGGACAGCGCCGCGACGACGCGCGGACCGAGGGCCAGCACGCCGATCGTCGCCAGCGTTCCCGACGCGAGGGTGGCGCCGTACAGCGAACTGCCATCCAACTCGCGTGCGGCCAGCGGAAGCACGGTGGAGTACGCCACGCTCTGCACCGCCGCGCCGAACTCGGCGAGCAGGAGCCCCGCCAGCAGCCGGCCGCGCCGGCCGCGGAACACCGCCCGCAGCGACGTGTCGGTGACCGTCACCCCAGGCGCTTCTCGAACCAGTGCTGGGCGTACGACTCGGCGTTGAACGGGTCGACCTCGCGGTAGCCGGTCGCCCGGTACATCGCGATCGCCTCGACCAGTGACCCGTTCGTCTCCAGCCGCACGGTCGTGGCGCCGTGCGCGGCCGCCCGGGCCTCGAGTTCGGCCAGCAGGCGGCGGCCGAGACCCAGCCCGCGCATGGCCGGCGCGATCCACATCCGCCGCAGGTGAGCCGGCCCGTTGTCGTGGCCGCTGTCGTGGAACAGGACCGCGCCGCAGCCGACCGGGTCGTCGCCGAGCGAGGCGACGAGCAGCACGCCGGCCGGCGGCGTCATGTCGTCGTCGGTGGTGGGCAGGCCGCGGGCGGGATCGAAGCCGTCGTCGAAGCGAGCGGCCAGTTCGGCGAAGTACGAGTCGAGGCAGAAGCGCGCCCGGGGTTCGCGCGGATCGCACTCCTCGACCCGGACCATCGACGCCACCAGCAGCCGCTCCACCTCGCCCATCGCGGCGACGAGCCGGGTGCGCTGGGAATCGTTCAGCGGGGCGAGGATCTCGGCGGCCGCCACGTCGGACCGCCGGTTCAGCTCCGCGTGCTCGGCGCGGCCCTTGTCGGTGAGGCGGGCGAAGCGGACCCGCCCGTCGGTGTCGCTCGGCGCGACAGTGACCAGTTTCTCCGCCTCGAGGGCCCGCAGCATCCGGCTGACGTACCCGGAATCCAGGCCGAGGCGGGTGCGCAGGAGCCGGACGTCGGTGCCGTCGCGGCCGTCGGCACCGATCTCCCACAGCAGCCGGCACTGGCCGAGCGACCGGCCCCGGGCCAGGAACGCCTCGTCGAGCGCGCCCACGCGCTGCGTCACAGTGCGGTTGAACCGGCGCACCCGCTCCACCATCGTCTCCATTCTCTGACCATAGTCAGAGGACTAGGCGGGGTCCACCAGCTCGCCGGGAGCAACTCAACTGAATCCCTGAAGGACCCGTGATGCGTGGCCGAATGTGCGGGCGACGGGCCGACCGGCCCCGAGGAGGTTGAGATGAGCACGACGATCACCGGCGCCGGCATGTCCGCCCACTACAACACGATCGCCGCCACGCGCGCGCAGCGGACCGACCGGATGAAGGCGGTCGCCGACACGCTCGGTCTGACCGCCGACGAGCTCAAGGCCGAACTGCGGTCGGGCCGGACCCTCGTCGAGGTGGCCACGGGACGCAACCCGGATCACGAGAGGCTCATCGCGTCAGTCACCAAGGGGCGGACGGTCGGCCTAACGGACGGTGAGAAGACCAGCCGGCTCAGCGACCTGCTCCAGGTAGACGAGGCCGACCTGACCGACAAGGTCGCCAACGGGAAGGAACTGCTCGAACTCCTGCGCGACAGGGGCGTCGACCTCGGTCAGCTGCGCTCGGTCCTGAACAGCGGGGACCTCGTCGACGTCGCCCTGTGAACCGGCCGGCCGGTCGGATCGAACCGGCGGCGCAGGCCGAACACCTGCGGGGTCGGGCCGTGCCGGCGCAGGTGGGCGAGCCGGGCGGTGGCGTCGGCAAGGGTCGGCCGGATCCCGTCGGCGATCCACCACAGTGCTGTCGACGGCTGCGGCGTCGGCAGGAACCACCGGTCGCGGCGCTTGACCAGCGCGCCGTGGTGGCTGCGGTAGACGAACGCGTGGAGCGGTTCGTAGCCGCGCCAGACCGAGACGTTCACGACCATGAGATCGCTGACCACGACGTGCCCGCCTGCGCCGTCGCGCAGCCGCCAGACGAAGCCCGGGCTCTCCTCGGCGAGCCGGTACACCGGATCGAGCGCGGCCACAAAGCCGCTCATCTCCGCCGAGTCCAGCGCGCCGCGCATCCTCGCCACGTTGACCTGTGCGAGTAGCGCCACGTCGCAACCGTAACGGCCGCCCCGTAGGGTCGCAGGCGTGGCAGCGGGGATTCGCGGGGACCTGACGCTGCTGCGCGAGCGCCGGTTCGCGCTCCTGCTGGCCACCCGCACCGTCTCCACGCTCGGCGCCGCGTTCGCGCCGGTGGCGCTGGCGTTCGGCGTGCTGGGGCTGCCGCACGCCACCCCGACCACGCTCTCGGTGGTGCTCGCCGCCGAGGACCTGCC
>Ga0207678_10006589_pt1 | contig 10300 bp, 9 predicted proteins | sample KBSC63metaG_FD_184319 | JGI IMG/M metagenome (GOLD analysis project Ga0207678, IMG submission 184319) | Corn rhizosphere microbial communities from Kellogg Biological Station, Michigan, USA - KBS C6-3 metaG (SPAdes) (version 2) | ecosystem: Host-associated > Plants > Roots > Rhizosphere > Soil ...
ATGTTGTTCACCGGGAAGAAGTTCCGCGGCGCATGCGCGTACCAATAAGCAACGGCCATCGTGCCCGAGGCGAGAAAGGCCGCCGATCGGGTGAACAGGCCGAGCGCGATCAGGGCTCCCGTCACCAGCTCGATGATCCCGGCGACGGCGCCGAGATTGTCGAGCGCCCAGCCCGAACCGGCCATGTCGCCAGCGGGAAAGTGGAGGAACTTCTGCGTTCCGTGGGCGAGGAACAGAAGCCCGGTGATAATTCGCAGCACGGAGAGCGTTGCAGGTGCGGCGGCGGACAATCGATCATGAGTCATGAGTTGCACCTCCTTGATGGGGGGTCATGCGTCAGGCCGCGAGTCGGACTGTATCGCCGATCGCGGCATTCAGCGACGCCTGGCGCTGTTCGGGGCCAAAGTTGAGCCCGTCTGCGGCGACGAACTCCGGGTCGATGCCGATGAAATTGAAGATTCCGCGCAAATAGCTTTCGAGATGCTCGAGCGAGGCCGCCGGGGAGCCTTCCTCGTACATACCGCCGCGGGCGAGAGCGACGATTACCCGCTTGCCGCCCACCAACCCCTGCGGGCCATTTTCGGTGTAGCGGAACGTCTTGCCGGCCACGAGAATCCGATCGAGCCACGCCTTGAGCTGGCTCGGAAGCGTGAAATTATACATCGGTGCGCCGATCACGACCGTGTCGGCGGCGAGGAATTCGTCGAGCACCGACGTGTCCGCGAAAGCGTCCAGCGTCAGATGCGCGAGCGGCTCGGCGACGAGATCGCGATAAACCAGCCGGTCGCTCGCGAGCTGGTCGACGATCGAGCGGGAGATCGCGCGGCTGGCGCTAGCGTCGCCGTTGATGCTGCTGTCGATATGAAGGGTGGTCACTATTGCCTCCTTGGTATTGTTTTGATACCGAGGAACCCCAAATAACCACGCGTCCGCCGCCCGCAAGAACGCACTTTTTTGTGGCGGACGCACAAATCTGTGACACGGTAACAGCAAGGGAACCGGACAATGAACGTGAAGGACCCGCACAGCCCCGTCTGCCAGACGATCAGCGGCTTGCTCCAGCGCATCGGCGACAAGTGGAGCGTGCTGGTGGTCGAAACTCTCGGCCATGGTTCGCTGCGCTTCAACGAGCTTCGCCGGGCGATTCCGTCCGTGTCGCAGCGGATGCTGACCCTGACTCTGCGCAACCTCGAGCGCGACGGGCTCGTCAGCCGCACGGTCACTCCGACCATCCCGCCCCGCGTCGATTATGAACTCACCGAGCTTGGCCGTTCGCTTCAGAAACCGATCTGCGGTCTCGTCCAGTGGGCCATCGCCCACGAAGGCGCGATCGGCGAGGCGCAGGAGCGCTACGACGGTGACCATACACAAAGCGAAGCCGCATGAACGCCACTGCGCCGGGCGGTGAACTCAAGGCATTGCTCGCGCGCGCTGACGATTTCGCGGCGCGAGGCGACGTTCGCGCCGCCGTCGCTTTCTATCAGACCGCACTCAAAAGCGCCCGGAGCGCCGACGGACTCGACCGCGAGATCATTTCCGAGCTGCAACGCGCCCAGGCGTTCGTCCTGGAGCGTGCCAACGCGTTCCAGCAATCGATCGAACAGGCGGTCGCCACCGCCGATCCGGCGGATCCCGTCGCAGCCCTTAGGCTGACCCACTCGCTCCAGATCCTGAAGGGCGAGCGGCAGCTTTATCCGCAGCAGCCAACCGTCCTTTATTATCCCTATCTCGCCCAACGCCAGTTCTTCGAGCGTGAGGAGTTCGACTGGGCGCCGCAACTGGAAGCCGCGACTCCGGCGATACGCGAGGAGCTGGTCGCGCTGGTCGAGGAGGGGGCGGACTTTCGTCCTTACGTCGAAAACAATCCCGGCCGCCCGCAACGCGATTTTCACGGACTCAACGACAATCGCGACTGGAGCGCGCTCTATCTCTGGCGCGATAGCGAGACCGTGGAAGCCAATGCGAAGCGCTGCCCGAAAACCATGGCGGCGCTCGAGCAGGTTCCGCTGACGCGCATCGGATCGCGTACGCCCGCCGTACTCTTTTCGCGCCTTGAGCCGGGCGCCCATATCCCGCCGCATACCGGAATGCTTAACTGCCGGCTGATCTGCCACCTGCCGCTGATCGTTCCCGGCGGATGCTGGCTTAGAGTAGGCAACGAGACACGCGAGTGGGAAGAGGGCAAGCTCCTCATCTTCGACGACAGCATCGAGCACGAAGCGAAGAATCCCACCGGAGAGCTGCGGATCATCCTGCTGTTCGACGTATGGCGGCCCGAGCTCGGCGAGGCGGAGCGCGCCGGCATCTCCGGCATCTTCGACGCCATCGACAGGTTCCAGGGCGTCCCGGAAGACTAGGGCGCAAAGCTTTCTTTACGGTGTTGCCCTAGCCTCGGAATCGTGAAGCATAGCCTCGTCAACACGAGCGAGCCCGCCGAGCCGGTGCGCCAGACGCCGGAACAGGCGCGGTGCGATGCCATTCAGGCCGCCTTCCGCAGCGGCGATGCGCCGCCATCCCTTTTTGGCCAGCCTCCGCCGCAGCTGCCCCGGATCGCGGTGACCGATGGTGTCCTGAATCTGCGCCTCGGCGCGGAGCTCGATTATGCGCGGCGCATGCTCGAGCAGATGGGTGACGAGCTTGCCGCCGACATGGGCGTCGTCGTGCGGCACTCGGTCGCGCTCCAGACAGTGGACATCGTCGGCCAGATGCTCGGCCACATCGCCAACGTCGTCCGTTCCAGTGACCCCGAGGCTTCGGTCGATCGCATCGGCATGGGCGACCTCAAGGCGCGCCTCGTTCGGAAGGGCGGGATCTAGTCGCCTTCCCTTTTCCGGGCTTCCTGTTCTAGACCGCGAATATGCCCGGACGCTTTTTCGATGAGTGGGAGGTCGGCGACAAGGTCGCCCACGCCCTCACCCGTACCGTTACCGAGACCGACAACGTCCTCATCTCGACGCTGACCCACAATCCGCAGCCGATGCACCTCGATCACCAGGTGGCGTCGGAATCCGAGTTCGGGATGCCGCTTGTGAATTCGGTCTTCACCTTCGGCCTGATGATTGGGGTCAGCGTCGCCGACACGACGATGGGGACGCTCGTCGCCAACCTTGGCTACGATGCGCTCAAATTTCCCAACCCGGTCTTCATCGGCGACACGCTGCGCAGCGAGACCGAATGCATCGCGGCGCGGGAGAGCAAGTCGCGCCCCAACGCAGGCATCGTCACCTGGGCGCACCGAAGCTTCAACCAGCGCGGCGAACTGGTGTGCGAATGCACCCGCACCGCGCTCCTGCTCAAGAAGCCGCAATGAACAGGGAGCCGCGTTCCTGGCTGTTCGTCCCGGCCGACAGCGAAACGAAAATCGCCAAAGCGATCAAATCCGACGCCGATGCGCTGATCTTCGACCTCGAGGACAGCGTTTCCGATTCGAACAAGGCCCGCGCCCGCGCCATCCTCAAGGCCCTGCCGAAACGAAAGGGCGGCCCCGACTGGTGGGTCCGCATCAACCCGATCGGAAGCGACTATCACAAGGACGATCTGGACCTCATCTCGCGCGGCGACATCGGCGGCCTCGTGCTGCCGAAGGCCGAAGGCGGATGGGACGTGATCGAGCTCGCCCATCGCACCGGAAACATCCCGATCCACGCGATCGTCACCGAGACGCCCGCGAGCCTGTTCGCGATGCTGTCCTATCGCGATCCCAAGTCGCCCCTCGTCGCGATGAGCTGGGGCGCGGAAGACCTCTCCGCGGCGCTCGGCGCTTCGTCGAAACATGACGTCGGCGGCGAGCTTTCCTTCACCTACAAGATGGCCCGCTCGCTGTGCCTTGCGGGAGCTGTCTCCGCCGGAGTGCAACCGGTCGATGGGGTCTTCGCCGACTTTCGTGACGAGAAGGGTCTCCGCGCCGAAGCCGAGGCCGCGCGCCGCGAGGGTTTCACCGGAAAGCTTGCGATCCACCCGGCGCAGGTGCCGGTCATCAACGCCGCCTTCACCCCGTCGAGGGACGAGATCGCCCATGCCGAAGCGGTCGTCGCCGCGTTCGAGGCGCATCCTCACGCGGGGACCGTCTCGGTCGACGGGAAGATGGCCGACCGGCCGCATCTGGAACAGGCGCGGCGTGTTCTTGGCCGCGCGCGAGGAGTAGCGAACGATGCCTGAAGTCGTGCACCCGGTGCCGGCCGATTTCCACGCGAAGATCGGGCCCGGCGAGTTGCAGGCGATGCGCGACCATGTTGCCCGCGACCCCGCTGCCTTCTGGTTGGAGCAGGCCAAGCGCCTGCAATGGAGCCGGTTTCCGACAAAGGCCGGCGACTGGTCGTTCGCCAAAGAGGATTTCCACATCGCCTGGTATGCGGACGGCGAGCTCAATCTGTCGGTCAGCTGCCTCGACCGGCACCTTGACAAGAACGCCGACCGCACCGCGCTGATCTTCGAGGCCGACGAGCCGGGCGAGGGTCACACGCTCACCTACCGCCAGCTCTACGAAGAGACCTGCCGCTTCGCGAACCTGCTGAAGTCGCGCGGGATCGGGCGCGGCGACCGGGTGATGATCTACATGCCGATGATCCCGGAAGCCGCGGCGGCGATGCTCGCCTGCGCCCGGATCGGCGCGATCCACTCGGTCATCTTCGGCGGCTTCTCGCCCGAAAGCGTCGCCGGCCGGATCGCCGACTGCGACGCCTGCTGCGTGATCACAGCCGACGAGGGGGTTCGCGGCGGCAAGCCCATTCCGCTCAAGAAGAATGTCGACACCGCACTAGAGCAGCGCGACGTGCCCACGGTCGTCGTCATCACCCGCACCGGCGCCGGCGTTCCGATGAAGGCCGGCCGCGACATCAGCTACTCGGCGGTCCGCGACGGACTCGCCACCGACTGCGAGCCCGAGGTGATGAACGCGGAAGACCCGCTCTTCATCCTCTACACCTCCGGCTCAACCGGAAAGCCGAAGGGCGTCGTCCACACCACGGGCGGCTATGCCGTCTGGGCGGCGACCACCTTCGATTGGGTGTTCGACTACAAGCCCGACGACATCTTCTGGTGCACCGCCGACATCGGCTGGATCACCGGCCACAGCTATGTCGTCTACGGCCCGCTCGCCTGTGGCGCGACCAGCGTCATGTTCGACGGAGTGCCCAATTACCCGGACTTCGGCCGCTTCTGGGAAACCGTGGACCGGTTAGGAGTCACCATCTTCTACACCGCGCCGACCGCCATCCGCGCCCTGATGCGTGAGGGCGACGAGCCGGTCAAAGCGCACAGCCGCAAGTCGATCCGCCTGCTCGGCAGTGTCGGGGAGCCGATCAATCCCGAAGCCTGGGAATGGTACTGGCGGGTCGTCGGGGACGGCCGCTGCCCGGTCGTCGATACCTGGTGGCAGACGGAAAATGGCGGAATCCTCATTTCGCCTTTCCCTGGAGCGACGCCGACCAAGCCGGGCTCCGCGACTTTCCCGCTTCCCGGAATCGAACCCCGCCTGCTCGACCCGCACCAGAAGGTCCTCGACGGCGCAGCAAGCGGCAACCTCTGCCTCGCCTCCGCCTGGCCGGGGCTGATGCGCACCGTCTGGGGCGATCACGAGCGCTTCTTCCAGACTTATTTTTCGACCTATCCCGGTCTCTATTTCACCGGCGACGGCTGCCGCCGCGACGAGGACGGCTATTACTGGATCACGGGGCGCGTCGACGATGTGATCAACGTCTCCGGCCACCGCATCGGCACCGCCGAAGTCGAAAGCGCCCTGGTCGCGCACCCCAAGGTCGCGGAAGCCGCCGTCGTCGCCTACCCGCACGACATCAAGGGCCAGGCGATCTACGCCTATGTCACCCTGAACGCCGGCGAAGAAGGCGACGACGTGCTCCGCAAGGAGTTGAACGGCGAGGTCCGCAAACACATCGGCCCGCTAGCGGCGCCCGAGAAAATCCACTTCACCCCCGCACTTCCCAAGACCCGCTCCGGCAAGATCATGCGGCGGATCCTCAGAAAGATCGCGGAAGGCGCGACGGGCGGCTTCGGCGACACCTCCACCCTCGCCGATCCGTCGGTGGTGGATGCGCTACTCGCGGGGCGGCAGTAAAAAGCAGGAAAGCGCGCCTCCATGGCTTGCCTTAATCGGTACTACCTGCTTGCATTGTGAGCCTGTCCCGGCGGAGGAACTCAATGAATTCGTTGCGAAAGGCAGCGGCATAACAGCTGCATCGCACCCATGCCCCCACTGTTCCCGCTTCTCGCAGCTTCTTTCGCCAGTCCGATCATCGTTACGCTGCCGGAACCGCAGGTAGCCCAAAGCGTCGCGCTTTCGCCGTCCGAGATGTTCGCTGCCGCCGAGGCATCTCTGCGCCGAGGCGATGCGGCCGCTGCAGAGACGATCTACCGCGCGCTCACAGCCGACCGTTCGCCTGAGCTGAGGAGCGAGGCGAGGTTTCGCCTTGCCAATCTTTTGATCGGCGAGCGCCGGTATAAGGAGGCGGGACTGCTCCTGCGGCAAATTCTCGACGAGCAGCCAAGCGCACAGCCGGCCCGGCTCAAGCTCGCTCAGGTGCTGGCATTGCTCGGCGATGAGGCGGCGGCGCGTCAAGAGTTACGAGCCGCCCGGGCTGGCGGCCTTCCGCCCGATGTTGCCGCGATGGTGGATCGATTCTCCGCTGCGCTGAGGTCGCGCAAGCCCGTCGGCGGCTCCATTCAAATCGGCATTGCCTCCGACACCAATATCAACCGAGCGACGAGATCGAACACGCTGGGCACGATCCTTGGCGACTTCGTCCTGAACAAGGATGCAAAGGCGCACTCCGGACTGGGGCTGAGCGCCGATGGTCAGGCTTACGCCCGAGTCCCGCTCGCTACGACGAGTTCAATGCTGCTTACGCTGTCGAACTCGAGTGACCTCTACCGCCGGAAGCGCTTCGACGACATAAACCTGGTCGCCCGGGCCGGGCCGGAATTCAATGTCGGAAAGTCACGGGCGAACGTCTCACTTGGCCTGGGGCGCAGGTGGTATGGTGGCCATCTCTACACGAGCGCTGTCGGAGGACGGATCGACGTGACGCGGCCGCTCTCGGGCGTCGCACAAGTTCGAGTGTCCGCTTCCGCCGACCATATCCGCAATCATTCCAATCGCCTCGAATCCGGCTGGGCTTACTCGGGCTCGGCTATTTTCGACCGCGCGCTTTCCAATCGCGCGGGCGCCGGATTCACGGTGGGCGCAACTCGCCGTTCGCTCCGCGATGGCGGATATTCGACGACCAGCGGAGAGCTGACGGGATTTGCCTATCGTGAGTTGGGTGGCACCACTGTGACAGGATCGTTGTCAGTCGGTCGGCTGTTGGCCGACGAACGTCTCCTGCTTTTTCCGAAAAAGCGTTCCGAGTGGTCGTTGAGCGGGACGGCTGGGGCCACCTTTCGACAACTCACCGTCCATGGCTTTGCGCCGACGGTCCAACTGACGCTGGAGCGCAATCGGAGCACCGTCGAGATTTATGATTATCGGCGTGCCGCACTTGAAATCGGCATCGTCCGCGCATTCTAGGCGACCGGCATCAGGGCGATTTAGTTCCGACTACAGCTCCGACGACGAACGATTGTGGATCGGGGCTGGTCATATCGTATCTGTAGATATCGAAGGCGTAGCCCATCTCCTGTGCCCGGGGTCCAAAAAAACCGCCGGCAAAATCACCTTTTGAGAAATGGGGGTCGTTGCTGGAGGTGAACTGGCCCGCGAATTCGTTAGCGGAGATGGCGCCGCCGCCGCTGTACGTGCTCGAGGTTGACCCCGGAAAGGCGATCGGGAGTGTCAGCGTTGTGCTCACGGTTCCCGATCCAAAGTTGGCGGTGAAAGTTCCGCTTCCCGTGAAGCTCGTGATCGGATCGTTTTGAGCCTGCGATGTGATATCGCCGAAGACGGCGGCCGAATATGTCGCCGTTCCCGAGGTCGGCATATCCGACGTCACGGTCGGATAACCGAACAGGTGATAGCTTGAGATATGCCAGCCCATCACGCCGTTATCGATGGGATCGTCATAGCGATAATTGGCAAAGCTGAGGTACGTGAGCTTGACTGGTGCGCCCGACTGCGAGGCGCCCGCGCGCACATTGTTGAAAATCGTGAGGGTGCCAGGGCCCGTGTATACGTCAAAATAATCGGATGAGGTCCGGTTTGCCGCGACGAACGGGCCCTCGAAGGTCTCACCGAGATTGTTTACGAAGGTGTAGGTGCCGGTCGCCGCGTCGTAATTTACGGTCGCCGGCTTAGAGCCGCGCCCGCCGACGCCCACATCGTAACTGATGGTCCCGCCCCCTCGTTGGAGAAAGCGTGTAGCGGTAATCAGGCCGAGCGAAGCGGACTGCGTAAAAGGAAAACTCGCGTACGTTGGCGACGGGGTCGGGGTAGGTGTCGGTGTCGGTGTCGGGGTGGGCGTCGGTGTTGGAGGTGGAGGTGGAGGTGGAATGGAATGCACCCCGCCGCCACCGCCACAAGCAGCGAGCAACAGGGCCGCAGAGGGCGCCGCCGTGCGAAGAAACCGCGCTATCATCATACCCTCCCGTTCGGGTTCAGAGGTATCGCTTCTGACGATGGGCAGCAATCCATTTTCATGTGATGAATCAGCTAAGAGATATTGCTCGTGGGCCGCCGAGATTCCGCTGTCCTACAGGCGCGCGGATGTGATTTAGACTGCGCGATGGGCGATCTGTTCTCCTCCGCGTCTCCGCGCTTCCCCCTGAACCCTGCTTCCGCACTCGCGGTTACTGCGAACTTTGGGAACATTCGCGCGCAGTCAGTCCGGGGGACTGACGAGCACGAATGTCGCGCGCAGCCATGCCGGGAGCATGGCAAGCACGAATGTTGCGCCGCAACTGCCCTCCCTTGCAGGGAGGGGAATCTCCTCGCTATCCCTCTCGCGTGAGAGGGGCATTCTGATGGCGAGCGCAGCTGAGCCGAACCGCGAGCGGCCGTGGTCGATGTCCCGGGTGGTCATCGCCTCGTCATCGGGCACGGCGTTCGAATGGTACGACTTCTTCATCTTCGGGAGCTTGGCCCCGGTCATCGGCCATGCCTTCTTCTCGGCGCTCGATCCGACGCCCGCGCTGATCGCAGCGCTCGGCCTGTTCGCCGTCGGCTTCGCCTTCCGGCCGCTGGGCGCGCTCATCTTCGGGATCGTCGGCGACCGCGTCGGCCGCAAGGGCGCCTTCCTTGCCACCGTCAGCCTGATGGGCGGAGCGACCTTCCTGATCGGCCTCCTTCCCACCTACGCGCAGGCCGGCGCACTCGCGCCGGCGCTCCTCATCATTCTCCGAATCCTCCAGGGCGTCGCCCTCGGCGGCGAATATGGCGGCGCGGCAATCTATGTCGCCGAACATTCCACCGCCGAGAAGCGCGGCGCCGCGACCGGCTGGATCCAGTCGACCGCCTCCTTCGGCCTGCTCGCGGCGATGGCGATTATCTTCGGCTCGCGAAGCTTGCTCGGCGAGGACGCGTTCGGCGCCTGGGGCTGGCGGATCCCCTTCCTCGTTTCCGTCGTGCTTCTCGCCGTCTCGCTGTGGATGCGGCTCAAGCTGTCCGAAAGCCCGGAGTTCGCCAAGCTCGTCGCCGAGGACAACGTCAGCGAACGCCCGTTCCGTGAAGCCTTCGGCCAGAAGGAAAATCTCAAGCGCGTGCTGATCGCCTTTTTCGGGATCATGTTTGCCCAAGGGGCGGTCTGGTACTTCACCTTCTTCTACATGCAGGTGTTCCTCGAAAAGGCGCTGGGCATGCCCGCGTCGATGAAGGATCTGATGATCCTCATTATGACCCTCGTCAGCGCGCCGCTCTACGTCTTCTTCGGCTGGTGGTCGGACAAGATCGGCAGAAAGCCGATCATCGTCGGCGGGATGGCGCTCGCGCTGATCCTCTACTTCCCCGGCTCGCACTGGATCGCGCAGGCGGTGAACCCTGCCCTCGTCCACGCGCAGGCGACCACGCCGGTGGTCGTGGAGACCAATCCCGCCGCCTGCTCGGCGCAGTTCGATCCCGTGGGCACGGGCAAGTTCACCAGCGCCTGCGACATCGCCAAGAGCGCGCTGATCAGCCGCGGAATCTCTTATTCGACGAGCCCGTCGCTCGACGGCGCGACGCGCGTCGTGGTGGGCGATGCCATCGTCCCGGTCAGCGGGGGTCACGGCCTGTCCGGCGCGGATTTGAAGGCGTTGAAGGCCAGCACCGGAGGTTCGATCGGCATGGCGCTCGAGGCCGCCGGCTATCCCAAGGGCGCCGACCCGGCCCAAATGAACCTGCCCGTACTGATCGCGATCCTGCTCCTGTTTACCGTCG
>Ga0207678_10006591_pt1 | contig 10298 bp, 8 predicted proteins | sample KBSC63metaG_FD_184319 | JGI IMG/M metagenome (GOLD analysis project Ga0207678, IMG submission 184319) | Corn rhizosphere microbial communities from Kellogg Biological Station, Michigan, USA - KBS C6-3 metaG (SPAdes) (version 2) | ecosystem: Host-associated > Plants > Roots > Rhizosphere > Soil ...
TGGCAAACCCCGGGGACGTAGCCACGAAAATGCCGCGTTCCGGCTACCAATGACTGTAGCGATTTACCTCTCGGCTGGGATGTGCTGAACGCCACTCTGTCTGCAATGACCGGCTGCGCTCTGACACCGAGCGGTCTACGGGCGCTACTTTGGAATTTTTCATTTTTGATTGGAGGCTAATCCTTTGGCAACTTTCACGTTGACGATGGGTTCGGATACCGTTGCGGGTGGTCCTGAAAATGATACGGCGAACGGGACGGCGGCGACGCTGAATGCGGGTGACAGCCTGACGGGCGGTGCGGGAACGGATGTTCTTGCATTGATCGGCAGCGGCACTTTCCGCGTTGACCAGCTCGCGACCTTCACCGGGTTTGAGCGCATCAGGCTCGATAACGCCACAACCTCTTATGCGAACCTCATGCTCGGCAGCCAAGCGATTGAGGTCGATGCAACCGGGTCTTTTTCTATCGGAGTAAACTCGCCATCGAACTGGAATAGCAGCAACATCATCAACGGCGATGCGCAGACAGGGAGCACGGCGAACTTAACTTTTTACAATAATCAAGCAGGCTACCCGCCGTTGCCGGTAACCTACGATCTGACCTCGAATACGTTCTCGCGTGTGAACATCTCCGGTTGGAGCGACAACATCACACTCCTGGTCAACAATGCCGACACGGCGGATGTCCCGTTCTTCAATGGCTATGGCCAGAACGTCAAGTTGGCTACCTCAGGATCGACGCTTGATCTTTCCCACACGAAGGTGAGTGGGTTCTCGGTCAACAGCACCAATACGCTGGGCACGGCCTTCACGGTCGGCGACCTGGGCACGGCGTTTCAGATTGCCGGCGGAGCCGGGCAGGACACCATCACTGCCCTAGGCTTCATATTCACTCCCGACCAGCGCAACACCATCTTCGCAATAGCCTCGGTGGAGAAGATTGTCGATCAAGGTGGGACGTATTTAAAAGACGCTACTACTGCCGACACCTTCCATGGGGGATCGGGGAACGACATTTTCAATGTCGATAACGCGGGTGACGTAGTCATTGAAGATGCAAATGCTGGTATCGATACGGTCAACTCACCCAATTCGATCGCGCCGTCCCGAACCCTTGGGAGGGGGTCACGAAGCAAAGGCGCACGAAGGGAACAAAGGCTGCGGCCACGCGCGAGCAGGTCTACGCGTTTGCCTGGGGCAGCATTGAACGCGGCCAGCCTGAAGCAGCCGCAGCGGCAATCATCTGCTTTGAGTGGCTCCAGCGGCCGGAAAATGTCTTGGCGGGTTATCTGCGATGGACAGACTATCGCAGCAAGGAATGGCCGAGCGCGATCAAGATCGAACACCACAAGACCGGCGCCGTTGTCTGGCATCCGCTCGAAGAACGAACAGATGGCGGGATTGTGAAATTCTATGAGGATGCGGAGGCGGTCCTTGCGCGTCTGCCGCGCCGTGGCGTGCCGATGATCCTGAGAGAATTTCGCGACGGCATGACCAAGCCGTTCTCATTCAGCGGGATGCAAAAAATCGTGCACACAATGCGCGACAAGATCGGCCTGCCTTCCACCTTCACGCTAGACGCTTGCCGACACGGCGGCATGACTGAGCTGGAAGAGGCCGAGCTGACGGATGGACAGGGCCGCGCGCTCTCCGCACACAAAAGCCAACAGGCATATGAAGGATACGCGAAGCGCACGATGGGTCGCGCGCTCTCGGCAACTCGCAAACGGCACGCGCACCGGCTTGCGAACACGGCGGGAACGAACATTCAGAATGAGCCGCGGAACGGCATTCAGAATGACGAGACAGCTAAAAACAAAATCGGCGCTAAGTAGCTGAACCTAGGCGCCAAATGCTGGCTGGGGCGCCAGGACTCGAACCTGGGAATGGCGGAATCAAAATCCGCTGCCTTACCACTTGGCTACGCCCCAACAGGCGGCTCGTTGCCACCATGGCGCGCGGACCATAGCGGCGAGGCTTGGACCGATCAACGGCCGTCGACGGGGCCGCCCGCCTGCTCCGTCGACGGCAGCGCGGTGGAGTTATCGCCATCCTGACGCTGCCGCCAGTGGGCACGCCGAACAAATCGCAAAGCCCGGGAAGCCGGGATTTCGGCTGCTGGCTGCAGCATTTTTGTCACAGCGGTTGCAAAAATCATTCCGCTCCCGCCCTCCGCATCGACATGGACAAGATTTGCTCGCAGTCTTTGATCGGACGGCGACATAAGCCAGGGCCTCACATGCACAAAGTGAAGAGCCTTCTCCTCGGGACCGTTGCGGGATTTGCGGCCCTCGGCGGCGCACAGGCCGCCGACATGCCGGCGAAGGCCAGGCCGGTGCAATATGTGAAGATCTGCAGCCTTTACGGGGACGGCTTCTACTACATCCCCGGCACCGACACTTGCCTGAAACTCGGCGGGTATTTGCGTGTGCAGGCAGAATACAACATGGGCAACGGCGGCGTTGCCGTCGGCACGAACGCAATCGAAGACGGCCAGGCGCGGTTCACACGCGACGCGACCAACGACGTCAACTACCGGGTCCGCGCAGAAACCTCGTGGGACGTGCGCCAGCAGACCGAATACGGCCCATTGCGCACCTATCTGCGATTCGGGGTCGAGAACAACACCCCGGGCGGAACCGGCGGCGGCTCGACACCCTCGCCATATTGGGACCGGGCATTCCTGCAATTCGCCGGGTTCACCGTCGGCCGGTCGCGATCATTCTTCGACCTCTTCACCTACTGGGGCACGTACACCTACACGAACGTGCGGATCAACGGCGACACCGACATCACCGGTCAGAACCTGTGGGCCTATACCGCCGAACTCGGCAACGGTTTCACCGCCTCGCTCTCGCTCGAAGACCCAGCCGTCCGCAAGGCCTTTACATTCGACGCAACTGCGGCGGGATTCTTTGGTCTCAACGGCGCGGTCGTCACCGACAACGCTTTCACGAGCAACGGCGCCAACTTCGGTTTCCGGGTGCCCGACCTCGTTGCCAACCTGCGCGTCGATCAGGCCTGGGGCTTTGCCGGCGTCAGCGTCGCCCTGCACGACGCCAGCGGCGCCTATTACGGCACCGCCAACAACGTCGGCAATGGCCATCCGGAGGACACGTACGGCTGGGCGGTCGCGACGGGCGCAAAGTTCAATCTCCCCGGCGGCGACATCGTGGGCGTGAACTTCGCTTACGGTGTAGGTGCCACCGGCTTCGTGGCGAACGGCTCTGCCAACGCGCAAATGTACAATTCCAGCACCAGCGTCGGAGTCGGCTGGCTCTCGGACGGCGTCTTCACTACTGGCACCGCGGTCGAGCTGACGCGGGCGTGGAGCATTACCGCGGCCTATGAGCACGTCTGGAGCCCGCGATGGAGAACGTCGTGGTACGGCGGCTATGCCAACATCGACTACAACGGCGCCGCGACCGGAATCATCAACTCTGCCCTGGCGTTCGGATCGGTCTGCGCGCGGCCGTTCGCAGGGCTCGTGGGCAATCTATCGGCGGTCACCGCGCTCGCCGGCAACAGCTGCAATCCGGACTACAGCTTCTTTCAGGTCGGCTCCCGCACCCAGTGGAACCCGGTGCCGAGACTCGATATCGGCTTGGACGTGACCTATACGGGCCTCAACACCGCGTACAAAGGCGCCGCCGTCTATGCCGCGAACGGTTCACGGCCTGCGGTCGCCCTGCTCGACGACCAGGGCGTATGGTCGGCGATGTTCCGCTGGCAGCGCAACTTCTATCCCTGATCCCGAAAGGGATCGCGGTATCCCGGCCCCGCGACGAGCCCGCGACCGCCGCACCACGCCCCGCGGACCAGCGCATGACCCGAAGTCCCGCGCCGGCAATTCCCAGCCGACGGGCGCCGGGCGTGCCTCGCACCAATGATGTAGGGTGAGCCGACCGACGGCGGCAAACGGCGCGAAGCGTCCTCACCCGGAGACCAGACGATGACCTACCGTGCGCCGGTTGACGACATCGCCTTTGCGCTCAGGCACGCCGCGGGTCTCGGCCCGGCGCTGGCCGAGGGCCTCTACGGCGATCTCAGCGACGACGTGATCCAGGCGGTGCTCGAGGAGGCCGGCAAGTTCGCGACCGACGTGCTTGCGCCACTCAACCCGATCGGCGACCGGTATGGCACGCCGTTCAAGGACGGCATCGTTACCACGGCGCCGGGCTGGAAGGAGGCTTACCGCGCGTGGGCGCAGGCCGGCTGGAACGGGCTCGCCGCGCCGGCGCAATGGGGCGGGCAGGATCTGCCCCAGGCCGTGAATGCGGCCTGCATTGAAATGTGGAACTCGGCCGCCATGGCCTTCGGCCTCGGCCCCGTGCTCACCATGGCCGGCATCGATGCCCTCGTCACGCACGGCAGCGACGAGCTCAAGCGCGCCTATCTGCCCAAGCTCGTGTCGGGCGAATGGATGGGCACCATGCAGCTGACCGAGCCGCAGGCCGGCTCCGACGTCGGCGCGCTGCGCACCAAGGCCGAGCGCGTAGCCGACGGCAGCTATCGCATCACCGGACAGAAGATCTTTATCACCTACGGCGAGCACGATCTCACCGACAACATCATCCATCTGGTACTGGCGCGGCTGCCCGACGCCCCACCGGGAACCAAGGGCATCTCGCTCCTTCTCGTGCCCAAATTCCTGCTCAACGCCGACGGCTCGCCCGGTCCGCGCAACGACGCCCGCGCGCATTCGATCGAGCACAAGCTCGGCATTCACGCCTCCCCCACCTGCACCATGGTCTACGGCGACCGCGGCGGCGCCACCGGCTTCCTCATCGGCGAGGAGAACCGCGGCATGGCTTGCATGTTCACCATGATGAACCAGGCGCGGCTTTCGGTTGCCCTGCAGGGGGTCGCGATCGCCGAGCGTGCGACCCAACAGGCGCTCGCTTTTGCGCGCGAACGCAGGCAAGGCCGCGCCTATGGCGCGCCGTCCGGCTCGAGCCCGATCATCGCGCATCCCGACGTCAAGCGGATGCTGCTCACCATGCGCGCGCTGACCCGCGCTGCACGCGCGATCTCCTACGCCACTGCGGTCGCAATCGATCGGGCCCAGCGCAGCCCCGACGGCGCAGCCCGCAGCACCGCGCACGACCGCGCCTCCCTGCTCACCCCGATCGCCAAGGCGTTTTCCACCGACATCGGCAACGAGGTCGCCTCGCTCGGCGTGCAGGTGCACGGCGGCATGGGCTATGTCGAGGAGACCGGCGCTGCGCAACATTACCGCGATGCGCGCATCACCCCCATCTACGAGGGCACCAATGGCATCCAGGCGATCGATCTGGTCATGCGCAAGTTGCCGCTTGCGGGCGGCGTCACGGTAAGGGCCTATATCAGCGAGATCAGGCGCACCGTGGAGGCAGTCAATGCCACCAACGATCCAGCTTTCGGATGGACCGGTGTGCGGCTGCAGGACGCGGTCGATTCCTTGCAGCGCGCGACCGACTGGCTTCTCGGCGGCCAGCATAACGACCCTGATCCGGCGCTGGCGGGAGCCACGCCTTATCTGCGGCTTTTCGCACTTGCGGCCGGCGGGGCGCTGCTGGCGGAGGAAGCGCTCGCGGCGAAGCGGCTCGCCGGGAACGGCACCGATGCCGCGGCGCGCACCGCCATTGCGCGTTTTTTTGCGGAGAACCTGGCGGTGCAGGCCAGCGGTCTCGAGCGCACCGTGGTCGAGGGCGCCGACAGCGTCAACCGTGCGGACGCGGCCCTGGCTTAGAGGTTCTGCCCGACCGTGGCGCGCGGCGAGCTTCCTTCCCAGATAGGGAATAGGAAACGCGTCGAGACCACGGCGATCCAGATCGCATGCGAGTCGAAATCATGTCCCTTAAAGACCACACGCTCTTCATCACCGGCGCATCGCGCGGAATCGGGCTTGCAATTGCGCTCCGCGCTGCGCGCGACGGCGCCAACATCGCCATTGCCGCCAAGACTGACAAGCCGCATCCGAAGCTGACGGGCACCATATTCACCGCCGCCGACGAGATCACCAAAGCCGGCGGCAACGCGCTGCCCCTGGTGGTCGATGTGCGCGACGAGGCGCAGGTAAAAGACGCGATCGAGCAGACCGTCGCGACCTTCGGCCGGCTCGACATCGTGGTCAACAACGCGAGCGCCGTTCAGCGCACGTCGGTCGTGGATACCGACATGCGCCGCTTCGATCTGATGCACCAGGTCAACACCCGCGGCACCCTGATGGTGTCGAAATACGCGATCCCGCATCTCGAGAAAGCGAAGAACCCTCACATCCTGATGAACTCGCCGCCGCTCGACTTTCGGGAAAAATGGTTTGCCGGCAGTACGGCCTATTCGATCGCCAAATACGGCATGAGCCTGGTCGTGCTTGGGCTTGCCGGTGAGCTGCGGGCGAAGGGGATCGCGGTCAACGCGCTATGGCCGCGCGCCACCATAGCGACTGCGGCCATCAAGAACCTGCTCGGCGGTGACCGGGTGATGCGAATGTCGCGCACGCCTGCCATCATGGCGGATGCGGCCTATCTCGTATTCCAGAAGCCGTCCCGCAGTTTCACCGGCAACTTCCTGATCGACGATACCTTTCTCGCGGCCGAGGGCATCACCGATTTCGAGCAGTACCGGGCGGACCCGAGCGAGCCGCTCGCGCGCACCTTCTTCGTCCCGGACGAGCCGGCGCCACCGCCCGGCGTGAGCGTGACCGTGGAGCGGTGGGAGTAAGCGTCTTCCCTTATCGCGGACGTAGGCTTAAGTGTCCCTGCCGCATCATTCTTGGATAGGCTGATGTCCACTCTCCTCATCACCCACCCCGCCTGCCTCGACCACCTCACGCCAGCCGGCCATCCCGAACGACCGGATCGGCTGCGCGCCATCGACCGCGCACTCGAACACGAGCGCTTCCAGACGCTCGCACGCATCGCGGCGCCGAGCGCTTCGCTCGACACGATCGCGCTCTGCCATCCCATGCAATACGTCACCGCCATCCGCGAGGCGACGCCGAAGGAAGGCCTGATCGGCCTGGATGCCGACACGACCATGTCGCCGGGCAGTTTTGAGGCGGCCCTGCGCGCCGTCGGCGGCGTCGTGCACGCGGTCGACGAGGTCATGGCCGGCAAGGCGAAGAATGCCTTCGTTGCGACGCGGCCCCCCGGTCACCACGCCGAAACGGCCCGGCCAATGGGATTCTGCTTCTTCAACAGCGCGGCCATCGCCGCGCGCCACGCGCAGAAAAAACACGGCATCGAGCGCGCTGCGGTGGTCGACTTCGACGTTCACCATGGCAACGGCTCGCAGGAGATCTTCTGGTCCGACCGCACTGTCATGTACGCCTCGACCCATCAGATGCCGCTCTACCCCGGCACCGGAGCGGTGAGCGAGCGCGGCGAGCACAACACCATCGTGAATGCGCCGCTGCGCCCGGGTGATGGCGGAGACCAGTTTCGGGCGGCGTTCGAGGGCGTGATCCTGCCGCGGCTGCGAGATTTCCGGCCCGACCTGATCGTGATCTCCGCGGGCTTCGACGCTCACATGCGCGATCCGCTCGCCAACCTCAATCTGCTGGAAGCCGATTTCGACTGGGCCACCCTCAAGCTCATGGAGATTGCGGACGCAAGCGCCGGAGGCCGCGTCGTATCAGTGCTGGAAGGGGGCTATGACCTTGAGGGGCTGGCCAACTCGGCGTCTGCTCACGTCACCGCACTGATGCAGGGCTGATCTGCGCTGCTGCGCGGACGCCTCGGGAGCGGGCGACGCCAAGGCGGGGGCCTGGCATGGCCCTGCGCCCGGGGCCGGATTGCACTATACAGAGGCCATTCACTGGGACCCGATCATGACCGACAATGCCCATTCCGATGTCATGCGCTTGCCCTTCGAACGGGCGATCGAGGAGCTCGAATCGATCGTCAAACGACTGGAAGAGGGCAAGGTGCCGCTCGAGGAATCGGTGGCGATCTACGAGCGTGGCGAGGCGCTAAAGCGTCGCTGCGAGGAGCTGCTGCGCCTGGCCGAGGCACGGGTTGAAAAAATCCGGCTCGACGCCGCCGGCAAGCCGACCGGAACGGAACCGCTCGACGTCCCGTAATCTGTTCGGCCGATCTCCATCGGAATGACAAGATATCGTCGTTCTCTGTGAAGACGGGACGGGCGTCTGCGACGGAGAATATCAACATGAGCTTCTTTCCGGCCAAGGATCCGGCGCCCGGCGATGCCAGAGCCGCCGATGCCATCGATCTTGTGGTGGTGCCGCGGAGCGTGGATGTCGGTCACTTCACGGTGCGGCGCGCGCTCCCCCATGTCGAACGGCGCATGGTCGGCCCCTTCATCTTCTTCGATCACTTCGGACCCGCTGAATTTCGCGCCGGCCAGGGCATCGACGTACGGCCGCATCCCCATATCGGCCTCGCCACTGTCACCTTCCTGTTCGACGGCGAGATCATCCATCGCGACAGTCTCGGGACCGACGCCGCGATCCGTCCAGGCGAGGTCAATTGGATGTCCGCGGGTCGCGGCATCGTTCATTCCGAACGCACGGCGCCCGATCATCGCAGAGACGGCGAGCCTATCCACGGCCTGCAGTGCTGGGTCGCCCTCCCCGCGGCGCAAGAAGAGAGCGCGCCGGCCTTCTTCCACCATGACAGCGCGGCCCTTCCGCTGGTGAACGACGAGGGCAAGTCGGTGCGTGTCGTTGCCGGCGGCGTCTACGGTGCTCGCTCGCCGGTGGCGACTGCTTCGGAAACGCTGTTTGCCGACGTGACGCTGGCCGCCGGCACCACGCTGCCGGTCGATGCCGATACCGAGGAGCGCGCGGTCTATCTCATTTCGGGTGAGGTCGATATCGCGGGCGACCGGTTCACCGCCGGCCGCCTCCTGGTGTTTCGTCCCGGCGACCGCATCACGGTCACCGCGGTGAGCGACGCGCATCTCGTGCTGCTCGGCGGCGCCGCGATGGATGGCCCGCGCCACATCTGGTGGAACTTCGTGTCCTCGCGCAAGGAGCGCATCGAGCAGGCCAAGGCCGACTGGAAGCTCTCACGCTTCGACACCGTGCCCGGCGACGACAAGGAGTTCATTCCGCTCCCGAAGTAACTGTCGCCGCGCGCGGTTGGGTCAGGATTTCCGCAGCGTCCGGAGATTCGGGAGCTTCTGCTTCACCTGCCCGATATCCTTCCACGGATCCTGCTTCAGGCTGCCCATACGCTTTGCCAGATTGAGCACGGTGTATTGATTGCCGCCTTTGGTCCGGCCCAATTCCTCCCACGTTACCGGCACTGAAACCGGCGCGCCCACGCGCGCACGGCTGGAATACGCCGCAACTGCGGTCTGCTCCAGGGAATTGCGCAGATAGTCGACGAAGATTTTTCCCGTGCGGAGGGATTTCGTGATCTTGGCGACGTAGCGCCCGGGATCGTCGGCCGTCATCGCAAGTGCGACGGCCTGCGCGAAGCTCTTGGCAGTTTTCCAATCGGCGCCGCTGATCGGCAAGACGACATGCAGGCCTTTGCCGCCCGTGAGCTTGACGAAGCTTTGAAGATCGATGGCGGCGAGCCGTTCACGCACGTCGCGCGCAGCCGCGACGATACCGGCCCAGCCGACGCCTTCGCCGGGATCGATATCGAAGACGATGCGATCGCAAGTGTCCAGATGATCAATCATGGATCCCCGCACATGCACTTCGAGCACGCCGGCCTGCACCAGCGACAGCAGGCCATTGAGATCCTCGACCGCGATGATCTGTCGTTGCTTGCTGTCGATCACCGTTCGTAGATACTTTTCGGTGAGGCCGGCGGACGCGTGCTTCTGGAAGAAGCATTGGCCCGCGGTGCCATCAGGACAGCGCACCAGGGCCAGCGGCCGGTCGACCACCTGCGGCGCCATCCAGTCCCAAACCGTCCGATAGTAATCGGCCAGGTCCTGCTTGGTGACGCCAACGTCGGCCCAGTAGACGCGATCGGGATGAGTGAAGCGGACTTCCGCGCTTTCGGACCTGGCCGAGGGCGCCGGGGATGTCCGTCCGCTGGTCTTCTTCTTTAATGTCTTGGTCATCGCTTTCGCGGCCTCGGCTGCAATTTTCGGCGCGGTTTCGACCTTCTCCTGCGCACTGCGCACGTCCGGGAGTTCTCTCACCACCTCGCGCGGCGGCTTGTCCTCGCGCACGCCCTTGAACGCCGCCTGGCGCACGAGCCCGTCAGCGGTCCATCCGCGGAATTGCGACTCGATCACGGTTCTGGGCTCAACCCATTTCACGTCCCGCCGTCGGGCTTCCTCGCGGGCAATTTGATCGAACCGCGGTTTGTCGATCTCCAAGGGATGCAGC
>Ga0207678_10006592_pt1 | contig 10297 bp, 10 predicted proteins | sample KBSC63metaG_FD_184319 | JGI IMG/M metagenome (GOLD analysis project Ga0207678, IMG submission 184319) | Corn rhizosphere microbial communities from Kellogg Biological Station, Michigan, USA - KBS C6-3 metaG (SPAdes) (version 2) | ecosystem: Host-associated > Plants > Roots > Rhizosphere > Soil ...
ACTGCAGATGCATGGAACCGCCGCGGCCGCCCGAGAAGCCTTGAGCAAGGCCGAGAATTTCAGCGAGCGTCCTCCGCAGCAGCGCTTCGAGTGGCTCGTCGATCAGGAACTCGAGGTTCAGCTTGCCGCCGGTCACGTGCTCGATGGCCTTGGCCAGGAACTGGTGGTGTCCGCGGTGGGATCCGTTCACAGCGTCGGTGCTTCGCAGACCGACGATCGATCCGACCGCACCTCCCTCCTGGCCGATGCTCGAGTGGGCGGGGCCGTGGACCAGCCCCTCACCGGCAAGGTCCAGGACCGTCTCTTCGAACGCGCGGATGAGGTGGAGCTGGCCCAGGATGTTCGTGAGGAGGACCGGATCCGCGGACCTCCAGTCCGCAGCAGTCGACTCCAGCTGGATCCAGTCCACGCCGGTCTGCAACTTGCGCCGCTTCGGCATTCCCATCCCTCTCTCGCGCACCGTCAACACACGGCATTCGTGAGACACCATAAGCCGGGAATGGATCCAATGCAACGGATTGCGATCGACCAGCACGAGCAGATAAGGTCTGCTCGTGCCTGATTGCATCCAAAGTAGTGACTCCGAGGCTCCCTGCCGTGGGCTCGCCGGCCTGCGAGGCGTCGACCACGTCGGCATCACGGTCCCGGACATGCAGCAGGCCGAAGACTTCCTTGTCGACGTGTTGGGCGCTGTCCCCGTCTATTCGCTCCCGGGCAAGAGCGCCAGCGACGACTGGATGGCCAAGCACCTGGGGGTCCATCCCCGCACCACCATTACCGAGATCCGCTTCTACCGGCTCGGCAACGGCGGCAACCTAGAGGTCTTCACCTACGACGCAGCCGACGGTCAGGCCCCTCCCCCGCGCAACAGCGACATCGGAGGACACCATCTGGCTCTCTACGTCGACGACATTGACCAAGCAGTCGACCATTTGCGATCTCACGGCGTTGAGGTGATGGGCGAGCCAGTGGCGAGCAAGGACGCCTCCCTCGGACAACGCTGGGTCTACTTCCGCGCACCCTGGGGCATGCAGTTCGAGCTCGTCACCTACCCCAGCGGCAAGGCATACGAGGCCACCACTCAAGTACGCCTCTGGCACCCGGTGAACGACGCACGATGAGGACCGCTTTCACGCCCGTCACCTCCAACGCCGGCGGAGCGACAGAACGCAACCGGCCTGCGCGGCAGGCTTACGAGTCTCGATGGAACACCGAGCTGCAACGGGCCGCCAACGAGAAGCACCACCTGACCCTCGCCTCTCTCAGAGGCGACGAGATCGAAGAGGCTGAGCAAATGCCGGCCAGCCACACCCGACGCACGCGCCGAGAACTTGCGCGTCACCCAGACGTCTTCAAGACCCGAAATGCCGCACGGCGGCGACGCAATCCTTCACGGAGGAAGAATTCATGAGTATCCAGAGCGTCAACCCTGCGACCGGCTTGGTCGAGCGCGAGTTCGAATCGCACACCGCCGACGAGGTCGAGAGGCGACTTGAAGCGGCACATGCTGCTTTCCATGTCCTTGCCGACACCGACTTCGCGACCAGAGGCCACTGGATGCGTCGGGCCGCTGACCTCATGGAAGCAGACGTCGAAGAGGTCGCGGCATCCATCACCGCTGAGATGGGCAAGACGATCGTTCAGGCACGCGCTGAGGTGCTCAAGTCCGCGAAGGCGATGCGCTTCTACGCCGACAACGCCGAGTCCATGCTGTCTGGCTGGTCACTCGACGACCCCTCGACCGTCGGCGCAAGTCAGGCGTACGTCCGCTACCAGCCCATCGGCGCGGTCCTGGCCGTCATGCCGTGGAACTACCCGATCTGGCAGGTCATCCGGTTCGCCGCGCCCGCCCTCATGGCAGGAAACACGGCGCTTCTCAAGCACGCGTCCAACGTCCCCCAGGCGGCGCTGTACCTGGACACCCTCTTTGAGCGCGCCGGCTTCCCTCGCGGCGCCTTCCACTCGTTGCTCATCTCCGCCCGAGACGTCGAGGCAGTTGTCCGAGACCCTCGCGTCGTCGCCGTCACGCTCACCGGCTCCGAGCCCGCCGGACGGTCGGTCGCATCCATCGCCGGCTCCGAGGTCAAGCACGTCGTCCTGGAACTCGGCGGATCCGACCCCTTCATCGTGCTTCCCAGCGCGGACCTCGATGCGGCCGTCAAGACTGCGGTGACCGCCCGAACCACGAACAACGGTCAGGCATGCATCAACGCGAAGCGATTCATCGTCCACAGTGACATCTACGACGAGTTCGCCGACCGGTTCGTCACAGCAATCACTTCTCTCAAGGTCGGCGACCCGACCGACCCTGGCACCGACGTCGGCCCGGTTGCGACCCGCGGCGGCCTCGACGAGCTACACGAACTCGTCGACGACGCCGTTGAAAAGGGCGCGAAAGCCTTCGTCGGACAGTCGGGACCGGAGGGTGGCTGGTACTACCCACCGACCGTCGTCGCCGGGGTGACGCCGCAGATGCGGCTGTATGCCGAGGAGGCTTTCGGCCCGGTTGCCACCATCTACCGAGCCACTGACGTAGGCGACGCCCTGCGCATCGCGAACGACACCACCTTCGGGCTCAGTTCCGCAGTCTGGACGAACGACCCAGACGAGGAACAGCGCTGCATCGAGGGCATTCAGGCCGGCGCCGTGTTCGTGAACGGCATGAGCATCTCCTACCCCGAACTGCCCTTCGGCGGCGTCAAGGACTCGGGCGTCGGACGAGAGCTGTCCGCTGAGGGGATCCGCGAGTTCTGCAACCTCAAGAGCGTCTGGAAGGGATGACTTGCCCAGCCGGGACGCAGCACGACCAAATCCAGGCGCTGCCCTTGAGCGGCGCGTTCCACTGAAGACGAAAGCTCATCACCTCAACAAGGAGACACCATGAGTAACGACCGCATCACACGCAACCCCGCCCCCGTCATCCCCGGCATCTCCGACAGTGTCAAGGTCGCCGCTGGCGACCTCCTCTTCGTGTCGGGCGCCGTCGGTTTCGAAGAAGATGGCTCCGTTCCCACCGACTTCGCCCGCGCAGTCGAACTCACCCTTCGCGAGCTGGAGCGCGCACTGAAGGACGGCGGAGCGACTTTCTCCGACCTTGCGCGCGTGAACGTGTACATCGCCAAGCTCGACCAGGACAAGCTGCACACCTACCGGCGCGTACGCGACGAGATCATTGACACCGACAACGTCCCCGCCAGCACGTTGATCGGCGTCCACTCGCTCTTCAACGACGCGACCATTGAGATGGACGCCATCGCTGCCATTTAGGCGAGTGCCTTTCGCCCCCATTGTCCCCGGGCCTCACGTCACTGGCGTGAGGCCCGGATCCATTCGCTATCGGGTTCTTGCAACGGCGTTCAAGATCGTTGCGGAGCAACCTCCACCGGCTGATACAGGTCCATGGGAAGGCCAGCACATCGGTCTTGATCTCGTGCATCAGCGGCCCGATCCGGGAGAAGGTCGTGGCGAGCTGGTCGGGGGCTGGAATTGGACCCGGCACCGCTGGTGGCCGGCACCTTGGAAAGGACCGTCTCTCAGCGCTGCGCCCGGGCCGGCGCCTCGACGCCTGGACCGGCCGGAACCCAACCCAGGCCGCGCCTCTGAGCCCGCTCAGGCAGGCGCGCCAAGGTCTCCTCCTCGCCGTCGCCCACGTCGGGGCGAGCAGCTCTCGCAGGAGCCGTCGGCGTCGACGCCGGTCGCCACGATGACCTGCCATCGAGACGACGTGGCCAGCCTCGTTGCGGTCGAGGGAGGTCGCATTGAGGCACCTCGGGCGAACCTGATGTGACTCAGCAATGGGGTGCGGAAGGCGCCCGGCGTCTCGTCTAGGCCCGCGTGGATCCGGGAGGCCTCGTAGCTCGAACTCCCCGGGTGCGCGCCTGTCACCTCGACGACGTCATCGACGCTGCGCGTGGGTACGCCATGGACGTGGGTCTCCATCACCACGAACGGAGGGGCGCGCAGGTCGACGTCCCCTGCCTTCGTGTGCAGCGGCCCCCGGTGCCGGTGGTCTTTGCACTCGCTGATCCATTACTCGGTGCGCTCGCCTGGCCGGACACCGCCGACACAGCATCGGTTCGGCGGCTTGGGCTTCGACCAACGCCGGTAGGTCGATCCGGACGCTTCGCGGATCAGGTGCACGCCGATGACAGCGCCGAACCGAGGAGCTCGGACGCGACAGACTGCGGTCGGGCCATCGGCGGACTCCCTTCGAAGTGTCTTTGTCCGTTCACATCGAAGATCCGCCGATGGCCCCTCACGCACGGAGCCCCATCACAACTTGCGGGACTCTTATCGAGCCGTTCGCGAACGCCTACGAGACGTTGTCAGGCTGAAGCGACTTGTCCCACTCGGCCACGTGCACCTCGCCGACCTGGTTGTCGTTTACCGTCCAGCTCGGATGCCGTTCGAACACCTTCAGGTCGTGGCCCGGAACGATACGGTCGACGTCGCCCTTGAGGTACTCGTAGATCTGTCCATACGTCATCAGCATGTTGTACGTGTTGCCGTTGGTGTATCCGCTCGGCCACATTTCCTCGACGTTCGAGTACCACATCACGGCGTCCCCCGCGATCACGTACGGGCCGTTCGACGTGTCGACCGAGATCCATTGGGTCCCAAACGTATGTCCATCTTTGGAAAGATGACCGCGAATTCCTGGAGCAAGCTCTTCATTGTCGTCACAGAACTTGAGTCGGTGATCGCGCGCCAACTGTCCGAACACCCGGGCGTCGTCGCGTTCGAACGACGAAGTGAGCCAACTCATCTCGCCGAGCGGAGTGTAGAGATCGGGAAGGGCGAGCGCCTCGAGCCAGCCGTGATACTCATCCCGCTGGACATACACGTCGGCGTTGGGGAAAGCGTCAACATTGTTGGCGTGATCGAAGTGCATGTGGGTCAAGAACACCTTCTCGATCTCCGAAGGATGCACACCTACCTTGGCAAGCACTTCCTCCGGCGACTCCCAATGATAAAAGTTGTAGCGCTGAATCCACTTTTCTGCGTGGAAGCCCGCGTCGACAAGATAGTGGTGAACTCCGTCTGCGTCCTCGCCCGACACGAGGACGTAGATCATCGGGCAGACTGACATACCCTCGCCGCTGTGGATAGGAACGCCGGCGAAGAATTCCGTGAACATGTCCGCGTGAGCGAAGCATAGTGGTCGAATAGAGTAGTCAATCATTTTCCTTGTCCTTTACATGAATCGGCACGTTTGGAGCTCTGGATCGGCGCTTGCGTCGGCACCTTCGCAAGCTGCAGTTCTTGGGGGTTGCGACCCGTACCGCGGAGACCGGGTCCGCCAACGGGCTGGGCATCCAGGTCGGCGCGTACTCGCCCAGCCTGGGTTTCACGCGTCGTCGCGGCCTGCGGACGATCAGTGCGCCGCGTCGGGCACGTCGATCGCAGGCAGGTTCGGATGTCCCAGGAGAGCGATGCGCTCCCCCAGCCCTGGCATGCCCCATGTGGACAACGCGCGGCCGTCGACCCCACACGGGGAGGCGGCGAACTGAGCGTTGAAGACATCCCTCTTCCCCTCTTGGCTGCAACCGTTTGCAAAGCGTAGGCGCGCTGGTGTTCGCACGTCAATGGCTACGCCCTACAAGACGCCCCAATTCGGGAAGGATCGACTGCAATCGTTTGCGGTCACCGCCCTGGGCCCCGCGGGTAGTACCGCGTGGGTGCGGCGCTGTCGGTCGGCGGGATCGAGAACGCATCTACGCCGAACTCGGCCAGGCGCCTTGGCCGCGCTTGCCGCATCCGGGTGCGGACGTTGGAGAGGTCACGAGCGCTGATCTCTGCCTCGACCAGGGTGCGGAGGAACTCCTCGAGCATGGCGGCACCGCTCACACGTGTCCTCGCCGGAGTGGATCAGAGTCGCCGAGAACGGCTCCCTGACCCGCCGGCACCGGCAAGTCGGACACCCTCATTGCGTTGGGATCGCAGCTGTCCAGGCCGGTCACCGGGTGCGCTACTTCGCCGGCGCCCGCAGACGTTGAGCCCTGCGCCGCGGGCTCCGAGAACAGCGGCGGGAGGTCACCGACACCTGTCGATCTCCCACGCTCAGCCCCGCCCGTAGCAGACCGAGGCCCCACATGTGTCGACGTGGGGCCTCGGTCCGTAACGGGCTGGGCGCAATTCGACTGGCCGGGTCGGAGGCGCGGGGCAGAAGTGCCGAGGCGGCCGCCATCGGGTCCACAGCGCCTTATCGCACCTGCTCGAAACCAACTCAGGAACCGATCGGACCGCAATATGACGCCGTTCAACGAGTCGCGTGGCCGGTCAATTATCGGTCCATGATCGGATCTGCCACCGGATTCACGGTGGTGAACCCGTTCCAGTTGGGTCGGGACTCTTGCCTCTAGAAAGGCTGGACCGGGTCCTCGATCCCAAAGAGCACCTTGCCGTACACCTCTGGGCCCATCTCCGGAAACACCAGCGCGTGACGACTGGCGGTCTCACTGTTGCGCCAGAACTGTTGGAGCGGGTTGACGTTGGCGAAGCTGAAGGCGCCGTTGATGCTCAGGCATCGATTGATCGCGCTTCGGCACAGACGTGCGGCCTCGCCGTTGTCCATCCTCGTGCGGGCGCGTTCCTCGACCGTCAGGGGCCGCCGGTCCTTGGCTGCGCGGTCGATCACCGCGCAGCTCCTTGCAGCAAGGAGGTGCGCCTGATCAGCCTCCGACTGCGCCTTGGCCAGCTCGATCTGGTGTACGACCGATTCCTTCGCATGACGGAAGACCGTGTAGGTGACCGGCTTCTCGGCGCCAGGTCCGCGGGTCAGGTCGATCGCGCCACGCGCCATACCGATCTGCGCAGAGCTGAGGATGATCTCTGCCACCGGCACGAAGGACGCGTGGTAGTTGTCCTCTTCGGCCCAAGTGCGGCCATACTTCTCGGCGGCGAGGTCGCCGATCAGCTCGATGCGGTGGTCGGGAACGAAAACATCTTCGGCCACGACCGTGTTGGAGCCCGTGGCGCGCATCCCAGCGACATACCAAGTGTCCTTGATCGACAGATCGCTGCGCGGAATGATGACGAGCGAGATGACGGGGAGGCCGTTCTCGTCCTCTCCGGTACGCACCGGGACGATGGCCCAGTCGGCGTGCAGCGAGCCCGACGAGTAGCCCCACTCACCAGACACCCGGATGCCACCGTCGACTCGCTCGACCTTCCGCGTCGAGTTCGCCTGGACGAAGGGACCGCCGGGCGAGAGGACCGCCGAGACGCACGCCCGGGGGTTGGCGCCAAAGACGTCCTCCTGAGCCTGGTCGGAGAACAGGTTCACGAACCACGTCGATGAGTTGAGGAGGGCCGCCACCCAACCAGTCGCTCCATCGGCACGAGCAATTTCAGCGACCGTGTCGATGAATGTCCGGAAGTTGGCGCCGTAGCCGCCCCAACGCTGCGGAATGGAGATGTGGAGCAGACCCGCGTCCTTCAACGCCGTAATGACCTCTTCAGCAACCCGCCGATCATCTTCGCCCTGCTGTGCGAACTTTCGGATCAAGGGCTGTAGGGCCTGCGCCTTGGCAATGATCTCCAGATCGGGGTCCCCAGGAGCTTCAAAGAACGCGTCCATGGTCGACACCTCCTGCCCCTCCTGCACCGTACTGCTCACTGCTCACTCTCCTATCAGATGGTGGCCTGCAATCGATTGCGGTCTAATATGGTAACAGGAACCGTGGCGGATGGAACCCTCTCCCCAGCCAAAATTTTGGGGCTTGGTGATCAGGCGCTGTCAGAGGACTTTGGCCAGGGAGCGTTCGCTGCGGGAAGCGCGTCCGCGGCTCGACGCCATGGGCCGTCCCGATGACTCGCCGGGGCTGATGGAGCAACTCAACCGAACTAGCCGCGGAGTCGGCGCAACACTCGCTCGGCCGTCGGTGCACACGGGGCACGTCCAGGAAGGGACCCGCTGACACCGCTGTGACGCCTATGTGCGTGAACGCCGAGGTTCCCAGTGTTCGCGCGGGCAGTGAAGCGGGCAGTAAAGACTGAGCACCTCGGCGATTCGGCGCCTCTAATACGGGTTCGCGACGAACAGGTCCTGCGCGGGGAATCTCGTGAGAACTTCCACCCCGTAGTCGGTCACGACAACCTCCTCCTCGATCCGCGCAGCCGACGTGCCGTCCGACGCCGGGCAGTAAGTCTCCATCGCAAAGACCATGCCGGCCTTGAGCTCGACGGGGTCACGCATCGAGTTCAACCGCGAGATGATCGGACGCTCGTGAAGCCCGAGCCCCAGCCCATGAGCGAACTGGAGACCGAACGCGGCGAGTTCGTTCTCGAAGCCGAACTCCTCGGCCTTGGGCAGCACAGAGGCCACCTCGTCAGACCCCACGCCCGGACTGATCGCGTCGAGAGCGACATCCATCCACTCTCGCGCCTTCGTGTACGCGTCACGCTGGCTTGCGGTCGCCCAGCCCACACCAAACGTCCGGTAGTAGCAGGTTCGATAGCCGTTGAACGAGTGAATGATGTCGTAGAAGACCTGATCGCCGGGCCGGATGATGCGGTCGGTGAAGTTGTGCGGGTGCGGGTTGCACCGCTCACCCGAGATGGCGTTGACCGCCTCAACCTGGTCGCTGCCGTACTCGTAGAGCCTCTTGTTCGCAAGCGCAACTATTTCGTTCTCTCGAACACCAGGCTTCAGGGCGTCGACGATGTCCTGGTAGACCCCGTCAACCATCGCGGCCGCTTGGCTCAGGAGCGTGATCTCATCCTGGTTCTTGATGACTCGGGCGTCCAACATCCTCTGCTGAGCGTCAACGACGGTGAGGCCCTGCCGCTGCAGCTCGAACATGAAAGGTGGTTCCACGATGTCAACACCGAGCGGCGCATCGGCGACTCCGGCCGCGCGCAGGAGCGAAACAATCTCGGCAACGGCGTCGCGCATCAGCCCGGCGCCCTCAGGGTCGACCGCGCCGCGGAAGCCCAGGAAGCCAGCCCGGTAGTTCTCCTCGGGCACCCAGTCCGAGTACAACTTGTGGTGCCTGACGGCCGACCCGAAATCCCAGAGGATCGGGTCGTGCCCGCGGATGAGGAGCGCGTAGCGGATCATCTTGTCTCCAAGCGCCCCCCCGATCCACGTCTGCGTCGTGTAGCGGATGTTGTAGAAGTCGAAAAGGAGGAACGCTCCGCACTCGCTCTGCTCCAGCGCCTCCTTGGCCCGCCCCAGTCGGTACTGCCGGAGGCGGTCGAAGTTGACCCGGTTCTCGTAGTCGACGGCCATCTGTCCCGGCGCCCCGATCGGTTGCTGGCCGACTGGTCGCTGGCTCGGGCGCTCGAAGGCGCGCTCAGGAGCGGACTGGTCCTCGGAGTTCATCAGCAACCTTCGAGCCCGTCGCTCACGACAGCGTCCTCGGACTTCAGGGTCATCCCCGAGCCACGCGCCACGGTCAGAACCAGCGAAGCGAAGTCCTGCTCAGTGTTCCCACTGCCGGCCTCCTGCGCGACCAGGTTGCGGACCAGCGAAGCCACTGGCATCACGACGCCCAGACCACGGGCCGCGTCCAAGCCGAGGTCGAAGTCCTTCTGCAGCAGGACGTTCGTGAACGTGGGCGTGAAGTCGAGGTTCACGAGCGCCGGGGTCTTGTACTTGGTGAACACAGAGCCCATCACGGAGTCGTTCATGAACCCGAGGAAGTCCTGACGGCGGACGCCGGCCTTCTCGGCGAGCATCGTGATTTCGCAGAGCGACTGGAAGACCGCGCCGAGGAACACGTTGTGGGCGATCTTGACGATCCGTGCGACTTCACCCTCGCCGGCGTAGGTGACTCCGCGACCCCAGGTTTCGAGCAGCGGACGTGCTGTCTCGTAGACATCGCGGGGACCGGAAGCGACCACGGTCAGCTTCCCCGCGGCGATGACCTTCGGGTTGCCGGACACCGGGCTCGCCAGGAAGCCAGTGCCCCGGGCATCAGCGGCTGCGCGGACCTCTTCGCTGACCTCGACCGAAACGGTGGAGGCGTCAACGATGATCTTCGGTGCGCAGGCGGAGTCGGCGAGAAGACCATCCTCCTCGAGCATCACGTGCCGCAGGTCTTTCGAGGCTGACACCATGCTGAAGACGATGTCGCGGCCGGCCAGTTCGACCGGCTTGTCCACCACCGTCGCACCGAACTCGGTGAGCGGCTCGGCCTTTGCCCGCGTGCGGTTGTAGACGGCGACGTCGTAATCGGCCCCCAGGAGGCGTTTGGCCAACGGAGACCCCATGCGTCCGGCGCCGATCCATCCAACGGTGGGCTTTGCGGTCATTCACTAGCTCCTAGGCGTCGTCCCGAATCGCTGCAATCGA
>Ga0207678_10006593_pt1 | contig 10297 bp, 10 predicted proteins | sample KBSC63metaG_FD_184319 | JGI IMG/M metagenome (GOLD analysis project Ga0207678, IMG submission 184319) | Corn rhizosphere microbial communities from Kellogg Biological Station, Michigan, USA - KBS C6-3 metaG (SPAdes) (version 2) | ecosystem: Host-associated > Plants > Roots > Rhizosphere > Soil ...
GGATAGCCGAACAACAGGCACAGGAATGCGACCGTGACCGAGATCTGCATGGTCCGGACCAGCGATTCCCAATAGAGCGGCACCGCAAAGACGCGCTGGAAATAGGTCAGCCAGCTTGGCCCGCTGATGCTGATGCGAATGAGATCGATCAGCGGCAGCAGATAGATGAACGACAGGAAAGCGACCGCGGGCAACAGCAGCAGCGCGGGGTTCTTGAGCTTCATGGCCAGGCTGGAACTCGCCTGATGCCGCGGCTCATCGGACAGCGAGATCGTCGTCATGTCAGCACCCAGCAGTCTTCCGGACCCCAGCTCACATGCAGGCGATCGCCGACATCGGGCAGCGACCGCCTGGCGGTGTCGGTGCAGCGGATCAGCAGCGTGTCGCCGCCGTCCATCTGCGCCTCGATGCGCAGGATCTCGCCAAGGAAGATCGCCGACGTCACAGTCACCGGCGTCGAGCTTGCGGTCGGCTCGTTGGCGATCGCGATGCGCTCGGGCCGCACCAGCACGGTGACGCGACCGACATCGATGGCGTCACGGCTCTCGGCATCGAACACATAGCCGGCGCGGTTCTTCAGCGTCACTGCGGTGCCGCGCTTCTGCATGATCTCGGCTTCGATCAGATTGCTCTCGCCGACGAACGACGCCACGAAACGATTGGACGGGTGGCGATAGATCTCGAGTGGGCGGCCGATCTGCACGATCTTGCCGGCATCCAGCACGGCGATGCGATCGCTCATGGTAAGCGCTTCGCCCTGATCATGCGTCACGAACAGGATCGTGCTGCCGATCGTCTGGTGCAGATCGCGTATCTCGATCTGGATCGATTCGCGCAGCCGGCGGTCGAGCGCGCTGAGCGGCTCGTCCATCAGCACGACCTTCGGCCGCATCACGATGGCGCGCGCAATCGCGACGCGCTGCTGCTGTCCGCCGGACATTTCCGACGGCGATTTGTTCGCGTGATCCGACAGGCGCATGATTTCCAGCGTCTCGGCGACGCGCCGCTCGGTGGTGGCGCGATCGACGCCGGCCATGCGCAGCGGGAACGCGACATTCTGTGTCACCGTCATGTTGGGAAACAGCGCGTAGCTCTGGAACACCATGCCGAATCCGCGCTTATGCGTGGGCACGTTGTGCACCGGCCTGCCGTCCACGAGAATCTCGCCGCCGTCGAGGCTCTGGAAACCGGCCAGCAGGTTCAGCAATGTGGTCTTGCCGCTGCCGGACGGGCCGAGCAGCGTGATGAATTCGCCGGGTTCGATATCGAGATTGATACGATTGACGGCATGGAACTGGCCGTAACGTTTCTCAGCATCGCGAACTGCAATGCGCGAACCGATGACTTGACGCTCGCTTGCGTCGCCCGACTGCGATGCCGGAACACCCGCGCCGGGATATCCCACGCGCAGCGCCAATGGCTCAGCCATCATCAACCTCCCTGGTCGTTCTATATTATGAGACGTTATTCCAATTATTGTTGGCGTGACGCATCGTCTTGTCAAGTGAATGCGCGATGCGACGACGCGCCGGTCATCATCGACTTACCGACGGATTTGCATTTTCCCCTATGGGCAAAGCCCTTCGCGACACAAACGGATTGACAGGCGCGGCGCGGCGCGACTAACTTTATTTAGAACCACGTTCTACAATATAGAACAATAAAATCGGGAGGCGAATTGTGGTAAGCGATCTTCGCGCGTTGGCGAAGTATGTAGAGCCGGGAATCCGGCTGGCGCTGCCGGTGGATTACGCCGGCGTCTCGATGGCGATGACGCGCCCGATCATGGAGCGCAACACGCGCAATCTCGATCTCGTCTGCGTGCCGACCGGTGGCCTCCAGGTGGACCAACTCGTCGGTGCCGGTCTGGTTCGGTCGGTCGAGACCAGCGCCGTATCGCTCGGCGAAGCCGGCGGCGCGCCGCGCTTCAACGCAGCCGTCAAGGACGGCACGATCGCATTGAAGGACGCCACCTGCCCCGCTATCCATGCCGGCCTGATGGCCGCGCAGAAAGGCAGCCCGTTCATGCCGATGCGCGGACTGATCGGCAGCGACCTGCTGCGCCACCGCAGCGACTGGCGCGTCATCGACAATCCGCTGGCGGATGGCGGCGATCCCATCGTGCTCATCCCCGCGATCAAACCGGACATCACGATCTTCCACGCACCGATGGCCGACCGATTCGGCAATGTGTGGATCGGGCGACGCCGCGAACTCGCCGCGATGGCCTATGCATCGGCCACCACGCTTGTCACTGTCGAGCGCATCGTGGATGAAAGCCTGCTCGCCAGCGAAATGAGCGCGGCGGGCGTGCTGCCGGCGCTCTATGTCACCGAAATCGCCGTCGCGCCGAAGGGCGCGTGGCCCTACGGCCTGTGGGGCGAATATCCGACCGACACGGCCGAGATCCTCCGCTATGCGCGTGCCGCGCGCACTGCCGAAGGGTTTTCCGACTACATGGCGAATGCGCAGATGGAGCCCGCATGATGAGCGAGGTTCACCCGCGCGAGATCCTGATCTGCACCGTCGCCAAACTGCTCGACGGCGTCCGGCATGTCGCTGTCGGTGCGTCCTCGCCGATCCCCGCGGCCGGCGCCATGCTGCTGCGGGCGCTGAAGCAGCAGACCGGCGAGAAAGGCCCGCGTATCTCGATCCTCGGATCGGTGGAGCACAATTTCTTCACCAACGGATCGGCCGAACTGTTCGATTGCGCCGGCCAGGGCCGCATCGATGCCTTCTTCCTCGGAGGCGGCCAGATCGACGGCCGCGGCAATGTCAATCTGGTGGGCACCGGCGACTATCCGCAAACGCAAGTGCGATGGCCCGGCTCGTTCGGATCGGCCTATCTGTATTACGTCGTGCCGCGCGTGATCCTGTTTCGCGAGGAACATACGCCGCGCGCTCTGGTCGAGAAGGTGGATTTCATCAGCACGCCGGGCGTCAGCGACAATGGCGTTTACCGCAGTGGCGGCCCGATCGCGCTGTTGACCAGCAAGGCCCTGTTCCGTTTCGACAAGGCGCGTCCGGGCTTCGATCTACAGAGCATCCATCCCGGACACGACCTCGCAGGTATCAAGGACGCCACCGGCTTCCAGTTCGCCCATGAAAGCCAGCCGCAACAGACCGCGCTACCGGATCCGCAGACGCTGGCTTTGCTGCGCGGGCGCGTTTACGACGAGGTCGCCGAAACCTATCCGGACTTCGCCGCGCAGATGCGGCGCGAGATCGAACGGCCGCTGTCCCATGCATCCTGACAGGACCAGCGAGCAACGACACGGAGACGATGCGTGAGTGAGATCAAGCGGATCCCGCATTGCAGCCACTGGGGCGCCTATACGATCCTCGTGCAGGACGAGCAGATCGTGGGCATCGAGCCATTCGCCCATGATCCCGCCCCCTCGCCGATCATCCATTCGGTGCCGGAATGGGCCAATCCTGAACGCCGCGTTCTGCATCCGATGGTGCGCTCCGGCTGGCTCGACAAGCGCGAGCACAGCGATCGACGCAATCGCGGCGCGGAGAAGTTCGTGCCCGTCAGCTGGGATGAGGCGACCACGCTGGTGGCCGACGAAATCTGTCGCGTCTCCAACACCCACGGCAATGCGTCGATCTTCGCGGGCTCCTATGGCTGGACCAATTCGGGCCGCCTGCATCATGCGTCGTCTTTGCTCAAGCGCATGCTCAATCTGGTCGGCGGCTTCACCCGGCATGTGGATACGTATTCCATTGCTGCAGGCCCGGTAATCCTGCGCCATACGCTGGGAAGCTCGGATGCTTGCGACGGCCAGGCCAATACGCTCGACACCATAGCCGCACACACCGACACGCTTGTGGTGTTCGGCGCGCTATCGCCGCGCACTGCGCAGACCGAGGCCGGTGGCATCGGCACCCACCGCCTCGAATCCTATCTCAGGAAAATCGCCGAGCGCGGCATCCGCATCGTTCACGTCTCGCCGCTGAAGGACGATATGCCGGATTGGGTCGATGCCGAATGGTGGCCGATCCGCCCGAACACTGACACCGCGCTGATGCTCGGCCTCGCCGGCGAGATCGTGAAGGCAGGCCGGCACGCCCGGGATTTCCTTGATCGCTGCACCAGCGGCGCCGAGCAACTGCTCGGCTATCTCGACGGCTCGTCGGATGGCATCCGCAAGGATGCAGCCTGGGCCGCGGAGATCTGCGGGCTCGATGCCGATGGCATCCGCCAGCTGGCGCGACGCCTCGTCGATACCCGCAGCATGCTCACCGTGAGCTGGAGCCTGCAGCGCGCGCATCATGGCGAGCAGCCGTTCTGGGCCGCGCTCGGCCTCGCCTCCATCGTCGGCCAGATCGGGCTGCCGGGCGGCGGTGTCGGCTACGGCTATGCCTCGCTGGGCGGCGTCGGCTCGCCCTTCAATCTCGGCAAGTCACCGGCCATCTCGCAATTGACGCGCCCGATCGACAGTTTCATCCCTGTGGCGCGCATCAGCGACATGCTGCTCAATCCCGGCGCGACCTTCACCTATGAGGGCGAGACGCGAATCTATCCGGACACAAGGCTGGTCTACTGGGCCGGCGGCAATCCCTATCATCACCATCAGGATCTCAACCGGCTGTCCGAAGCCTGGACGCGGCCCGAGACCATTATCGTCCAGGATCCGATGTTCACCGCGACGGCACAGCGCGCCGACATCGTGCTACCGGCGACCACATCGATCGAACGCAACGACCTTGCCGGCAACAGGCGCTCCGACTTCATCATTGCGATGAAACAGGCCATCAAGCCGGTCGGAGACTCGCTGCCCGACTTCGAGATTTTCGACCGCATCGCGGGCAAGCTCGGCGTTGCCGACCGCTTCAACGAAGGTCGCGACGAAATGGGCTGGGTCCGTCATCTCTACGAGGCGAGCCGGCAGGACGCCGCCGAGCGGCTCGGCTTCGACATGCCCGACTTCGAGACATTCTGGCACGACGGCTACGCGCGCTGCCCGGTGCGTGCCGACCATACTTTCCTCGCCGATTTCCGCATCGATCCCGAGGCGCATGCGCTCAAGACCGAAAGCGGTAAGATCGTGCTCGGCAGCGAGACCCTCGCCCGGCTCGGTTATGCCGATTGTCCGTCGCATCCGGCCTGGGTTGAGCCCGCGGAATGGCTCGGCAACGGCAGCGATGCGTCCGACTTGCACATGATCTCGCATCAACCGGCCGGCCGGCTGCACAGCCAGATCGAAACCGGCGTCGCCAGCGTGGCCAACAAGCGCAACGGCCGCGAACAGGCACGGCTGCATCCCGACGACGCCGCGGCGCGCGGCATCAGTGACGGACAGACCATCCGCATCTGGAATGCACGTGGCGCCTGTCTCGCCACCGCTGATGTCACCGACAGCGTGCGCTCCGGCGTGCTGGTGCTGCCGACCGGCGCCTGGTTCACCCCGCGCGCTGAGACTGGTCTCGAAGTCGCCGGCAATCCGAACGTGCTGACGCTCGACATCGGCACCTCGCAATTCGGCCAGGGCTGCTCGGCACATACATGCCTGGTCCGCGCCGAACCCCATATTGCAGATCAACGCGACGCTTTTGAAGAATACCAGGACAGACTGGTTGCACTCGCGACCGCCTAAGAGGAAACAGAAATCATGACCACCCCAGCCATCAGCCGCTTCCCCGTCCCCGAAATCTCCAGCCTGCCGGAAGACATCCGCACCCGTATCCTCGCGGTGCAGGAAAAATCCGGCTTCGTGCCCAACGTGTTCCTGACGCTGGCGCATCGGCCCGACGAATTCCGCGCCTTCTTCGCCTATCATGATGCGCTGATGGACAAGCCAGGCCCGATCACCAAGGCCGAGCGCGAGATGATCGTGGTGGCCACCAGCAATGCCAACCAGTGCCAGTATTGCGTGGTGGCGCATGGCGCCATCCTGCGCATCCGCGCCAAGAACCCGCTGATTGCCGACCAGATCGCGGTGAACTATCGCAAGGCCGACATCACGCCGCGGCAGCGCGCGATGCTCGATTTCGCCATGAAAGTCTCGATGCAGGCTTACGAAGTCGGCGATGCCGATATCGAGGCGCTGAAGCGCCACGACTTCACGGAGGACGATGTCTGGGATATCGCTGCCATCGCCGCCTTCTTCGGCATGTCGAACCGGTTGGCGAATGTCACCAGCATGCGGCCAAACGACGAGTTCTTCGCCATGGGGCGCTGACCCGCCTCGCACCGGATATAATGATCGCCTGCAGCGGCCGGTAAGAGCCGCAGCGACGACTTTCGAGGAAACAGGCCATGACGCATCCAAGCCCCGCAGACGTCGCAACCCGGCAGGCCATCATCGATGCCTGCCACGAAATGTCGGCTGCCGGTATCAATCAGGGCACGTCCGGCAATATCAGCGTCCGCACCGAGGACGGCATCCTGCTGACGCCGTCCGGGGTTCCCTATGACGGCATGCGGCCGGAAGACATCGTCGCGATGAAGTGGGACGGCTCATGGACGGCACCGCAGGGCCGCGTGCCCTCGACGGAGTGGCGTTTCCATCTCGACATTCTCAAGGCCAGCCCGAAACGAATGCCGTCGTGCACGCGCATCCGATCTTCTGCACGATCATCGCGATCATGAACCGCAGCATTCCCGCGATCCACTACATGATCGCGGCGGCCGGCGGCAACGACATCCCCTGCGCGCCCTATGCGCAATATGGCACCGCGGAACTGTCGCAAGCGGCACTGGAGGCGCTGCGCCATCGCCGCGCCTGCCTGCTCGCCCATCACGGGCTGATCGCCATCGGCCCCAATCTGCGCAAGGCGATGTGGCTTGCAGTGGAGGTCGAGGTGCTCGCCAAGCAGTATCACGGCTGCTTGCAACTCGGCACGCCGCCGCTGCTGCCGGATGCCGAGATCGACAGCATCCTGAAGCGATGGGGACAATACGGCCTGCGCGACAGCGACGGCACGCCGAAAACCTCGACCTAACAAACCAGCACCAACAATTGCGAGACTTGCCACATGGCCCATCCCCACGACGTCAGCGTCTGCGGCACCTACATCCTGGACATCCTCGGCGTCCCCGTCACTGAAATCCCGGCCGGCGGCGGCCGCGCATTGATCGATGAGATCCGGCTCACGGTCGCCGGCACCGCGGGTGGAACCGTGGTGCCCTGCGCGCGCCTCGGGCTGAAGGCGCTCGCCGTCGGTGCGGTCGGCGCCGACGAGAAGGCCGACTGGGTGCTGAATGCGATGGAGCGCGAGGGCATCGATATTTCGGTGATGGAGCGGATGGCCGACGTGCCGACCTCCGCCACCATCCTGCCGATCCGTCCGGACGGCTCGCGCCCGGTGCTGCATGCGCGCGGCGCCTCCGCGCGCTGGAAGATTTCGCCCGAAGCGCAGAAAGCCGCCTGCCGCAGCAAGGTGCTGCATCTTGGCGGCGTCGGCTCGCTGCTGGCGATGGACGGCGGGCCGACGGTGGCGCTGCTGCGCGATGCCAAGGCGGCCGGCTGCATCACCACCGTCGATCTCATCCAGGCACGCGGCGAGACGCTGGCACTGGTCGAACCGCTGATGCCCTATACGGACTTCTTCATGCCGAGCATCGACGAGACCCACGCGCTGGTCGGCACCGACGACCCCGCGGCCTGCGCGCAGTATTTCATCGGCAAGGGCGCCGGTGCCTGCGCGATCTCGCTCGGCGAACACGGCTCTTTCATCATGACGCGCGACGGGCGGCAGTTCACGGTACCGGCCTTCGAGGTGACGGTGCGCGACACCTCCGGCTGCGGCGATTCCTATACCGGCGGCTTCATCGCCGGCCTGGTCCGCGACTGGGACCTGCTGGACTGCGCAAAACTGGCGACAGCCACGGCCGCCATCGTCGCGACGGGGCTCGGTTCCGGCGCCAATCTCGTGTCCTTCGAGGAGACGGTCAAGGCGATGAACACGCTGCCCGTCCGCGGCGCCGCCCGCGTTTAAGTCGCTTCGCGTTACGCTTTTCTGAACAACAGGATCGATTTCATGACCAGACATGCCATCGTTACCGGCGCCAGCCGCGGAATCGGACGTGCCATCGCCCTTGGCCTCGCCAAGCGCGGCTACAATCTCGCTCTGACTGACATCGCAGCGCAGGAGAGCACGCTGCTGGAGACCGTCACGGATGTGAAGAAGCTCGGCGGCAAGTGCATTCCGGTTCTGGCCGATGTCAGCAAGCTCGAGGATTGCCAGCGCTCGGTTGCGGAAGCGGTTGCGGGTCTCGGCCATGTCGATGTTCTCGTCAACAATGCCGGTATCCTACGTCTCGCGAGCATCGAAGACACCACGCCCGAACACTGGGACCAGACCTTCGCCGTGAACGTCCGCGGCGTGTTCCAGATGACCCAGGCGATGGTCGTCCACATGAAGGAGCGCAAATACGGGCGCATCGTCAACATCGCCTCGCTGGCCGCGCGCACCGGCGGCCCCGGCCAGTCGCATTATGCCGCGTCGAAATCCGCTGTGGTGGGCTTCACGCGGGTCTCGTCGATGGAATTCGGTGGCCATGGCATCACGGTGAATGCCGTATGCCCCGGCATCATCCTCACCGAGATGGGCCGCAACAACCTGCGCGATCCGGAGCGGGTCACCTATTTCGAGAAGATCACCGACCTGCATCGGCTCGGCGAGCCGGAAGACGTCGTCGGCCCAGTCGCATTCTTCGCCTCCGACGATTCCGCCTTCGTGACGGGCCAGGCACTCAACGTGGATGGCGGTATCTTCTACAGCTAATCGACCTCAATCCGAGATCGACGGCAACGAACGCACGACCCTGCCGGACTTCGCGGACGTGCGTATCCGGGACCGCGCAATGATACGGCGGCCCCTGCTCCATACTCACAAACGATAACGCAGCGCTTCGACCAGACGCGTGAAGGCGGCGGTCAGAGGCCGAAGCGATCATGGACGCGCCCATCTGGACGTTAGGCTTGGGATTTTGGCGCGGTCAGAATGAGGTTACGCCTAGGCCGGAAGCTTTTTTTGCCCCGCGCTGCAACCAACGTGGCTCACGGATGTTGCAGCATTTGCTGGGTGGCCGTCCATAGGAGCGCATCCATGTGTGATTACAGCCTGCACGCGGTCGCTAACCGTCCCGCAGAGGTAGCGGATAGGTTGGTATCGGCAAGATTTCCTTCGACGACGACTAAAGGGTTCGCAAGCTTCGACGATCCAAACGTTGCGGTATGCCTTCGCCCTGGCACCGAGATCGCTTTTGAAGAAAACGTCCGAGTCGATGGATGGGTGTTTCGCCGCAACGTCAACGATCGACTAGCCCGGTTTCGTCAAATTGACATGGGCCAGTATCACAATCACCACGACGCGCTGGAATTCTCAAATGGCAGGATTGTTCTCGTCACAGACCTGACGCCCGGGCAGAAGGCAATCGTGCTGCAATTACCGGTCAGCCAGGCAATCCAGAAAACCAGGACCGCTGCGCCTGCAGCGACGCCGCGGGCCACTCGGACCACTCCCTGACGAGACGTATCGCCAGTAGGCAGAAGAAACCCGCCGGCGCAGCTCGGCGGGTTTTCATTGCATTGGTAGGGTCTTGGCTATGCTCGACGTCTCGCGGCATATCGCCCAACCGCAGACCGCCATAACCCGCTCGATACCCGCGGGCGCTTTTTCTTTGGCTCCCTTGAACCTTTCAGCCACGTCCATCGTACCAATTTGAACTGGGGATTTGAGGGCCCAGTGTTTAGCCAACGTCGCCGGGGCGATCATACTCCGCCCAGGGCGGCGTTGCGCGTACGATCCCCACCCGCCTCACCCACGGGCTTTTGCAGAGCCGCACGCCATCGGCTAGAATGCCGGAATGACGAACACAAAAGCATGGCAGTCCAAGCTGCTCGACGAACCCAGGATCGGCTTTGTTGAAGAGCACGGTTCGCGCGCGGCCAATGCCGAGCGCGCCATGGTCGTCGAGCGCCGGCACATACCGACGGCATCCCCTCGGACGACTCCGAAACACGATCCTCTGGCGAAGATCCTAAACGAACCGCGCGTGGGCTTCGAGACTATCCATCGATCCGCCCCCAGGTCGCCGAAATGAAAGAGCCGCCCACTGAGGCGGCCTTACTGCTTGGGAAGCCTAAAACCAGATTGGTGCCGATAATGAAAATACAGGCCGGCGCCTATTCCCAGCACCCAGCATATCGTTGCGATGCCATGGATCATGTACGTCACCACAGGATGATCGTTGGGTATTCCGAACTGACTGACGCCCAGCTCGAGCGCTAGCGCGCCGTTGCCGGCCGCCATGGCCAGCCCCGTGCTCGTCTTCTTCACGCTGCTG
>Ga0207678_10006597_pt1 | contig 10291 bp, 12 predicted proteins | sample KBSC63metaG_FD_184319 | JGI IMG/M metagenome (GOLD analysis project Ga0207678, IMG submission 184319) | Corn rhizosphere microbial communities from Kellogg Biological Station, Michigan, USA - KBS C6-3 metaG (SPAdes) (version 2) | ecosystem: Host-associated > Plants > Roots > Rhizosphere > Soil ...
CGCAGCTGCATTTCGCGTGCTTGGGCGGCGGCGGGGCGGTGGTCGCATATTCCGCGGCGGTGAGAATGCCGTTGCGATCCTTGTCGGCGCCCTGGAATTTGCCGATGGTCTTCGCCGCCCATTCCTCGAACGACAGCGCTCCGTTGCCGTTCGAGTCGAGCTTGGCGAAGGCCTTCTTGCGCGAATCCAGCAGCTCGTTCGGCTCGATTCGCCCGTCTTTGTTCTTGTCGGCGCGGCTGAAACGCTTCTCCTCGCGGCTTTTGGGGGTCGCCTCGGGCGCTTCCAATGGCGCGGAAGCCGCGAACAGCGACGCGCTGGCGGCGCGCGCTGGCGGCGCACCAGGCAGGCCCGGGCCGCGCTCGGCGCGCGACTGCCAGATGAGGAACACCCCGGTGAGAAGCAGGAAAGCCGCGGCTGCCCCTGCAAAGAAACGCAGCATAAGAATCTCCCTCGCGAAGGAGATTCGGCACGGCTGGCACCCTCCGGATTGGAGGGAAGCCTGTCAACTCCGGTTAAATCCGCCCGGTCAGCCGGTGACGCAGCAAGGTCCAGGCGCGCGCCGGGGTGGCTTCCTCCTCCCGCCGGGCAAGATCGCGCCGCCCTAATGCGCCGAGCGCGGTCAGTGCGCGGAAGCGTACGGGCACGCGCGGGCTCTGCGTGATCACGATCGAGTGGCCCGGAGCGAGGCCCCGTCGCGACAGGCTTCCCGCTGCATAGAGCCGCCCCGCAATCTCGAGAAAATCGGATGGTTCCTGACCAAGCAAGCGGGCGCCCATTCCAAACAAGGCAACGCCCCTGCTGAGAGCTACCTCCGCGTCGGGCCTCTCCTGAAGCAAGGTGGCCCACCCGGCCTCCAGTTGCGCGAGATCGGCGCCACTGACGCCGCGCGCCAGTAACTCCACCGCCGCCGCTTGCAGCCGCGGCTCGGCAGGCGCCTTGCCGTGGTCCAGCTCCTCGAGCCGTTCGCGCCACCACGCCAGCTTGATCGCGCCAAGCGCCGGCTGGGTCGATTGCGCGACGACCTCAGCCATCGCGTCATCGATATCGAGCAGTGCGTCGAAGGCGGGCCGCAACTCGACCGGCCAATAGAGCCGGACGAGGTCGCGATCGCGCGGCCTACCGATAGGTGACCGCCTTGACCGCCTCGACCACGTCCGACGCCTTGATCAGCGCCAGCTTCTCGAGGTTTGCCGCGTAGGGCAGCGGCACGTCCTTGTCGGTCACCCGCAACACTGGCGCGTCGAGATCGTCGAACCCTTCGGTCATGGCGATGGCGATGATCTCGCTCGCGATCGAGCAGGTCGGCCAGCCCTCTTCGACCACCACCATGCGGTTGGTCCGCTTCAGGCTCTCGAGCACCGTCGCCTTGTCGAGCGGGCGCAGGGTGCGAAGATCGATCACCTCGGCGTTGATGCCCTGCCCCATCAGCTCCTGCGCGGCTTCGAGCGCGACGCCCACACCGATGGAATAAGTGACGATAGTCACGTCCTTGCCCGGCCGGACGATCCGCGCCTTGCCGATCGGCAGCACATAATCGTCGAGCTGCGGCACGTCGAAATGCTGGCCGTAAAGCAGCTCGTTCTCGAGGAACACGACCGGATCGTCGGTGCGGATCGCGGCCTTGAGCAGGCCCTTGGCGTCCGCCGCGCTGTACGGGCAGATCACGATCAGGCCGGGCACATGGGCGTACCAGCTGCCGTAATTCTGGCTGTGCTGGGCGGCGACGCGGGCCGCCGCGCCGTTGGGCCCGCGGAACACGATCGGGCAGCGCATCTGGCCGCCCGACATGTAATTCGTCTTTGCGGCAGAATTGATGATGTGGTCGATCGCCTGCATCGCGAAATTGAAGGTCATGAACTCGACGATCGGGCGCAGCCCGCCCATCGCCGCGCCCGTTCCCAGCCCCGCGAAGCCGTATTCGGTGATCGGCGTATCGACCACGCGCTTGGCCCCGAACTCCTGCAGCAGGTTCTGCGTGACCTTGTAGGCGCCCTGATATTCGGCGACTTCCTCGCCCATCACGAACACCCGCTCGTCGCGCCGCATCTCCTCCGCCATCGCGTCGCGAAGCGCTTCGCGGACGGTCATCTCGACCAGCGGCGTGCCTTCCGGCATTTCCGGCTCGGGATCGTTGGCCTCCGCGTCTGCGGCAAGCTCCCGCGCCGCGGTCTCGAACACGTGCGGAGTCGGCGTAGCCTCCGTCTGCTGTGAAGCGGGCTCGGGCACCTCACCCTCGCCCCCTTTAGGGGGAGAGGGCGGACTCGCCGCAGCCGAGCCGGGAGAGGGGGCAGTCGCAGAGGACGCGGACTCACCATCCGCCGCCAGAAGCGCGATCGGCGCTCCGACCTTCACCCCTTCGCTGCCCTCGGGCACCAGGATCTTCGCGATCTTGCCTTCGTCGACCGCCTCGAACTCCATGGTCGCCTTGTCGGTCTCGATCTCGGCGAGAATGTCGCCCGATTTGACGTCATCGCCTTCCTTGACCAGCCACTTGGCCAGCGTCCCCTCCTCCATCGTCGGGGACAATGCGGGCATTCTCAGTTCTACCGGCATCAGTAGCTCCCGACCAGAATGTCGGTGTAGAGCTCGGCCGCTTCAGGCTCGGGCGCTTCCTCCGCGAACTTCGCAGCCTGGACGACGATGTCCTTGATGTCCTTGTCGATCGCCTTGAGCTCGTCTTCCTTGATCCCGAGCTTCTCGAGCTCCTGGGCCGCGTGGTCGATCGGGTCGCGATGCTCGCGCACGTCCTGAACTTCCTCGCGCGTCCGGTATTTCGCGGGGTCGGACATCGAATGCCCGCGGTAGCGGTAGGTCATGAACTCGATGATGATCGGCCCCTTGCCGCCGCGCGTCCATTCGAGCGCCACGTCGGCCGCGCCGCGCACCGCGAGCACGTCCATGCCGTCGACCTGCAGGCCCGGAATGCGGTGCGCCTCGCCGCGCCGGTACAGCAACGGCTCGGACGACGAGCGCTGGATGCTCGTCCCCATCGCATATCGGTTGTTCTCGATCGCGTAGATGACCGGCAGGTCCCACAGCTTGGCCATGTTGAAGGCCTCATAGACCTGCCCCTGGTTGACCGCGCCGTCACCCATGTAGGTGAGGCAGACGCCGCCATCCTCGGCATATTTGTGCTTGAACGCGAGGCCGGTGCCCAGCGGCACTTGCGCGCCGACGATCCCGTGGCCGCCGTAGAAGCCGTGGTCGACGCTGAACATGTGCATCGACCCGCCCTTGCCCTTGGAGATACCCGCCGCGCGACCCGTCAATTCGGCCATGATCACTTTGGGGTCGATGCCGTAGGCGAGCATGTGGCCGTGGTCGCGATAACCGGTGATGACGCTGTCCTTGCCGACGGTCATCGCGCTCTGCAGCCCGACCGCGACCGCTTCCTGGCCGATGTACAGGTGGCAGAAACCGCCGATCAGCCCCAATCCGTAAAGCTGCCCTGCCCGCTCCTCGAAGCGGCGGATGAGCAGCATCTCGCGATAGAGCTTGAGCAGCTCGTCCTTCGAGGCCTTGGCGCGAGTGGGTTGCGGCGGCCGCTCGAGCTTTGGCTCCTGCGGCGCGGACGGAACGGCGGGTTTCTTGGCGGTTCGCGCCACGGCGATCTCTCTTGGCTTGGGAGCCGCCGCCTATAAGTGGCGGTGCGCCAAGCGGCAACTAGTTGAGCGGGACGATGACCTCGTCCGGGCGCACCAGGCCCAAATCCTTGCGCACAAGCTCGTCGGCCATGTCGGGGTCCGCCTTGCGCGGGTCGAGCAGCGCCGAATGGTGCCGCAGCTGCGCCTTCTGGGCTTCGAGCTGGGCAAGCTCGACCTGCCGTTCCTTCAGCGCGCGATGATAGCCGCCCCAGGCTAAAATGCCGTTCGGGCCGGCGATCGCGTGGCCGGCGAAGGTCCCGACGATGAGCAGCGCCAGCGCCGGCCACATCGACCGGCGGATCAATCCATAACTGCGCGACGCTCCCCCCATGACGTCACGAGAGAATCACGAGCGAGTCACGAACGCAAGTGAAAAGAATGCTTTGGTGGATAGTTCGCGGATAAACTTGTGGAAGACGCCGCTAAGCAGCGTCGCTAAAGCCCCTCCCCCCTTGGGGGAGGTGGCGCGCAAAGCGCGCCGGAGGGGGCCTGAGCCACAATAGACTGAACCACGCCATCCAGATTTCTGAGCACATCCTCCGCACTGACCCGCAGCGTTCGCACGCCCTGGCTCAGCAACCAGCGGTCCCGCGCCCCATCCTGCTTCGCTCTGAAATCATGACTAAGATCATCCACTTCGACGCAGAGTTTGATGCTGTCGCAGTAGAAATCGAGAACATAGGGTCCGGCCGGATGCTGACGGCGAAATCGCAAGCGGGTCTGCTGCCGGCGCAACGCACTCCACAATAGGCGCTCTGGCTTTGACATCGAGGCGCGCAGCCGACGCGCGCGGTCGTTTGTTTCCTTCGGCCCGGTGAGCTTCAGCGCCCCCTCCGTCAGCCCTTCGGGCTGCCACCTCCCCCGGCGGGGGAGGAGCTGTGATAGGCGTTGATCGCCGCCCGGCCCGGATACCGCGCCGCTGCCCCGAGCTCCTCCTCGATCCGCAGCAGCTGGTTGTATTTCGCCGTCCGGTCGGATCGGGCCAGACTCCCCGTCTTGATCTGCCCGCACGACAGCGCAACTGCGAGGTCGGCGATGGTCGAATCCTCGGTCTCGCCGGAGCGGTGCGACATCACCGCGGTATAGCCGTTGGCGTGCGCCAGTCGCACCGCATCGATCGTCTCGGTCAGCGTCCCGATCTGGTTGACCTTGATCAAAATCGAATTGGCGATGCCGTCGGCTATGCCCTTCTCTAGCCGCTGGACGTTGGTCACGAACAGGTCGTCGCCGACCAGCTGCACGCCGTCCCCGAGCTTCTCGGTCAGCAGCTTCCAGCCCTGCCAGTCGTCCTCGGCCATGCCGTCCTCGATCGAGGCGATCGGGTAATTGCTCGCCAGATCGGCGAGGAACTCCGCATTCTCGGCCGACGACAGGGTTTTGCCCTCGCCGGCCATGCGATAGGCGCCGTCCCGGAAATACTCGCTCGCCGCGCAGTCGAGCGCGAGGAGTACGTCTTCGCCCAGACTATATCCCCCCGCACTCACCGCCTTTTCAATGTAATCCAGCGCCTCGCGCGACGACTGGATCGCCGGAGCGAAACCGCCCTCGTCACCCACGGCGGTCGACAGGCCGTCGGCGTGAAGCGCGCTCTTCAGCGCATGGAAAATCTCCGCCCCGCAGCGCAACGCCTCGGCGAAGCTCGGCGCTCCGGTGGGCATGACCATGAATTCCTGGAAGTCGATGCCGTTGTCGGCATGCACTCCGCCGTTGAGGATATTCATCATCGGCACCGGCAGCAGGTTCGCGTCCGCACCGCCGACGAAGCGGTAAAGCGGGACGCCCGCCGCCTTCGCCGCGGCCTTGGCGTTGGCAAGGCTGACGCCCAGGATGGCATTGGCGCCCAGCCGCCCCTTGTTGTCGGTGCCGTCGAGCGCGATCATCGCCTGATCGAGCCCGGCCTGGTCGTCGGCCTCCCTGCCCGTCACCGCCCGCGCAATTTCGCCATTCACGGCCGCGACAGCCTTGGTCACGCCCTTGCCGCCCCAGCGGCTCTTGTCGCCATCCCTCAGCTCGACCGCTTCATGCGCGCCGGTCGACGCGCCGGAAGGCACGGCGGCGCGGCCCATGCTGCCGTCGGCCAGCGTCACGTCCACTTCGACCGTCGGATTGCCCCGGCTGTCGAGGATCTGGCGGGCGTGCACGGAGGCGATCGCAGTCATGGCTTTCCTTCTTGCGGGGGCGTAACAATATCAGGGTATGCGAAGGGCCTATAAGCGCAGCGCCGGTGCGTGCAACTTTCGGCCTGGCGCGCTGGAACGAGCGCTGGGGCGTCACCGTTGAACGGGCAAAAGGAGAAAGCCATGGCTGACCAGAGAACCGCCGATCTGCCCGAGGGGACCGACACGATCATCGAGCCGGTTGAGCCCCAGAATAGCGGCGCCATCGTCACGGATCGCGCGGCTCAAGAAGAAGGAGGCGAAACCTTGACCATCGACGACCCCGGCCTGCCTTCGGGCAAGCTGAGCGATCGCATCCGCACCGGGCGCGAGCAATTCTCGAGCCAGGCCGGTGAGAAGGCCCGCGGCTTCGTGACCCAGGGCCTTGAGCGGACTTCCGAGGCTCTCGCCAACGTCTCGAAGATGGTCGGCGACACCGCCGATGGCATCGAGGAGCGCCTTGGCCCCGAATATGGCGATTATGCGCGCCGCGCCGCCGGGGCGATCGAGAACGCGGCCAACACCCTCGCCTCGAAGGACCCCGACGAGCTGATCGAGGACACCCGCAACTTCGTCCGCAACAGCCCGGGCATCGCGCTCGCCGGCGCGGCGGTCGTCGGCTTCGTCGTCGCGCGGCTGGTGAAGAGCGGTCTCGCGTCGAATTCGGACGACGACGACTGATGCTGAAGCCGGTCGATCCCGGACCGCAGGCCGAGCGCCCGATCGGTGAGCTCGTTCACGAACTCATCGAGGAGGGCAAGGCCTATGCGCGCGCCGAATTCGACTTGGCCAAAGCCATCGGCACCGCGAAGGCCCGCGCCGTGGCGATCCCGGCGGCCCTGTTCGGCGCGGCGTTCATCTGTGCGCTTGCGGCCGTCACGGCGCTTGCCGTCGGCATCGTCATTGCGCTTGCCAGCCTGGTCGGCCCCCTTCTCGGCGGAATCGTCGGCCTGATCATCTTCGCCGGAATAGCTGGCGGCCTCGGCTGGTACGGCGCCCGGCGCCTGAAGCGCGACCTGTGACCGACACACCCGAAATCGCCGCCGCGCGGATCGAGAGCGAGCGCTCACGCGCCCGGGTCATGGCGACCGCGCACGAGCTTCAGGAGCGGCTGAAGCCGGGAACGCTCGCCCGCGACGCGTGGGAGGGCGCCAAGGTCAAGGGCGCCGACCTCGCCGAGGACGCGGTCGATGCGGTCAAGGCCCGGCCCTATGCGGCGACCGGCGTCCTGGCCGCGATCGCGATGTTCCTCGCCCGCGAACCGCTGATCGATCTCGCCGGCAAGCTGGTCGACGGCGCTTCGGAAAAGCGCGCCGCCAGAAAGCGGCGCAAAACCCAGAAAAAGAGTTCCACGGAGGCAGCACAATGACCGACAACGACACCACCGCCGACACGGGCAGCGGAAACTCGGCTCGCCAGCGCGCGATCGAAGCGTATGAGAGCGCCCGCGACAGCGTCTCCGGGGCAGGCCGGCGCGCCGCCGACACCTTCGGGGAAGCGCCGCTGATCGCGCTTGCCGGCGGTCTTGCCGCGGGTGCGCTGATCGCCGCGCTCCTGCCGCGCACCGACAGCGAGACGCGGCTCGTCCGGCCAACCGCCAAGCGGGTCAAGGACAGCGCCCGCGCCGCCTACGCCGCAGCGCGGGACACCGGCGGCGACAAGCTCAATGCGCTCGGACTCAACCGCGAGAAAGGCGAGGAAACCATCCGCAGCCTGCTCCAGGGCGTGACCGATGCCGCCAAGGCGTCGGGCCAGGCCGCGCTTGACGCGGCGCGCAACAAGGGCTGAACGAGAGCCGATGAGCAAGCTTCACCTGGTGTTCGGGGGCCGGGTCAAGGATCCCCGCGGGCTCGACTTCGACATGGCCACGGTCGATCTCGTCGGCGTCTACGACAGCTACGCCGCCGCCGAGGACGCCTGGCGCGGCAAGGCCCAGCGGACCGTGGACGATGCCGAGATGAAATATGTGATCGTCCACCTCCATCGCCTGCTCGAGCCGGACCTCGAAGGCGGTGTTTCGGGGATCAGCCGCCCAAAGGCGCCTGCGACCTAAATTCTCCCCTGGCCGAAGGCTGGGGCTTCGCTCGCAGGGAGGAATATCACGCCTTCCGATACCGCCACAGGAGCAGCGGGCGCTGCAGCAGCAGCCCCGCGGCGAAGCCCCCGACGTGCGCCGGGGTCGCGAGCAGATAGCCCTGCCCGCCGGCCAGCCAGCCCATCGCCACCTGCAGCATCACCCAGGCGACCATCAGCCACAGAGCATTGATCCAGCGGTTGGCGGTGACCGACGAGGTGAAGCGCTTCGGCCGCCCGAAGCTCAGCGCGAAGGCGCCGATCACCGCGCTGATCGCTCCGCTCGCGCCGATCATCGGCACGGTGCTGGTAGGGTCGAGCCCCCATTGCGCGAAGGCAGCCGCGAAGGCGCCGACAAAATAGAGGGCGATCAGCCCGAACCAGCCGAGCACGCGTTCGACCGCCATCCCGCACCACAGGAAGATCAGCATGTTGAAGCCGAGGTGGATGAAGCCCGAATGGACCAGAGTCGCGCTCAATGGCGTCAGGAACGCGGGAAGCGCCGGCCACGGCACCGGCAGGCCGCTGAACCGCGCCGGGATGAAGCCCAGCGCCAGGGTCGCGTCGTCCGAGGCCCCGGCGACGATCGCGACGATCCACGCCAGCACCGTCAGCGCGGTGATGGCGATGGTCGCGGTGCGCGGGATGGCTTTCATCGCGCCGCTCAGATGAACTCGATCTTCTTGATCTCGTAATAGCGGTCGCCGGACGGGGTCGAGACCTCGACCTCCTCGCCCTTCTGGCGGCCGATCAGAGCGCGGCCAAGCGGCGAATTGTAGCTGATGCGCCCGACCTTCGCGTCCGCTTCGGTCTGGCCGACGATCTGGTATTTGACTTTCTTCGCGTCCTCGTCCGTCAGGGTGACGGTCGCTCCGAACACGATCTTGTCGCCCGACAGGGTCGTCGGGTCGATCACCATCGCGCGGCTCAGCCGGTCCTCGAGGTCGGCGATGTTCGCCTCGATATGGCCCTGCCGTTCCTTCGCCGCGTGATATTCGGCGTTTTCCGAGAGATCCCCATGGGCGCGCGCGGCCTCGATCGCCTCGACGATCTCCGGCCGCTCGGCCTTCAGCCGCTTCAGTTCGGCGTTGAGCCTCTCATGGCCCTCGGCCAGCATCGGCACCTTCTCGGCACTCGCCATTGTGGAAACCCTTTTCAAAACCTGCCCCGGCGCGGCGGCCACCACGCGATGGGGAACTCAGGACTGGTTGGAAGCCTCGGCTTTCAGGAGGCGGAATAATAGGATTGGAGCGAGGCGACTTCAAGCGCGTGGCCGCGCACCGCCTCGATCGCCCGCGCCGCGGCGATGCTCGCCGCCGCCGTCGTGAAATAGGGCACGCGCTTGGCCAGCGTCGTGGTTCGGATCGAATGGCTGTCCTTAAGCGACTGCCAGCCCTCGGTCGTGTTGAACACCAGGTCGACGTCGCCATCGAGCAGCCGGTCGACAATGTGCGGCCGGCCTTGCGCGACCTTGTTGACCGGCTTGACCGGCAAGCCCTTCGCCTCGAGGTGCGCCGCCGTCCCGCCGGTGGCGATGATCGAGAAGCCCAGCTCGACCAGCTTCTCCACCGCCGGCAGGATGTTGTCCTTGTCGGCGTCCTTGACCGAGACGAAGGCCGTTCCGCCCTGCGGCAGGATCATCCCCGCGCCGAGCATCGCCTTGGCGAAAGCAATATCGAAATCCGTATCGATTCCCATGACTTCGCCGGTGCTCTTCATTTCCGGTCCGAGCACGGGGTCGGTCCCCGGGAAGCGCGCGAAGGGGAACACCGGGCCCTTGACCGCGATGTAGTCGAAGGCGTGGTTGATCTCGCCGAGATCGGCCAGCTTTTCGCCCGCCATCACCCGCGCGGCGAACTTGGCGACCGGGCGCCCGATCGCCTTGGCGACGAACGGCACCGTCCGGCTCGCGCGCGGATTGACCTCGATCAGGTAAACCTCGCGCTCCTTCACCGCGAACTGGACGTTCATCAGCCCCTTGACCTTCAGCGCCCGCGCCAGCTCGCGCGTCTGCCGCTCGATCTCCGCGACGATTTCGGCGCTCAGGCTGTGCGGCGGGATTGCGCAGGCGCTGTCCCCCGAATGCACCCCCGCTTCCTCGATATGCTGGAGCACGCCGCACACCACGACGTCCTCGCCGTCCGAAATCGCGTCGACATCGACCTCGATCGCGTCGCGCAGATAGCGGTCGATCAGCACCGGCGACGAACCCGACACCGCCACCGCGGTCGCGATATAATGGTCGAGCTGCTGCGGCCCGTCGACCACCTCCATGCCTCGCCCGCCAAGCACGTAGGACGGCCTCAGCAGCACCGGATAGCCGATCCGCTCGGCGACCCGGATCGCTTCGTCGCGGCTGCGCGCGATGCCGTTGGCCGGCTGCTTGAGGTTCAGCCGCTGGACCAGCCGCGCGAACCG
>Ga0207678_10006599_pt1 | contig 10291 bp, 10 predicted proteins | sample KBSC63metaG_FD_184319 | JGI IMG/M metagenome (GOLD analysis project Ga0207678, IMG submission 184319) | Corn rhizosphere microbial communities from Kellogg Biological Station, Michigan, USA - KBS C6-3 metaG (SPAdes) (version 2) | ecosystem: Host-associated > Plants > Roots > Rhizosphere > Soil ...
ATTTAAATCGAAGGAAATATCTTTTAACAACCGGTCATTTTTCCTTTCCGTACATTCTAAAGAAATATTGCTCACAGACAAAACCGCGCTTGCATTTTTTGCTGCATTTGTATTTCGTACAATTTTTATTTCCCTGCCCACCATTTTTTGAATAATGCTATCATGTGTCATTCCCCGCATCCCACCGCTTTCGATCGTCTTGCCGTCTCTGAGAACAATATACCTGTCGGCGATCCTGAACAATTCATCGAGCTTATGTGAGATGTACGCAATTACCCTATTCTCTTTTTTTAGCTGAGCGATGATCCCAAACAACACTTCTACCTCGCTTTCACTTATTGCGGAAGTAGGTTCATCCATGATAATTACTTCTGCATCGGTTAGCAGGGCTTTTGCTATTTCAACGACCTGCTGTTGTCCCACTTTCAGGGATGATATCCTCGCATCGGGATTAACTAATAGTTTTAATCGTGTAAGCAGAGATTCAGCTTGCTTTCGCATTTGCTTTTTGTCAAGAGTACCCCATGGCGTAGTGAGTTCTCGTCCTAAAAAAATATTTTCGGTAATGCTTAGATCGGAAATAAGATTCAATTCCTGGTGAATAATGGCAATACCTGCAGATTGTGCCTGCCTCGTATTTTGAAAGCGTACGGGTTGAGTTTTAAAAATGATGTGCCCATCATAATCCGCATACACTCCTGAAAGGATTTTCATTAGCGTTGATTTGCCGGCACCGTTCTCCCCGATGATAGCGTTTACTTTTCCTGCATGCAGTTCAAGACAGACATTATCCAGCGCTGTAACGCCGGAAAATTTTTTTGTTATGTTTTCTGCAACGAGCATGATGAGTAATCAGTAATGAGTAAATGTTTTTTTAGTGATGCTGGTTAATCAGCAATGAATAAAAGTTTCTAATGACGTTGACACTAATTACTCATTACTCATTATTCGCACTGGTATCACTTCAATTTTTGAAATATCCAAATGTTCTTTGTTCAATTCGATCGCCCCGGTAAATTCTACCTTATCGCCTTTTTTCGCCTGTTGTTTAAAGGGAGGCAATACTTTTTCACGAATGATTTTATTCAACTCCGCCGACACGTTATTAAAATCCATTGTGTTGGTGAAATCGCTGACGTTGACTAAACCCGTTGCATCTCTTATAGCGTTCCCGAAAATATATTCGGTGGCGAGAGTAAGGATTTGTCGGCTTGTATCGAGCTGAAGCAGGATACTGACATCATCTTCATTGACTGATGCTAGTGTTCCTTTTCCTTTTACCAGGAAATAGCGAAGATTCCCAATGCCCAAAGCATGAGAATATGTATCAAAAGTTTTCGGCGCATTCGTTGAAAGCATTGTCGTCAGTTGTGTAATATCAATCGCTTTATCCAGGTTCGGTATTAGTTTCGCCGTCCAGAATGTTTGAGCATAAGCGGCAGCATTAAATTGTTTTGCAGAACGGGATGCCTTTACCTCGTCCAATTTTTTGAAATAAACGGAATTGTAAGCAACGGCCGCCATTAATACAATTAATATGACATATTTCGCTGCTTTCATTTTTGTGTACTGTCTTTTTTGCCATATCCTGCATATTCATTCACATTCTGCTGAGTGACGAGTTCAACGGCCACAGGCATTTTTTGGGGAAAATCTCTTTTGCCTTTGAAATATTCATCAGCGTACGTGGCGGCTGTTGTCGCCATCACTTTTGGGAACTGCATACCGGTAGCTACAATTTTTTTATCTTTTATTGACTTCACAACATCTTCAGCTCCGTCAAAGCCGAATACTTTAACATCACCTGCCTTTCCCGCTGCAACCAATGCCTGGTAGGCTCCAGAGGCCATCGCATCATTTCCACAAAAAACAGCATCGATGTCCGGATGTGCCTGCAGCAAACTTTCCGTTACTTCCATTGCTTTGTTACGATCAAAATCTGCGCTTTGTTGGGCCACCATTTGTAAGCTGCGGTAAAAGTCAACCACACTGTGAAAACCTCTTGAGCGGTTCCATGTGTTGTTGTCACCTACAAGACCAAGTATCTCTACATATTTTCCTTTCTTCTTCATCTGCTCAACAAAATATTTTCCGATGGCAACACAGCCTGAATAATTATCAGAAAGAATTTGTGAAGTGGCCGCTTCGGTAGAGTTCACTTCCCGATCCATACAAAAAACCGGAACACCTGCGGTCTTCGCTTTTAGTACATTGACAACGGAGCCATCTGCGTCGGTCGGGTTAAAGAGTATGGCGTCATATCCCGAAGCGATGGCATTCTCAAAATTGTCTGCTTCCAGCGAAGTATTGTTCTGCGAATCAAAAATTTTAGTTTCATAGCCCAATGAGCTGGCCTTTGCAGCCGCTGTTTGCGCCAGCACCACGAACCATGGATTGTTGAGCGTAGAAATGATCACTGCAACTTTTTTCTTTCCATCCGCGGACCGATTCGTTTTGCATCCATTCAAAAACAAAATGCACGCAAATAGAATCGTTACGAAAATATTTTTTGCAGCCAATCGTTCCATAATGACAACTAATTGGGTTTAAATTATTTTGTTTAGTAGCTCCAGAGCACTTGCCGCAAGCCCGCTTTCTGAAATGCCATAGTGATCAAATATATCATTTTGCGAACCGGTAACAGTATACTCATCTGGGATGCCGACGATCTTAAATGGTTTGGTAATTCCGTTTTGTAACAGGAACGATGCACAAGCTTCGCCCAAACCTCCATGTACACTGTGCTCTTCTACCGTTATAATGGCCCTGCATGATCTTGCCGCCGATGAGATCAATTCTTGATCAAGGGGCTTAATTGTGTGCATGCTGATAACAGTTGCCTGGACGTTATATTCTTTTCTCAGTTTTTTGGCGGCCTGCCAAGCTGGATAAACGGTTTCGCCGGTTGCAATAAACGCAAGGTCTTTTCCTTGACAGATAATTCTCCCTTTTCCGATTTGAAATGGTTCCTGACCCGCAGCCTCCAGGTCGGGCATATTTTTTTTGCCAAAACGTAAATAGATCGGCTTATCAAACCTGGCGGCAAGCTTGATAGCTTCGGTTGTTTCGAAATTATCCGCAGGTGCAACTATCGTAATATTATTGATGGCGCGAAGCACGGCAAAATCGTGCAGGCTATGATGTGTGGAACCCAGCGCGCCATAACTAACGCCTGCACTGATGCCTATCAACTTTACAGGATTATCAGAATACGCAACATCATTTTTTATTTGCTCAAGGGCCCTCGCCGTCAGGAAGCATGCGGGTGAAACGGCGAATGTTTTCTTACCTGCCGATGCCAGTCCCGCGGAAACACCAACAAGATTTTGTTCTGCTATTCCTATCTCGACAATCTGATCCGGAAACTTTTGTCCGAATGGAACCAACTTTCCCGAGCCACGAGAATCACTTGTCACAACAATAATGTTCCTGTCTGAAGCGGCAAGCTCTTGTAGTGTTGAAGAAAACACCTCCAGGTTTGCTTTCCCGTTTATTGTTTTATTTTCTATTGCTGTTTCCACGATCAATAATAAATTTTTGCTATCAGAAAGTCGCCAGGGCGTCATTTAGTTCTTGGATCGCGCCTTCAAATTGCTGCTCATTCGGAACGCCATGATGCCATTTCACTTGATTCTCCATATAACTTACACCTTTGCCTTTCACTGTATGTGCAATGATTAAACTTGGTTTCCCCATCGTGAAAGGAATGTTGTTGAAAGCTTTCATCAATGCATCGAAATCATGACCATCCACATGCTGCACAGACCATCCGAAGCTTTCAAACTTTGCATCGACGGGATCGGTATCGCAAACTTCCTTTGTGCTTGCCGTTATCTGCAATTTGTTATGATCGATGATGGCACAGAGATTATCCAGATCATAATGCGCTGCGGTCAATGCCGCCTCCCAGTTAGAACCTTCAGGCAACTCGCCGTCTCCCAATAAAGTGAATACACGATAATTTTTATTATCCATTTTTGCTGCCAGTGCAGTGCCCACAGCTATGGGCAAACCGTGCCCCAGTGCGCCGGTGTTTTGCTCAATGCCATTTACTTTTTTTGTGGGATGCCCAATGTAATGCGACTTGTATTTACACATTGTTTTCAGATCTTCTTCCGGAAAAAAGCTTTTATCTGCGAGTACGACATATAAAGCCTCCACCGAGTGCCCCTTACTTTGAATATACCTGTCACGGTCGGGTGATGAAAAATTCGCGGGTCCTACATTCAAGACATGGTTGTACAAAACATTCAAAATGTCAACACATGAAAGACTCCCCCCGGTGTGCCCTGCATTTGCTCCATAGATGTACGTAAGGATTTTCTTACGATACTCTATGGACTTTTTCGCCAGCTCTTTTGTTGTCATTGTTACCCCCATCTCCCAAAGGGTGTTTATAAATTCTCCACTTACCAATCGAGTCACCTAAAACAGATAATCGTCTAAGTGGTTAATATTTTGAGACAATCCTTTCTATGAAGGTTTACTCGCCTTCAGGGGTTGGGGGTATGTCTATACACCTCCCAACCCAAGTAGTTTTCCAGTGATTCTTTCAATATGCCTGCTGTTTTACTTGCATTCATCACCACGTGATGTTCAAAACCGTTGCTGCAGACATAATGCATCAGGCCCTGCAGATTATCTATTTGTGCAACGGCCCTGTTGCCAAATGTGTTCAACGCATCGTTGGTCAATTCTCCTTCCCCAACGTAAGCTTTGATGGTTCCTTTGCAATCATCGGTGCTAATGCGACCGTAGGTTAGTGGCATCGCCGGTGTACGGCCATCCAATGCACCATAGGTGTTTTCAGTTCCTACAGAGGTGCCGATGATCGGCGCTGTGCTGATCTGTATATCGGGTAAAAAAGATTTTGCCCAATTGCCACAATGAAAAAGAACACATTTCGTGTCATCATCAGCATAATTATTGTTCCAATCAACCAAAGCACTTGGAGAACCACTTGCCAATTGCATGGCATACATGCTCAGCGTTCCGGTTACATCCACTTCGCAGGCGCTTGGCAACATGTTTTCGCTCATCATACTCATGCTTGTGCACACATTACAGCCATAATTTTTTTGTAATGAGGTCCAGCATTGAATGGCAGTTGCATCAAGTGAATGTTCTTCCATAAAATTTGCCAGGACCACATCAAGTTTTGCGATCTGCACCAATTTTTCGTTTGGGGTTTTACCCGTTGGCGTATATGTATGAATTTTTTCAAGCCTCTCTTTGACAATATTATCGTCAGCACCCAATTTATTTGCATTGCCAAGAATTTCGGAAAGATCAACGGTTATAACGGATATGCCGTTCCGTTGTAAAATCTTTTCGCTGTAACGAACGGTATTGAATGCACCCGGTCTCGCTCCTACTGCCCCTATACGCACTTTACGCATGCCTTTTACTACGCGGCAGACAGCAAGAAAATTTTTCAGATCATTGATGAAGGACTCATCGGAAGGACGGGCAACATGTTTTGTTGTAAGAGTATACTTTATACCAAACTGATAAAAATTGTTGCAGACTGAAATTTTCCCGCACCAGGCATCTCTTCTGTTTACAACATCCATTTTATTGAGCTCATCCGGATAAGCTTGCACCAATATCGGAACATTTAATCCGGATAATTTTATTGTTTCTGCAACACCTTTCTCATCGCCAAAATTTGGAAGCACAACCAGTATCCCATCAATTGTATCTGCATGCTGCTTAAAGAGTGCCGCACATTTTTTCGCTTCACCAAATGTTTCAACGCCACCTAATTTTGAATCTGCATCGTTTAACAAAATTGGTGTGATATCTAATTTTTTAAATAGCTCAAGGATTTCTGTCCTGGCTTCTGCCACCAACTTATCAGGAAAAAAATCGCGATTGCCAATGATGATTCCGAGAGCCGATTGTGGTTTTTTTAATTGCATAGTTGTCAACTTGCGATGATCAATTCAATTTCATTATCATGAAAAACCTGCTTATGCTTTTCCTCGATGCCCGAATCAGTAATGATATAATCAATCAACGATAGCGCACCGAGACTCGCAAAAGAAGATTTACCAATTTTGGTAGAATCAGCTACCAGGTAAGTCGTCTCCGCTGCATCTATCATTGCTTTTTTTACAACAAGGTCACTGATACTGGGATACGTAAGGCCGGCCTTTAGGGAAATGCCTGCTGTTGCGAGAAACAATTTCTGAACATGCAGGCCTCTAAAAAAATCAGCGGCCTTTTGTCCTGTTAAAGAGAGTGTCGGCGGTTTGAATTCTCCGCCGGTTACGATCACCTCAATGCCCGGCTCTGCACCAAGCATCAATGCGATATTTAGCGCATTTGTAATGACGGTTAAATTTTTTAACCCCTTCAGTTTTTTGGAGACCTCCGTTGTTGTAGAGCCCGAATCCAAAATGATAGTGTCCCCACTTTCAATAAATTCAAGGCATTTCGAAGCAATCAATTCCTTTTTATCAAGGTGTTCCTGGTGTGTCAAAGAAAAAGCCTGTACCTGGTCTTTAATATTTTTCAGATAAGCACCACCATGCTCCCTAATGATCAAACCATCTTTATCAAGTTTCTCAAGATCCTGCCTGATAGTGACCTCAGTTACTTTAAAAACTCGAGCAAGGTCCAGCACTTTGGCGGAGCCATCTTCCTGTAAAAGCTCCAGGATCTTATCCCGACGGTGATTTGCGAGCATTTGTCTTTTTTCGTTTAAAAAGCAAATATTAGAAGATAAAAGAAAATAAACAAAAAAATTAGAAAGTAAATTATGAGGTCATGCTTTTAAGTGAAAATATTCGAAAGCGAGATCAGGACTGATGATCTTAATCTGAAGGTCACCACTACCGTTGAGGTCCTGTCTGGCAAGAGATGATATCCTAACTTAGTCGACTAAATTCTCATTATGGAATGGAAAAATAAAGTGGCAATAGTTACTGGCGCGAGCGCAGGAATTGGTAGAGCTACAAAGGAGCTACTTCGGCAAAAAGGCGCGACAGTGTATAATCTTGATCATAATACACCCGATCAGGAGGATGCATATTTTATTTTTTGCGAGGTAAGCAAGAAAGAAGATATCAATAGTGCAATTGATCAGGTCCTGGAAAAAGAAAAAAGAATTGACCTATTGTTCGCCAATGCAGGTGTTCATCTTTTCGCTACTCTTGAAGAAACTAGCTATGAACAACTCGAATCCATGGTTGGGATCAACATATTGGGTACCTATTACCTTCTTAAAAAGGTAGTGCCGATCATGAAGCAACAAAAAAAGGGAAGCATTGTATTGATGGGATCTGACCAGGTTTTTATCGGCAAAGCCAGCAGTTCAGTCTATGGCATGACGAAAGCGGCCATTGGTCAACTGGCTAAAAGTACGGCCATTGATTATGCTCCTTACAACATACGGGTCAATTGTATTTGTCCTGGTACTATTAATACACCATTGCTTCACCGGGCCGTTGAACAATTTGTTGCTAAAACAGGAATGGCAGCCGAGGAGGTCTACAAATCATTGGATGCAGTTCAGCCGATGGGCCGCGTCGGCAAGGCTGAGGAGATCGCACAATCAGTTGCATTTCTGCTGTCGGATGAAAGTTCGTTCACAACCGGAAGCCTGTTTGCGGTGGATGGTGGATATACATGTCAGTAAATCAAGCCATCAAAATGCCAGACGGCTGTTGCTATAGTATGCGTTTAACGAATGCAACCAGGTCATTTAAGTTGCCACCAGTGCCATCGGGCCCCACATCAAGTTTTTCAATTGGATCATTTGACCTGTTGACCCAAAACGTTGGAAAGCCAAACCACTTGGCACCCGTCATATCCCATCCAGCAAAAGGGGCAAATAATACTTCTTCTTTTTCAAGCTTTGGTTGTTCTACAGCCATTTGATAAGCTTCCCTGTCAGGCTTGTATGTTTGCTTTTTATCGGTGCTGATAACAAACTCAAAATAGTCACTCAACTCTGAATTTTGAATGCCCTCATGTAACATCTTCGCGGTCATGTTTGAAAGAATTCCCAGGCTCATTCCCAGGTTTTTCAAGGTTTTAAGAGAAGGAGCCACATCAGGCCATGCGCTGATGCTCTTATATTTGGCCATTATAAGATCACGCTCTTTTTCGGTACCAGAAGGCACATGTTTGACCATTGCATAGTCAAGAGCATCGGCAGTTACGTCCCAAAAATTTTTGTATTTCCTGCCGCAAACTCTCAACCACTGGTACGTGAATTGTTTCGAACGCCAGGTTTCCACTAATTGTTTTCCATTGGCGGGAAATAGTTCTTCGACCGTTTTGAAAATTGGCCTTGGATCAAATAAGGTAAATGCATCAAAAAAAACCGCCTTCAATTTCAATGTGTTTAAATTCAGTGGAAGCAAGGATGGTTTGAGCAATATACTTGCTGTCCCCATGCCCGTGGCATAGATGAATTTCTTCCGGTTGATTCGTTCCGGCATTGTAAAATTTTGAAAAGCCGTTTTTATTGGTAATGGAACGAGCAATCGAACACATTACCGGCACCCTACTTTGTCTCAAGATCTCCTGGCCGGGGTTGCCCGTTGTGGCAAGTTATACAATTAATGGCTAACACCGAGTCACCAAGCAACGGATGTTTCAACCCGAAGTACTTTTTGTTGATACCCATGGTCATTGTCATCATGCGACGGGCGATTTGTTTTTCAGGTTTTGCATCGCTGGCATAATCTAAGCGGAGGGAGTCTTTTCCCAATGAGTGGCAGAAAGCACATGAAACGCCAAGGCCGTCTTCAAAATCATCGATCATGATCTTTGAAAGGTTCTGTGAACTTATATTTTTAGGTAACACTCTAAGATTCCTGAATTCACTGTTTGCAGAAGGAAGTGCAGCCACAGCAATAGCTACCGTGCAAGCCAGGACCGATATCACAACATATTTCTTTTTTAATAGCATACAAGAGATTTGATAGAGTCAATTGAAACGAGGACTGTTCCAACGATTTATTGATGGCCGGATTGTTGCTGTTGCGCGTCACTTAGTGGCAGATCAGTCACCGCAAGCGTGTGATCATGCTCGACATAATTTATACTTGTGAGACCAAGCAAATTTCGAAGCTGCTCAGCGGGGACTTTCATTGGTCCGGCAGAAGCCGCAGCGCCTGGTTTTGGCTGCGGAAACGCTGTGGATGTCGCAGTATGGAAGGTGATATTGCCTTCTACTTTTTGCAAGGTTTGATGAATGTGACCGTTTAATACGGAAACCGATCCAAAACGTCTCAGGTAAGAAAGTGCCTGTTCGCTATCCCTCGTACCCCAGCCCCACTGCGGGTAAACGGCCCACAAAGGAATATGTGCAAAGACCACGATGGGAGTGCTGGATGAAAGGCCTTTCACATCGCTTTCCAACCATTGCAGCTGTTCATTTCCAAGTACGCCAAGTCCACCTTCTGAAGTATCAACCACGTTTACAAGACCAATAAAATGCACGCCGTTGAAATCGAAACTATACCAGCCGTTGCCTTTTGTGTCTTTGCCAAAACGTTGAAGATACTGTTTGCCGTTATCATTGAGTACGTCGTGTTCGCCAGGCACATAGAATATCTTTCCTGTTTTTGCAGATTTTAACGTTTGTTCGAGCGTATCAAATTCATCGGCTTGTGCAAGATGAGACAGGTCACCTGTATGTAGAATGAACGATGGCGTCGAAGGCATTGCATTTATTTTAGAAATCGACGCCTGCAAAGTTCCGACCACATCGGGGTTGGCGGGTTTATTAAACCCTATGTGGGAATCGCTGATCTGGGCAAAACTGAAATCTCCTTTCGAAATGTCAAGCCCTTTTTTTATTCCACCTGTGGTCTTATCTATTATTTGGCTCATACCGTATGTCTTGAGTATTCCGCCGCTCATAAGGCAAAACAGGCCGGTCCCTGCCCACGCCATACACTTAAGGAAACCTGCCCGGTCAATGCCATCATCGTTTTCATCAAAATCTATAAGTTTGTCGTTTTTCATAATTTTTTTTTCTTTTTGATTAATGTTTCGTACGCAAAAAAAATGAATGAAACCAGGCTAAATAAATCTTTTACATTATCCGGTACATCTACTTGATTAAACCGGGGTTTTAGTTCATCAAGTTTTTTCCCGCCATGGTGTAAAATCTCAGTGGAGAAACAAATACTGCAATACTTTTGAGGTGGCAATTCTCCTTGCATGACTCAAAAGAAGACCTTGTACAACATATTATTTTGGATAGGACTCTATCTTTTGTGGGTCGTTGTATTTCAGAAAAGAGCATTTTCTTTTTCAAAAACCATGACCA
>Ga0207678_10006602_pt1 | contig 10285 bp, 5 predicted proteins | sample KBSC63metaG_FD_184319 | JGI IMG/M metagenome (GOLD analysis project Ga0207678, IMG submission 184319) | Corn rhizosphere microbial communities from Kellogg Biological Station, Michigan, USA - KBS C6-3 metaG (SPAdes) (version 2) | ecosystem: Host-associated > Plants > Roots > Rhizosphere > Soil ...
GCCATAGCACGAGCTATGGCTGCGCTTTGCGCCTAGATCAGGCGCCTTTTGACGTGCTGCTCGTGCACGCTCGAAAAACTCTCAGCCTCTGAGGCCTGCCTCCCGCAGCTGTGCGGGTAGGCGGCCGGAAAGGGGAATCCTGCGCCACGCATGGAACCGCAGGCTACTGCGCAGGCTTGTCGCTCAGCTCCTTCAGGTTCTTTTGCAGCTGCGCACTCATCGGCATCGACAGGTTAATGCCCTTGGGCGGGATGGGTGATTGGAACCACTTCGCATACACCCGTGAGAACTCGCCGGAGGTCATCATCTTGGCGATCACGCCGTCGACCAGCTGTTTGAAAGCCGGGTCGTCCTTGCGGACTATGCAGCCATAGGGTTCGATCTGGAGCGACTCGCCCACGACGGCAAGCGAAGCAGGATCTTCGGCGTTCGCGCGCATGCCGTACAGCAGCACGTCGTCAAGCGCCACAGCCGAGGCCTTTCCGTCCTGCAGAAGCTTGAGTGCATCCGCATAGTCCTTGCCGAGCACGATGCTCACATCCAGCTTATGGTCGGTCGCGTATTGCCGGAGCACCTTTTCGTTCGTGCTTCCACCCACCGTCGCCACCGAACGCCCCGCGAGGTCGGTAAAGTTCTTGGGCCCGTCGTTCGCTTTGGTCAGCAGCCCAGTGCCCGCGTAGAAGAAGCTGATGGAAAAGGCGACCTCTCGGCCACGGGTCGAGTTGTTGGTCGTTGAGCCGCATTCCAGGTCGTAGCTGCCGTTCACCAAGAGGGGGATTCTGTTCTGCGCGTTGACGGGGATGTAGCGAACCTGCAGTTGCGGGCGCTTGAGGGTCGATCGCAACTCCGCGACGATGGCCTCCGTGAGGTCGACCGACAGGCCCGTCGGCTGGCCGGAAGGCGTCAGGTAGCTGAAGGGAATTGCTGACTCTCGAAATGAAACGGTGACCGTGTTGTCGGACGTCACCTTCTGCAAGGTGTCGGCGCCGCACCATCCCGGAATCGCCACAAGCAGCGCACCCAGGATTCGGGAAGATGTCGAAATGCCCATGCCTTCGCTCCTAAGAAAAAAGAGGGGTGCGAACACGGTACTGCGCCTCTTGCGTGACCGATTGACCGAGATCAAAGCCTTTTCACTCTGGATCGCGCCGCTGCTTCAGCGCAGGGGCGGTCAAAGGCGAGTTCCACGAATCCGACCAAGCGGCTGGCGCATCATGTTTTGATGGACAACACCTTGGACATTGCCGCTGCCGCGGTCAGTCGCGCGAGCGGCGCGCCGATCTAGGCGCAAAGCACAGCCATAGCTTGGCTATGGCGAGCATTTGCAACGACGAGCAGGCGCCTTTTGACGTGCTGCTCGGACACACTCGAAAAACTCTCAGCCTCTCAGCCTCTCAGCCTCTCAGCCTCTCAGCCTCTCAGCCCGAACGGGAGATCAGTGCATGCGGAGAAATACTCTCAGCCTCTCACACGTTGCGTGGCTTGACTCGCGCTCCATCCGCGAGCGATGCAGGCGGATAGACGATGACCGCTGTGCCTGTCGGCGGGCCGGCTTGAAGCCAGGCGTGAGTGCCGTTTCGCGCGCTCACCGTGACCGGGGTCAGGCGTGCATGCCCTCCATCCAAAACGAACACTGCCGTGCGCGAGCGTGCCTCGCCCTCGCGGTCGGGCAGTGGGAACACGGCGCTGACCGGCACCTGCATGGCCTGCTCGACCGACAGCGTGATGATGCGCACGCTCACCCGAAAGCCATCGCCCAGCGCCTGCCATTCCTGCGGCGCGCTGGTGAGGTCGATCAGCACCTTGACGCGCTGTTCTTCCACGCCCAGCGCGGACACCTTCGTGAACGCGGCAGGTTCCATAGCTCGCACTCGCCCCTCCAGCGGCAGGTTGCCGCCCCAGCGTTCGATGCGCACCTTGGCACCTGGACGGGCCTTGAGCGCATCGGTGGTCAGCAACTCCGCGACCACTTCCAGCCGCGCGGTGTCGCCGACCTCCAGCAACGGCGTGCCCATCGCCACCGCCGTCTCGCTGGTCTGCGCGACCTTGAGCACACGGCCGCGGATGGGTGCACGCAGAGCGAAGCCGCGGCGGTCCGTGCCCCGCACGGCGCTCAGCGCGGCCCGCGCCTGCTCCACCTCATGCCCCGCGATATGGCGTTCTTCCGTGGCGGCGTCCAGATCTTTCTGGGCCGCCTGCACTGCCAGCCGGTCGCTGTCCAGCTTGGTCGCCGAGACAAAGCCTTGGCGGGAGAGCTGCTCGCTGCGCAGGGCTTCGTTCCTTGCTTGCGTCAGGGCCACCTTGGCGCCTTCGATGCGGACCGCGGCGCGATCGACCTGGGCCTGGGCCGTCTCCAGCCGTGCCTGCTGCTCGCGCAGTGTGCGCTCGTCGACCATGGGTGACAGCGTGGGCCGCAGCGTGGCCACCACCGCATCGGCGTCCACTGCATCGCCTTCGCGCAGGCTGATGCGCGACAACACGCCGGCCAGCGGCGCGGACACGACGTATCGGTCGCGCAGCCGCGTCTTGCCATCCTCGTCGATGCCGCTCTCGAAATGCCCGCGGGTTACAGCGGCGGTCTCTACCTCGATCGGCCGCGGCGCAAAGGCCCAGGCCAGCAAGCCCGCTGCAGCCAGGCCTGCAGCGGCCGTCCAGATCCAGCGCGTCGTCGTCTTCATATCAATCCCTTGTCTTCAATGCGGCCACCATGTCCAGCCTGTCAATGCGACGGCGCACCACCAGCGCACTGGCAAGGCCTGCGGTTACCACGCATACTGCGGCCCAGGCGTAGGTCCTCGCACGGACCACCACGGGGAAGAAGAACTGGTCTGACTTGAGCAGTTCCGTGACCAGGTGCGTGAGCCCGAAGCCCAGCAGCATGCCCAATGGCAGCGCGACGGCGATGACGATCGCGAGTTCGCCCAGCAGCAGGCCCGAGACCTCTGCGCGCGTGAAGCCCAGCACACGCAGGCTGGCCAGCTCCCAGGCCCGTTCTGCCAGGGCGATGCGCGCGTTGTTGTAGACCACGCCGACCGCGATGATGCTGGCGAAGATGGTGAGGATGGTGCTCATGATGCGCACGTTGCGCGCGCTGATGTCTTCCATGTTGCGCAGCATCGTGGCCTTGCTCCAGGCGCCTGCAGCGCGGGGCAGGCTCTTGGTGGCTTCAAGCACCTGCGCCTCGCGCCCGCGCTCGACCGCAAGGACGAAACCTCCAGACACGTCGCCGTCGCCCAGCAGCCTGTCGAGCTCGCGGCGGTCCATGTAGGCGTTCAGGCCCATCATTTCGCGCACCGTGCCGCCCACCGGCAGATCCAGCACGCGCGCACGGCCCTCCAGCACCTCCACGCGCACCATGTCACCGGTCTTCACGCCCAGCTTGTCAGCCAGCCGGTCGGTCAACACCAGCCCACGTCCTTCAAGCAGCATCTCGCGCCGATCGGCGTCGATGACACGGTACAGGTCGGCCCGGCCCGAGTAGCCGCGGATCATGCCGCGCTCGCGCCGATGTCCGTTGACGAAGGTCACGAGCACGAAGCGGGTCGACTCCACCGACAGCACGCCAGGCAGGCGTGCCAACTCTCGGCCGGCGCCGTCGTCCATGGCCTCGGCGGACCACACGGTGAGCTCGCCGCGCAGCCCCAGGGTGAGTTGTGCGTCCAACACCACCTCGATCGCATCGCGCACGAAGTTGCCCATGATCACGATGGACACCGCGGCCGCGACGCCACCCACCGCCAACGCGCTGCGCCACGGGCGCCGCTCGAGGTTCCTCACGATCATGCGCAGGGCCGGCGCCATGCGCGCGAAGCCCAGCCGTTCGAGCAGGGTGCGCCGGTAGCGGCCGGGCGCTGGCGGACGCATGGCCTCGGCAGGCGGCAGGCGTACCGTGGCGACAATGGCATTGAGCGTGCCGGATACCGCCGTGATCACCGCGACGGCGACGCTGCTCACCAGCAGCCACGGCGCGATGCGGTGCTCGAAGCTCGGAAAGTGGAAGAACTCCGCATACAAGCCGGTGAACATCGTGCCCAGACGCTCGCCGAGCAGCAGCCCCAGTGCCAGGCCGAGCGACACGATCGCCAGCACCATCTTCAGGTAGTGGACGCCGATCGCCCAGTTGGGATAGCCGAGCGCCTTCAAGGCCGCGATCTGCTCGCGCTGCGTGGCCACCAGCCGCGACACCACCACGTTCAACAGAAAGGCCGCCACCGCCAGGAAGATCACAGGCAGCACCGTGCCCAGCACGCGTTGTTCCTTGATCTCGTTGTCCAGCATGGCGTGCGACGGCTGGTCATCCCGGCTGTGTGCCTCATGTCCGCCGTAGGGGGCGAGCAGGCGGGTCATCCCATCAATGGCGGCTTGCTGCGAGGCGCCAGGAGCCAGCTTGACCGACACCCTGTTGAAGGCACCGGCCATGTCATAGGCCGCGGCCAGCGCCTCGCGGTCGATCCAGAACACGCCGAAGCCACGGGTGTCGGGCATGCCCCACAGGCCGGCGAAGATGAACTCGGGTGACAGGGCCAGGCCCGTGACCACCAAGGTGCGCTGACGGCCGTTGATGAGCGCGGAAAGACGCGACCCCGGCCGCAGGTGCCTGGCCTGTGCGAAGCCTTCCGACACCATTGCCTCGATGGCACCGTCCGAGCGGGGACCTTGCAGGACGCTGCCGCTGCTGACGGTCACCCGGTTCATGCGCTGCGGGTCGCGCAGGTCCATGCCGATGAGCTGCCCGATGACGGGGTCGGGCAGGCCAGGCAGTTCCACGCGCACGATCTCTTCCAGCGTGGTTTGCACATCGGCCACGCCCGGTACTTCACGCAGGTTATCGGCCAATGCATTCGGTGCGCGCTTGACCGCGGCGAAGACATCGGCGAAGCGCCCTTGCGCGTAATAGCGGTCTCGCGCCAGCGCCAGCGAGTCCACCGCCGAGAGGCTGGTGACGAAGCCGCCAACTCCGCTGGCCACCACCAGGGCAATGGTCAGTACCTGGCTCCACATGAGCCGCAGGTCGCGCAAGAGCTTGCGGTCCAGCGCCTTCATGACTTCACCACGAGAGTTCGCAGGGGCTGCGCTTGTGCGCGTTGGCCTTCACGCGCTGGATGCAGCCGTCGCCCAGCACGACGACGCGATCGGCCATCTCGGCAATGGCTGCGTTGTGCGTGATGACGATCGCTGTCGTGCCCAAGTCGCGGTTCACCTTGGCGATGACCTCCAGCACCAGCTTGCCCGTTTGATAGTCCAGCGCACCCGTGGGTTCGTCGCACAGCAGCAGGTCAGGGCGCTTGACGATGGCCCGCGCGATGGCCACGCGCTGCTGCTCGCCGCCGGAGAGTTGGGCGGGAAAGTGATCACGCCGGGGCGTGAGGCCCACCATGTCGATGGCCTCGTCCACTGGCATCGGGTTCGCGACGATGTCGGTGACCAGCGCGACGTTCTCGCGCACGGTGAGGCTGGGGATGAGGTTGTAGAACTGGAAGACGAAGCCCACGTGCTCGCGGCGGTAGGTGGTCAGCTCGGTTTCCGTGGCGGCTGTGAGGTCCTGCCCGTGGAAGTGGATGACACCGGCGCTGGGCACGTCCAGTCCGCCAAGGATGTTGAGCAGCGTGGACTTGCCGCTGCCTGAAGGCCCCAGCAGCACAATGAATTCGCCGCGGGCCACGTCCAGGTCCACGTCGTGCAGGGCGCGTACCTGTACCTCGCCCGCCCCGTAGGTCTTGGCCAGGCCGCGAACACGGAACACCGCGTCTGTGAGGCCGGACTCGACCAGCTTCAATCGAGGGGATGGGTCAGCAATCATGCGAGTGCAGCTTCAGCATGCCTCGCAGGCTAGGCGGCTTCGAGTTCAGACGGCTTGACGGCGCTCAAGTGCAGTCGCAGCCGCTGCGCCATCGTCGTAACGACCAGCAACCAACTCTCACGCTGAAGCGTTGGTTTTTGAGAATGATCAAGCCTGCCGCTGCCACGGGACATAGGCTTCGATGTCAACTCTCGGGATCCGACCATGAATCGCTATGCGGGGATGCGCTGGCTGGCGCGCGGCCTGTCGAACCGCGTATCGGCCGCCTCATCGTGATCGGAACTTCCATGACCCAGGCACCCGTCCTGCCTTCGCAGGAATGGCATCAGCGCGATGCGCAGGATCTGGCGCAAGAGCACCGGGTGCAGTTGAACCAGGGCTTGCAGGAGGAAGACGCGCGGCGGCGTGCGCAACAGCACGGACCAAACGCGCTCGCGACAGCGGTTCGCCGGTCTCCTTGGCAACTGCTGCTGGACCAGTTCACTGATTCCACAGTTCTCGTGCTGGTGGGGGCGGCCGTGTTGTCGGGGCTCATCGGCGACATCGTGGACACGCTGGCCATTGTCATCATCGTGCTCCTCAACGGCATGGTGGGCTTCGTGCAGGCCTGGCGGGCCGACCACGCGCTGGCCGCACTCCAGCGATTGGCTGCCGCACAGGCCACCGTGCTGCGGGACGGTCAGGTGCGCCGCATCGAAGCCAGCGCCCTGGTCCCTGGCGACGTGGTCCTGATCGAGGCGGGCAACCAGGTTCCGGCGGACTTGCGGTTGACTGAGGTGGCACGCCTGCTGGTCGACGAATCGGCGTTGACCGGCGAATCGGTGGCGTCCGAGAAGCTCACGCGTCCTTTGGACGGGACGGCAACGACGCTGGGAGACCGGCTGAACATGGTCTACAAGGGCACGCTCGTGGCCAAGGGACGCGGCAGGGGCCTGGTGGTCGCCACGGGAATGCACACTGAACTCGGCAAGATCGCCGGTCTCATGGCGGGCAGCGAAGAACGTCTGACGCCGCTGCAGCGACGCCTGGCCGAGTTTGGCAAACGGCTGGCAGCGGCTGTGCTCGGCATCTGCGCGGTGATTCTTGTCGCCGGCTTGTTGCGAGGCGAGTCCTGGGTGCTGATGCTGCTCACGTCAATCAGTCTTGCCGTGGCGGCTATTCCGGAGGCGCTGCCCGCCGTGGTCACCGTGCTGCTCGCCCTGGGCGCACGCCGCATGGTGGCCTTGAATGCACTGGTGAGTCGTCTGCCGTCCGTCGAGGCACTGGGCTCGGTCACCGTCATCTGCTCGGACAAGACTGGAACGCTGACTCAGAACCGCATGCGTGTCGAGGAAGTGTCGGTGTCTTGCACTGAAGTGCGACCTGAGTTGCTGAGAGCGGCCGCACTGTGCAACGACGCGCAGTTCAATGCAGCGGGCTGGCAGGGCGACCCGACGGAGGTGGCACTGGCCCAGTCCGCCGCGCAAGAGGGGGTGCCTCACGCAAACGTCGTGGCATCGGCGCCGCGCGTTCAGGAGTTGCCCTTCGACTCCGAGCGCAAGCGGATGACCACCGTCCATCAGACTTCGCAAGGCTTGGTGGCCTATTGCAAGGGTGCGCCGGAGTCGGTGCTTCCCCATTGCGCAAGCCGGTGGCATCCGGGCGGACCGCAGCCGCTGGACCAGGCAGAGTCTGCCGCCGTGGCGCAGCGCATGGCCGCGCAGGGATTGCGCGTGCTCGCGTTTGCCCGACGCCGCATCGTTCAAATGCCTGCGCCGAACCAGCTTGAAAGCCTCGAGGAAGAGATGGAGTTCCTCGGGTTGATCGGGCTGCTGGACCCGCCGCGCCCGGAGGCGGCAGCGGTGCGTGACTGCCTCGCTGCCGGCATCACGCCGGTGATGATCACGGGTGACCACCCTGCAACGGCACTGGCCATTGCCTGCCGCTTGGGCATCGTGCCGAACAGGGCCGTCGAGCAAGGCGCTGGTGCAGTGCTCACCGGCGCTGCGCTGGCAGCGCTCGACGACGAGATGCTGCGCGCGAGCGTTCGCACGATGCGCGTCTACGCACGGGTAGATCCGGCGCAAAAGATCCGCATTGTCGAGGCCCTGCAGTCGCAGGGAGAGATCGTCGCAATGACCGGCGACGGCGTGAATGACGCGCCAGCGCTCAAGCGTGCCGACATCGGCGTGTCCATGGGTCGCAGCGGCACCGACGTGGCCAGGGAGTCGTCAAGCCTCGTGCTCCTGGATGACAACTTCGCCACCATCGTGGCAGCGGTGCGCGAAGGACGGCGCATCTACGACAACATCCGGAAGTTCGTGCGCTATGCCATGACCGGCAACTCTGGCGAGATCTGGACGATTTTCCTGGCGCCGCTCGTGGGCCTTCCGATTCCGCTTCTTCCGATCCACATCCTCTGGATCAACCTGGTCACCGACGGGTTGCCCGGCCTGGCGCTCGCCGCTGAACCGGCCGAGCGCGGCGTGCTGCAGCGTCCGCCGCGCCCTCCTCAGGAAAGCGTGTTCTCCCGCGGGCTGTGGCAGCACATCCTGCTGGTCGGCTTGCTCATTGGCGGGCTGTGCCTCGCGGTGCAGGCCTGGGCGGCGCGGGAATCTCCGGCGCATGCCCAGACGATGGTGTTCACCACGCTGACCTTCGCCCAGATGGCGCACGTCCTGGCGATTCGCAGCGAGGTGGATTCGCTGTGGCGACTCGGACTGCGCTCGAACTGGCCGTTGCTTGTCGCAGTGCTGTCGACTTGCCTTGTGCAACTGTGCATCGTCTACGTTCCGTGGCTGCAGGGCTGGTTCAAGACAGCGCCGATGACAGCCGCGGAACTCGGCATCTGTGTCTCAGCGGCAGGGGTGGTGATCATTGTGGTGGAAGGCGAGAAGGCCTGGCGCCGGAGATCCGTCCGTCTCCTTGGCACGCACGCCGATGTGACCTTGCGCGACATCAAATACGTCAGCAGGTATCGGGACAAGAATGATTGCCAGAAAGGGCACATCATGGACATCGACACCCAGACGCATCTGACGGCCCTGCGCGACATGCTGCTCTATCGGCAGACTGAACTGCGTTCGGAGGTGAATGCTGCCGCGGCCTCCGACCGTGATCGCCCAGGCACGAGTGGCGAGGTGGGCGACCGCAAAGATCAGGCCGACGATTGGCTGCGCTGCGAAATCAGCGATGCGGAGTTGCAGCGCGACATCGACGAACTGAGGTTGGTCGAACAAGCTTTGCAGCGGCTGCATGATGGGGTCTACGGCGATTGCGTTGATTGCGGCGAGCCCATTCCCTTGTCACGCCTTCGCGCCCAGCCGGCGGCCCTGCGTTGCGCAAGTTGCCAAGCCGCAGCGGAGCACAGCTAGTGTCGCGTCAAGCCACAAGGCGGTTGATCGCGCCGCTGTCAAAGCGCAGTGCAAGGCGCGCCGACGAGTCATAGCCGCGCCTATGGCGAGGAGGCGCAGGCTCATCACGCCAAAAGGCCCCTGCTCGTCGTTGCAAATGCTCGCCATAGCCAAGCTATGGCTGCGCTTTGCGCTTAGATCAGACTCCTTTTGACGTGCTGCTCGGACACGCTCGAAAAACTCTCAGCCTCTCAGCAGACTGCTCGGTGTCGGCGGTGGATTCGTCGTCGTGCCATCGCTCACGCGGTTTACGAATCTGCCACCACGCTCGCCCTGATCACGCTGGTGTCTGTCGCAGGCGTGGGCGCAGCCGGGTCAACGAAGCAGCGAAAGGCGGAGGCGGTATGCCGCGGTCGGTTCAATCCAGAAACTCGGCCGCTAGGCTCGGCTTCTGCGCTGTCAGCAGTGCGGTGCGCAACTCGGCGCGCTGCGCGGGGGGCGTCTTCTCGCGCAGGACTTTGGCCAATCGACGTGCTTTGTCGGCGGTCTCGTCAGCAGTGCCCACCAACAGGTCTAGCACCTGTTGGTGCAGATCGTTCGACATGTTTGTCTGGGGAATGTCACTGATCAATTCAGCAAGAAACTTCAGCGCGATGCTGGACGTCTTGTCTTCCTTGAGCATGGCCTGGACGGTCAACACCGGCACGTACGTGGGCATGAGGACGCCGAGGGCTATAAGACCTAACAGACAATCGGACCACTCCAAGGCGTACTGCCGGTCTGGACTAAAGACATGCAGGACGACTTTCTCGGCCGCCCTGGAGGCCTCCATTGAGAGCACGTGGTTGTGTTTCAACGCGGGGGCGTGCTTGCAAAGTTTCACCGCTGCCAACGCCAATTCGTTCAAGGAGTTGATATTGATGCTGCGCCTGAACCTGGAAAAAAAAGCCTGGGCCAGTACGATCGCCTGAAATTGCGGGTCCCGGTCGATCCTGTTGTTCGTCCCCAAGGTGGATATCTTTCTTACGAAGTCCTTTAGTACTGCGAACTCTGAGGCCGTAAGGCCGCCGACGCTTGCCTCTGCGACGTCAGTTGTTTGACCGTGCCCGAGAGCCTCGCCTAGATCGGCCAGGGCTTGATGAGGGTTGAACCC
>Ga0207678_10006605_pt1 | contig 10283 bp, 10 predicted proteins | sample KBSC63metaG_FD_184319 | JGI IMG/M metagenome (GOLD analysis project Ga0207678, IMG submission 184319) | Corn rhizosphere microbial communities from Kellogg Biological Station, Michigan, USA - KBS C6-3 metaG (SPAdes) (version 2) | ecosystem: Host-associated > Plants > Roots > Rhizosphere > Soil ...
CTTCCTGGATTTGGTCATTTGCGCCAGCAAGCCTGCAAAAAGATCGCCAAGAGAAATACCGATATAAGTAAACATGATTCCAACTCCCGCACTCAGTGTTTCCGGTGCGCCGAGTGCTTTACCAAACTCGGGCGCCTGTGTAACAAAAATCCCGACCACAAACCAAATCGGAAGTCCGATAAGCAAACAATATAAATAACGCAAAAACCTTTCCCGATTAGAAAACAACATACTAAATTTTCCTTTCACAATTTTCTTATCGGTCACATTTTTATACAAGCCAGATTCAAAAGTTCCGACACGAAGCGCGAGCAAAAAAATGCCAATACCGCCGCCCACGAGATAAGCATTCCGCCAGTCAAAATGTTTGGCCACGTAAAAAGCAGCGATAGCGCCAAGAACGCCAACCACAGCTACCATCATGGTTCCATAGCCGCGTTTATTTTTATGCATGCTTTCACTCACCAGGGTAATTCCGGCGCCTAATTCCCCTGCAAGACCTACGCCTGCAAGAAATCTTACAATCGCATAACTATTGATATTCGTGACATAAGCATTGGCCATGTTGGCAAAGGAATAAAGAAGAATGGAGCCAAACAGGACTTTGATTCTGCCAAATTTATCACCGATAATTCCCCAAATGACGCCTCCGAGCAAGAGACCGCCCATTTGCATATTCAACACATATTCGCCACCGGTTCGCATCTGCGTTTCCGGAATACCAATGTCGTGAAAACTTTGAATTCTTACAATGGAAAAAACGACGAGATCATAGATATCTACAAAATAACCAAGAGACGCAACGATTACAATGAAGATTACATTTTTGTGTGAGCCGGAAGCAGTATTCATCAAAATATTTTTGAAAAAATAAAACTAAATATTTATCCGGAAAAAATATTTGAAGAAAAGATGAATTGATCATTTGATTTATAAAGGTATTATTGTCAGCATGGAAACAAACAGGAATCTTCCATATTTGTTGCTTTGCTGAAGAATGACTTTTATAAAGCGGGTCAATAAACGAATAAGCATGATTGACATTTCAACAAAATTCATTCTACCTTAACTGAAACATTTAATTTTACATCTCAAAAATTTAATGCAGCGCATTTCTTGAAGATGAATAGCATGAAAGAACAATTTCTAAAAGATATATTTTTAAAGCAGCAGCAAAAAGAACAGGTTCCTTCTAATGACGTGATTGCAAATTGGGCGTCAAAGCTGATTTGCATTTTATATCCCGAATTATCGAAATGCAGTTATCCAACCATTGATGCAATTGATCAGGAACTTTTCAGGCTGGAAAAAGAACTCGTTCGGATGCTTGATGCGACAAGAGCCTGTATCGATTGTGATCATAATGCTGTAAGTAAAGATTTTTTTAACCGTTTACCGGAATTGTACCGGATGCTAAATGCAGATATTGAAGCTATTGAACAAGGGGATCCTGCCGCAAGAAGTGAGTTCGAAGTGATCCGCGCTTACCCGGGATTTTATGCACTTTGCTTTTACCGGATTGCACACATCCTTTATTTGCAGAATGTCCCTCTTTTGCCGCGTATTCTTACAGAATTTGCCCATAGCAAAACGGGCATTGACATTCATCCGGCGGCGGAAATTGGTGAATACTTTATGATTGATCACGGCACCGGAATTGTTATTGGCGAAACTACCATTATCGGCCATCATGTAAAAATGTACCAGGGAGTAACGTTGGGGGGATTAAGCATCAGCAAAAGCATGGCCATGCAAAAACGACATCCAACTATTGAAGACAATGTGGTTATTTATTCCGGCGCCACCATCTTAGGCGGCGAAACGGTTGTTGGCGAAGGATCAGTGATTGGTGGGAATGTGTGGCTAACGCAATCGGTACCGCCCGGATCCCTGGTATTTCAAAATCCTGAAATAACGATTGTAGAGAATAAATTCATTAATAATAATGTATAGACAATGGCGACTATTTTAGACACCGTAGGCAACACCCCAATGGTGGAACTGACAAGAATGAACAAAAACAGGGCAGTAAAAGTGTACGCAAAACTGGAAGGAAACAATCCGGGAGGAAGCGTAAAAGACCGCCCGGCTTTGAATATGATCAAAAGTGCCATGGAGCGAGGCGATATTAAAAAAGGAACGAAACTAATAGAGGCAACAAGCGGAAACACCGGTATTGCGATGGCTTTGATGGCCAGCCTTTTTAACCTGGACATTGAACTGGTGATGCCCGAAAGTTCTACCCGTGAACGCGTTTTGACGATGAAAGCATACGGAGCAAAAGTAACATTGTTGGAAACGATGGAAGGCAGCCGTGATTATGCGGAAGAAAAAGCCGCTGGTGGCGATTATTTTCTTCTCAACCAATTTGCCAATCCTGATAATTCAATGGCACATTATAAAACAACTGCGCCGGAAATATGGAGAGATACCAACCAAAGCATTACTCATTTTGTAAGCGCGATGGGTACCACCGGCACTATTATGGGTTGCTCTGATTTTTTTAAAGAACAGAACCCGGCTATACAAATTGTGGGATGCCAGCCGACAGAAGGATCTTCAATTCCCGGTATCCGCAGATGGCCTGCTGAATATGTACCGAAAATATTTGACGCGAAAAAAGTGGATCAGGTGTTAGATATTTCACAACAGGAAGCGGAAGAGACCTGCAGGCAGCTTGCCAAACAGGAAGGAATTTTTGCAGGGGTGAGCAGTGGCGGAGCAGCGGCAGCAGCGCTCAGACTGAGCAATGACTTGAGAGAAGGCGCGATCGTATTTATTGTTTGTGACCGGGGTGACCGCTATCTGAGCAGTGGGTTGTTTGAGTAAATAAAAGTTAGCTTGAAACACTAGTTGCCAAAGTGGTATGAACATCGCTGCTTTTGTTTCGGTAGTTAAAACCCAGAAAAAAAACCGGCGGACCTTCAAAATCGGAATCTTTGATCCTGAAAAATTATCAATGGAAAACATTGCAATAAAAAAGATTACAATTAACGACATTGAGCAATTACAAGAGATTAGCAGACTGACTTTTTTTGAAACCTTCTCAGCAGTGAACACTGAAGAAAATATGAAAAAGTATTTGGATGAAGGTTTTTCCACAGAAAAACTAACAGCCGAACTTAACGATCCAAACACAGAATTTTATTTTGCACACTTGACAACAAAGTAATCGGCTACCTCAAACTAAACTTCGGACGTTCACAAACGGAATTACAGGACGATAAAGCTGTAGAAATTGAGCGCATTTATGTTCCGAAAGAATTTCACGGTAAGAAGATTGGACAACTGCTGTATCAAAAGGCAAGGCAAATTGCGGAGCATAAAAATGTCGAGTATGTTTGGTTAGGAGTATGGGAAGAAAACCAAAGAGCCATCAGGTTTTACCAAAAAAATGGATTTGTGGAGTTTGACAAACACATTTTCAAATTAGGCGACGAGGAGCAGACAGACGTTATGATGAAACTGCAACTCAAAAGCAAGTAACTAAAATATTCAAGAAATCGAACCACAGCAGCAGTGTTGTCCGAAACAGAAATGCCGGTATTTACTTTTATCACACAATACAAATTGTGCGTATTTGTTCATTTACTGGGTGCACTTATAAAACCCGATACAACATTTGCCATTTATCACAGCGCTTTTCTTCATTACAAAAATCATCAACGCTTTTGTTTTTAAAATAACTTTTTCACAACCGTTCCTTAGGTCAGTATCAAAATAATTTTTATTTTCACAATTGATGCAATGCCTGTATCTTTTTATGAATTTTTATCACCAATAATCAAATAACATGTCAGTTTTTTATTTATCACCTGAGCAATTGGAAATCTATAAAAACGATGGATTTCTGGTAGTAAAAAACTTTTTGCAGAAGCAGGAAGTAGATAAGTTATACCAGGTCGCAACAGGCGATAATACGTTACGAAAACATGCTTTTGATTTAAATGACCAGTCAGGAAAAAAAACAAAACTTACCTTGTGGTACACTCCCGGAAATGATGCTTATGGCTTGCTCACAAAAAGTGAGCGTATGGTAAATTCGGTTGACAAATTAATGGAAGGTAAAAGTGCGGTTTGTCATTTTCATAGCAAGCTAATGCAGAAAGAACCAAAGGTTGGCGGCGCCTGGGAATGGCACCAGGATTATGGATATTGGTACAAGAACGAATTTTTATTTCCTGATCAGATGATGTCTGTGATGATTGCAATTACCGAAGCAAAGAAAGAAAACGGTTGCCTGCAGGTAATAAAAGGCTCACATAAAATGGGACGCATCGAACATGGTTTTGCCGGCGAGCAGGTAGGCGCATCACAACATTATGTGGATCTTGCTTTAAAAACAATGGAATTAATTTATGTAGAAATTGAAGCAGGCGATGCATTGTTTTTCCACAGCAATTTATTACACCGTTCAGAAGCGAATCTTTCGGACAGACCGCGCTGGTCCTTGATTTCGGTCTATAACAGAAGTTCCAATATTCCTTACAACGAACCTTCACAATCTGCAACCATTCCTTTGAAAGCAGTGCCTGATAATGCCTTGATGGAATGGAAGAAAGAAGAGATTGGAGCTGACGCACATTTTCTTGAAAAAGAAAAAGACGAAGCGCTTAAATAACTGCGAAAGAAAAACTTTATTGAATGACGCCATGAATGAAATAAAAAACACAAATAGCAGCCTTTAAATTTATCTCCTTTTATTGCCGTTGCGTTTAACAAAGAACCCTTTTATCTACATCTTCCTCTAAATCTTCAATCTCAAACGACGCTTTTCCACCCAACCGGTAATCAAAACAATAACCAGTGCAAACACAAGCGATTTGATCACTCCCATCCATCCGGTTCTGATAATTAGTGGCAATTGGATGCCGATAATGGACAAAAAAATCGCTTCATGCAAGTACGGAAGCAGGTAGCAGGTGAGCGTACTCGTTCCCGCAGGCTTTATTATTTTGAACCATTTTTCTTTTCCTTTTCTATCAACCAGCAATATTAGAAATGCAAAAGTAAGAATGCTGATGGCTGAACAAATCGTCGTCCACGAAGGTGTGGCTCTTATTTTTGAAATGCCCCAGAGTGGCCTTGTTGCAAAACCAAAAACAAAAAGAATACCTGCGATTATAATTAAAACGATTTCAACCTTTACCGTTTTTTCTGAAAACTTCCTGTACAAAGCAGCACAGATGACGCCCAATATGGTAATAGAAGAATTGGATGCATTTCCGAGTCCCAGGGAACCAATGGTATTTTTCAATGAAGACGAAAACATGGAAGGATTCAGTATTACAATAGAATTAAAGATCACAAAAAAGATAAAAAAGACAATGAGTACCAGCAGTTTTCGGTCAGCAAAAAGCGTGATGGTAGCGCAGGCAAAATACGCCCACCCGATCAATCCTAATATGCCCCACCAATGAGGCTTCATCCAGATGATTCCATCAGGTGAGTTACCTTTATAAACCGCGGCCATTACAAAAAGAATCACCAATCCTGATATTTGCAACCAGCGCCACTTTTTGCTTTTTTCTTTTGGATAATCCATCCAGATGAGGAAAAAGAAACCGTTACTAAAATCACCCAAACTGGGCGAGGCAACAAAGATTGGTTGCTGTAATTTTCCATATTCATCTGGAAAAAACCCATCACAATCAGTGCTATCGAACGAAGAATAATATGCTGAAAAATTTGTGCTTTTGATTCACCACGAGCCTGACGGCTTTGCTGGCTGTAAGGAATCGACAATCCGACAATAAATAAAAATGCAGGAAAAATAATATCGGCAAAACCCATTGCATCTGCCTTTCCAGGAGCATGTTCAAGCCATGCAGGGATGCTTTTATCTGTCCACAGATCATTTACAAAAACCATAAAATACATGGTAAGTGCACGGATAACATCAATGGAAGCAAGTCTTCTTTTAATCATGATATTTATTTATTCACATTCATAGCAGAAAAAACTTTTCTAAAGCAATCTGCCTGGCCGCGGTTGTAAGGACTATTCGTAGAATCCGGTGCATAAAATTCTTTCAGAAACAGATCATTGCGGCTCCAGATGGTTTGGAGGATACCCTGGAACCGTTCTTTCATTTGAGGAGTAGCACTTTGCCGGAATCTATACATATCATTCACCTGTTGCGCTCCTGTTTCTCCTGTTCTCCACGGGCAGGTCATTACTTTAAAACCTTTCATAGCGAAATAAACCGCTGTCTGATCAGGCCTTTCATAATGCCAATCACAAATAACCACATCTTTTGGAATCATATCAACCGCTCTGTAAGTATTGTTCTTGCTGGCTTCCCACTCTCCCAGCCCGGTTGTTTTTCCATCGAGAAGGCGATCGCCCCAAATCCACAATTGTCTTCCTTTTTCAGCAAGATGATTGTCGATTTTCCTCACTTCATCTGCAAATATTTCTGCCGGATCGTGCCCGCCACATCGTGGACACTTAGGCATCGCGATATAAAACACTTCATCCATTCCTGCATGAAATGCATTGGCTTCAAACACATCACAAAGCTCATCTATGACTGGAAAAATCACATCATGAATGCCTGGATAAAGAGGACAATAACTTTTGCAATACAGATAATCGGGGTTCGGCCATTCATATTTTACAGGCATTAGGACTGAAGGAGTTTCATCAAACTGAGGATAGGCAGCTAACAATTTTCCTATCCGGTTTCTTTCCGACTGATGCCCCAACAAATTGATCTGTGGAATGATTTGAATGCCGTTTTCTTTACACGCTTTGACTATTTTTTTTACTTCCTTTTTGGATAACGCAAAGCTGTCAATCAGTTCCGGATGACTTTTGAATTCGTAATGATAATCTACCCGGAGAATCAACGTATTTACATGCCTTGGGGCCAGTTCTTTGTTGATGAATGTAACAAAAGAATCAACACCTGTCGGCCTTGGTGCACCAATTGCAAATCCCCGCACAGGCAACGTATCAGCGATAGTTTGCAATGATTGGAAGGGTGCGCTTTTTGCTTCATTAAAAGAAAGAAGTACAGAAGCAGTCAATAAGATTACCATCAATTTTTTCATAACAGTCTTGTTTTTATTTTAAAAAAATTATTTCCACATTCCTTCAATCGCTTTTTCGCCTGCATTCCCCGAAGGAGGTAAATGATACATTCCCTCAATAGTGCGCAAAACGCTGTAATGGTTGATAGCGCTGCTGTTTAATTCACGCTTAACCATTGGACCGGCAAAGATGGTAGCAATATGATTATGAAACATGCTGGCCTTTTGATCTTCATCGAAAGTGAGGATGAGAAGGCTGTTATTTTTTTTTGCCCATTTCACATAACCGGAAAGATGATCTTTCAACCATTGATCGCCACGTTTGATCGCGCCAGTGTCACCGTCTAAATCTATGTTATGCATATCATTTCCTTCATTCGGAATCACAAACGACACATTCGGTAATTTCCTAAAATCAGTTGGAAAATCAGTCATCGGTTGGTTGACAGAATCAGGTAATCCGTTTTCTTGGTCACCCTGCCAATCTGCCCATGGATTATGTTTCCTGGCATAATTATAACCTTCTTTTTCCTGGTAACTGCAGTCTAAAAAACCCACCTCCGGTAATGTTTCCGAGTATCCTTTGAAAGTGTATCGCGCTTTGAGGAGCGCTGCCCCAAGATTTGGAGTAGTGTAAGGTCCTTTTCCGAACAAACATGCATCACCATCCACATCCTGAGTGCTGCCGGAAAAAAGTGCCAGGTAATTTGGCTGGCTGGGATGGGTAACTGCTTCCGAATTGGTAAAAAGTGTTCCTTCCTTCGCAAGCTGATTTATATAAGGTGCGTTTTCTGATCCAATTATCTGGTCATACCCATGATTTTCTTCCACCACCACAACGATGTGCAAAGGCTTTGGCAGTTTTATGTTCGATTTACAGGAAATAAAATACAACCCTGCAGCAAACAAAGAAATAATCAGGAAACTGGTTTTGTGCATGATTGGATTTTTCGAATTATTTTTAAAAATGATCAGGTTGCTGATCATAATAAAGAGCAGCGGCGCCAAGCACTCCACCATTTTCCAGTTCTGAAATTTCTAAATGAAAATGTTCAAGTGTATTTGAATAAATGTACGTGTGAATTCGTTGCCACATTGTTTTTTCAAAGAAAGAATATGACTTGCTGATAGAACCGCCAAGGATTATCAATTCAGGGCAATAGGTGTAAAGAATCATCTTGATCGCATTTCCAATATGGGTTCCCAATTCTTCTAAAATCATCGTGGATAACGGATCGCCTGATTGTGCTTTTTGAAAAACAACTTCCCCATTGGTATGATAACAATTTTCGAAGAACTGACCGCTCGCATAATACTCATAATATTTGTCAAGGTAATCTACACATCCAAATTCGCCGGCGCCCGTATTCAAGCCGGGATATAATTTATCATTAATAATAATGCCGGCACCTAAACCGGTACCAATCGTTAGTCCAATTAAAGAATGCGCTTTCCGTCCTTTACCAAAATATTTTTCCCCAAGAGCAAAACAATTGGCATCGTTGTTTATTAAAACCGGCAGACGATATCTTTCCTCCATCAGTTTTTTTAATTCAACCACTTTCCATGAAGGAATATTTTGCACATCATAAACAATTCCCTTTTCTACATCGACTACGCTTGGAACACCAATACCGATCGCTTTAATATTTCCATCTATCAAAGGATCAACTAATTGAAAGATTACGCGCAACACCTCATCTACAGCGCCATCTGATGGAATGCGCACTGATGCAATATTTTCTAACCGCCCTTCTGACACAACGCCTGCACGCACGTGAGTTCCGCCGAGATCAATACCAATGATTTTTGTCGACATCGTTTTTATTTAAGAATTAAAAATTAAGGGTTGAAAATTAAGAATTGAAACTTCAAACTTGCAGATTCAACCTTCAACCTTCTTCATCTGAATCGTTTTATTTTTAATAATCGGTTTTGCCCAAAAACCAACGCTTAAAATATATCCAAGAGTTATATACAAAAAGAACATTCCTGTACGCAATCCAAAATGATCACCAATCGCACCAATGATTAATGGGATCACTGCGCCGCCAATAATCCCTGTCAGCAAGATCCCTGAGAAAGCGCCGTGATGCTCTTCCAGCGAATTTAATGCTAATGAAAAAATGATCGGATACATTACAGAGGCAAAAAAACCAACGATTGGAAATGCATACAATGCGACCCGGTCGTTGTTTGTAAATAATCCGATACTTAAAGTGAGAATGGCTAAAACGGTAAACCAGATCAAGACTTTACTGCTGTCCATGATCTTTAATAAAAATAATCCAAGCACACCGCCTGCTGTCATTAATCCCCAGAAATATGCTACAGCATTGGCTCCTGTTGTTTGAGGATCGTAGCGATGATATTCATAAAGAAATTGAGAGATCCAGTTGGCGGTGCCTTGTTCCGTTCCCACATAACAAAACATTGCTATAAAAAACAGGATAACGATCGGCTTTTTTAAAAGATCCAAATGCACTTTTAAAGCGCCAGCTTTCTCATCTTTACTGAGAATTACTTTTGGAAAACGCGAGATTAAAATAACCACAAACATGATGAGGCTTACGGCTGCGAATACCCAATACAATGAAATCCATGGAAGGTTTTGCGGAACAACAGAAGCAAAGATCCGTTGAACCGGGTCTATTTCTCCCTTGTTTGCAAGATTGGTCACCAGGTAAGAATATACAAGTGGACTGATGAAGGAAGCCGCACCAAAAATCAATTGAGCCAATACAGAATTAAATGCATAATTCTCTTCTCCGCCAGAGGTGCGAAGCAAAGGATTGATCACTACCTGGAGCATCGCCATGCCGCAACCAATCAAAAATAACGAGATGATATAACTGGAATAATTAGGAAACAAAACCAGCAGCAGCGAACCGACAAATGAAACCACAAACGCGGCCACCATGATCTTTTTTTCTTTATACTTTTCATTCATAATTCCGGAAGGAATGGACATGACACCATAAGCAATAAAAAATGCAAAAGGCAAAATGGCCACCTCCGTAAGGCTGAGATGAAAGCCGGATTTGATATCAGGAATCAAAGCGCCAATGATGTTTGTAAGAAATGAGATCACGAAGAAAGTAAGCATGATCAGGAAAACGATGTAGTAGTTTCTCTTTGCAGTGACGGTAGTTGCCATTGATTTTTAATTATAGAATTTGATGGAGTGAATTTATATAAGCGAATTTATTTTTCCACGAATTACCCGAATTTGGGAACAATGTACAGTAA
>Ga0207678_10006608_pt1 | contig 10280 bp, 8 predicted proteins | sample KBSC63metaG_FD_184319 | JGI IMG/M metagenome (GOLD analysis project Ga0207678, IMG submission 184319) | Corn rhizosphere microbial communities from Kellogg Biological Station, Michigan, USA - KBS C6-3 metaG (SPAdes) (version 2) | ecosystem: Host-associated > Plants > Roots > Rhizosphere > Soil ...
CCATAGCACGGCTATGACTCGTCGGCGCGCCTTGCACTGCGCTCCGATTGCGGCGCGATCAACCGACACTTGTGGCTTGACGCGACACTAGAGACTGGCCGCTTGGCGCAGCGAGAGTTGAAGCGCGAGGCTCGCCGTCTGGAGCCGAGCTTCTAGCAGCCGCTCGCTGACCGTCCAACAAGTTTCAGTCGGGCATCCGCGTTGCCCACCAACTTTCGGCGGCCCGCTGGCGGCCCGTCACGCGCACCCTCGAGCTAAACCGAGAGCACGAAAGGAGATGACATGGCACGAGAAATATGTCCGGGCACCAAGCAGAGGGCCTGCTGGCTAAAGAAGTTGGTCCTGTCTGCAGTGATGGTCGGCGCTGGCGTCGCAAGCGCTCAGACGGGCCCGTATGTCCAGACGAACCTTGTTTCCAACATCTCGGGCCTTGCCAGCATCACCGATCCGTTGCTTGTGAATCCCTGGGGGATCGCGAGGGGCGCGACGAGTCCATTCTGGGTTTCGAACCAGGGGACCAACAGCTCGACGCTTTACGCCATCACGGGAAGCACGGACGTGACCCGCGTCGAGATTGCACCTAACGGATTCGTGGCCATTCCAACCACGGCAGCCGGCCCGCAAGGCCCGACGGGGCAGGTCAACAACGCGAACACAGCATCCTTCCAACTCACCCCCGGCAATGCTGTCACGTCATCGCGATTCATCTTCGCGAACTTGAACGGGACGATTTCGGGATGGGCAGGCGGGCCCAGCGCGTCAGTGCGAGCGACGACTCCCGGTGCCGTCTACACCGGTCTGGGCATCAATGCAGCCGGCACACGCCTTTACGCGGCCGATACGGTCAGTGGCGGAGTCCATGCTTTCGATAGCAGCTTCGCCAGGTTGAGCCTGCCCGGCGCCTTTGTCGACCCGAACCTGCCAACTGGCTTTGGCGCCTTCAACGTGCAGGACATCAGCGGCACTGTCTACGTGACCTATGCACCCGCCGGTCTCGAGGCACAGCGCAACGCCACGCGCGGCATGGGGTTCGTCAGTGCATTCGATGAGAACGGGAGCTTCCTGCGCAGGGTGGTCAGCGGCAGCCGGCTGGCTGCCCCCTGGGGCCTGGCCGTGGCGCCCGTTGACTTTGGACCTTTCGCAGGTGATCTGCTCGTCGGCAACTTCAGCTTCGGCGCTAGTGAAATCAATGCCTTCGATCAGGCAACAGGTGTGTTGGCGGGAACCATTCCCATCAACGTCGGCGCCGGGAACACGCCGGGTGGGCTGTGGGGGCTCGCCTTCGGCAACGGCGGCAATGGCGGCAGTCCCGGCACGCTGTACTTCGCCAATGGCATCAATGGCGAAACGGCTGGGCTGTTCGCTGCGCTCACGCCAGTCCCTGAACCGTCCAGCGTTGCGTTGACGTCCTTGGGGCTGTTGCTGCTGTTTGGCTGGCGAAAGTCGCAAAGCGCGCGACGAAGGTATGAAGAAGGCGATGGATCGCATGAAGCATGACCCGGCGAACATGCCCTTCGATGGCCAGCGAATGATCTACGGCAGCTTCGAGGCCATCGTCGAAGCCTGAGAGGCTGAGAGTCTTCCGATCTGCTCGCTCGTCATGCCAGAAGGCGTGCAAATGTTCGCCATAGCCCGAGCTATGGCTGTGCTTTGCGCCTAGATCAGGCACCTTTTGACGTGCTGCTCGGGCAGCACCACCCGGTCGGGTCATCCCGAGGAATACTCTCGCGACACCCACGTACGCCATAACGGAGAACTTCAAATGCGCCGAATCCATCGCCTGCTGTATGTTGTCTCAGCCGCTTCCGTGGCCGCCCTCATCGTGTCTTGCGCTTCGGCGCCCAAGTCCGGACCGATGAGCTTCTTCGTGACAAGCGTCAACCCGGGCGACGGCGCCAATCTGGGTGGCCTCGCAGGTGCGGATGCGCATTGCCAGAAGCTCGCTTCGGCGGTCGGTGCAGGGAATCGCACATGGCGCGCCTACCTCAGCACGGGCTTCATCCCGCCCAACACGGCCGCGGTGCACGCGCGCGACCGCATCGGAAAGGGCCCGTGGTTCAACCAGAAGGGCGTGCTCATCGCGGGCGACGTCGCCGAACTGCACAGCGACAAGAACAACATCAACAAGGAAACCGCGCTGAACGAGAAGGGTACGGTGGCCAACGATCGTTCCAAGCAGCCTAATCAGCACGACATCCTCACCGGCACGCGCCCCGATGGCAGCGCCCCAGCGTCGTACCCGAACCAGCCCGACATGACGTGCGGCGAGTGGACGAAGAACGGCACTGGCTCGGCCATAGTCGGCCACTTCGACCGCTCGGGTCCGAGCCAGGACCCCTGGGCGGTGTCATGGAACTCCTCGCACAACACGGCGGGGTGCGGCAAGGACGATTTGCCAACGACAGGTGGAGCCGGACTGTTCTACTGCTTCGCTGCAGATTGATCCGGCTCGGCGAACGCCACGGACTCCATTGGCGTCGCGCCGGAAAGACTTGCGCGGGAGTCAAGTGCCAGACAGGTTGCCGCCGCAGCGGCGCCCGTGGCGGCTGCCGCCCAGGTCTCCAGCTGCCAATGGTGGGCCACAGAGCCGAGCAGCGCTACGATGCCGTCTGACCGGCCACTGGTGTCGCTTCACGCATCAAGTGTCGGCTGTTCGCTTGCTCTCGAAGCGCATTGCGGCGTTGCGCCTCCTTGCCATAGCACGGCTAACTCGTCGGCGCGCCTTGCACTGCGCTCCGACAGCGGTGCGATCAACCGACACTTGATGCGTGAAGCGACACAAGCCCCTCAACCATTCGCAACGTCTGGCTGGACCAGTCCGCCGTCGATGGCCCACGACGATGCATCATTGAAAGACGAGCGATGCAAGAGACCCCACGAGCCTGCGATCGTTGGCAGTTCTGGATCGACCGCGGAGGCACGTTCACCGATGTCGTCGGCAAGCGGCCCGAGGGCACGCTTGTCACGTACAAGCTGCTGTCCGAGAACCCCGAGCAGTACCGGGACGCGGCTGTTGCTGGCATCCGGCATCTGCTGGGCTTGAAGCGCGGCGAGCCGATCACGCCCGAGCAGGTCGAGTGCGTGAAGATGGGCACCACGGTCGCGACCAACGCGCTCTTGGAACGTAAGGGCGAGAACACGCTGCTGGTGACAACTCGCGGATTCCGTGATGCCTTGCGGATTGCATATCAGAATCGTCCGCGCATCTTCGACCGCAACATCCAGTTGCCGGAGTTGCTGTATTCCCGCGTCATCGAGGCGAAGGAACGCGTGGGTGCTGACGGTGTCGTCGTCGAACCCTTGGATGAGGGCCACTTGCGCCCGGAGATGCAAGCCGCCTTCGATGCCGGCCTGCACAGCGTCGCCATCGTGTTCATGCACGGCTACCGCTACACGCACCACGAAGTGGCAGCCAAGCGCATTGCCACAGAAATCGGCTTCTCGCAGATCAGCGTGTCGCACGAGGTGAGCCCCCTGATGAAGCTCGTGAGCCGCGGCGACACGACAGTGGTCGATGCCTACCTTTCGCCGATTCTTCGCCGCTATGTCGAGCAGGTGGCGAGCGAGATGCCCGGTGTGAAACTGTTCTTCATGCAGTCGTCCGGCGGGCTGACAGATGCGCATGCCTTCCAGGGCAAGGACGCGATCCTGTCTGGTCCGGCAGGCGGCATCGTCGGCATGGTGCGCACCGCGCAGCTGGCGCACATCGATCGCGTCATTGGCTTCGACATGGGCGGCACGTCCACTGACGTGAGTCACTTCGCTGGCGAGTTCGAGCGCGCCTTCGAAACGCTGGTAGCGGGCGTGCGCATGCGTGCGCCGATGATGAGCATCCACACCGTTGCGGCCGGCGGCGGGTCGATCCTGAGCTTCGATGGCGCCCGATTCCGCGCAGGCCCCGAAAGCGCGGGCGCCAACCCGGGACCGGCCTGCTATCGCCGCGGCGGGCCGCTCGCAGTGACCGATGCGAACGTGATGGTCGGCAAGATTCAGCCTGCTTACTTCCCCAAGGTGTTCGGGTCGGCGGCCAACGAAGCTCTGGACGGCCAGGTCGTCGTGCGGCGCTTCACCGAGATGGCCACGGCCATCGAGGCCGCCACCGGCAGCAAGCGCAGCCCGGAAGAGGTGGCCGAAGGCTTCATCGACATCGCAGTCGGCGCGATGGCCAATGCCATCAAGAAGATCTCAGTGGCTCGCGGCTACGACGTCACGCGATACACGCTGCAATGCTTCGGCGGTGCGGGCGGGCAGCATGCCTGCCGCGTTGCCGATGCCCTTGGCATGAACCGCGTCTTTGCGCATCCGCTGGCGGGCGTGTTGTCGGCATATGGCATGGGCCTGGCCGATCAGAACGTGATTCGCGAGGCAGCGATCGAGCAAGCACTGTCTTCGTCGCTTGCCACCGTGTCCGAGCGTCTCGATGCGCTCGCTGCCGATGCCGAGGGAGAGCTGAACCGTCAAGGCGTGGCGGGTGGCCAGGTGCAAGTGCATCGCCGCGTTCATCTGCGCTACGAAGGAACGGACTCTGCGCTTGTCGTTCCGTTCGGCACGGCAGCTCAGATTCAGCAGTCCTTCGAAGATGCTTATCGCCAGCGTTTCGCTTTTCTGATGAGAGAGCGTCGGCTGATCGTCGAGGCCGTGTCCGTCGAAGCCGTGGGCGCGGGTGATGCGCCTGTCGAACCACGCTACCCGATGAGCATCGCGGTGCGTGCGCCGGTCGCCGAAACCGTCAAGATTTTCAGCAGCGGCAAATGGTGGGACGCCGCGCTGATCGTTCGCGAGCAGGCCCGGCCTGGCCAGTTCATCGACGGCCCGGCCATCATCGCGGAGAAGAACGCCACCACGGTCGTCGAGCCCGGCTGGCGCGCGAACGTTACCGAGCTTGATCACCTGGTGCTCGAACGCGTGCAGCCGCGCGAAGCTCGCAAGGCCATCGGCACGGCGGTCGACCCGGTGATGCTAGAAGTGTTCAACAACCTCTTCATGAACATCGCCGAGCAAATGGGTCTGCAACTGCAGAACACCGCGTACTCGGTCAACATCAAGGAGCGCCTGGACTTCTCGTGCGCGCTGTTCGATGCACAAGGAAACCTCATCGCCAACGCGCCTCATATGCCGGTACACCTGGGTTCGATGAGCGAGTCGATCAAGACCGTCATCACCCGCAATGCCGGCCGGACGCAGCAAGGTGACGTCTTCGTGCTGAACGACCCCTACCACGGCGGCACGCACTTGCCCGACGTGACGGTGGTGACGCCCGTCTTTGCTGTATCGCCGCAAGGCAGCGACGAGAACGCCCCGGAAATCCTCTTCTACGTGGGCTCGCGCGGCCACCATGCGGACATCGGCGGCATCACGCCAGGATCGATGCCACCGTTCTCGACGCGCATCGAGGAAGAAGGGATGCAGATCGACAACGTGAAGCTGGTCGAACGCGGACGCTTGCTTGACAAGGAGATGCTGGCGCTGCTGCGAAGCGGAGAGCATCCGTCGCGCAATCCGGAGCAGAACCTGGCTGACCTGAAGGCGCAGATCGCCGCCAACGAAAAGGGCGTGCAGGAGCTGCGCAAGATGGTCACGCAGTTCGGCCTCGACGTTGTGCAGGCTTACATGCGCCACGTCCAGGACAACGCCGAGGAGTCCGTGCGGCGGGTCATCACCAAGCTGAAAGACGGCACTTTCACGCTGCCGCTGGACAACGGCGCGCTCATCCACGTCGACATCAAGGTGAACGCGAAGGATCGCAGCGCGGTCATCGACTTCACCGGCACATCGGACCAACTCGTCAACAACTTCAACGCACCCAAGGCGGTGTGCATGGCGGCGGTGCTGTATGTGTTCCGAACGCTGGTCAACGACGACATTCCTCTGAACGCGGGCTGCCTGAAGCCGCTGCAGGTGATCGTGCCCGAAGGCTCAATGCTCAACCCGCGACCGCCGGCTTCAGTGGTTGCGGGCAACGTGGAGACATCGACCTGCATCACCAACGCACTCTACGGGGCGTTGGGCGTGATGGCTGCGAGCCAATGCACGATGAACAACTTCACCTTCGGCAACGACCGCCACCAGTACTACGAGACCATCTCCGGTGGCTCGGGCGCGGGCCCGGATTTCGACGGCACGAGCGTCGTGCAGACGCACATGACGAATTCTCGGCTCACCGATCCTGAGGTGCTGGAATTCCGTTTCCCAGTGCGGCTGGAAAGCTATGAGATCCGCAAAGGCTCGGGCGGCGACGGCAAGCACCGTGGCGGCGACGGCGGCATCCGCAAGCTGCGCTTTCTGGAGAGGATGACGGCATCCATCCTGTCGAACGGACGGCACAGCGGCGCCTTCGGCATGGCGGGCGGAGAGCCGGGCAAGCCAGGCATCAACCGCGTGGTTCGCGCGGATGGCAGCGTCGAGTTGCTGGACCACATTGGGTCCATCGAGATGCAACCGGGCGACATGTTTATCATCGAGACGCCTGGGGGTGGAGGCTACGGAAGCAAGTGATTGATGCGTTCCGTCTTCTGCTGATTGCGTAGCGAACCCGCCCATCGAAGGATCAGGGAGCGGGGCAAGCCCAGCCAGATCTCAAGCTGTACTCAGCAAGTGCGGTTTCTTCTGCTTCGCAGGCAGAATCGCTCATTCCGGCGGGCCTTGCTTTTTCAAGTTGGCCGCCGGTATGTAAGGATGTGATGGGCACTTCGACAGACGCAAGTCGCCTTCGCAAATCGCGGCGACCAAACCTCACCGGCTTTGCCACCACAACTCATTTTGGAACTAGACATTCACCATGAACCAACGTCTGATCACGTCTTCCGCATTGGCTTCCGTACTCGCTTTGGGTTTGCTCTCCGGCGTCAGCGCTGCTGACGGCACGACTGGAGGCAAGGAAAAGTGTTTTGGCATTGCCAAGGCTGGCCAGAACGATTGCGCCAACCTGTCGGGCACCCACTCATGTGCCGGCCAGAACAAGGTCGACAACGGTGCCGATGAGTGGAAGTACGTTGGAAAAGGGACCTGCGCCAAGCTCGGCGGAAAGAGTGCCGAAGAAGCCCAGGCTGACGTCAAGAAGTAAGCGGTTGAGAGTTTTTCGATCATGTCCGCTCATCACGCCAAAGGACCCCTGCTCGTCGCTCCGGGCTATGGCTGCGCTTTACATCAGGTGCCATTTGACGTGCTGCTTCAGCCTCTAAGTCCGGACGCTGACTGATGTCCGACAACCCTCTGCATCACGCAATGCGCGAAGAAGAGGGCCATGTGCGCGCAGGCATTGGCCTGCGCCACCCCCACTACGCTGAAGTCATCGAGCAGGTACCGCCGCTTGGCTTCATCGAAGTGCATTCGGAGAATTTCTTTGCCGATGGCGGTGCTGCAATTGCGGTGCTGCATGAGGCGCGCCAGCGCTATGAACTGAGCCTGCATGGCGTGGGCCTTGGCCTCGGCTCGGCGGCGGGCGTGGATCCGTGGCATCTCGACAGGCTTGAACGCCTGGTCGATCGCATCAGGCCAGTTCGTGTTTCTGACCATGCCTGCTTTGCGCGTGCGCCACGTGGCATTGGGCCGGTTGCTGTGCACGCCAACGATTTGCTGCCCATCGCATTCACAAAGGCGTCGCTCGACATTCTCTGTGCCAACGTGTCGCAGGTGCAGGATCGATTGAAACGGCCGATCCTCGTCGAGAACCTGTCGGCGTATCTGTCGTTCGCGGACGATGTGATCGTCGAGCCGCAATTCTTCGCCGAGCTCGCGCAACGCACCGGTTGCGCCATGCTGCTCGACGTCAATAATCTGATGGTTAATGCGCTGAACGCGGGTACCACCGATCCGGTCGCATCGTGCAAGGCATTCATCGATGCGCTGCCCGACGGCATTGCCGGCGAGATCCACCTGGCCGGTTACTCAGGCTCTCCCGAAGCAGGTGGCATCGTCATTGACGATCACGGCAGCTTCGTACGGCCTGACGTGTGGACCGTTTATGTACATGCCATCGATCGGTTCGGCGCCGTGCCAACGCTGATCGAGTGGGACAGCGATATTCCTGCACTGTCAGTACTGCTCGGTGAGGCTGAGCGGGCCACGGCGGTAATGCGGGGCAGGGCATGAGCGATGCCTTTGCGACTGAGGCCGAGCGGCAGCGCCTGCTGATTGAAGGCCTGCTGGCGCCACGCGTTGACGAGCGCAGTCTGCCCACCCGAGAAACCGGGGCACGGGCCATGCGCGGCTTGCAGGCATATCGCGTCAATGCCAACGTGTCGGCAGAGCGCGCCCTGAGGACGGCGTTTCCCACAGTGCAGTTGCTCATCGGCCAGGAAGACTTCGAGCATCTTGCGCAGGAGTTCTGGCGAGCCGATCCGCCTGCGTGCGGCGACCTCGGAGAATGGGGCGAGGGCTTCGCGGCATGGTTGGCGGCGCATGAGCAGCTTCGCGAATGGCCGTATCTCGGCGACTGTGCGCGGCTCGACTGGGCGATGCACGTCTGCGAGCGTGCATCCGATCATGTGCTCGACGGCGAATCGGTCGCGCGACTGGGGGACACCGATCCGTCGCGGCTTGCAGTGGTGTTCGCGCCCGGCCTCGCAGTCATCGAATCCCGCTGGCCCATCGGGGGCATCCATCGCGTACATCACGACGAAGCGAATGCATCGTTCGATGCGGTGCGAAAGGCCATCGAACAAGAACGCGGCGAGTCGGTGATCGTGTCGCGCCTCGGCTGGAAGGCCATCGTGACGGTCATCGACAAGGCCACCGCGCAATGGACCCGCCATCTCCTTGATGCCTGTGACCTTGCCACTGCCATCGCCCAGGCCGGCGAGGGTTTTGACTTCACGGCGTGGCTCACGAACGCGCTGCAATCGAATTGGGTGAAAGAAATCCGAGTTGTCGCCGACTGATGATGCTGACCCATCTGGAAGAACTCTCATGAACAACACATCGAAGTCGCTGATCGCCAGGCTTTGGACCTTGTCCGAACGCGGCATTCATGGTCTCAATGCAATGCAGCCCGCAGCGCAATTGATCGCGAGGCTCTATGTCGCAAGTGTTTTCTTCCGCTCCGGCCTCACCAAGATCCAGGACTTCGACACGACGATCGCCTTGTTCATGGACGAGTACCACGTGCCTGTCTTGAACCCGATGGTCGCGGCCTACATGGGCACGGCGGCGGAATTGGCGCTGCCGGTACTGCTGGTGCTGGGCCTGGGCGGGCGATTTGCTGCAGCGGGCTTGTTCATCCTGAACGCCGTCGCCGTCATCAGCCTGACGGACGTGGCGCCCGCGGCGTTTCAGCAGCACATCTTCTGGGGCAGCCTTCTCGCCGCGCTGCTGCTGTGGGGCCCCGGCAAATGGTCGATCGACAGCTTCACTGCGCCGTGGATGCGTGCAAGGGTTGTGGGTGGTAGTTCAACAGGTGGTCGACACTTTCAAACCCATGTCCAGACCTGAACGCTGCAGTTTCAGATATCCGATGCTGCCATCCATCCTTCGACTGTTCGCCTTTGCAAGCCTCGCGCTAGCGGCCTCCTTCTCCTGCGCCGACACCCTGCAAGCTTTTGCTGGCATAGGCAGCGCTCCTGCCGCACCCTGGAAGGTCGTCGGGCTGCCCAAGCAGACCAAGCCGTTCACACGCTTCTCCGTGGTCGAGCTCGAAGGCCGGCGCGCCTTGCGGGTGGAGGCCACTTTGTCCTACGGCAACCTCGTTCATCCGCTCGAGCTTGCGCAGGCCCCGCACCACCTGGTGTGGGACTGGCGCGTGGACGAGCCCTTGCTCAACGCGGACATCCGCACGCGCGACGGCGAAGACATCGCGATGAAGGTCTGCGCGCTGTGGGACATGCCCATCGAGCGTGTGCCTTTCTTCGACCGGCAGGTGCTGCGCATGGCCCGCTCGCGGACCAACGAAGCAGTGCCGGCGGCGACAGTCTGCTATGTGTGGGACATGCACGTGCCTGTGGGCACCGAACTCGTGAGTCCTTTCACCTCGCGCATCCGCTACATCGTGCTTCGCGGCGGCGGAGATGCGCTGCATCACTGGGAACATGAACGGCGCGACATCGCCGCCGACTTCATCAAGCTCTTCGGCGCCGAGACGCAGGAGCTGCCGCCGCTGATCGGCATCGCCGTCGGCGCCGATGCCGACAATACGCACAGCCACAGCCTGGCTCACGCCGCCGACGTGCAGCTCGAACCGTGAAGCGTCTAGTGCAGTGTTTCACGCTATGCGGAACATAAGACCGCGTCTTTGGCCCCGTGACGTCGTTGCAAATCCTCGCGATACCACGGGTATCGCTGCGGTT
>Ga0207678_10006610_pt1 | contig 10277 bp, 7 predicted proteins | sample KBSC63metaG_FD_184319 | JGI IMG/M metagenome (GOLD analysis project Ga0207678, IMG submission 184319) | Corn rhizosphere microbial communities from Kellogg Biological Station, Michigan, USA - KBS C6-3 metaG (SPAdes) (version 2) | ecosystem: Host-associated > Plants > Roots > Rhizosphere > Soil ...
GGTAGCTTCTGGGTTGCCAATGGCGCGACGGGCACGGCTACCGTCTACGGCTTCGATGGTACGCCGCAGCCGGCGGCCGAGCCCCTGGTCGTGAACCTGCCGGCGCCTGCCAGCTTGCCCCCCGGCACGCTGCCGCGGGCGACCGGCGCCGCCTACTACGGGGGCTACGGTCTCGAGATCGTCAGCGGCACTGCGCGCGACAGTGCCCGCTTTCTATTCGCTACGCGCGAGGGCACCATCCTCGGCTACAATCCGGCGATTGACCGCGACAATGCGATCATAGCCGTCGACAACTCTGCTACGGGCGCGGTGTATCACGGACTCTCCGCGGTGGCGCTGCGCTCCGGCGGGCGCCTGTACGCCACCAATTTCCACGCTGGCACGGTGGACGTGTTCGACGAAAACTTCGCGCCCGCGACAGGGCTCGACCCGGCGGCGTTCGAGGATCTGGAGCTACCCGCTGGCTTCGCGCCCTTCGGCATCCAGCGCCTCGAGGACCGGCTGTACGTCAGCTTCGCCCAGCAGGACGCGTCAGGGGTCGAGCCGGTGAGCGGCCCCGGCAAGGGCTACATCGATTCCTTCTCGCTGAACGGCAGGTTCCTGGCTCGGGTGGCCACCGAGGGCGCTCTGGACACGCCCTACGGAATGGCGCTGGCGCCTTGGTCGTTACCCTATTACGGCGGCGCGCTGCTCGTGGCCAACGCGGGGGACGGGCGCATCAACGCCTATGACCTCTACTACAATACATTGATCGGCGGCCTGAAGGACACGCACAACCAGGGGCTATTCATCGATGGGCTGAAAGACCTGTCGATCGGCTACGGCATCGAGGGCGACCTGGCGATCTACTTCACTGCTGGGCCCAGCGGCGGCCAGGGTGGCGCGTTTGGGACGCTGCTGGTGCGCCTGATCGACCGAGAGCCACCGCACGACGACTGACACGCGAACGCCGCGGCGGGCTTCTAGCGTCCGCTACGCAGCGGTAACGCTGGCATGCCGATGCTTTCAGCCCGCGGCCGGAGGTATGAGTCGGCCCGCGGCGCCGTTCGCCCCCGCCTGAGTGTGGCAGCTCGCGCAATCGCCGTTATCGACGGGGTTCTGCTGAACTCGTTCGTTGCCCGCCCTGTCGACGATGCGAGCGGTATAGGGCATCAGCACCTCGGTCTCCGGAGCCAGCCAGAAATTGCCAGCGCTGTTGCCCTGCATCTCCACCTCCGCGCCGTCGGCCCCCGTGACAATCACGGTCATTCCCCCGACGCCACGGCAATCATCACCTTCATGTTCGGCGTGCATCACCGTGCCTGCGAAGACATAGAGCGGCGCTTGCGCAGGATCGTTCTCCTCCGCGTGGCATTGCACGCAGCTGCGCCCTGGATTCATGCGCGGGTTGTCCTTGTCTTGAAAGGCCCAAATTTCGCCTGAGGAACACACGGAAGCCGGCACTTCCACGAACTTGGTGTCGACCTGACAGGCCAGCGTGAGTGCAGCGCTCAGCGCAAGCGATGCTGCGAGCTGAAGCTCGATAACTGCACGCGCGTCACCGAAGTGTTTCGCCAGCGCGCGTTGCATCCTCGAAACACAACTTTCGTTGTCCACATCGTCCCCCGAACTCTGTATAGAGGCTAGCGGGGGCAGCTTCAAGTCGCTTGATCGCGATCTTTGCAGAGCTGGGCCGGTGTCATGCGGGGAATAGTTGGTCGTCAGTTGCACGCGCGATGTCACGCGTCGCAGTTTGGATTCACGTCGCTTCACGCAGCGTCTGTCGGCTGCGTCTCACTCGGGGTTGCGCTGCTTGGCCTCGAGCCTGCAGCGTTCGCGCAGTCCACATCGGACGCCGCCGCGGCAGCACCAGCACCAGCACCAGCACCAGCACCAGCGAAGCCGGCGCTCTCGCTCGAGGAGTTGGGTGTTGCGCAGCCCCATCTCGGGCTCACTGCTGCCACCAACGAGAATGCGACCGACTACAACGCGAGCGCACCATCACGCAGCCCCGAGAACTTTCTCTGGCCGCTGCTCGACGTGATCGGCGTCAACTTCACGTTTTGGGGCCTCTCTTATCTGTCGGGCGCGCCATTCGCCAAGATCACCCCCAAGATCTGGAAAGAAAACTTCGGCACCGGCTTTCAGTGGGATGACAACGAATTCGAGGTCAATCAATTCGCCCATCCGTGGCAAGGCGGGCTCTATTTCACCGCCGCGCGCGTCAACGGGCTCACCTTCTGGGAGTCGGCTCCTTACACCGTCTTTGGCTCCTGGACGTGGGAGCACTTCGCCGAGTCGGAGCAGCCCGCCACCAATGACTTCCTGACCACCACCTGGGGAGGCGTGTTCTTTGGTGAGGCTCTGTATCGGCTCTCCAACGACGTGCTCGATGACTCGACGAGTGGCTCGACCCGCCTCGGGAAGGAGATCGCGGGCTTCGTCCTCAGTCCCATGAACGGCATCGATCGACTCATCAGCGGGCAAGCCTGGGCGGATGGGCCCCCCGGCAAGCATTTCCCACTGCTCTTCGATCTGCGCGTGGGACCGGATGGTCTGGGTCTCTCGGAGGGCACCGGTTGGGGCAAGATCGTCAGCGCTTCGCTGCGCGTCGACTACGGCGACCTGTATGCCAAGCCCGCGATCACCACGCCCTTCGAGTACTTCAACGCCATGGCCGGCCTCGGTGTCGGCAAAGAGATCCTCGGCGAGGCGTTCGACGGCACCGGCGTGCTCCTGGGCAACCGCTTCTCGATCGGCGGCAGCGACGACGATCTGATCGCCTGGACCATGGGCTACGAGTATTTCACCAATGGCACGACCAAGGTGTTCACGAGAGAGAGCACTGGGGTCTACTCGCTGGGCGCGCTCAGCACCGGCGTGTCGTGGTTTTCTCACTGGCGCCTGGGAGCCGGCTTCTCCATCGATGGTGAGGTAGACGCGCTTGCGGTACCCAACGGATCCATCACCTCCCCCTATGCGAAGTATGAGTCCAATCGCTCGTACAACTACGGCATCGGCGGTGCGGGCAAGGCTGAGCTGAACTTGCGACACGAGCGCTTCGGGCGCCTGTACGCAAACGTCGACCGTTACCTTTACTACGTGGTAGACGGCGCGACCGGCGTCGAAAGTCTGGGCACGCTCCGCATCGGCTTTTACGCGAACCTGTACAAAGGGCACGGGCTCGGTGCGAGCGTGATCCGCTACGACCGCCACTCGTCCTACGATGACTATGCGGACTTCAGCGACGCCTTCTGGTCGGGGCAGTTCCACTATGAGCTGGAGTTCTGAGCTGGAGTTCTGAGCTGGAGTTCTGAGCTGGAGTTCTGAGCTCCGCGACCCCGTCTGCCCTGTCTGAGCGCTCAGTCCCGCTTCTGCGTGTCGGCGATCTCGGCTTCGACTTCGCGCGTGGTGTCGGGCGGCGTGAAGACGACGCAGCGGGCCAGCAGTACGTCGCCGCCTCTGTGCTGGGCGGTGTTCTCGAGGTACACGGCGTCGCAGCCGAGCTCCGCGGCCTTCTCGCGCAAGCGCTGGATCAGCTCGGCCATGCCGTGCGGGTCGTAGGCCTCGTACTGATCCACCTGCAGCAGTGCAATGTCCACATGAGGCTCGCTCGGGGGCTCGCTGGCGAGCACCAGCACCGAGTCGGGATCGCGTGAAACCAGTGGCCGCGGCGGATGATGGATGGGCGTCGCGGTGACGCCGCTGGCGCAACCGAAAAGGAGCAGGGCTCCGCTCATCAGCAGCAGCGACGCAGGGCGTCGACACCGTTGCCGCTGCGCGGCTGTGACGAAAACTGTCGTCTTTTGGCCACAGGCGCCGCGTGAAAAGGCCCTATGGGCGCGGCCGCCTCGGGTTTTGTTTGCCATTTCGGGGTGCCGGACGTTGGCGCCCAGCTAGGTGCCACGAAAAGCAACTCGTATGCCATCACCGTGTAGGCGACGGACATACTTCAGTAGATCTTCGGGATGGGCGGTGCGGAGCTCTCCGTCGGTTGCACGCAGTTGGCCAGATCGAAGATCAGGAAGGCCAGCGCTTTCTGCTGGGGTGAAAGCTCCGCGGAGCAACTGGGGAAGACTTCTTTGCCGGAATCGCCGCTGCCGGAGGCCAGGTGCACGTCGGTGAACACCATGCGGCCGCAGGCAGGCCCGCCCACGGGGGTCGGAAAGCCGTAATACAGCGCGGCGTTCTCCGACGCGTCATCGTCGTCGTCGTCGTCCGAAGAGCTGCTCGAAGCACTGCTCGCCACGCCGCTGCCGGAGTCCGTGTTGATCCAGGAGACGGCGCTCGGGTCGATGGTGCCGACGACGGTGCGCTCGCTGTCGTTGATCGAGATCTCGCCGCGCGTGGTCGAACCGCCGACTTCCACGAGCCAGTCCGCGAGGGCATTGCCTTTGTCGAAGCTGGTATTCACGTGCGCCGTGAACAGCTTGGGTTCGATGTCGTTGCGACCGGATGCGAACTTCACCACGTCCGGGAACTCGGGCGCGTCGTCCGGTAGCTCGCGATTGTCGATGATGCCGTTGTGATAGTGCCCGCCGAACAGGCGTCCGCCCTCATCGGCGTAGCGCTGCAGGTTTTGCCGGTGGGTCAGGTTGGGTGGATCGTAGCGCTCGTCTCCGCCTTCACAGGAGAGCAGGATCATGTCGTAGCTGCGCAGCCGCTCGTAATCGGAGAACAGCGTGTCCACCTTCGGCAACGCGAGCGTCCCCGACGGGCCGCGCATCTCTCCGGTCCCGTCTTCCGCGTTCTCGAGATCGCTGTAGTAGAGATCGATGCTGCCGCCGCCGTCGCCGGGCGTGAACTCGCCGGGATCCACGCCGATCTTGGTGAACAGGCACTCCAGCGCATCCGAGCCGCCGCGCATCACCGCGATGTGGGGCAGGTTGCCCTCGGAGCGGTTGCGCGGCAAGCGCGTGAGCTCCGCGGGCAGCGCGCTGCTCGTGCAGTCGCTGACGGAAGGGATCGTCACCTCGCGCCGCCAGCTGCCGGCCTGGATCACGAGCGGCACATCCTTGCGCGCCGGCACGCGCGACAGATCGAGCGTGAACTTGCCGGTCGAGTCCGAGACGGCGGCGGCGATCGGCCGACCCGAGAAATCGCCATCGCAGGTCTCGCAGCGCGCGCCGCGTGCGATGGGCGCGAGCGGTTCGCTCGGCACGTAGACCACCACGTTGTAGAGAGGTAGCTGCCCCGCGGGATCGCGCGTCACGCCGCTGACCGTGGTGGGACAGCCCGAGCCCGTGGGCCCTCCCGGTCCCGCCGAGCTCACGTCTCCGAAATCCTCGAAGCCGCCGGGCGCGGCCTGTCCGCCGGCGCCGCCGCTCGGCAGCATGGGCGCGCCGCCTCCGTCGGCGGTGCGCGGAAACAAATTCTTACCGCTATCGCCTGCCGAGCAGGCGAGCGCAGCAGAAGCGAGAACTGACCCGGCGATCGCGAGGGTGCGCGGGCCAGATCGGCGCATCCCGGTTGCAAGTATGCTCATTTGGGCTCCGTCCAGGGCTAGGCTCGGAGCTGTATGCGCGGCGAGCGCGAAACCATCACGGCAGGCGGCAGGAGTGCGCGGATTTTCCCCGCCGCCCATGCTACCAACCGCGCCCTTGACGGAACTCGAAGCTGAGCTATACGCGCTGACCCATCGGGGCAACCCGGGTGACGCCGAGTTCTACGCACGCCAGTGTGCCGGAGCGGGTAGCGTGCTGGAGCTGGGCACGGGCTACGGGCGGCTGTTGCCGGCGCTGCTGGGCGCGGCGCGCGAGCTGGTCGGGCTCGATCGCGAGCCGAGCTTGTTGCGCAGCGCGCGCCGGCAACTGCGCGGCGCGCGCGGCCGACTGACGCTGCTCGAGGCGGACATGCAGGGCTTTGCGCTCGGTCGTCGATTCGAGCGCATCGTGCTGCCCTACAACGCGCTCTATTGCTTGCTCGGGCGGCGCGCGCTGGTCAGCTGCTTTCGCTCGGTGCGCGCGCATCTCGCGCCAGGCGGCGGCTTCTTGTTCGATGTCTGGGCGGCGGATCCGTTTCAGCGCCGGGCGCGGCTGCGCGTGCTGCGCGAGGCGCACCGCGACGAGCCCGGAGCCATCGTCTCGCTCGCGCACCGGGGGCAGGTGTGGGACGTGTTCGAGCGCAGCCGCCTGCGCAGCGCCGCGCAGCGCCTGGACGTGACGTACACGTATGTCTCGCGCCAGCGCGGCACGCGCCTGGAGATCCCCATCGCCCAGCGCTACGCCCCCTCGCGCGAGCTGGAGGAGCTGCTCGCCGTCGCGGGCCTGCGCCTGCGCGAGCGGTGGGGTGGCTTCTCCGGGCAGCCCTTCGGGCCGCGTTCGGAGCTGTTCGTCGCCCTGGCCTGCGCGTGAGGTGGTGTTAGCTCGGGCGGCGCGCCGCGCTCCAGAAATGCAGCGACGGGCTGCAGGTGAAATCTGCAGCCCGTCGAGGAGAGAGCTAGCCTCGGCTGCTCTCGATGTGCGCTGAAGGCGCGGCGATTACTTGGGGGCGCCGGCGTCGAACCAGGCCTTGATGTCGGCGTAGTCTTCTGCCGTCACGCAATTGCCGCCGCCTCCCGGTGGCTTGGCACAGCCGAGCGGCATGGCACCGGAGCCGATGTCGGCAATGATCGCATCCTTGAAGGATTTGGCGTCAGCGAGCGCCTTGGTCTTGTCGGTAGCACCGATGTTCTGGCCACCCGAACCCACGCTCACGTGACACGGGCCGCAGCTCTTGTTGAAGATCGGCCAGATGTCGGCTTCGAACTTCAGGTTAGCGCTGGCAGTGCTCGCCGGCGGATCCTCGTCCGCAGCGGGCGGCTCGTCGTCATCTGCCGCGGGCTCGGGATCGGGTGCCTTGGGCGTGGCGGCAACGGGGGTCGTCGGCGCAGTCGCGGTCGCGCTGCTGGTAGCCTTGGCGGGAGGCGTCGTGGCCTCCGCCGGCTTGCTCAGCTCCTTGCCGGTGTTGCCTTGCTCCAAGTGCTGTTCGTCTACATCCGTCGGCTCGATCGTACCGCTACACGCGGCGAGCATGGCTGCGGACGACAGCAGAGCGATGGACGAGCCAAGCAGCCCGATCCAGCGGGCGGCATTCCGGAAAGCGACACGGTGGAGACCACGGGACGTTTGGTTTGCAATCATCGGTGAATCCTCGGCGGAGCTCTTATCAGACTGGCGGAACAACACTAGCAATTCCCTTCGATTAGGCTGGCACACGCGGGCGTTTTCAACGTTTCTTGGATTTTTCCCGAGAGCCCGCTGCACCGAAATGCCGCTGCTGCGATCTCGCGCGTCCCGCTTCAGGTCGACTCCTGGCTGGGAGTGAGACCGGGGACCGGAGTTGTTTCGGACAGGCTCTGCGCGGGGCGCCGGGCGAGCCAGAAAGCAGCGAGCGCGAGCAGCCCGAGCTTGACCAGCTCGATCACGGTGTAGCTCACATGCAACACCCAGAACTGGCGCAGGGCGGGGGGCGCCGGCTCGTGCGGCACGAAGTCGAGGCTGCGACCCACCGCGACGATGCGAGGTGCGAGCACGACCGACATGGCGATCACCAGCGCGAGTGCGACGGCCAGCGCGCGCCGCGCACCCCGCTCCGGGCTCCGTCGCGGCAGCAGCCACAGCGCGCTCGCGCCCAGCGCCAGCTGCGCGAGGTTCCAATGCTGGAAGTACTCGCGGTTCAGCTCGGACGAGAGGTAGCGCAGCAGGTCGCGTGTCGGTGTGAGGCCCGAGCGCTGCACGAAGCTCTGAAACTGAGCGTTCGGCGAGCTCTGCAGCAGCTCGTCCACCAGCCGGAAGTTGCGGGTGGCGACCACGATCATGATCACGCTGCCCATCAACCACGCCCCCAACCCGAGGAGCGCCCAGCGGTCCTTCATCTCCTAGGCATGCTACGGCGCGCCGCCCAGGGCAACGGCATTGTGCCGCAGGGGTGTCCCGCGCGGGGGGCCAGAAGCGTGCTCGTAACAAAAATCTTGCTCGCACTGGATATTAACGAGGGAGCTCGCTATCCCGACTCGTACATGACCGTCGACGCGTCCACGAATACCTCCCAGCCGTCTACCCAGCAGTCGTCTACCCAGCAGCCCGCCGCTCCGACTGGCCCCCAGCACGCTGCGCGGACCACCAGCTACGACGCCGTCCCCGTGCTCGCCCAGGAGCTCGGGCTGCCTGCGGCGTCGATCCGCGCGGTGGTGAAGCTGCTCGCCGAGGGCGCCACCGTGCCCTTCATCGCGCGCTACCGCAAGGAGCAGACCAACGGCCTCGACGAGGTGCAGATCCGCACCATCGAGGAGCGCTTCACCTATCTCACCGAGCTCGAGGCGCGGCGCGAGAGCGTGATCCAGGAGATTCAATCGCAGGGCAAGATGACGCCCGCGCTCCTGCAAAAGCTGGCGCAAGCGACCACCAAGGCGGAGGTCGAGGACCTGTACCTGCCCTACAAGCCGAAGCGCAGGACCAAGGCCACGATCGCCGTGGAGCGCGGGCTCGCGCCGCTGGCCGAGCTGATGTGGACGGGCGCGCAGGGCAGCCCCCAGGACCTGGCGCAGACGTTCGTGAACGCGGGCAAAGAGGTGCCCGACGTGGCGGCCGCGCTGTCGGGCGCGCGCGACATTTGCGCAGAGCGGCTCGCGGAAGACGCCGAGCTGCGCAAGGACCTGCGCGAGGCTTACTTCGAGCACGGCAACGTGCAGGTGGCAAAGCGCTCGGAGTACGAGGGCAAGCCCACCAAGTTCGACATGTACGCCAAGTACGAGGAGCCCGTGTCCAAGGTGCCCTCGCACCGCTTCCTCGCGATCCGCCGCGGCGAGGCCGAAGAAGTGCTCTACGCACGCGTGCTGCTCGACTTCGAGCCGCACTTGCCCCAGCTGCGCAAGCGCATCCCCGTGCCGGGGAGCTCGCCCTGGAAGCAGGAGCTGGAGCTGGTGGTGAAGGAGTCGATCGAGCGGCACCTGGCGACGCAGCTCGCGGCGCAGGTGCGCGTCGAGCTCAAGCTGCGCGCCGAGCAGGACGCGATCGGCGTGTTCGCGCAGAACCTGCGCGAGCTGCTGCTGGCGGCGCCGTACGGCACGCACGTCGTGCTCGGCGTCGACCCGGGCCAGCGCACGGGCTGCAAGTGCGCCGCGGTCGACGCGACGGGGCGCTTGCTGGAGCACGACACCTTCTACCTGGTGCAAGGCGAGGGGGCGCAGGCGCGCGCCAAGGAGATGCTGCTGCGGCTGTGCAAGAAGCACTCGGTCGTGGCCGTGGCGGTCGGCAACGGCACGCACGGGCGCGAGACGGAGCTGTTCGTGCGCACCGTGCTGGCCGAGAACAACCTTGCCTCGGTGCTGACCGTGTCGGTGAGCGAAGCCGGCGCCAGCGTGTACTCGGCGAGCGATGTGGCGCGCGAGGAGTTCCCCGACCTCGACCTGACCGTGCGCGGCGCGGTCAGCATCGCGCGGCGCCTGCAGGATCCTCTGGCGGAGCTGGTCAAGATCGACCCCAAGAGCATCGGCGTGGGCCAGTACCAGCATGACGTGCCGGAAGGCGCGCTCGGCAAGAAGCTGGACGAGGTGGTGGAGAGCTGCGTGAACCAGGTGGGCGTGGAGCTCAACACCGCCAGCGCCCAGCTGCTCTCGCGCGTGGCCGGCATCGGGGCGTCCGTGGCCAAGCGCATCGTGCTGCACCGCAACGAGCACGGGCCGTTCAAGTCGCGCGCGGGCCTGCTGGAGGTGAGCGGCGTCGGCCCCAAGACGTACGAGCAGGCCGCCGGCTTCTTGCGCATCGCGGGCGCGGAGAACCCGCTCGACTCGAGCGCCGTGCACCCCGAGCGCTACGCGCTGGTCGAGCGCATGGCGCGCGATCTCGGCGTGCCGCTCAGCTCGCTGATCGGCAGCTCGGCGCTGCTGCGCAAGCTGGACAAGAACCGCTACAAGAGCGACGACGTCGGCGAGTTCACGCTCGAAGACATCTTCAAGGAGCTCGACAAACCGGGCCGCGACCCGCGCAAGAGCTTCGAGCCGCCCAAGTTCCGCGACGACGTGCGCGAGCTCTCCGACCTGAAGATCGACATGCAGCTCGAGGGCGTGGTGACCAACGTCGCCGCGTTCGGCGCCTTCGTCGACGTGGGCGTGCACCAGGACGGACTGGTGCACATCTCCGAGCTCTCCGACCGCTTCGTCAAGGACCCGCATGCGGTGGTCAAGGTGGGCGACAAGCTCACGGTGCGGGTGCTCGCCGTCGACCTCGAGCGCAAGCGCATCTCGCTCAGCGCCAAGAGCAAGTCGGCAGGAGCGCCGCGCGCCGCCGGAGCGCATCCGGGCGGGGAAGCGCAGCGGC
>Ga0207678_10006612_pt1 | contig 10276 bp, 9 predicted proteins | sample KBSC63metaG_FD_184319 | JGI IMG/M metagenome (GOLD analysis project Ga0207678, IMG submission 184319) | Corn rhizosphere microbial communities from Kellogg Biological Station, Michigan, USA - KBS C6-3 metaG (SPAdes) (version 2) | ecosystem: Host-associated > Plants > Roots > Rhizosphere > Soil ...
GACGCCCGGAGCAGGAACAGCCCACCATCGGCCTCTACTTCACCGATCAGCCGCCGACACACTTTCCGATCCTGATTCAACTGGAACACGACGGTGCGCTGAACATTCCTGCCGGCGATCCGGATTTCGAAGTCTCCGACGATTTCACCCTACCGGAAGACGTGGACGTGCTCGCCGTTTATCCGCACGCGCACTACCTAGGCAAGTTGCTGGAAGGCTATGCCACGCTTCCCGACGGCACGCGCCGATGGCTGATCCGTATCCCACATTGGGATCTGAACTGGCAAGCCGTTTACCGCTACCGCACGCCGTTGTTTCTCCCCAAAGGCTCCGTGATTCACATGCGCTATCACTACGACAACTCGGCTGCCAATCCGCGCAACCCGAACTCACCGCCGAAGCGCGTGGTGGCCGGCAATCAGGCCGCCGACGAGATGGGCCATCTTTGGCTTCAGGTGCTTCCGCGGGGCGCAGGCGATCATCGCCGTCCGATTCAGGAAGCACTGATGCGCCATCGCCTGCAAAAATATCCGGACGATTTCGCCGCCCACATGAACCTGGGCGCACTGATGCTGTCGCGCTTGGATGCACAAGACGCGATACCCGTGCTACGCGCCGCCGTGCGAATCGACCCGAAGCGCGCCGACGCCCAGAACATGCTGGGTACCGCGCTCCAAAGCGTGGGTCGGCTGCAAGAAGCCATCGCGCAGTTCCGATTAGCGCTGCAGGTTCAGCCCGACTATCTGAATGCCCACTACAACCTGGCAAGCGCCCTTGTGAAGAGTGGCCATCTGCCGGAAGCAGTTGAACAGTTCCGTCCCGTCATTGCCGCGTATCCAGATGACTCGCACCTACAGAATCAATTCGGCGAGTTGCTGGCCGAAGACGGAAAGACCAGCGAAGCGCTCGTACACTTTGATAGGGCCATTGCGCTTGATCCCGCCTACGCTGCGGCCCGGCGGAACCGCGAACTGGTAGAACGCCGGAAGACTGCCCCGTAATGATGTTCCTTTCTTTGCTACTGCTCTTCTTTGCCCCAATATTATCCGCTGCGACGCCGGAACAGCAGCGTTGCGCGAAATGCCATGCGCAGGAAGTGGCCGGGTTCGCGCGCTCCGCCATGTCCCGCGCGCTTTCCAGCGGGGCCACGCAGCCTGACGGAAGCTTCACTCATCAACCCTCCGGCACTACCTTCACCATTCGCTCCGGTGCCAACGGCATGACGCAGGAATACCAGCGCGGCACCGAATCGAGCCGTCAGCACATCGCGTACACCATCGGCTCCGGCAGCCATGCGTATGGGTACCTGGTGGAGATTGGTAATCATCTCTTTCAATCGCCGATTTCCTACTACACCCGGCGCCACACGTGGGACATGGCGCCCGGTTACGAAACAGCCGCGCACCCGGATTTTTCCCGTCCGGTCTCCGAGCAATGCTTGGCCTGCCACTCCGGCAAAGCGCTTCCCATCGCAGACACGTTGAATCAGTACGAGACAAAGCCATTCGCAGCCGAAGGAATCACCTGCGACCGTTGCCACGGCCCCACTGCGGCGCATCTTAAGAATCCTGTACCTGGTTCCATCATTAATCCCGCACGGCTCACGGGCGCCGTCCGCGATAGCATCTGCGAACAGTGCCATTTAGCGGGCGAACTGCGCGTACCCAATCCCGGCAAGACGTTCACGGACTTCCGGCCAGGGCAAACGCTGGAAGATACCTACACGGTTTATCTAGGAGCGCAGCCGGCCGGTACCGGCATCAAGGTCATCAGCCAAGCCGAGCAGCTACGCCTGAGCACCTGTTCGCGCATGAGTGCCGGGAAGCTGTGGTGCGGCACCTGCCATAACCCGCACGATCAACCCACACCGGAAAAGGCCGCCGCTTATTACCGCGAACGGTGTCTCTCCTGCCATGCCGCCACGCTCGATAAAGCCCACGCGGCGCCGGGCCGCGATTGCGTTGGATGCCACATGCCGCAACAGCCCGCAAAGGACGGCGGCCACACTGCGTTCACGGATCATCGCATTGCCCGCTTTCCTTCTCCGGAAAAAGACATGCAGGCTGTCTCAACTGTAACGGCCTGGCGTGAGCCTGCTCCGCCTTTACGCGACCGCAATTTATCGATTGCACTGATCACGCTGGGGCTTCAGAACAGTTCCGCGCCACAGGTGGTGCAAGGTTTCCGTCTGCTGAATCAAGTAGCGAATCAGTTTCCGAACGACCCCGCCGCGCTCACCAGCATGGCGACGGTTTTGTTGCGCGCGCGCCAAACCGCCCAAGCTCTGCCGCGCTTCGAAAAGGCCCTGCAACTGCGCCCGAACTACGCGCCGTATGAAGTGAACCTTGCCGCCGCGCTGCTCGAAGCAAAGCAGACCGATGCCGCGATTGCGCATCTGAAGAAAGCGTTGCAACTCGATCCATTGCTGGAGCAGGCCGTGCATCTCCTGGTCAGGGTGTACCGGCAACAGGGCCAAAATGACGAGGCTGCAACGGTAGAACGCGAATACCAGCGCGCCGTGGGTATTGTCGATGGAGCGTCCTCTTCCTTGCAAATGCCGGGATCGCTGGCCACGCATTAAGTCCTGCGCAAGTTGGCAATGTTCGCGCAGACCTGTGTATCCTACTTCTGTGGCGGCATCTCGGCAGTAAGTTTACCGGCCGCGTCGGTCATTGTTAGTTCCGGGTCACGGCCGCCGCTCGGAAGCAGCAGCGATACGGTCTCGTTGTTGTTTTCACCCTGAAGATAAACACCAGAGCCGCGCTCGGGCAGGTAGTACAGGTGCGCACGTTCACGACCCGCCTCATCATCGATACCGAACATGAATGAGCCACCGTCCGACGCTGCGATGCCACCTCTTTCGGTACCATCCGACGCCTTGAATTGAACTGCCGCGGAAACTACCCTAATCCGCTTTCGGACCTTGCCGTTCACAATCGGATCGGGAAGAGGGGCGGCCAGTACGATTCGTTCTCTACCTTGTTCATCCACAATCGCAAGCTCGCGAACGCGCAGCTTATCCGGCGGTGGTGCGTGCACAGCACTTATCGAAAACGCCGCGAGTAGCAGCACAGCGGTTGCGCCCCAGCCGATAACACTTAGCCGCATCCAACGCTCTGACCGTAGAATTCGTTCTTCCAACACGCGAAGCTTAAAGGCATCGAGTTGAGGTCCATAGGAGCAGGAGCATATCGCTGTCGAGCCGGAGAGGGCACGAGTAAAGCTCCTCGGGCGCGCACTAGGCGGCCTTGGTCCAGGCATCCGGCGGGAAGGCGGCGAACAGGCGGTCTTCTTCTTCGATCAGGTCATTGAGTTTGTTACGGCCGTGGGGTCCCCAAGTAGCGATTTCGGTGAGGAATTCGTCTGCTGAAAATTCGAAGCCAATGGTTGCGAAATCGAAGGGGCGCCGGCGGAACATGGCGCGGTAATAGGCGTTCAGGCCAGTGTCGAAACGTTTCTTGCGGGCGGCTTCGCGTTCAGCTTGCAGTTGCTTCAGTTCGGCGATATCTTTCTCGCGCTGACGGCGGAGGCGGTTCTCCTGGAGCGTCAGGTTGTTGAGCTGGCGCTGGTAGACGAGAAAAGTTCTGGCGTCGAGCAGCGCGGGCCGGATGGCGGGGTCTTCGTGTTCGACCGATGCGGCGAATTCGATCCGGCCGAGCGCGTAGATGCCCGCTTCCAGCGTCGGGATGCGGGCGGCGCGCCATTCGGTATCAGCGATGGATTGGACCAGAAGCCTTTCGGCGTCGCTAACCGGGCGGTAACGCGCTTCCAAGCTGGTGACGTGTTGCCGATAAGCGGCGATGTCGTCGTCGGGCAGTAGGACGGTGCGCCCGGTGAGGCCGGTTTTCACGGCATTGAGCGAGGACTTCGCTTTACCTTCGTCTGTCCTCGGACCGGTGGAATGCTGAGAATTCGCTTGGTTGGCAATGATTCTTGCGGGGCTGGACATATGCGGCGAAAACTATAGCATGCCCTTCCAAGCGATTCCTTGTAAACTGTTAAAGCGATTGGCGAAGAGCGTTGTGACCGGATGGAGGGAGCTGCCGCAAATTCAGCCCGACCGGTCAAAATCAGGAGAATGCGGCAGCTATGGGACGCCGTCTTACTTACCCGCGTCAGCGGAAGCTTTGTGCGATTTGAGGCCCTTTGCCAGCGATAGATGCTCCTGGAGCACAGGGAGCGTGCTGGATGCGAATTCCTTGATGCTCGGATTGGTCGCGTCCTCGGCTTCTTTCTTGAATAGCTTGATGTCCTTTTCGTGATCTTTTACGGCGTCTTTGGCGAAGGCCTTGTCAAACTTGTCGCCGAACAGCTTTGACAGCTTGTCGACCATAGCCTGGCGCTTCGAATCGAGAGTGGCCGGAACGGTGATTCCCGCCTTTGACGCGGCTTCTTTTAACTGATCGTTGGCCTTGGTATGATCCTGTACCAGCTTTTCCCCAAACTGTTTGACGGCATCGTTGGATGATTTCTGCTGGGCCAGGTGCCCGACGGCGACTTCCATCATTCCGCCGTTCGCCGCGTCTTCCACAAATTGCTGATCGGTCATCTTCGCCGAACTCTGCGATGCGCCGGACGGAGACTGCGGCATTTGGGCTTCCTGCGCCGCCGTCGGTGGTCCGTTTGGGGCGCCCGCTCCTGGGCGCTCTCCCATAGGCGCTCCACCGGATTGCGGTGTGCTTTGGGCTTGGGCGACCGCCGGGGTCGCGCCGAAGAAGCAGAAGCTGGCGCCGGCGAGCACCAGTGTTAAAGATAGATTTCGTTTCATTGTTACCTTTCCTTTTTCAATTGGGTTCACTCGCGCCTTTGTTCGCTTGGAGTACGGCGGGCGACGGGTGACGGCCGGGTGAGCGTCCGTTCAATTGTTGGAGCAGAAACCTGGGCAGGGTGTTGCCCCGTACAGTTGCGAGCAACCGATCGAAACCTGTTTAAAATGGGGCGGAGACGTGTCTCAAATTAACGCCGTGCTGAACGAACCCTCAGATCACGTCAGCTCCGATAACGTCAGCGAAGATCCACCGCACGACGTTAAGCCGACGGTGATGTTTCAGGGCTGGCGGGATATCACGTTCGTCCATTGGCGATACCAGCCGGAACTGATTCGCCGGATGTTGCCGCACAGGCTCACATTGGACACCTTCGATGGAGACGCGTGGGTTGGATTGACTCCGTTTGTTGTCACCGGGCTGCGAGTACCGGGTTTGCCCGCGCTGCCATGGATATCGCGGTTCCCTGAGATGAACGTCCGCACGTATGTGCGCGGACCCGCTGGTGAGCGAGGTGTCTGGTTCTTCTCACTAGAGGCAGATCGCCTGGCGGCTGTGCTCGGTGCGCGAATGTTTTACCGGTTACCATATCGCTGGGCGCGAATGCGGGTGAACTGTAAGCAGGCGGAGATCGAGTATGGAAGCCGCCGCCATTTCCGTGCGGGTCGCGCCGACATCAAGGTTCAGACTGGGTTGCCGATCGAGTCCAACGACCAGGAACGCTTTCTTACGGCGCGTTATCGACTTTATACGGTGCTGGGTGGCCGTCTCGCATTTGCGCAGGTACACCATCCGGCGTGGCCCCTAAGAGCGGCCAAGGTGCTCCGCCTTGAGCAGGACGTTATCGAGCATTCCGGCCTACCAACTCCGACCGGTGAACCGTTGATTCATTTTTCTCAAGGGGTGTCTGTCCGGGTTGGACGCCCTCGGCTGGCCTGAACCGCAGGATGTGCCTCTGGTCAACAAGTCGAATGGTAGATCTCCGAGGCGCTGAACATCAATTCAGTAGGTCGGCTCGGTATCTGTCCAGCCGAGGGAGGTCGGGAACCGGGCCGAAAATCGTGATAAGGAAACACGCGGATCTACGTCAACGTAGCAAGGAGAAACGCAAATGCCGGAAGTGCAAGAATTGCTTATTGAAGGAATGCAGGACTTGCTTCATGCGGAACATCAACTGTTGAAAGCCTTGCCGAAGATGGCGAAAGCCGCACATGAAGCGGAATTGAAACAGGCGTTTGAAAAACACCTGGAGCAAACACAGGTTCACGTGGAGCGCCTGGAACAGGCTTTCGAGAGCCTGGGTGCAAAGCCGAAGGCCAAGGTTTGCAAAGCGATGCAAGGCTTGGTAGAGGAAGGCCAGGAACAGATTGCGGAAGGCAAGGAGAAGCAGCCATCCACTGCCGATCTCGCGCTGGCCGCGGCGGCACAGAAGGTGGAGCATTATGAGATTTCCGGGTACGGCACGTTGCGAACTCTTGCAGAAAAGCTGGGCCAAAAGGCTGTGGCGAAGCTGCTGAATGAGACGCTGGCGGAGGAGGAAAAGACCGATCAGCTATTGACGCAGATTTGTGCTCCGATCCTGGAGCGAGCGAGTGAGGAAAAGGACGTAGGGGACCGGCACGCGAGGGCCGCGTCGGCTTCGCATCACGCCGGCAGCCGGAGCAAAGCACATTGAGTGCGGAGGCAGGGGTGCCCCGTTCAGAACAAGCAAGCCGCTGTGAGCCGGTCGCGGGAATGGAATGGGGCTGCGGCATGACTCGATGGTGGTTTACATTGTAAATTTTCGGGGACGGACCTGGGCGCGGACGTATTGAAGGGTTGGCGAAGTAGGGGGCTTTAGTCGCTACGTGCTTCGCCACATTTTCTGCATAGTGGCGCTGCTTTGCGCTTTCGAATCATTCGTATCGCAAGATCTTCGCCGGATCGAGGTTTGCCGCGCGGATCGCCGGGCCTAATCCGGCGCTGACAGCGACGAGCAGAAATAGAAGAGAGACGGCAGCAAACGTGGCTGGATCGGTCGGGCCGATACCAAACAGATAGCTGCTCACAAATCGTGTCAACATCATCGCCAGGGCGATTCCGATGACCACGCCGGACAACGCTAGACGAAGACTTTGGGTTAAGACTATCCGCCAAATGCCGGCCTGAGGTGCACCAAGAGCGCGGCGGATGCCAAACTCCCGCATCCGCTGGGTGGTGGAATACGAGATGAGACCGTAGATGCCGATGAGGGCCAAGCTGAAGGCGACAGACGCAAAGAAGGCCAATACTTGCATGAGAAGGCGACGAGGCCCAATTTGCGCCTCGATTAACTCCTGCATGGGTCTGATCTCAGAAACAGGCTGGGCGGGATTCAGCACCTGAGCGGCGCGGCGGACCGTGGCAGCAAAATGCATGGGATTACCCTTGACGCGGATAGCCAGCATTGCCGTGGGCGGTTTGGCTTGGGCGAACGACACATAAACGCTGCGGTTCCAGCCTAGGTTGTCTATACCTTGATGAGCGTTGGCAACTATGCCAATCACCTCGGCGGCCTCTTTATTAACGCCGCCGACGAGAAGACGCTGACCAATTGGATTTTGTCCGGCGGGATAGTCGGGCCAGAAATGGCGGGCAAGGTTCTCGTCGATAATCACGACCCGTTGTGCACCCTCACGATCGCGCTCTGTGAAGGTGCGACCTCGCCGCAGTGGTATGCGTAGCGTTTCGAAGTAGCCAGGCGAAACGATGAAGATAGCGGCGAGAGGCCGTTGATTGAGAGGCAGGCGGGGCTGATTCGCAGCTTGCACAGGCGTGCCCGGATAGCTGGTCATCGGAAGCGTCAACGAAACCGAGGCATGTTCGATGCCGGGCGATGACCTTAGCTTCGATAAGAGATCGTCAAAAAAGCTGAGAGAGTTAGCACTGGGTGGAAGCGCAATGCGTGCTGTCAGCAGATTGTGCGAGTCAAACCCGAGGTTCTGCGAGCGAAGGCGTACGATGCTTTCGATGAGGAGGCTGGTACCGATGAGCAGGGTAATTGAAAGCGCTATCTGGCCGATGACAAGCGCACTGCGGAGGCTAAAACGGCGGGAACTGCCTTGACTGATCCGGAGAACGGTCATCAGATCCACGCGGGAGGCGCTGAGCGACGGCGCCAAGCCAAAGAGAATGGCAGTGAGCACTGAGAGTGCGACGGCAAAGGCGAGGACGACCCCCGTGAATTGAATCTCATTTGCGCGTGGCAAGTCCGTTCCGGCGAAATGGCGGATGGCAAATAAGCTTACGTAGGCGAGAAAGACTCCCGCAATGCCGCCTAAGGTGGAGAGGAGCAGACTTTCTGCGAGCAACTGTTTGACAAGGCGCATGCGGCTAGCGCCCAGGGCGGCACGAATGGCGAATTCTGTGGAACGCGCGGCGCCTCGTGCTAGCAGAAGACTTGCAAGATTCGCGCAGGCGATCAGAAGGACTAGCCAAACGGCTCCGAATAGGAGCCAGAGTTCAAGCCGCACACTGTTTACGACAGTTTCCTGAAGAGGCGTGGCAGCGGGCGGCGCCTTCGTTTTGGCGTCGAGGATCGCGGGATGGTCTTTGGCGTAGGCTGCCTGGAGCACCCGTAGTTCGGCCGTCGCTTGTTCGAGGGTGACCCCGCGCCTGAGACGTCCGAAGATGGTTAGGAAAGGGCTCAAGGCGCGAGATTGCGGATTGAATTGCGGTGACTCCTCAGGGTGCGCAAGCCAAAGATCTATACCGGCGGAAGGAAACGCGAAGTTTGGCGGAAGAACACCGGAGATGGTGTAAGCTCTTCCGGCGAGGTCGATCGTCTGCCCAACAATATGTAAATTACTGCTGAACCGACGCTGCCACAAGTTGGAACTGATCAGGACGGTGTTGTCCGATTGTTCGAAGCCGCTACCAAGCAGTGGGGATACGCCGAGAATGTCGAGAAAATTGCCGGACACGCGAATGGTCTTCACCACCTCCGGCACGCCAAGGCCGGTGAGGGCAAGGTCCTCTTCCATCGCGCGGGCCCCGATGGCTGAAAAGTTGTGAGCGCCGGCTGCGATTTCGGCAAAATGCACGGGCGATGCGCCGCCAGAGATGAGGACCAATCGGTCCGGGTTGCGATATCCGAGCGGCTTCAACAGGACGGCATGAATGACGCTAAAGCAGGCTACATTCGCTCCGATTCCGAGGCCAAGCGTGAGGACGGCCGCGATAACGAATCCTGGAGCGCTCCGGAGCGACTGGAAAATCCGCATACCCGGAGTGTAAGCCTTAGAAATCCGGCGAGGAGACCCGCAGCCTCCCGGCGGCCGAGCATAGCCGTCATGCTGGGGCGGGCAGTTGGGGCTGGCGGACGGCCCGACTTCCGCAGCGAATGTCAGCGGTGCGCTTACTGCCCGGCCTTCAGAGCTGCGGCTACGTTAGTTACGCGGGCGCCCTGGTGTTTGGCGACCTCGATCTCCTCTGCCGTCGGTGGGGCGCTGTTCTGTCCGGACGTTGAAGACGATCCGTACGGGGTCCCGTGACCTTGAAGAATCTTTTCGTGAGTGTAGCCGTTGGGCACGATGATGAATCCCAAGTGCGCCATCGGGACGTAGAGTGTGACCACCGTCGTTTCGTTGCCGCCGTGCGGTCCTGCGGTGGACGTGAAAGCTCCAGCCGCTTTTCCGTTAAGCTTTCCCTGGAACCACAGACCGCCCAGGCTGTCTATGAAGGCTTTCAACTCCGCCGACACATTGCCAAAGCGAGTCGGCGTGCCAAAGATGATTCCATCGGCCCACTCGACATCGGCTGGGGTGGGAGCGCCATACTCGGCAAGCATCCTTGCGCTGCGCTCCTGCCAACCGGGAACTTTGGCCATCACGTCGGAAGAAACGATATCAGGCACGCGGCGGACCCTTACTTCGGCACCGGCTTCGCGGGCTCCTTCGCTGACGGCTTTAGCGAGCGTTTCTACGGAGCCGTCACGGGAGTAGAACACAACGAGAATGTTTGCTTTAGACTGTGGCATCAAAAATTCCTTAACCTGATCGGATTTTATCTCGCCGGTGAGGGCGGGAGGGTTTCAGGAGATGCGCGTGGTTCCGCGCCGACAAACCGGAGCCGCTGAGAGCGCCCGCGGCGGTGGGCCCCATCTCCTTCAGGTAATCGACGCCTTCGGCGTCGCTCGCGTTGAGGTCCATGGATTGCGCTATGGATTGGTGCAGCATGAGTGAGGAGCGGGAGGCTTTGCGCAGGGCATCCATCAGCGTTAGATGGCGGCTTGTTTTCGTCAGCAGATTTGTTTGTCACGATGTTTGGGGGCCTTCCTGGCACAGCACTTTCTGAATGACGGGACGGAGACAGAAGCGGCCCATCAGCATGAGGAGCAGTATGGCGACGAGCGCCGGCAAGTTGGAGAGAAGGATGCCGGTTCCGATAGGCACCAACAGTGCGATGATGGCGCGAGCCACTGCTTCCAGCACCAGTATGAGCGAGGCTATGACATTGCCTATACGCATGATGCGGCGGAAAGATTGCGAGGT
>Ga0207678_10006615_pt1 | contig 10274 bp, 11 predicted proteins | sample KBSC63metaG_FD_184319 | JGI IMG/M metagenome (GOLD analysis project Ga0207678, IMG submission 184319) | Corn rhizosphere microbial communities from Kellogg Biological Station, Michigan, USA - KBS C6-3 metaG (SPAdes) (version 2) | ecosystem: Host-associated > Plants > Roots > Rhizosphere > Soil ...
ACCCGGGCGGACGGCAAATCTCGGGGACACGACCACTCACACCGCGAAATGCGGTCCACGGTATGAGTGGACTATCAGGACTTAACGCCTCAATTGCTGCTGAGGCAGGCTCCAGAAATTCGTCGCCTCGCAGAAAAGGGACTTATGGGATATATCAGACCAGCAGAAGGAGTTCCGCTCGCCCGGGCAGGGTAGGGACGGCGGCACGGGTAGCAGGCACGGCCGAGCAGCCATGGGTGGCAGGAGGTAGAGTCCACGCGTGACACGTGACGAACTGGAAGCCCTTTCCTCGCACGAGCTGCACCACCTCGCCGTGCGCCGGGCGCTGCACCACGTTGACGTGGAGTTCTTCTGGGAGCTGCTGCGCACCATCCCGGCGGCCGAAGCCTCCGAGGGGCACCTGAACGAAACCGGGCGGGACGTCACCCATCTCTCCGTGCTGCTCGACGACGCGATCGACTCCGGCGAGGGCGACGTGGCGGAGGCGCTGCGCCCGCTCTACCTCGACTACCTGGAAAAGCACGGCGTCGGCAGCTGAACGGCGGGTAGCCAGGACCGTTCGGCCCTGGAAAACGAACGCGGGCCCGGGACCGGCCTGCGGTCCCCGGCCCGCGCTGGGCCTGGTCTTTACTCGGGCTTGTCGAGGACGCCCTCGATCTCGAGGGTGATCGTGACCTTCTCGCTGACGATGACGCCGCCGCCACCGCCGGGGATCGGGCCGTTGTAGCTGACGCCGAAGTCGTTCCGGTTGATCTCGCCGCTGGCGGAGAAGCCCGCCCGGGTGCCGCCGAAGGGGTCCGGGCCGAAGCCGTTCACCTCGAGCTTCAGCGTGACGGGCTTGGTGGTGCCGCGGATGGTGAGATCGCCGTCGAGGAGGAAATCGTCACCGTCCGGGCGGACGCCGGTGGAGCGGAACGTCAGATGGGGGTGCGACTCGACCTCGAAGAAGTCGGCGCTGCGGATGTGGTTGTCCCGGTTGGGCTCACCGGTGTTCACCGAGCTCAGCTCGACGGTGGCGGTGACGCTGGACTGCAGCGGGTCCGGCGCGGTGACGATGGTCCCTTCGAACTTGTCGAAGCGGCCGCGGACCTTGCTCACCATCATGTGCCTGACGACGAAGGACACCTCGGAGTGCACGGGGTCGATCGTCCACGTCCCGGCGACGTAGCCGGGAATCTCCACGGCAGTCTCGCTCATATTTCCTCCAGGTAGAAGCTTCTTTGTCGTACGCGACTTTACTCGCGTGTGTTACTTCCTTATAGTAAGTATAGATTAGTTGAAGCGTCAAGCACTAGGACATCGCAGCTCAGGGGAAGTAACCTGGTGTGATACCAGGGAGGGAATGTCGTGGAATCCGGGCCAGCCGACCCGGAGCGCGAGCCGCGTGAGGCGGCGTGCGATCCGGCGGGGAACGGTGAACCGGGGCCGGCCGGCGAACCTTCGAGCTGCCGCGCGCGAGAGGTGCTCCAGCGCGTCGGCGACAAATGGTCGATGTACGTCATCGACCTGCTGGGGCAGGGCACGATGCGGTTCACCGAACTGCACCGGGGCGTCAACGGCATCACCGCCAGGATGCTCACCGTCACGCTGCGCGGGCTGGAGCGAGACGGCATCGTGACCAGGACCATTCACCCGGTCATCCCGCCGCGGGTCGATTACGCGCTCACCCCCATGGGGCGCACCCTGCTCGCCACCATCGGCCAGCTGGTCGCCTGGGCGGACAGCCACCTGGACGAGATCGACGCCGCCCGGGCCGCCTACGACGCCCGGCAGCCGGCCGAATAAGCTCGCTGGGGTGAGCGAGCAGACGGCCCCGGATCACCCGAACCGTGCGGAGAGCGAGGCCGAGTCGGCGGACCGACTGCGACACGGCTCGTCGTTCGGCGCCGCGGCCGCGGCCTACGCCGAGCACCGCCCCGGCTACGCCGAGGCCGCCGTCCAATGGGCGCTGGAGCCAGTCCGGGACCGCCAGCCGGTCCGGGTCGCCGACATCGGCGCTGGTACCGGCAAGCTGACCGCCACGCTGGCCGGCCTGGGGGCCGAGGTGACCGCGGTGGAGCCCGACCCGCAGATGCTGGCCGAGTTGCGGCGGGCGATGCCCGCGGTGCGTTCGGTGCCGGGGAGCGCGGAAGAGATCCCGCTGCCCGATGCCAGCCTGGACGCCGTCCTGGCCGGCCAGGCCATGCACTGGTTCGACATGGACCGCGCGCTGCCCGAGATCGCCCGGGTGCTCCGGCCGGGCGGCGTGCTCGCCGGGCTGTGGAACGTGGACGACGACCGGGTCGGCTGGGTCGCCAGGCTGGCCGAGATCAGCAAGCGCAAGTCCAGTGTCACGCTGACGAGGTGGCGCGACGGCGAGGCTCAGTCCCGGCAGGAGCGGCTGCTCGGAGCGGGCTCGGACCGGTTCGCCGCGGTCGAGGTGGGCGAGTTCGGGCACGGGCAGGCCCGCACCGCCGATTCGCTGCTCGCCACCATCGGCACGCACTCTCACCTCCTGGTCATGGAGGAGGCCGAACGGGCCCGGCTGCTCGCCCGGACCGGCGAGTTCCTGCGCAGTCAGCCGGAGACCGCCCACGGCGAGTTCATGCTGCCGATGGTCACCGTGGCGCTGCGAACGCAGCGCCGCTAGCCTCCGGGCTGCCGGCTGCGCCGCTGCTGACTCGCGCGACTAGTTCGGGCTTGAACACGATGCGGCGGTGCTCGTGCTGGCCGGGCCGGTCGGCCTCGTCGAGCAGGAGCTCGGCGGCGGCCCGGCCGAGCTGGTACTTGGGCTGGCGCACCGAGGTCAGCGGGACCGCGGCGTCGGCGGCGAATTCGATGTCGTCGTAGCCGACTACGGCGAGGTCCCCGGGCACGGCCACGCCGGCCTGGCCGAGCCGCCGCAGCAGCCCCAGGGCGAGCATGTCGTTGGTGCAGAACACCGCGGTCGGTCCCGGCCCGCGGCCGAGCAGTTCGTCGGCCGCGGCCGCGCCGGCCCGCGCGTTCATGGCGGGCACGGTGACCTCGGAGAGAACGGCGGCGGGATCCAGCCCGGCCCGCTCTACCGCCCGGAGGGCGCCGCGGCGCCGGTCGGCGCACTGACGGATCGCGACCGGCCCGTTGACCAGGGCGATGCGGCGGTGCCCGAGTCCGAGCAGGTGGCTGACCGCGATCTCGCCTCCCCGCCGGTCGTCGACGGCGACCGAGCACTGGCCCGCCGAACCCGGCCGGTCGAGCAGCACCACGGGAGTACCCCGCTCACGGATCCGGCGCAGCTCGGGCGCCCGGCCGTGGACCGGGGTGATGAGGATGCCGCGCACCCGCTGCTCCTCGAGCACGCGCAGGTACCTGCGCTCCTTGTCGTCCGCCTCGTCGGAGTTGCACAAGATCACGGCGTAGCCCGCGGCCTGGGCGTAGTCCTCGGCGCCGCGCGCGACCTCGGTGAAGAACGGGTTGGTCACGTCGAGCACGACCAGCCCGAGACAGCGGCTGCGGCCGGCCCGGAGCTGGCGGGCGGATCCGTTCGGGATGAAGCCGAGCTGCTCCATCGCGGCCTCGACGCGGGCCCGGGTGAGCGGCCGGACCAGGTCGGGATGGTTCAGCACGTTCGAGACGGTGCCGACGGCTACCCCGGCCAGGCTCGCCACGTCCTTCATGCCCGCAGCCATCAGCCCCTCCGGACCCTAACCGTTCACAGGCTGGCTCAATCCGCCCTCGGCGTTCCATCGTAGACGCCGCGGCCGGATAACGATTCGGCGGCGAGCGGCAGCCGGGTCATTGACACCCGTGCCGGCCGCGATCAGACTACGAACCTAATTGAAACGTTCCATTCGGGATGCGGAGCGGACCAGATGAGCGATTCGGCGAAGACGCGGACCAGATGAGCGATTCCCCGGAGGGCCCGGTCCTGGTGCTGCGGCACGCGGCCAAGTCGTTCGGGGCCGTGCAGGCCCTGGTCGACGGGTCGATCGAGCTGAACCCCGGGGAGGTTCACGCCCTGGTCGGCGAGAACGGCGCGGGCAAGTCCACGCTGGTGAAGATCCTCGCGGGGGTGTATCAGCCGGACGCCGGGGCGCTGCTGGCGGACGGGCGGGAGATCACGCTGCACGGCCCGGCGGCGGCGCTCGCGGCCGGGATCGCGGTCATCTACCAGGAGCCGGCCCTGTTTCCCGACCTGTCCGTGGCGGAGAACATGTTCATCGGGCGCCAGCCCCTGGCGTCCGCCCGGCGCATCGACCGGCGGGCCATGCGGACGGAGGCGGCGGCGATATTCGCCCGGCTCGGGGTCCAGCTCGACCCGGCGCGGATCGCCCGCGGCCTGTCCATCGCGGATCAGCAGGTCGTCGAGATCGGCAAGGCCATCTCGCTGGAGGCGCGGGTCATCGTGATGGACGAGCCGACCGCCGCGCTCTCGGCCGCCGAAGTGGACCGGCTCTTCGACGTGGTGCGGACGCTGCGCGCCGCGGGCACCGCCGTCCTGTTCATCTCGCACCGGCTGGAGGAGGTCTTCGCGCTGTGCCAGCGGGTCACCGTGATGCGCGACGGCAGGCAGGTGCTCAGCCGGGAGCTCGCAGGCCTGGTCCCGGGCGACCTGGTCCGGGCCATGGTCGGCCGGGAGCTGGCCGAACGGCCGCCGGGCGAGCAGGTCGCACCGGGCGAGCCGCTGCTTACCGTGGACCGGCTCACCCGTGAGGGCGTGTTCACCGACATCTCCTTCACCGTCCGGGCCGGCGAGATCGTCGCCCTGGCCGGGCTGGTCGGGTCCGGGCGCAGCGAGGTGGCGCGGGCGATCTTCGGCATTGACCGGTACGACGCGGGCGCGGTCACGCTGCGCGGGCAGCGCCTCCGGCGCGGCTCGCCCACCGGGGCGATGGCCGCCGGGGTGGGGTTCGTGCCCGAGGACCGGCGCCAGCAGGGGCTGGTCATGGACATGTCGGTGCAGCAGAACGTGGCGCTGGCCTCGCTGGGGAGGCTGCGGCACGGGGGGATCATCCGGGCCTCGGCCGAGCGCGCGATGGCCGCCGACTGGGCATCCCGGCTCAAGATCAAGTACGGCAGGCTCAAGGACCCGGTGTCCATGCTCTCCGGCGGCAACCAGCAGAAGGTCGTGCTGGCCAAGTGGCTGGGCCGCAAGCCGGCGGTGCTCATCGTGGACGAGCCCACCCGGGGCATCGACGTCGCCACCAAGGCCGAGGTACATCACCTCCTCGTCCAGCTCGCGCGCGACGGCGTGGGCGTGCTGATGATCTCCTCAGAACTGCCCGAGGTGCTGCGGATCAGCGACCGGATCCTGGTCATGCGGGAGGGGCGGCTGATGACCGAACTCGCGCACGCGGACGCCTCGGAGGAGGAGATCCTCTCCGCCGCCACCGGCCAGGCCCCGTCCCGCAAACCCCCCGAAGCCAGCGAAGCGCCCGCGAGGGGAGCCGAAAGTTGAGCGCGCTGGTCTCGCAGAGCGAGCGGCCGCCGCCGCCGGCGCCCGCCGGTACCGGCGCGCGCAAGCTCACCGAGCGCGCCTTCCGGATCAGGGAATCGGGCATCATCGTCGTCCTGGTCGTGTTCGTCGCCGTGACCGCATCGGTCCAGCCCCGGTTCCTCAACATCACGAACATCCAGTTCATCCTGGTCAACACCACGGTGTTCGCGCTGCTCGCGCTGGGCGAGACGATGGTCGTCATCAGCCGGAACTACGACCTGTCCGTAGGCTCGGTGCTGGGCCTGTCCGCCTACCTGTCCGCGAGCCTGTTCGGCGGCCACCCCGGCTTCCCCATCCCGCTGGCCTTCCTGGCCGGGCTGGGTATCGGCCTGGGGTGCGGGATGCTGAACGGCATCATGGTGGCGGCCGGCCGGGTGCCGAGCCTGGTCGTGACGCTGGCCACCCTGTACATCTTCCGCGGCATCGACATCCTGATCGTGGGAGGCAAGGAGGTCGTGGCCAACTCGCTGCCGTCCGCCTTCCTCGACATCCCCAAGGCCACCGTGCTCGGCATCCCTGTCATCGCCATCGTCATCGCGGTGGTGATCGGGATCGGCGCGTACTACCTGCGTTCCTTCCGCTCCGGCCGGGAGCTGTACGCGATCGGGTCGAACCCGGACGCCGCGCGGCTGGCCGGGATCCCGATCGGCAGGCGCGTCTTCGTGGCCTTCACCGCGAGCGGCGCCATCGCCGGCGTGGCCGGCGTGCTGTGGGCGGCCCAGTACGGAACGATCGACTCGACCGCGGGCACCGGCTACGAACTCCAGGTGATCTCCGCGGTGGTGGTCGGCGGGGTCGCGATCTTCGGCGGGAGCGGCAGCGCGGTGGGAGCGGCTCTGGGCGCGCTGCTGCTCAACACGATCAGCTCCGCGCTCTACGTGCTCGGCATCTCGCCGTTCTGGAACCAGGCGATCTTTGGTTTCCTGCTGCTGCTGGCCATCACCCTGGACCGGTTCATCTCAGTCAGGCTCACCGCCGCGCTGCGGGTGAGAGGAGCGCGCCATGAGTGACCGGATCCGCGCGTGGATAGGCCCGCTGCTGCGCTGGGAAACCGGCCTCGCGCTGGTGGTCGTGATCATCGGCATCGTCGGCGCGTCGGTGTCCTCGCAGTTCTTTACCAGCAACAACATCTTCAACCTGGGGTTGTCCTACGGCGAGATCGCGATCATGACGCTGCCGATGACGCTGATCGTCATCAGCGGCGAGATCGACCTGTCCGTCGCCTCTATCCTGGGCATGTCCAGCGCCCTGCTCGGCTACCTGTGGGCCCGGCACTGGCCGATGCTCGGCATCTTCCTCCTGGTCGCCGTGGTGGGGCTGGCGGCGGGCGCCATCAACGGCCTGCTCGTCACCCGGCTCGGGCTGCCCTCGCTCGCGGTGACCATCGGCACGCTCGCGGTGTACCGGGGCATCGCGACGATCCTGCTCGGCCCCAACACGGTCGCCAACTTCCCGGTCACGTACACCAACCTCGGGGTCAACGCCTTCCCCTTTACCGGCAACGACCTCACCTACTCCGCCGCGATCTTCATCGTGCTCGCGATCATCTTCGGGATCGTCCTGCACGCGACCCCGTTCGGCCGGTCGGTCTACGCCATGGGCGCCAGCGTGGAAGCGGCCCAGTTCGCCGGCATCAGGGTCAAGCGGAACAAGACCATCCTGTTCATGACCTCCGGGCTGGTGTGCGCGCTGGCGGGCGTGCTGCTGACCTTCCGCCTCAACACCGCCGTGCAGAACAACGGGCTCGGCCTGGAACTCGCCGTGGTCGCGATCGTCCTGCTCGGCGGGGTGTCCATCTTCGGCGGCAAGGGCACTGTGATCGGCGTGGTGCTCGGCGTGCTCGCGTTCGCCGGCATCCAGAACGCGCTGTTCCTGACCGACTTCAACCAGGAAGCCGCCGGGATCGTCACCGGCGCGCTGCTGCTCCTGTCCGTCTTCGGCCGCAACGTGGCCTCCTTCTCGAGCCGGCTGCGCGAGTGGCGGCCGGCCCGCCCCGGGCGGGGTGGCGGGCTCCGGGCCAGCCCTGGCCAGGGGTCCGGGAACCCGGCCGGGATCACGCCCCCCTGACCGCGGGGCCACGGCAGCGGCCCCGACTCCCTAGTGAATCCGCCAGCTTTTTCAGAGCCGAAAATTGAAAGGATTCAGCACATGCAACTGAGACAGACGGCAGGCCTGGCCGTACCCCTCGTCGTGGCGTCGGTCCTGCTCGCCGCGTGCAGTTCCTCGGGATCGAGCTCGACGTCGACCTCGGGCGGCACGTCGTCCTCGTCGGCGTCTTCGTCGGGCGCGGGCGGGCTGAAGACCGGCCTCAAGGTGTACGTGATCCCGAAGAACCTCGGGAACAACTACTTCACCACGGCCGACAGCGCGAAGTCGGGCGGCGCGATCGCCGCGCTCGAGGCGCTCGGCGAGACCGGCACCGAGACCAGCGGAACCGCCGCGACCCCGGCCTCGCAGATCCCGGCCATCCAGGCCGCGATCAGCAAGGGCGCGAACGCGCTCATCGTGTCGGCCACCGACCCGACGGCGCTATGCCCGACCCTGAACTCCGCGATGAAGCGCGGGATCACGGTCGTCACCTACGACTCGGACGCGCCCACCTGCCGTGACCTGTTCATCAACCAGGCCTCGACCGCGCAGATCGGCACCAGCGAGGTCGACGTGCTGGCCAAGCAGCTGAACCAGACCGGGGACATCGCGATCGTGTCGGCCACCGCCTCGGCCACGAACCAGAACGCCTGGATCGGGTACATGAAGCAGGAGCTGAAGAAGTACCCGAAGATGAAGCTGGTCTCGACCGTCTACGGCAACGACGACCCGACCACGGCCACCCAGGTGACCCAGGGGCTGCTGCAGCAGTACCCGAACCTGAAGGGCATCATCTCGCCGACCACGGTCGGGATCGCGGCCGCGGCGGCGGTCCTTGACACCCCCAAGTACCGCGGCAAGATCGCGCTAACCGGCCTGGGCACTCCCGACTCGCTGAAGAAGTACGTCTCCGACGGCACCATCAAGGAGTTCGTGCTGTGGAAGCCGAACGACCTCGGCTACCTGGCCGGCTACGCGGCGGTGCAGGTCGCGTCGGGCAAGCTCAACGGCTCGCAGGGCCAGAAGTTCACCGCGGGCAAGCTGGGCTCGTTCACGGTCGGCGCCGACAAGACCGTCCTGCTCGGCCCGCCGTTCGTTTTCACCTCCGACAACATCAACCAGTTCGACTTCTGACACGCATACCGGATGATTGTGGATATCTGCACCCCTTATAAGGGGTGCAGATATCCACAATCCCTGAGGCAGGAGCACGCGTGGAGCGGGTTTGCTTTCTGGGGCGGGTCAAGGTCGAGCGACTGGCAGAGTACCGGGCCCGGCACGAGCGGGTCTGGCCCGACCGGGGGTTCAAGCGGGTCGGCGAGATATTTCACGTGGACTGAAAGTGGAGATGAACACCAAATGCGTGACCTGACCGCAGTCAAGGCAGCGCTGAAGGGGCACGAGATCGAGCTGCCCTCCTGGGCCTTCGGGAATTCGGGGACGCGGTTCAAGGTATTCGGCCAGCCGGGAGTGCCCCGCACGCCGTGGGAGAAGGCCGAGGACGCGGCGCAGGTGCACCGCTTCACCGGGGTGGCGCCCCGCATGGCCGTGCATATTCCGTGGGACAAGGTGGACGACTACGCGGCGCTGGCCCGGCACGCCGGCGACCTCGGCATCCGGATCGGCGCCGTCAACGCCAACGTGTTCCAGGACGAGGACTACAAGCTGGGCAGCGTCTGCAACCCGGACCCGAGGGTGCGCAAGAAGGCAGTCGGCCACCTGCTCGAATGCGTCGACGTGATGGACGCCACCGGGTCACGCGACCTGAAACTGTGGTTCGCCGACGGCACCAACTATCCCGGCCAGGACGACATCAGGGCCAGGCAGGACCGGATGGCCGAGGCGCTGGCCACCGTCTACGCCAGGCTCGGCGGCGACCAGCGGATGCTGCTGGAGTACAAGCTGTTCGAGCCGTCGTTCTACACCACCGACGTCCCCGACTGGGGCACCAGCCTGCTGCACTGCCAGGCCCTCGGCCCGAAGGCGCAGGTGGTGGTGGACACCGGCCACCACGCCCCCGGCACCAACATCGAGTTCATCGTGGCCATGCTGCTGCGAGCCGGGCGATTGGGCGGCTTCGACTTCAACAGCCGCTTCTACGCCGACGACGACCTCATGGTGGGTGCGGCCGACCCGTTCCAGCTGTTCCGGATCATGCACGAGGTGGCCGGCGCGGACGCGCTCAAGCCCGCCGCGGGGGTCGCGTTCATGCTCGACCAGTGCCACAACATCGAGCCCAAGATCCCGGCCCAGATCCGCTCGGTCATGAACGTCCAGGAGGCCACGGCCAAGGCGCTGCTCATCGACACCGGCGCATTGGCAGCGGCCCAGCAGGCCGGGGACGTCCTCGGGGCCAACGCCGTCATGATGGACGCGTTCAGCACCGACGTCCGCCCGCTGCTCGGCGAGCTGCGCGAGGAGTCCGGGCTGGACCCGGACCCGCTCGCGGCCTACGCCCGGTCGGGCTACGGGGAGAAGATAGTGGCCGAACGGGTGGGCGGGACGCCGGCCGGCTGGGGATCCTGATTCCGTGAGCGAGACGCAGATCGACGAACTGATCGGACGGTCCAACCGGCTGGGCGCGGATCCGCGGAACACCAACTTCGCCGGCGGCAACACCTCGGCCAAGGGCCCCGCCACCGACCCGGTCACCGGCGAGGACGTCGAGCTGATGTGGGTGAAGGGCTCGGGCGGTGACCTGGGCACGCTGAGGGCGGCCGGGCTGGCCGTG
>Ga0207678_10006620_pt1 | contig 10271 bp, 8 predicted proteins | sample KBSC63metaG_FD_184319 | JGI IMG/M metagenome (GOLD analysis project Ga0207678, IMG submission 184319) | Corn rhizosphere microbial communities from Kellogg Biological Station, Michigan, USA - KBS C6-3 metaG (SPAdes) (version 2) | ecosystem: Host-associated > Plants > Roots > Rhizosphere > Soil ...
ATACATCGAGACCGGCAGCTTCGCCGCAATTCCTAATTCTTTTTACACTGTTGATCTGTAGTTTGAGGATGATTTTGGGGTTCGAATGGCAAGCTTCTATACTTTTTAATACCATTAAATTGCAAAATTGTATTATCAATTTTGCAAATTCTTACATAATATTGTAACCCAAGTTATAGCACCTAAAGATTAAAGCATTGGTTTCGCGGGAGTCATACGATGAGAAAGATTTGCTGGCCGCAGTCAGTAGAGGGAGTGAAACCGCTTTTAGAACCCTATATGATGTTTTCTATGCCCGTATTGCCCGATATACTTTTAACATCTGCAAATCGCGGGAAGTAACAGAAGAGCTGGTCCATGATATTTTTGTAAAATTATGGTCTGAGCGGGAAAAGCTGACAGCTATCGAGTCAATTGAGGCTTACATGCTATATCTCGCAAAAAACCGGGCTATCGATCATCTGCGGAAGGTGGCGCGTGAGCATCTCCTTACCACCGCCATGCAAAATACCGAACAAAGCTACAATGATACGGAAGAACGGCTGAATGCCAAACAGCTTATCGGCTCCGTTAATGATGCCATTTCCAGCTTATCGCCTCAGAAGCAAATGGTATTTAAGCTAAGCAAGCTGGAAGGCTGGAGCCACGATGACATTGCCGGAAAGATGGGCCTGTCAAAGAGTACCATCAAAAACCACCTTTCTGAAACCTTCAGGTATTTGCGAAAGCTCTCCCCGCTAGGAAAAAAATAAAAAATTCGGGCTAGGCAGTACGATTTTGAATTTCGTTCGTCATGCAGTTAAAAAAGAATAATTAACTGTATCCAATCAGCCATGTCGCCAGAATTCTCCAGAGTCGATTACTTGCTTAACAAATATGTTAACGGAACTATCCGTCAGGACGAATTGCATGAACTGATGAAGCTGATCGATAGCGACGATAACCAGCCAGCGTTAGAGAGCACGCTCGATCAAATGTGGGAGCAATCACGCCGCGCCGATGAATTCCCACTAATTAACAAAGAAAAACTTTTTGAAAGCATCCACCGCGACAAGAATCATAAGAATAAGCAGATAAAGTACTTTAGACGAGGTCATTATGTGGCCGCCGCCATTTTGCTGGCGGTGATGAGCATCGGGATTGGCTTTTTGACTTTAATTGTCCGGCATAACCATGGGGAAAGAATCGCCAAAATTCTTCCTGGAAGCGATAAGGCGGTACTTACTCTTGCTGATGGTACAAAAAAATATCTTGGTAGCGGTCAGGGACAAGTTTATGCGGGTAATCAGGTTCAGGCGTTCAATCTTTCCAAGGGAACCCTGAGTTACGTTAAAGGGCCGAAAGAGGAGTCGTCTAAAATTGAATATCACCAATTGACAACCCCCGCCGGCGGACAGTACCAGGTGATCTTGTCAGACGGCACAAAGGTATGGCTCAACGCGGCCACAACGCTTCGTTTTCCGGCAACATTTTCCGGGCGCGAACGTCTGGTGCAGCTGTCAGGGGAAGCTTATTTTGAAGTGGCTAAGGATAAGGCTCATCCGTTCAGGGTGGAAGTTAACCATACGGCAGTAGAGGTGCTCGGCACACACTTCGATATTATGGGATACCCGGACGAGCAGCATGTTAATACTACTTTGCTGGAAGGGGCGGTGAAAGTATTTAAAGGTAGTCAAACAGCCTTGTTACATCCGGGAGAACAGGCCGTGGTTGGTCAAGCGATTGCTGTATCCCCTGTAGATGTGCGGCATGCTGTTCAGTGGCAAAAAGGAAATTTTGATTTCTCACATGAAAAAATTGAGAGTATCATGCGAAAGATTGCGCGATGGTATGATGTAACTGTTCAATACGAGGGCGGCGTCCCCAATGAAACTTTTAATGGCGTCATTCCGCGTTCTAAAAATCTTCAGGAAGTACTCGATATTCTTCAATTAACACAGTCCGTTCACTTTAAAATTAAAGAAAGGAGCGTAATCGTTATGCCGTAAACTTTACCAAAAAAAGTTCTGGCTAAAAAGGCCGGAAGTGCGGCTAACACTTCCGAACCAAATAGCTGGAGTGACAAATCCTTTGAGAAAGACCAATTATTCACTTTTAATCCAAGCTTTTCAAATATATGAAAATTTACGCTCCCTCGGAGTGTAGGCAACATGCTTTCACCCATAATTTTCTCCGGGTTATGAGAATTACCTTATTTCTTCTGGTTACCATTTTTGTTCAGATTTCTTTTGCCAGCGACGCCCAGCAGATCACGCTGCATAAGGGTGTCATACCGTTTGAACAGGCGATGCAGGAAATTCAGAAGCAAACGAATTACGAATTCATTTATACAGACGAAATGCTGGCGGGTACTCGGCCGGTTACCCTAAACTTTAATAATGCATCCCTGGAGCAAGTTCTCCATGAATGTTTCCGGGGACAGCCGCTTACCTACTTTATCAGAAAATCGATGATTGTTTTGCAGCGGAAGCCTGTTTCACAAAAGCAAATGCCTCTACTATCAAAAGCGCTGCCTTCAGATACGGTCACCATTATTAGGGGAGTTGTCACCGATGAAAAAGGTGTCACACTTCCAGGCGTATCTGTACAGGCCAAGAGCACGTCTTCCATGACGACAACAAATACCGAAGGCGAATACGTGCTCAAGGTTCCGTCTTCGGCAAAAGAATTGATCTTCAAATATGTGGGTATGGAGCCGCTAACGCTGGCCATCGGAAGGAGGGTTCAGATCAACGTTGCATTACGCGCTTCGATAACTACACTGAATGACGTAGTAGTTATCGGCTATGGGGCTGTCAGACGTGCAGAAGTGACTTCTGCAATCTCCTCTATTTCAGAAAAAGATATAAAGGATTTGCCTGTATCCAGCGTTGAACAAGCGATGCAGGGCAAGGTTTCCGGTGTATCGATTAGTTCTAACGGCGGCCAGCCCGGAGGTGGGATTTCTGTAAAGGTGAGAGGCATTACCTCAGTGAATGGCAACGATCCTTTATATGTTGTAGATGGTGTTCCGCTCGCGTTTGGCAGTTCGACTAATTATAATGCCGGCGGTGCGGCCGCTGCACAAACCGCTCAAAGTGCGTTATCAGCAATAAATCCGGATGATATTGCTTCTGTAGATATTCTTAAAGACGCTTCAGCGCAGGCCATCTACGGTTCGCGTGCCGCCAACGGCGTGGTCATTATTACCACCAAACATGGAAAGCAGGGCGAAAGCAAGGTTACTTACGATACTTATTTCGGTACCCAGCAGCTTCAAAAGAAGCTTGACATGATGAACTTGAGCCAGTTCGCTCAATATGAGAATCAAACACTGCAGCAAATTGCAACGGTAAATGCTACGACCTATACGCCTATCCCTGAATATGCCGATCCTTCGATACTGGGTCCGGGAACAGACTGGCAGGAAGGCCTTTTTCAGCGTGGAAATATGCAGAACCACCAGCTGGCGTTTTCAGGAGGGTCGGATAAAGCAACCTACTATACCTCGTTGAATTATTTTGATCAGAATGGTATTGTAATTGGATCTGGCTTAAAACGTTATTCACTGCGGATTAATATTGATCAACATGTGAATTCATGGCTGAAGTTCGGTGTATCATCAACATTGACGAAATCTGACCAGCTTGTGTCACTAACGAACGGTTCTGCAACGCCTATCAGTATAGCGGTGGGTAACAGTCCGGCAGCGCCAATCTACTTGAACGGACAGTTTGCCCCAGCCATCCAGGTAGGAGGCTATCAGTTTGGCAGCAACACCAATCCATTGGCGCTGGCAAGTTTACAGAAGGTTACGGCAGGCTTTAATAAAGCTGTTGCGAACATCTACGGCGAAGCCAATATCACGAAAGGTTTGACCTTCCGCAGCCAGTTTGGCTTTGATTTTTCACTCAATCAAAATACGTTTTACCAACCGCAGGTATATAACGGGGTAATACCCATTATTCCTCAGAGCTCCATTAACGAAGACAGGGGAATTGGCTTGTTCTATAATATAAGCAATTACCTGAATTATAACAGGACCTTCGGTAAGCATAACGTTTCTTTGCAGGCCGGGCAGGAAGCATGGGTTTCAACATATAATGATCTCAGCGGAAGCAGGCTGAATCTCAATCTAAATTTGGAGTCGATAGCTGCAGGAGCAACTACAGGACAGACCAGCGGTGGTGGGAAATATCAAAGTGCCATGGCGTCCTATTTTGGAAGAGTGGGTTATGTTTTCGACAACCGTTATTCTTTCAATGCTTCTTTACGCCGGGATGGCGCTTCAAATTTCGGGCCCAATAATCGCTATGGCTACTTTCCGGCTGCCTCTGCAGGTTGGACCGTGACTAATGAAAAATTTGCCAGCAATTGGAAAAATTTGAATTACTTGAAATTAAGAGTCGGTGTTGGAGAGGTAGGAGGTGTCGGAAACTCAGGTACTGCCCCTTATTCCGCGCGCTTATTTCAGCAAAATGGCGCTTTCGGCCCTGGTAGCTGGCCAGCCAATGTGCCAAATCCATTCCTCAAATGGGAAGCGGTACGAACTTATAATGCCGGCTTAGATGCGACTTTGATCGATAGAAAGGTAGAATTGACCGTTGACGTCTATAAGAAGATTACAACAGATATGATCTTGTCCAGTAGTCTTCCATCGTATACCGGAATCGGCACCAATTATAACGATATCCAGGCACCGGTTGTTAACGCAGGGCAAATGACAAATACAGGTGTGGATATCAGTTTAACCAGTTATAATGTTAATACGAGTAATTTTAGCTGGAAAACAACCGTTATTTTCTCCCATTATCAAAACATACTTAATAAGCTGAATTCGGGATCTTCTGTCATCTATTATTCAGCAACTGACGCGCTGAATACCAGCCGGATTGTAACAGCATCAATGGTTGGGAAACCGGTAGGAGAGTTTTATGGATTTGTTACCGATGGTATCTTCCGCTCAGCCAATCAGATACTCTCCAGCCCCGATCAGGGACTTGCTGTTACACCCAAAGGTACATGGGTGGGCGACGTGAAGTATAAAGATATCAGCGGTCCGAATGGAAAACCTGATGGCGTGATCGACTCCTATGATGAAACGGTGATAGGAAATCCCAATCCTAAATTTACTTACGGCTTTACCAATAATTTCACTTATAAAGGTTTTGATTTAAACATATTTCTGCAAGGAAATTACGGGTCGAAGATTCTAAACTTTACGAAACTTATTACTGAAGGAGAGTATAACGTATACAACAATCAACTGGTAGATGTTCTTCGTAATGCTTATTCGCCAGCCAATCCTAATGGAACATTGCCGCGATATAATGAATGGAATGAGAATAACCGTCGTTTGTCTGACAGATTTATAGAAGACGGGTCGTATTTGCGCATACAGAATGTTACGCTGGGATACAATTTTCCTAAACAGCTGATTAAAAAAGCGAAGCTTTCGGCAGCAAGGCTATTTATATCCGGCCAAAACCTATACACTTTTACAAAGTACACCGGCTATGATCCTGAATTAGGCTCATTTAATAATAATGCTTTGTATACAAATGTTGATAATGGCAATTACCCGAATCCCAGAACATTTACCATCGGTGCCAATCTGACATTTTAATGCTTACCATTTAACTGATATGCAATGAAAAGATATACCTTACTTATATTGTTTTTTGTAGGAATATGTGCTGTTTCCTGCAAAAAGGACTTTCTGAACAGACCGGATATCAATAATCCGACGCTTGACACTTATTACACTAATGCTGCTCAGGTAAACGGAGCAACGGGTTTGCTTTATGGTTATGCCTGGTTCCCCTTTATGGATAGAGCGTATTTAAGCATAGGCGACATCATGGGCGGGACGGGCATTACTCAAGGTCCGGGTGATTATGCGCCTTATATGAACTTTACCGTTTCTCAAACTGATGCGCAGGTTCTCAATGCCTGGAAAGCTTTTTACAAGGTTGCTGGTTCTGCTACGATTTTGATGAATGCCTTTGAGGCGAAGAAGGCTAGTGCGAGTAATCCGGCCTATCTTAATCAGGGAATTGCTGAAGCTCATTTTATCAGGGCCGTCGCCTATTTTTATTTAGCGCGAATTTTCAGGGACGTGCCGATTGTCACTGATCCGGTCGCGCTGGCTTCATCTTCCGATATCCGCGTTCCGCGTTATATTCAGTCAGACGTATTAAAGTTTGTGATCCAGGAATTAAAAGCAGCCGAAAGCGGACTTGGGGAAACAGCCTATCAGCCCGGACGCGTGACCACTTATTCAGCTAAAGGGATGATGGCTAAAGTTTATTTGTACATGGGAGATTATGAGAATGCAAAGGCAAAAGCGCAGGAAGTAATCAACTCTGGTAAGTATGATTTATTCAGCGATTACTACCAAATGTTTTCCACTGATAAATCTAACAATAACATTGAATCGCTTTTTGCCCTCCAATGGATCGTAGGCGGAGATTACCAGGCAGCGAATCACCTTCAGACCAATATCGGGCCTGCGCCATTATTGGCACCGATTAATGCAGGCGGTTACTCCTCTGTTGTTCCGTCGATTACATTGCTTCAATCCTTCGAACCTGGCGACAAACGCAGACAGGTTATTATGGAACAGGGTTGGACACGTAGCGACTGGACGAATGTGAATTTCCCCAACGGCTTTAAGTATGATACGCTTACAACCGGAAGTGCAACTGATCAGGCGCTGAAGATCAAGAACGCGACGAGGACCAATTCGGCAAAATACGTTACCGGAACTGGATCAAACGGTGATAATGTGATCGGAAGCAGTACTGATATGAATACCTATATTCTGCGTTATGCGGACGTACTCCTTATTTATGCAGAGGCTGTACTGGGTAATAATTCCTCCACATCAGATCCTTCCGCTCTTGCAGCTTTCAATAAAGTTCGCGCAAGGGCAGGACTACCGGCACTAAATACCCTGACTAAAGACATCATTTTAAAGGAAAGGATGATTGAATTCAATTTTGAAGGAGATTACTGGTTCGATGTGCAGCGGCAAGGGTTCGAAAAGGCAAAACAGATTCTGTGGTCTCAGGAAAGGGGCACTTATGATTATAACGGCAAATTACAGCACGTTGATGTCAAGCTCCAATTTACCAATGCCAGTCAGCTTTATCTCCCTATACCAGCTTCCGAAATCACAGTTAACGATTTATTGGCTCAACCCGCTGTACCATATTATAAATAAAAGATTATGAAAATGTACACATTAAAAAAAATACAGCATATGGCCGCTGCTGTTTCAGGGGCCATCGTCATACTCATCGCTTCATGCAAAAGGAAAATACAGGAACGCCTGATAATCCACCAGGCAACCTCAAAGTGAACGCCGTTAAACCGGATTCGGCGTCAGGCGGAACTGCATTGACGCTGACTGGTTCCGGACTGGGCAGCATCACCAGCATTAAGTTTGATAATGGGAACGTTCCGGCTAACTTTAATCCTGTATTTGATAACGAGAATGCGATTGTTTTCCGGATACCGGATACAGCCAATGGAGGGAAACAGAACATCGTTCTTACCAATTCCGCAGGTAAATCTGTATCTGTTCCATTTAAAGTGATTGCGCTCCCAACTGTTTCGGCTGTTTCGGACTACAACTACAGTGGTAACTCACCGATAATACTTACAGGTAATAATTTACAGGATGTAAAATCGGTTCGCCTCATCGGGACTACTGACCAGGGTACCATTGTGTCGCAAACGAAAAAGCAACTAGTTGTGACATTACCTTCATCCATTAGCCGTTCTCAGCTCATCCTAACCAACTCTTCCGGAACGGACACCACATCCCAGGAATTTGTGAACCTTGACAAAACCTACCAGCTCTTTACCGATGACTATGGTAGCGGGATTCAGAACGGATCCTGGGGGCCGGCGGATATATCTACCACCGTTTTTAAAACAGGAACAGCCTCTTTTGCTGCAACCTTTCCAAAGGGAAACTGGAGTGCAGACGGCTTTGCCAACTGGAACAGCGGTATTCCTTATATGTCTGATTACAAATACCTCTCATTTTGGGTGAAGGGTGGCTCGGAAGACTATACGGTTTATCTGGTAGGAGGCGGCCGGCCTGCCGGTTTTGGTAACGGAGATACCGGCGTTCCGCTTTCGGTGCCGAAAAATGTCTGGACCTATTTCAAATTGAGAATCGACGACATTAACCTGTGGGCAAACAAACAGCCGTTTAATCAGATTGGCTGGTTCATCCAGGGGCCAAATGACCAAAGTGAAACGCTTTACTTCGATGATGTTGTTCTAATCAAATAAGCAGAAAATCTCTAATAGCAGCTTCTCCCGCGTCATTTGTGCGATGACCGCGGGGGCTGCTTAATTCCAAACTTCATGTTGATGAAACTACTGATAAGGTATAATCCGATGATTATACTCGTTTTCGCTGCGCTTATATTTCCTGCCTGTAAGAAGGATTCCGCAAAGAATTCAGGGGATAAGCCAATCCCCGCAGTTTCTTTCGGCCCCAAAGTGGATACTTCACTGGTAACGCCCGGCAGCATGGTTGAGACCCAAAGACTTTACCAATTTTTAAAGAAAAATTTCGGTTATAAAACGCTGTCGTCGGTTACATTGACCATTGGTACTACCACAGAATTGGACTATTTGAAGACCCAAACAGGCAAGCAGCCCGCTATGGCCGGTACGGACTTTATGGACAGCGGGCGTGGTTATAACTGGTTCAATGATAATTGGCCAATAAATGAAGCTAAAGCCTACTGGGACCAGAATGGCATTCCAACGATTATGTGGCATTGGCGCGACCCTTCCAGAAAAACGGAAGAATTTTATGCGAATGCGACGACCTTCGACGTCAGCAAGATTGATGATCCGGCTTCAGACGAATATAAAGCAATTATTTCTGACATCGATTACGTGTCCGGCTTGTTGAAGGTGCTCCAAAACGAACATGTTCCGGTAATCTGGCGTCCGCTTCATGAAGGCGCAAATAGGTCCTTTTGGTGGGGCGCTAAAGGTCCCGGACCATACAGGAAACTGTTCCAGCTGATGTATGACCGCATGGTCAACTATAACGGACTCAAGAATTTGATCTGGGTATATACCACCGAACCCAATGATGCAGATTGGTACCCCGGAGACCAATACGTAGATATTGTCGGCCGGGATATGTACACTAGCGGGGATCATTCATCACAGTCGGCAGAGTTTAATCGGATATATGCCTTATACGGCGGGAAAAAAATGGTGGCCTATACTGAGGCGGGTTCGATCCCCGATCCTGATAACCTGCAAAGAGATGGCGCTGCATGGGCCTGGGTTAATATTTGGTCAGGTGATTATGTAACCGGTACCACCTGGAATTCCTTAGACCTATGGAAAAAGACATTGGCGAGCGATTATGTAATTACCCTGGATAAGATGCCGTCACTAAAGAATTAATATCGATGACTTGCCGCCATTTTACTGCTGCCTGGACAGGCCTTGCATTTTATGGCGCTGGTTCATTTGAACATTTTACGATCATATCAATCTGACAAGTGATGATAAAGGACATTCTACGCGAAATAACGCCCTTAACACCGCATGATTGTTTTATGATTTTCTCCCGGGAGAAGGAGGGGTTTGACTTTCCGCTTCACTATCACGAAGAAATGGAGCTGAATCTGATTTTAAACGGAGCAGGAGCAAAGCGAATTGTGGGAGATCACGTGGGTGAAATTGGGGACGTCGAATTGGTGATGGTTGGTTCTAACCTTCCTCATGGCTGGTTTACACACAACTGCTCAGGAAAGATAGTTAAAGAAGTAACCATTCAGTTTCATAAGGACTTGCTGGATGAAAGCTTTCTGCAGTGCGGAGAGCTCGCCATTCTTCGCATGTCCTTCAACGGTACGGATCGTCTTGCCATCGAAGCTCACCGCCGAAACGACACAGGTCGGGCTGGTGTAGCTCGTGCCATCGGGGTTATCGACGATCACGGCGCAACTCAGGCACTGCGCCGCGCCGCAGCCGAACTTGGTGCCGGTCATGCCGAGATACTCGCGCAGGAAATCGTTCATCGAGAGTTCGTCGCGCACCTCAACCGGTCCATGCGCCCGGCCGTTGATCGTGAGGTTCAATTTGGTCACGCCAAAACTCCCTTGAGCAGGTTGGCTGTCACCGGCAGGGACCGAAACCGGTGGCCGGTCGCATCGAAGATCGCGTTCAGGATGGCGGGCACCACCGGAACCGTGACGACCTCCGCCATGCCTTTCGGCGGCTCATCCGGTGTCAGCGGCGGC
>Ga0207678_10006623_pt1 | contig 10269 bp, 8 predicted proteins | sample KBSC63metaG_FD_184319 | JGI IMG/M metagenome (GOLD analysis project Ga0207678, IMG submission 184319) | Corn rhizosphere microbial communities from Kellogg Biological Station, Michigan, USA - KBS C6-3 metaG (SPAdes) (version 2) | ecosystem: Host-associated > Plants > Roots > Rhizosphere > Soil ...
ATTACCTCATCAACCTCGCCACAACGAACCCGCAATTTCACGCCAATTCCATCCGAGCGCTCGCCGAAGAACTGGTCCGCGCAGATCAGCTTGAACTCCCGTTTTTGGTGATGCATCCCGGTGCGCATCTTGGCGCAGGCGAAGAAGCCGGTTTGAAAAAGATCACTCATTCAATCGACGATGTGTTTCGGAGAATTCCAAAAGTGAAAACGAGAATCGCACTCGAAATTACGGCCGGCCAGGGTTCGTGCATCGGTCATCGTTTCGAGCATCTTGCGCACATCATCGCGAACGTGCGCGAACCGGAGCGGTTGCGCGTGTGCCTCGACACCGCGCATCTTTTCGCGGCGGGTTACGACATCGGCAGCGAAACGGGAGCGAGAACGACCTTTCGCGAATTCGATCGCGTCATTGGTCGCGATCGTCTTGTTGCAATTCACGTTAACGATTCGAAGACAGCCCGGGGTTCGCGAGTAGATCGACACGAGCATATCGGCAAAGGCCGGATCGGGCTGGACGCTTTTCGCTTCCTCATGCGAAGTCCGCGATTCAGCAAAATCCCGAAGGTACTGGAAACGCCAAAAGGCAAAGATCTGCGAGAAGATGTGATAAACCTCAAGAAACTGCGAGCACTGGCGAATAAGTCAGCATGATTCGTTGAAACGGTACATCGTTACAACGGATGCCTTTGTAACTCTTGCGACTCTTTTAACGATTTAACGTGGCGAAGCCACTCACTTGATGAACCTGATCGTGAAAGGATACGAATAAAACTTTCCTTCGCCGGCCTTAACCGATGCGATAATGACCAGCACGGTATTCAGCACCCAGAGCGCTATCAAGATTGGAATTCCGATCAGGAAGATGCAGAGAATCGCTGCGATCGCGTCGTAGATCAGCATCGAGATCTGGAAATTCAACGATTCCTTTCCGTGAGCATCGATCTCAGGCGAGTCTCCGCGTTTTATCAGCCATACAGCAAGCGGACCTAAAATGTGGCCGAGAAAATGAAAGAACAACCCCAGCAGTGCGCTGGCGTGGCACAAGACGCACCACGTTCGAACATCAGAGGAAGTGGATGGAGTCGGCGGTGTTTGTGGATCCATGTGCAAACTTTCGTTCAAGGACAGGCTGCTTGCCAGCAGAACAGGCAGAAAAAATACACCGCTACTCTGATTTCACCCGCTCGATGTGCGCGCCGAGTTCCTGCAGTTTTTCGTCAAGATGTTCGTAACCGCGGTCGATGTGATACACGCGGCTGACTTCTGTGACGCCATTTGCTTTTAGTCCTGCCAGCACCAGCGCAGCAGACGCGCGCAAATCACTTGCCATCACCGGCGCGCCGAGAAGGCTGTCCACTCCTTGAATCACCGCGGTGGCGCCTTCCAAATGGACCTCGGCTCCCATGCGTTTTAGCTCAGCCACGTGCATATAACGCTGCGGAAAAACGTTTTCAGTAACTGAACTCGTTCCTCTATTCGTGGAAAGTAGCGCGCACATTTGTGCCTGCATGTCAGTCGGAAAACCAGGATACGGTTCCGTAACGATTTCCAATGCGCTGGCATCGCCGTTGGGCAGGACGGAAATGGAATCGGCTGCGACATCCACAGCATAACCACACTTTGCAAGCGAATCGGTGACCGCACGCACGTGTTCGGGCTCTACGCGTTTAACCGTCACTCCATCTCCGGCGATTGCGCCTGCTACCAGAAACGTGCCTGCTTCAATCCGGTCCGGAATAACGCGGTGTTCAACGCCATGCAATTCATGCACGCCCTCGATCACGATCCGGCCCGTGCCCGCACCTTCGATCTTCGCGCCCATCTTGTTGAGGAAATTTGCCAGGTCTACGACCTCGGGTTCGCATGCTGCTCCTTCGATGACGGTCACTCCGTCGGCCAGGACAGCTGCCATCATTACATTGTCTGTGCCGAGCACAGTCGGACCGAATTGGCCCTTCATGTCGATCTGTGCCGAGCGCAGTTTAGGCGCAAAAACCTTGATATCACCGCCTTCCACACGCACCGCTGCGCCGAGGGCTTCAAAGCCTTTCAGATGCAGATCAATCGGCCGATCGCCAATAACGCAGCCACCGGGCAACGCAACGCTGGCTTCTTTGCACCGCCCCAACAACGGCCCCAAAACACAAACTGATGCGCGCATTTTCCGGACGACATCGTACGGCGCGACACAATGGATCTTCTCGGCGGTGACGGTCACTGTGCCGCTTGCGCGTTCCACCTGGGCACCGAGGTGAGCGAGAATTTGGAGCATGTAATTCGTATCGCTCAGGTCGGGCACGCCGTGAACGACACATGGCTCCCTGGTTAACAACGTCGCAGCGAGAATCGGTAGCGAGGAATTTTTTGAGCCGCTGATCTTTATGGATCCGGAAAGGCGGCGACCACCGTGAACGAGAATTTTATCCATACCTCGCGAACAAGAAACGTATCACACCCGAGTAATCTTTTTCCGGAAAAATGTCCCGATAATTTTTCTCCGCCAGCGCTGCCACCAGCGTCTCGCTTTGCCCGATGCCGATCTCCATCGCAAGGATTCCTCCGGGCCGAAACCAAGATGCCGCCTGCACAATCAATTGCCGCACCAGCTCGTCCCCGCGCGGGCCTGCGAAAAGCGCTGCTTCGGGGTCGCGCAACACTTCGCGAGAAAGCTTCTGCCGATCCTCAGTCGAAACGTAGGGAAGATTTGCAACGATCAGATCGAAGTTCGGCTGCACATTTTCAAATAAGTTGCTTCGCAGGAACCGCACACGATCTGCCAGGTTGAGCTGCTCAGCATTTTCGCGAGCAAGCATGAGAGCATCTTCGGAAATGTCGACCCCAACGATCTCGGCTGCAGGAAATTCCGCAGCCAGAGTTAGCGCGATCACGCCGCTGCCGGTTCCAACATCAACCATGCGAGAAGATGCAATTTCGGATTTGAAGCGTGAAATCAGGAGCTCAACGAGCTGCTCAGTTTCAGGTCGCGGCACCAGGGCACGCTTGTCGCACCGGAAAATGCGCCCACAGAACTCGACCGTGCCGAGCAGATGCTGAAGTGGTTCGCCTGCACCGCGACGCTTCACCAATTCGCGCAACGGCGTCAGTTCTGATTCCGGCAACCGCCGCTCGAACTCCAAATATAAGTCAATCCGCTTCCTGCCCATAACATGCGCAAGGAGGTGCTCTGCGTTCAAACGTGGACTGTCAATGTTGCGCTTCCGGAAATAGCCCGTTGTCGATTGGAGGACCTCGAGCACAGTCATGGTGGAGACTCTAGGCGCAGAATTCGGCGCCTTTAGCCGCTTTGCACATCGTCAAAGCGACCGTTACGCCATTGCCCGGCTGATGGTCCAGGCAACTTCTTTGCCCGTGACGAACATGTGCGCATCACCGCCGCTTGGATTGATGATGTATTGACTGCTTTCCAAGTTGTGAAGGTGGCCGGACCGCCAGCTGTAGCTGCCGCCGACGGCCAGCAGCCGATCAACACCTTGCGCAACTTCGCCGGGTTCCATTTTCTGTGCACCGTTTCGTCCGAGGCCACCGAATTTATCGTTCGCGTCGCCAAAAGCAGATGCGACCGTGCCCGCCAAGCGTGAAGCAGCCGGATAAGCGATTCCGACGGCGCGATCGTTCGGCGTGTAAGTAACGACAATCGGACCTTTGATGCGCTGGTTATCCACTACATTTCGAAAGAATCCATTCATGGATTTCGAAAAGCTGTTGTGGGAAAAAGCGGCCTGCAAAAGCGACATGCTTTGTAATTTATCGGTCGTTGATACCGCGGCCGCCGCCGTTACCACCCGACAACCAAAGCTATGGCCCACCAGATGGATCCGCTGCACGCTGTTGGCCAAGCGATCGAGCATCGGTCCTACGCCTTGCTGGCCCACTGTTCCGGCGCGCTTTTTCATTTCGTAGTACGCCAAATAATTCAGGAACCGAATCGCGCCGGCTTTGATTCCGGAAAAAATATCACCCAACCCAGCTGCGCCGCCGGTAGAATTCGTTTTCGGATGCGCGCCCAGGGATGCCGCACCGCCTCCACCCCCCCCGCCCGAAGTCACCAACGGAGTGGGCGTCTTTAGCTTTTCAAGCATCACCGATCCATCGAGCTTGAAAAAAAGCGCAGAATTGTCTTCCTCGTGCGCGGCGCTCTCATCCAGCAAGCTCCGCAGTTCGTCTACAAATTTCCGACGCGCAGCGAGATCGCTCTCCAGTTTGCCTATCTGGTTCTTCGCAGAAGTAATTTTTTTCGCCGCCTTTTTGTCGAACATAGTCGCAATGACGTCGAGCTTGGCCTTGATCGTTTCGTCAGCTGCGGTGGAGCTTCCTCCAAATCCTGCGCCACCGCCGCGGGCTTGTTCTGCAACAGCAGCGTCAACAACGTCAGTGAATCTTTTCGAGGGCCAGATGACGCCCACAATTGCCATCTTTTTATTCTGAAGTTGATCAGATGCGACCGCTGCAAAGTTCGTGAACAAATCAGTGTAAAATTGCTCTGCTTGATCCTGGGTGTTATTCCACCCATGCGACGCAACAATAACGTCCGTCGTTCCGTCGGGCAGCTTGACTTCTTGTTTGTTCAAGGCCGCGCCGTCTTTATCAAAGATGGCAGCCACATAAGGAATGCCTGCGATTTCATTCATAAATGCCGTTAATCATGTATTTATATAGACTGAATGGCGCGCATGAGATCAATCAATCCCGCGCCCTGAAAAGAGCGCTCCCGTTTTAGGTCGGTAGCTGCCCCTAGAAAAATCTGCTTCACCCGTTCCGGTTCGCCGATGAATTCTCGTCGCACGGAAAGAAAGGCTGCAATAACCCCGCTGACATGCGGCGCCGCCATGCTGGTCCCGCTGTCCTCGACGTATTCGCATTGTTTTCCTTCGGCTCGATCCATTAACAACTTTCCCGTAGCGGCGGAGAGAATTTTCTCACCCGGCGCAACAACATCGGGCTTCATTCGCCCATCGCCAGTCGGGCCCTTTGATGAAAAATACGAGACACCATACACATGCGGCATATCGCGATGCGTGGAGCCGACGGTAATTGCCAGTTCCGCGTTGCCTGGATCGTTGATTGTGACTTGCATCCCAGCGTTCGTTGTCCGCTGTTGTGCCGCCAGCGCGCCATAGCCGGTGTTGCCTGCCGCTACCACCACGACGACGCCCGATCGCACCAGGCGATTGATTTCGACACACAGAGGACTTTGTCCGCACGCAAACCATTCGGGATCGAAATCGTATCCGAGACTGATGTTAACTCCGTGGATTAAGTTCAGACGACCGTGGCCGTTCTTTTCCTGGATGTGCGCGATTGCCGCAATCAGATTGCTGACTTCGCCATTACCTTCGTCGTCAAGCACCTTCAGACTAACGAGGCGACAACGGGGCGCCATTCCACGTACCGAACTCAGCACAGCCTCGTGAGTCTCGACGGTAGGCGAATCGCCTGCTTCGTAACCCTTAACCGAACGGGTAACTGCGCGCATTTTCTGGGCCTGCGCTTTCGTCCCATCAGCCACTTGTTCTCCAGCCACAATTCCCGCCACGTGTGTGCCGTGTCCAAAACGATCGATCAATGCAGCGTTGCCGCCTTTCGGAATATTGGACGTATCTGTAAAGTCGGCGTGGAGCGGAGAAGCGGTATCGACATTCCCGTGCAAAACAAAGTGCGGATGATTCGCATCGATCCCCGAGTCCATGATCGCCCATGTGATATCCGCGCCGTGTGCACAGAACGAAGTCTGCGCCGCATCTGCTTTCACCGTGGAGAGCGACTTCGTAATGCAGGGTGAAATCTTAAAATCGGGCCAGATTCGGTAGATGGCACGAAAGCGATACAGCGACGCTGTCGCCGGTTGGGATGGGACCTTTTTACGCTTCTTCGGCTGCGTCGTTTTTTGGGCCGTCTTGGCTTGGGTCCCAGCGTTTTCAACGTCGAGTCGGACGACTTCGCGAATCACTTTACCGGTCAGACGGGCGAAGATGTATTGGTTGCTTAGGTCCGTCTTCTTTCCTTGTACGCCTTGCCTTTTATCGTCCGGGGCGATTATGTCGACGGCGTTTTGGATTGCTTCTCGGATCCATTTTCGGCCCGCCTCACGGCCTTCGTCGTAATCAAGGTTAACGTCGATGATGACGGCGTGGAGTTCATTGTCGTCCCTGTTGATTTCCTCCAGCAGCGGAATCGCGATAACGCTGCGGTCGAGAATTCGCGGGTCAAACCGCTTTATTCCATCTTCCCTTTGCCCTCGCCGATCAGATGCAGCCATAAAATTAACGCGACGGCGTCAAGGTGGGCAGTACAACAAACCGCCATCGTTACGTCAAGTGCCCTTAAGCAAAATGGCTGCGCCGATTACGCAGCAGCCGCTGATTGCTTCAATCGCTCAGCGACATCCGCGGCTTGCAGTGACTGGATCAATTCGGCAAGTTGGCCCTCCATCACTCGATCCAAGTTGTACAAGGTGAGACCGATGCGATGATCGGTCACCCGGTTTTGCGGAAAATTGTAGGTACGAATTTTTTCCTCGCGTCCGCCGGTACCGATCTGTCCCCTGCGTTGCGCGCTGTATTTCTCGGCTTCCTCGCGCTGCTTGCGCTCCAGCAACCGCGCTCGCAGAATCGACAACGCCCGCTCCTTGTTTTTAATCTGGCTGCGGCCGTCTTGGCAGCGAACAATCATGCCAGTTGGAATGTGCATTACCTGAACCGCCGAATCGGTCGTGTTCACACCTTGACCGCCCGGCCCGCCCGCACGCGAAACTTCGATCCGCAGGTCTTCCGGTTTTAACTCAACATCGATGTCTTCCGCCTCCGGCAACACCGCCACGGTTGCGGTGGATGTATGAATGCGGCCCTGCGCCTCGGTGGCAGGCACGCGTTGCACACGGTGCACACCGCTCTCGTAACGAAGCTTCCGAAATACCGATTCACCCGAAACTCGAAAGATCGCTTCCTTAAACCCACCCAGCTCCGACGGACTGGATTCGAGGTCCTCAGTTTTCAGTCCCGCCGCTTCGGCATAGCGATGATACATCCGGTAAAGATCGGCGGCGAAGATAGCGGCTTCGCTGCCACCTGTCCCAGCGCGGACTTCCACGATCGCGTCGCGCTCTTCCGTTTGATCAGCCGGCACCAGCGCGATCTGAACGTCGCGTTCCAGGTCGCTGACACGTTTTTCGAGTTCTGGAATTTCATCGTCAGCCATGGCCGCGATTTCGACATCGCGCGACATCGCCAGCTCGCGGTTATCGTCTAATTGCTTGCGCGCGTTTTCGAGCGAGCGCGACTTCTCCAGCAAATCCTTCAGATTCGCGTGTTCGCGCATACTCTCCTCGGCGCGTTTGCGATTATCGAACAGGCGCGGGTCCGCAATCTCGCGTTCGAGCTGTTCGAAGCGGTCGCGCTTGAGTTGAACCAGTGAATTTATGTCCATGAGGGCGTAGGGCGGCTGTGCCAGCCACGGAGGAAGCCCCGAAAGCATTCGGGGCTCTACAAGAAGCTAAGCTTTCTTCTCAGCGCGAGCAGCTTTGGTGCTGCCGTAGCGGCGGGCAAACTTCTCGACCCGGCCCGCAGTATCGACAAACTTTTGTTCGCCAGTGAAAAAGGGATGACAAGCGGCACAAATGCCGATCTTAATATCGCGACGCGTGGAGCGAGTGTGATACACCGCGCCGCAAGCGCACACCATATCAGTTTCGTTATATTCTGGATGAATGCCTGCTTTCATCTTCTAAATAGAGCGCGGAATGTATTCGCGACCGCCGGCTTTTGCAAGCGATGAAACACGGCGACCCACTACTGCTCGCATGGCAGGAGACCATCTCGCGCAAAGGCGATGCGGCTGCCGTTTTCGATGCCGCTGGCAGGATCGCCCGCAGCTTTCGTGATGTTGAAGAGCACGCACGTGGTTTCGAACCGAAAATGGACCAGCTCGCTCCTGGAGCGGTCGTGGCTGTGCAGATTGGCAACCACGAAGATTGGCCGGCGATTTTCATCGCCTGTCTGCGCCAGCAATTGGTGGTTCTGCCGCTCGACCAGTCCATCGGAGCCCAACAACGCGATGCGGCATTGGAGATTTGCCGTGCGAACGCTGTGATATCCGCCTTGTCCGCCGAAGCCTCGGCGAAGGAGAATGTCGCCACCAGAAATTCTCCGCAGATCATTCCGCTGCGAACAGCCGACACTGCAGCAGACTGGGGCGAAAATAGACCTTCGCTCTTGAAACTTACCTCGGGCACAACAGCAACGCCCCGTGCAATTCGATTCCGCAGTCATCAGTTGCTGACCGATTGCAATCAAATTTGCGAGACGATGGATATTTCAGAGAACGATCTGAATTTTGGCGTGATCCCGGTCACGCACTCGTATGGGTTCAGCAATTTGCTGACACCGTTGATCGCACGCGGTGTGCCGATGGTCATGAGCCGCGATGGAACGCCGCGAGCTGTTATCGCTGATCTTGCGCGCACTGGTGCGACTGTTTTTCCCGGAACGCCGGCTTTTTACCAGGCGTTCGGCGAGATTGGCGATGTGCCCACATTGCCAAAACTCCGGTTGTGCATTTCCGCTGGTGCGCCGCTTTCCAGCGCCGTCGCAAAAAAGTTTTTCACGAAATTCAAGCAGCCCATCCATTCTTTCTATGGCGCATCGGAATGCGGTGGAATTTGCTACGATCGCCAGGGCACAACCTTTGAGGACGGTCTTGTTGGCGAGCCAATGGAGGGAGTCGAAATCGATCTGCTCGATCCAATAGAGTCCGCCACCCGGATTCGCGTCCATAGCGCGGCAGTCAGCGACGGTTATTTTCCTGAGCCCGACAATCAAAAGCTTGGCAACGGTGTTTTCCTTCCGGACGATCTCCTCCAGCGACAAAATTCCGCGCTGAAGATCGTGGGCCGGATTTCGGACGTAATTAACGTGGCCGGAAAGAAAGTGAATCCGGCAGAAGTAGAAGCGCATCTGGTACGCTTTAAGGGAGTGAGGCAGGCGGTCGTGTTCGGCCGTCCCACGGGCGCAGGATTACGAAATGAAGAAGTAGCGGCGTGTGTGCTGGCGTCGCCGAACGTAAGCGAAAACAATCTTTTACGATTTTGCCGCAATTCGTTGAGCGGATGGCAGGTGCCGAAACGAATTTTTATCGTCGACATGATTCCGACAAACGAGCGCGGCAAAATAAGCAGACGCGAGTTGGCGCGCCAATTCCCGGGTCGCGATGATACTTCTCCATTGCGAACATTGGCCTCTTGATAAAGCCTTGATAAGGAGTTTGCTTACACGGCAACAGCAGCCCGTAGGCCCCAGCTACCAAAAGCCCAAATGGACAGTTCGAACAGCGAAGAACGCGACCAGATCGATCGGCCACCCGGTCCGCGCGAGGACGAGGCAACGTCCGAGCCCGGCGCGAAGTCCGAGGTTTTGCAGTCCGATGACTGGTGGCGCGAATCCGCGCCCGAGTCGGATTGGGCCCAGCCGGTTTCAAACGCTGAAGGGACGGAAAACGCTGAAGGCGCGGAAATCGGGCAACGGAAGGAATTCGGAACGGCTGATGTTTATTTTTGCGGCCGCACCAATCTGTTTCCGTTAAATCTTGCAATACGAGCCATTGGAAAAGAGAACCTCACCGGGGTGCTCCGAGCCTGTTGGGACCAGGAAGCGATCGATGTTCTCGCTCGTGACGGCGAGATTGTTTTAGCTACCACCCGGGACCCGGATCTTTACTGCCCAGAAACGCCGGACGTTCTCCGTGGCGTTGATGTGGTAGTGATTGAGCGAGCGCGCGATCAACAGAAGGAAAATGGAACTCCTTTTCTGCTAACGCTTGCCCGAAACGAGTCGATCGAGCGGCAGCAGGCCTTCGATTTGATTCGCCAGCAGGGCCAACTGCTTTTTTCGAAACTGTGGTCAGCGCCAAACGTTTGGATCATGTTTGAAAAGAATGCCGAGCTGTTAGCAGGCTATGGCGATGTCACGGGCGATCCTGATGTGGACGACTGGTCATTGGAAACCTTGCGTCTCGTCAACCCTGAGCAGGCAGGCGGGTTCGATCCGGGGTCTATTCCTGCTTACACGAGAGGAGGGTTCGATCGTGTCCAAAAGTTAAAGCTGACTTCAGATGAAGCCCAATTTGGCTCGCAGTTCAATGGCGCCCGGTCCGTGCAACAGATTGCAAAGAATCTGCGACTCGATTTGAAATCCGCCAGGCAACTGCTGTTCCGCTTCGTCGCGCTTGAAATCGTAGAGTGCTGGCCTGGGAGCAC
>Ga0207678_10006627_pt1 | contig 10264 bp, 8 predicted proteins | sample KBSC63metaG_FD_184319 | JGI IMG/M metagenome (GOLD analysis project Ga0207678, IMG submission 184319) | Corn rhizosphere microbial communities from Kellogg Biological Station, Michigan, USA - KBS C6-3 metaG (SPAdes) (version 2) | ecosystem: Host-associated > Plants > Roots > Rhizosphere > Soil ...
CTGCTTGACGGCGAGCGCGATGAGCGCCCCCAGCAAAACGCCAATGACCCCGCCGACCGCCGAGAGCAGCGCCGCCTCGAGGAGGAACTGCCGGCGGATGTCCCGCCGCCGCGCTCCGAGCGCCCGTCGCACGCCGATCTCCTTGGTGCGCTCGACGACCGACACGAACATGATGTTCGCGATGACGATCGCGCCGACGACCAGCGAGATCCCGGAGATCAGGATCATGAGCAGGAAAGCCCCCGCCGAGATGTTCTTCCATAGGGCCTGGAGCATTTCGGCGGTGACGAGCCCGAACGGGTCGTCCTTGTCGAACTTGGTCTTCCGGAGGGAGCGGAGGATCGAGCGCACCTCGTCCGTCGCCTGCCCGACCATCGCGACGCCCCCCTTGGGCTTGATGAAGACGCCGATGTCCTCGCTCGGCGCGACGTGCTTCTTGAAGAGTGTGAGCGGCAGGTAGATCACGTTGTCCTGGCTCTGGCCCATCACGTTGCCCTGCTTGGCGAGCGTGCCGATGACCTTGACCGGATAGCCGTCGATCTTGAGGACGCGGCCGACCGGATCCACGTGGGGAAAGAGCTGGTCCTGCACGTCCCAACCGATGACCCCGACGGACGCGGCGTGGTCGTACTCCGCGCTCGTGAAGTAGCGCCCCGTCGCGATGTCGAAACTCATCGCCTCGCCCATGTTCGCGGTGTGTCCCTGGATCTCGACATCCGCGAGCTTGCGGTCGAGGTATTTGACCGGACGGGTCCGGTCGCCCCGTCCGCCGACCTGCTCGCAGAGGCGGCACTCGCGCCGGATGATCTCCATGTCGGTCAGAGTGATGTCCCGCCGCTTGCGGGCGATCAACCACTCTTCACGGCTCGTGATGATTCCGTACTTGGTGAAGATCACGATGTCGGGGTTCAGTCCGATGACCTTGTCGTTGACGTAGGAGTTGAGCCCCGAGATCACCGAGACGACGCCGACCACGGTCGCGACGCCGATGATGACGCCGAGGAGCGTCAGGAAGGCGCGCATCTTGTGGCGCGTGAGCGCCGACGCCGAGACGCGGAGGAGCTCGGAGGACTTCATGCCTTCTCCGGAGCTTTCCCCTTGCCCTTCTTGTCCCCTTCCTTCTCCACGATCACCTTGTCCCCCTCCTTGACCTGGCGCAGCACCTTGAAGGGACCGGTCACGATCTCCTCGCCCACCTTGGGTCCGCTCTTCACCTCGATCATCAGCTCGCCGGCGAGACCGGTCTCGACCTTCTCGAACGCGAGCTTCTGGTTCTTGACGAGGTACACGCCCTCTTCGGTCTGGGGGCGGCCCGTCGCGGAGGCGCCGGCCGCCGGCTTTCCGTCCTTCTTCGGGACGTCGCGTACGACGAGCGCCTGGATCGGGATCGCGGTCGCGCCCTCCTTGCGTCCGGTCAGGATGTCGGCGGTCACCGAGAACCCGGGCCGGATCGTCTCCGGCGGGTTGGTCACGCGGATCTTCACCTTGAAGTTGATGGCCTCCGAGCCCTGCGTCAGCGAGAGGAGGTCCGGGTCGTTCTTCGCGATCGGCGAAGATCCAACCTCGGTCACGACCCCTTCGAAGGTCCGGTTCGGGTAGGCGTCGATGTTCAGGTTGGCCTTCTGTCCGACCTTGACTTCCGGGACCGACGTCTCGTCGACCATCATCACGGCCTCGACCTCCGACATGTCGGAGATCGTCAAGAGCTGCGTGCCCGGATTGTTCATCGTGCCGATGACGGTGACCTCTCCCTCCTTCACCGGAAGGTAGGTCACGACACCGGCGATGGGGGCGCTGACCGTCGTCTTTGAGAGCGAGTCCCGGCTGGCCGCCAGGTTCGCTCCGGACTCCTGGAGTCGCTGCCGCGCTGCGGACAGGTTCGCCTGTGCCGTGTCATAGGTCGACTTCGTTTTCTGGAGCTCGGCCTCCGACAGAATCTTCGCCTCCCAGTTGCGGCGGGCGCGCTCGTAATCGTAGCGAGCCTGGTCGGCGGCGGACTGCGCCGCCACGAGGTCCGACCGCATCGCGCCCAGCGCCGACTCCCGCCCGGCGGTCTGCGCCGCGAGCTGGGCCCGGTCGATCTGGAGGAGGAGCTGTCCCTTCTGGACCCGGTCCCCCTCCTTCGCCGCCAGGTTGACGATCTGTCCCATGACGAGCGCCGAGAGGTCCACCTTCCGGCGCGCCTGGATCTTGCCGTTCGCCGTGACTTTGGAGACGAGGTCGATCTTCTCGACCTTGGCCGTGGTCACCCGCGCGATGTCCTTGTCCTTGCGCTTGATGAAGCCCATGGCCACGAAGCCGAGTACGACGGCTCCGAGGATGGCCAGGACGATTTTGGTCTTCTTCGACATCTTCTCCTCCGATGGCAATCGAAACGTCTATTTTCTTACGTTGGGCAGGGTGGAAAGTTCGGATCGGACCCGGCCCGCGGGGTGGACTGCGGCGGGGGCCGGCCTGCCCGCAGGACCTGTCCGCGCGACGTTTACAGTTGGTGCGCCCAGGAGGACTTGAACCCCCAACCTCCTGATCCGTAGTCAGACGCTCTATCCAGTTGAGCTATGGGCGCAGGAGCGGCGTAGGCTACTGAAAACAGCCTCTCGTTTCAACCAATTCCGCCCGCCGGGCGGGCTCGAAGCAGCCCTGGGATAGCCTCCGCCCGTGCCGTTTTCTGCCGACGACGAGACGTTCCTCCGCGAGGCAATCGCCTTCGCGAAGATCGCGTTTTCGGAGCGGGAGGTCCCGGTCGGGGCCGTGGTCGTCCGGGAGGGGCACATGATCGGGCGCGGGCGCAACCGGCGGGAGGCGCTTGGCGACCCGACCCACCACGCGGAGATCGAGGCGATTCGCGAGGCCGCGCTCGCCGCCGGCACGTGGCGGCTGGACGGCGCGACCCTTTACACCACGGTCGAGCCGTGCCCGATGTGCGCCGGGGCCGCCGTCAACGCCCGGCTCGCGAGGATCGTCTACGGCTGCGCGGACCCGAAGGCGGGGTACTGCGGAACCCTCGGAAACATCCCGCAGGACCCGCGACTGAACCACCGCTCGACGGTCGAAGGCGGCCTTCTCGCCGAGGAATGCGCCGAGCTCATGCGCCTGTTCTTCCAGGCCCGGCGCTAGTCCGTCTCCAAAATGTTAGTTTTCGCCTGCACGGAGAGGTGCTGGAGTGGTTGATCAGGCCGGTCTCGCACCGAGTCCGGTCCGACGCGAAGCGGCGGAGCGGACGACAAGCGACGGCGTCGAGCCGTCGCTAACCCGGTAAGCCCTAACAGGACAGGCCGTCGAGCCGTCGCTAATCTCGACCTCGGATGTTAGTTTTCCCAACGCACGGAGAGGTGCTGGAGTGGTTGATCAGGCCGGTCTCGAAAACCGGTAAGCCCTAACGGGCTTCGGGGGTTCGAATCCCCCCCTCTCCGCCAGATCAGCGATGTATCCCGAGAATTGAAAAGCGAAGAAGGTGACGAGTGAAGACCCGCAAGGCTGGACACCGAGCGCGGGGGTTCGCACCGAGCCGCTCGGACGCGCAGCGGCCGAGGGGCGACAAGCACCGGCTTTGCCGGTGCTAATCCCCCCCTCTCCGCCATGAACCTTCCATTTCCCGGGACGTAAACCAGAAGGCACCCAAATGACCACCCCCGCGATCGAGCTCGAGAACGTCTCGAAGGTCTTCGGCCGCTTTCCGGCCGTGGACTCGCTTTCGTTCCGCGTTCCCCGCGGCGTGGTCTTCGGGCTCCTGGGTCCCAACGGCGCCGGTAAGACGACGACGATCCGGATGATCATGAACATCACGGCCGCGGACTCCGGAGAGATCCACGTCCTCGGCACCCCGATGACCCGGGAGACTCAGAATCGGATCGGCTACTTGCCCGAGGAGCGCGGGCTCTACCGGAAGATGAACGTGCTCGACCACCTCCTCTTTCTGGCGGCGATCAAGGAGGTTTCCCGCGAAGACGCGAGGAAGCGGATCGCCGACTGGGCCGAGAAACTCGAGCTGAAGCCGTGGCTCAAGAAGAAAGTGGACGAGCTCTCGAAGGGGATGCAGCAGAAGGTCCAGTTCATCGCGACCGTCATCCACGATCCGGAGATCCTGATCCTGGACGAGCCGTTCTCGGGACTCGACCCGATCAACACCGCGATCATCAAGGAATACCTGAGCGAGTTTCGGAAGCAGGGAAAGACGATCGTCTTCTCGACGCACGTCCTCGAGCAGGCCGAGAAGCTCTGCGACGAGATCTGCCTGATGGCGCGCTCGAAGAAGATCCTGGAGGGGCCGCTCCGCGACCTGAAGCGCCGGTTCTCGCGGAACCTGCTCCACATCTCGGTGGACGCGAAGCCCGAGGAGATCGCGGCGCTGCCCGGGGTCGCGTCGGCGCAGCCGGTCAACGGCGGGTACCTCGTCGCCCTCGCTCCCGGCGCCGCGCAACGCGAGTTCCTCCGGCGCGCGATCGATCGCCACGACCTCACGGGGTTCTCGGCGAAGGAGCCGGAACTCGAAGAGATCTACCTCGATGCCGTCCGCGCGGCCGGGATCGAAGAAACCCGGCCGATCGAGTAGGGAGGAAGGGTGAGCTGGAAGAAAGTTTTCGCCGTCATCCGCCGGGAGTACCTCGAGCGCGTTCGCACCAAGGCGTTCTGGTTCGCGACACTGCTCGTTCCCGTCTTTTTCCTGGGGTACATGGCGATCCAGGTCGCGGCGATGCGCAAGACGAGCGGGGAACGCAGGATCGCGGTCATCGACGTGACCGGCCGCCTGGCGACGCCGCTCGCCCGCGACCTGGCCCAGAATGAGGAGGCGCGGCGCCAGAAGTCCGGCGGGACCCGCGGTCTCCACTGGATCCTGGAACCGCGGCCGATCGTCGGAGACATCGAGCGCACGAAGGTCGGACTTCAAAAGGAAGTCCTGGAAAAGAAGATCTACGGCTACCTGGTCCTCGATCCGGCGTCGATCGAGAAGGAACGGGTGGAGTACTACTCGATCTCGGTCTCGGAGTTCGTCGCCCTGAGCCAGCTGAAGGACGCGGTCAATCGGACGATCCTTCACCAGAAGATCGCGGACCGGGGGCTACCGGCGTCGGTCGGCGCGGACCTCGAGAAGACCGTGGATTTGAAGACCTGGAAGGTCACGACGAAGGGGGTCACCGAGGAGAAGGGCGCCGGAATCATCGCGGCGCTCGTCTTCATGGTCATCATGTACATGACGTTTTTCATGTACGGCTTCCAGAACCTGCGCGGAGTCATCGAGGAGAAGACCAACCGGATCGTCGAGCTGGTGATTGCATCCGTCCGGCCGACCGAGCTCATGCTCGGCAAGATCGTCGGGATCGGGCTCGTGGGCCTGACGCAGTACACGATCTGGTCGCTCGTCGCGATGAATCTGTCGCTGCCGGGGATCGCGAGCATGATGGCGGGCGGAGCGGCGGGCGCGCCGACGATCCCGCTCTCGATGATCGGTTACTTCCTGCTTTTCTTCCTGCTCGGCTACTTCCTCTACGCCAGCGTTTACACGGCGATCGGCGCGCCCTTCAATACCGACCAGGAGGCGCAGCAGCTCTCGATGATCCCGTCGATGCTGATCGTCAGCGGCATGGCGGTTTATCCGGCCGTGATGAACAACCCGAACGGGCCGATCGCGGTGGCCGCGTCGCTCTTCCCCTTTACCGCTCCGCTCATCATGTACCTGCGCACGGCGATCGCGGAGCCCCCGGTCTACCAGATCGGGCTCTGCATCGTGATCCTGATCCTGGCGACCGTCGGAATGGCGTGGCTGGCGGGAAGGATCTACCGCGTCGGCATTCTCATGTACGGCAAGAAGCCGACGATCCCGGAGATCCTGCGCTGGGTGCGGTACCGGCCGGGGAAGGTGCTTCAGCCCGCGGCGCCGCCCGCGAACTGATCAAGAAAAGGCCCGCGGTCTCCCGCGGGCCTCGTTTCCGTTTCCCGATTTCCGTTTCCCGTCTTAGAGCATCTCCGTCCGGGCCTGCTTCGCGCGCGCCGCGCCGATCGCGGTCTTGACGTCCTTCTCCTCTTCGGGCGGAGGCGTCACCGCGGGCATGCCGAGGAACTCGATCCAGAGCTCCCGGGCCCAGCCGGCCGTGTGGTACAGGTGCTCGTCCTCTTCCTCTTCGACTTCCTTCTGGGCCGCCTCGAGGACCCGCTTCTCGTCGCCCTTCGTCTTCTTGGCGACCTGACCCAGGAGCTCCCAGTTCTGGTGGTCCTTCGTCTCGGCGAGGACCACGCACTCGGCGGCGACCAGCTGGGCGGCCTCGGGCGGCGCGGACTCGAGGGCCATCTCCATGGCCTTCACGAGCGACCCGCCGATGTGGCGGACGACGTCGCGCCCGGGCGTGTCGGCCTCGGGGTCCAGACCCACCTGGTCGAAGATGCCCCGCACGACTTTGACGTGGTTCTTCGTCTGTTCGAGGTACTTCTTCCACTCTTTCTTGAGGTCGGCGTTCTGGGCGCAGCGGATCGCAGTCGTGTAGACCTGGACGCCACCCATTTCGGTCTCGAGCATCTGGTACAGAAGCTCGTTCAATGAATCCTTCTTCATGCTTCCTCCTCCGATTACGCGGTTTTGGGACGGACTTTCACGCAATCGAGACAATGCAAGCCCCGGGCCGCCGTGGGCTTGCCCGGAAAACCGCCGACGTGCTACTTTCCGGCCCCCGTCGGCCCATTCGTCTAACGGTCAGGACGCGGCCCTCTCAAGGCGCCTTCGGCGCCGGCGACTTTTCTGTAGCGCTCCGCAGCTTCGCTGCTCCGCGACACGGGTTCGATTCCCGTATGGGCTTGCCCGGAAAACCGCCGACGTGCTACTTTCCGGCCCCCGTCGGCCCATTCGTCTAACGGTCAGGACGCGGCCCTCTCAAGGCCGAAATACGGGTTCGATTCCCGTATGGGCTACCAAAACCGTCGCTTCCGTTCGCTCGGAACCTGCTCCGCACCGGCGAGCGGCTCGCCAAACTCGGCTCGACCGCTCGCCTGGTTCCTCGCTCACTCGATTGGACTTCTTCGGGAGACTTCTCGCGATGGCGACCGGGAGGCCTGCTTTACAGGAGACCGGGCCTCTTCGTGAACAGGTTCTTCGCGATCGCCGTGATCGCCATGGTTCCGAGGACCTTCACGAGCGTCGGGTGCTTCGCGTAGAAGCCCATCGCCTGGTCGAAGATCTCGGGCCGTTCCTGTTTGGCGTACCTGGCAACCCGGCCGACTTCTTCCGGAGTCGCCTGCTGCGGATCGTCCGCCACCTGCGGCGAGACGCCGATCTGGTCCAGAACCGAACGGAGCCCTCCGCCGCCTCCCAGGCCTCCGAGGAGAGTCTGGAGGAACCCGCCCCGCTGCTGGGGGGTCATTTCCGTGGCGGAGTTGCGGACGCGGGTTTCGACCTGATCCGCCGGAAGCGAGCCGACGGCGGGTCCGATGACCGAGGCGAGAACGTCCTGGGGAACCGCTCCGGCAATCTGGTCGTAATGCTCGCGCGCCTCCTCGCGGTTCGCCGGTCCATCGCCGACGCCGTAGCGTCGCAGTAGATCGCTGATGGGATCGAGAGTGCTCATGGGGATTTTCTCCTTCAACTGGAGAACAGAGCAATTTCCGAACCACGCAGGGCACAGGTGTTGCACTTTTTTCCAAGCAGAGGCAACCATGGCGAAGCGCGACGGGCAATGGAGAGGCAAGGATCGTCTGCCAATCGAGCCCTCGAACACCGAGGTTCCGCGGTCCCGGTCGCGCTGACCGGACCCGCTCCGCCTCGCGCTCGGCACCGGGTTTCGCTAGTGTTGACCGAAATGGCAGCCCCGCCTCCGACCGTCCCGTCTTCCGGGGCGAGCCCCGCGGGCGCCGAACCCCCCGATTCTCACCGCCCGTCCCGGGTGCGCCGCAACAGGCTGCGGAACCTGGCCCTCGCGATCTTCTTCTTCATCCTGGGGTTCATCGGGCTGCTCATTCCGGTGATGCCGCAGGTCGTGTTCTTCGCCCTGGGGCTGCTCTTCCTGTCGCTCGTGTCGCCGACGGTGCGAAGGAGAGTCCGCCGCTTCCTGCACGACCACCCGAAGGTGGCGCACGCCTATAAGCGCTGGCGGGACAAAGGCCGGCAGAAGAGGCGGGAAATGATCCGGAGGCGCAAGGAGCTCGCGGCACGCCTGCGCGTCCACCGCACCGATACTCCGGGATCCGCTGACAGCTGACAGCGGAAGCGGACAGCTTCCCTAGTCCATCTGCCTCCGGAGGATCGTCGGGATGTCGAAGTCGTCGCGGGACGACGCGTTCGGCCCGAACCCGCCGGTGTCATCCCCCCGGAGAAACGGCGTCCGGCCCGGGCGATTCGACGCGTAGGCGCGCGGCTCTTCCTCTTCCTTCTCCTCCAGGACCGACTCGTCGCGATCGAAACCGGTCGCGATCACGGTGACCTTCACGGCGCCGGCCATGCGGTCGTCGCTCACGTAGCCGAAGAGGATCACGGCCTCCGGGTCCGCGGCCTGCCGGATGATCTCCGCCGCCTCGTTGACCTCGAAGAGCGTCAGGTCCGCGCTGCCGGTGATGTTGATGAGCACTCCGCGCGCCCCGTCGATCGAGGCGTCCTCGAGGAGCGGCGACGAGATCGCGGCCTGCGCCGCATGGACCGCGCGGTTCTCCCCTTCCGCGATCGCCGTGCCCATCATCGCCCGTCCCATGTCGGACATGATCTTCTTCACGTCTGCAAAGTCGCGGTTGATCTCGCCCGGGCAGTTGATGAGGTCCGCGATTCCCTGGATCGCCTGCCGCAGGACGTCGTCGGCGATCTTGAAGGACTCGTGGAACGGCGTGTTCTTCTCGACGAAGGAGAGGAGCCGTTGGTTCGGGATCGTGATCAGGGTATCCACGTGCTCGCGCAGCTCCCGCGCCGCCCGCTCCGCCTGGCGCAGGCGCTTCTTCCCCTCGAAGTCGAACGGCTTCGTCACCACCGCCACGGTGAGCGCGCCGGATTCCGCGGCGAGCTTCGCGATGACCGGTCCGGCACCGGATCCCGTTCCGCCGCCCAGCCCGGCCGCGAGAAAAACCATGTCCGAGCCCTGCACGATGTGGGAGAGCTTTTCCTGGTCCTCGAGCGCGGCGTTCCGCCCGACGTCGGGATCCGCTCCGGCGCCCAGACCCTTCGTGAGCCGGCCGCCGATCTGGAGCTTCGTGGCGGCGGAGGTCTTCCGCAGCGCTTGCAGGTCGGTGTTACACGCGATGTATTCGACGCCGCGCACCCCCGCCGCGATCATCCGGTTGATCGCGTTGCATCCGCCGCCGCCGATGCCGATGACCTTGATGATGGCGGGCGACGCGTCGCCCCGCTCGAGTTCGATGGGCATGTGCGACTTTCCGTCGTCGACGAGCTCGATCATCGGTCTCTCCCTTCCTCCCCGTTTCGTGTTCGTTCGCGCCGCGCGCGAACGGGCGCTCCCAGCTCTCAGAAAAGCTCCCGGAAGAACCGGGAGACGGAACCTGCCGCGCGCGTGATCCCGCGCGAGCGGCGCCGCGGGGTCTTGTGACGATGTCCGTAAAGCAGAAGTCCGGTCGCCGTTGCCCACTCGGGTCTCGACACGACGTCCACGAGACCCCCGACCCCCGTCGGGACTCCGCGGCGCACCGGTCCCTCGAAGATTCCCTCGGCGATCTCGACCAACCCCTCGAGCTCGGCGCCGCCTCCCGTCAGGACGACCCCCGACCGCATCTCCTTGTCGACGCCCAGCCGGCGAAGGTCCTCCTGGATGAGGCCGAGCAGCTCTTCCGCCCGCGGCTGGAGGATGTCCGCGATCGTCGAGCGCGGGCAGAGCTTGGGCTCGCGCCCGCCGACCATCGGCACCTCGACCATCTCGTCGTCGCCGACCGCCGACCGGAGAGCCGACCCGTACTTCTTCTTGATGCGCTCGGCTTCTCCGATGGGCGCCCGCAGCACCACGGCGAGGTCGTTGGTGAAGTGGTCTCCGCCGACCGGGATGACGGCGGTGTGGGCGATCGATCCCTTCTGGTAGACGGCCACCTCGGTCGTTCCCCCGCCCACGTCGATCAGAACGATGCCGAGCTCCTTCTCGTCCTCCGTCAGGACGGCCTCGGCCGCCGCGAGCTGCTCGAGGACCAGCTCCACGACCTCGATCCCCGCCTTGTTCATGCAGGTGACGATGTTCTGGGTGACCGCGACCGGGGCGGTGACGACGTGGACGTCCGCCTCGAGCCGCGCTCCGACCATCCCCGTCGGATCGTCCACCCCGTCCTGGCCGTCGACCGCGAACTCCCGGGGGAT
>Ga0207678_10006631_pt1 | contig 10262 bp, 6 predicted proteins | sample KBSC63metaG_FD_184319 | JGI IMG/M metagenome (GOLD analysis project Ga0207678, IMG submission 184319) | Corn rhizosphere microbial communities from Kellogg Biological Station, Michigan, USA - KBS C6-3 metaG (SPAdes) (version 2) | ecosystem: Host-associated > Plants > Roots > Rhizosphere > Soil ...
GATCGTGGGCGCCGAGTACTGCAGGTTGCGTGGCAGCCGCTGGCCGCCCAGGCCCTTGGCGTGAATCTCGACGGGCTTCTCGTCGAGCGTGACCTCCGGCTCCTCGACCTGCACCTCGAGGTTGAACAGGAAGCCGACGGCCTCCTCCTTGATGCCGTCGAGCATCTGCTGGAACATGTCGAAGCCCTCGCGCTGGTACTCGACCAGCGGGTCGCGCTGCGCGTAGGCCCGCAGGCCCACGCCCTCCTGCAGGTAGTCCATCTCGTAGAGGTGCTCGCGCCACTTGCGGTCGATGACGGCCAGCAGCACCTGCCGCTCCAGTTCCCGGATCGCCTCGGCGCCGAGCTCCTCCTCGCGAGTGTCGTACGCCTCGTGCGCGTCTTCCTTGAGGCGCTCCTCGAGCAGTTCGGGGCTCAGCCCCTCTTCGCCGCCGGCCTCACCGATCAGGTCGTCGATGGTGACGCTGACGGGGTAGAGCTGCTTGAGGCTGGTCCACAGCTTGTCGAGGTCCCAGTCCTCGGCGCCGACTCCCTCGGAGGTCGCGCCGAGCACGTACGCGGTGACCACGTCGTCGAGCATGTTGCGGATCTGGTCGTGCAGGTCCTCGCCGTCGAGCACCTTCTTGCGCTCGGCGTAGATCACCTGGCGCTGCTTGTTGAGCACCTCGTCGTACTTGAGGACGTTCTTGCGGATCTCGGCGTTCTGCGCCTCGATCTGCGTCTGCGCGCTCTTGATCTGCCGGGACACCATCTTGGACTCGATGGGCAGGTCCTCGGGGATGTTGAGGCGATCCATCACGGCCTCGACGGCGCCGGCGCGGAACCGGCGCATCAGCTCGTCCTGCAGGGACAGGTAGAACCGGGACTCGCCCGGGTCACCCTGCCGGCCGGACCGGCCGCGCAGCTGGTTGTCGATGCGCCGCGACTCGTGGCGCTCGGTGCCGAGCACGTAGAGACCGCCGGCGTCGATGACCTCCTCGCCCTCCTCGTCGCACAGCTTCTTCCACTTGTCGACGGCGTCGTCCCAGGCCTCGGCGTACTCCTCGGTCTCCGGGTCGATGCCGCGCTGGCGCAGCTCGGCCGCCGCCAGGTACTCCGGGTTGCCGCCGAGCAGGATGTCGGTACCGCGGCCGGCCATGTTCGTCGCGACGGTGACCGAACCGCGGCGGCCGGCCTGCGCGATGATCTCCGCCTCCTTGGCGTGGAACTTCGCGTTCAGGACCGCGTGCGGGACGCCGCGGCGGCGCAGCATCTGGCTCAGCAGCTCGCTCTTCTCGACGCTGACGGTGCCGACGAGCACCGGCTGACCCAGCTGGTGCCGCTCGACGATGTCGTCGACCACCGCGTTGTACTTCGCCTTCTCGGTCTTGTAGATCACGTCGGACTGGTCCATGCGGATCATCGGACGGTGCGTCGGGATGGTGATCACGCCGACCTTGTAGACCTTGTTGAACTCCGCGGCCTCGGTCTGCGCCGTACCGGTCATGCCGGAGAGCTTGGTGTAGAGGCGGAAGTAGTTCTGCAGCGTGATCGTCGCGAGCGTCTGGTTCTCCTGCTTGATCTCGACGCCCTCTTTGGCCTCGATGGCCTGGTGCATGCCCTCGTTGTAGCGCCGGCCGTGCAGGATGCGGCCGGTGAACTCGTCGACGATCAGCACCTCGCCGTCGGTGACGACGTAGTCCTTGTCCTTGCGGTACAGCTCCTTGGCCTTCAGGGCGTTGTTCAGGTAGCCGACCAGCGGCGTGTTCACCGACTCGTAGAGGTTGTCGATACCGAGCTGGTCCTCGACCCGGGCCACGCCGCGCTCGGTGATCGAGACGGTGCGCTTGGACTCGTCGACCTCGTAGTCGAAGTCGATCTCGCCGCCGCCGTCCTTGTCGGCCTTGCCGGACTCCAGCCGCTTCACCACGCGGGCGAACTCGCCGTACCACTTGGCCGACTGCTCGGCCGGACCGGAGATGATCAGCGGGGTACGGGCCTCGTCGATCAGGATCGAGTCGACCTCGTCGACGATCGCGAAGTGGTGGCCGCGTTGCACGAGTTCCTCGTTGGACCAGGCCATGTTGTCGCGCAGGTAGTCGAAGCCGAACTCGTTGTTCGTGCCGTACGTGACGTCGCACTGGTAGGCGGCGCGATGCTCGCTCGACGGCGCATTGGGCAGGACGACGCCCACGGTGAGCCCGAGGAAGCGGTGTACCCGGCCCATCCACTCGGCGTCGCGCTGGGCCAGGTAGTCGTTCGTGGTGACGACGTGAACGCCCTTGCCGGTCAGGGCGTTCAGGTAGACCGGGCCCACGCTGGTCAGCGTCTTGCCCTCACCGGTCTTCATCTCGGAGATGTTGCCCCAGTGCAGCGACGCGCCACCCATGAGCTGGACGTCGTACGGCCGTTGGCCGAGCACCCGGTGCGCGGCCTCGCGAACCGTGGCGAACGCCTCCGGCAGCAGGTCGTCGAGAGTCTCGCCGTCTTCGAGGCGTTCCTTGTACTGGTCGGTCAACGCCCGCAGTTCGGCGTCGGTGAGGTCGGTGTAGTTCTGTTCGATGGCGTTGACGGCATCGGCGACAGCCTTCAGCCGTTTCACCATGCGGCCTTCGCCGGCACGAAGGATTCTCTCGAAAATCGACACGGGTCAGCGCTCCCTCAACGTCCTGCGGCACCCATCGTAGGCGCACCTATGGGCCGCTTGCCCACAGCGCCCGACAACCCGGACATAACCCCGACTCCCGCCGGGCCGGGAAGGCCCCGGGCCCGCGCGAGCGGAGCGAGCGCATCCAACAGGGCATGGCAGGATCCCGACACATGGAATCGACGTCGCAGCGGTTCGGTTTGGTTGCCGAGTCCATCGACGGTGCCGGCGTGCGCGTGCGCCGGTACCGCGAGGAGGACGTGCCGGCCGTCCAGGCCGCCTGCGACGACGCGTTGACCCAACGGTTCCTGCCGATCCTGCCCAGCCCGTACACCATGGAGGACGCGGTCTGGTGGGTGCGGGAGGGGTCATTGCCGGCCTTCGAGCGCGGCGGCGGCAACTTCGCGATCGCCGACCCGGTCAGCGACAAGCTGCTCGGCGGCATCGGCATCACCCACGAGCAGAACGGCAACGGCGAGATCGGCTACTGGGTCGCCCCGTGGGCCCGCGCCCGCGGCGTCGCCACGGCCGCCACCCGCGCGCTCACCGACTACGCCTTCGCGTCCGGCTACGGCCGGCTGCAACTGCGCACCGAACAGGAGAACACGGCGTCGCAACGGGTCGCGATCGCGGCCGGGTACGTCCGCGAGGGCGTCCAGCGCGGCGCGGCGCCGACCCGCGCCGGCGGCCGGCACGACCTGGTGGTCTGGGCCCGGCTGGCCGACGACCCGCCCGGGCCATCGCACCGCCTGCTGCCGGACCTGCCGGGCGGGCGCCTCACCGACGGCGTCGTCATCCTGCGTCCGCTCGGCCCGCCCGACGGCCACGCGGTCCACGCGCTCTACGGCGTCGCCGACGTGCGGGCGTCCAACGCGCGGCCGGATCCGATCGACGTCGCGACCGCGGCGCGCATGTGCGGGCACGCCGAAGCGAACTGGCTCGCCGGATCCCGGGCCCATCTCGCGATCGTGGACGTCGCGACCGGCGACTTCACCGGCGACATCGGCCTGTTCCACCTGTCACCGGTCGGCGAGGGGATGATCGGATACGCGGTGCTCCCGCCGTGGCGTGGCCGCGGCTACGCGACCCGGGCCGTGCGACTGCTCACCGCGTGGGCCCTGGGGCCGGCCGGGCTCGCCCGCATCGTCGCGGGCACCGACCCGGCGAACTCCGCGTCGCAGCGCGTGCTCAGTGGAGCCGGGTTCACCCGGGAGGGGTATCAGCGCGGCCACCTGCCATCCGCCGGAGGCGGCCGCGCCGACGTGGTCTCCTACGCCCTCCTGGCGACGGACCTCACGGATTCTCGCTGATGCTCAGCACCCCGTAGTCGTATGCCCGGCGCCGGTACACCACGCTCGGCCGGCCCGACTCCTTGTCGTTGAACAGGTAGAAGTCGTGGCCCAGCAACTCCATGTGGAACAGCGCGTCTTCAACCGTCATCGGCTCGCCGGGATGCTCCTTCTCCCGGACGATGCGCCACGGCTGGCCGTCGTTGTCATCCGGGTCCTCCCACATGTCGACCTCGTGGGACTCGTCGTCGGTGGCCCATGCCGCCGTGCCGGTCGAGGCGCCCGCACCCACGGTGGCCGTCGGCCGGGCAAGCGGCGCGGTCGCGGCCGCTACCGATACGGGTGCGTGGCGACCGCGGTGGATGCGCCTGCGGTCGGCCGCGCGCCGGAGGCGGCTGTCGAGTTTGGTGATTGCGCAGTCGAGTGCGCTGTAGAAGTCGCCCGCTGTGGCCTCGGCCCGGACGACTGGTCCCCGTGAGAAGCACGTGATCTCCACGCGCTGGCAGTTGTCCGACTGCCGACGGTTGCGTTCGTGGAAGAGCTCCACGTCGACGCTCATGATCTTCTCGTCGTACCGCTCGACCTTGCGCAGCTTGTCGGCGACGTGCTGGCGGTAGTGATCGGGCACTTCGACATTGCGACCCTTGACAACGATGTCCACGCGTTGGCCTCCCTGGCTACTAGGTCAGGATGGGCAATCTTTGATCGATGGCTGTCGACGCGTGCGCGATCTTGTACCGCGGCGGTCGACCGGAGCTGCTGCCTCGCCTCCCTTCGCGGTGAGAGGGTGCTGATTCGACGCTAACCCGAGGACACTCCCCCGTCATCCCTCGTTCGAAAAGTCAACCGACCATTGGGACAAGTCGGAACGTTCGAACACCCCTATACGGGTCGAGTCTTTGACATTTGTCCACTACCCGACTACGCCGCGTGTTATGGGGTCGCAGCCACCACGGCGGCGGCCGGTACCGCGATGCCGGCCTCCCGCAGGCGGGCGGCCGCGGCGGCGAGCGTCGCGCCGGTGGTCATCACGTCGTCGACGAGCACCGGTCGCAGCCCGGCCGCGATCGCGGTCCGTACCGGGGCGACGCGGCCGCCCCGGACGGTGAAGCCGGCCGCCGCGGCCGCGAGCCGCTCGGGCGCCGTCAGCCCGACGAAGTCTGGCCCCGGCAGCGCGACGAGCGGGCGCGCCACGGCCGCCGGCACGCCGGCGCGGCTCAGCTCGGTGGCGGCCCGGCGGGCCAGGCGCACCATGTGGTCGCCGTAGCGCCGGCGCGCCGCGGCCGCCGTCGCCGGCACGGGAACGAGTACCACGCCGGCGCCGCCGGGGTCGGCGGCCCGTACCGCGACGGCCAACCGCTCCCCCAGGAGCGCGGCCAGCGCGTGCCGGCCGTGCTCCTTGTAGGCGTTGACCGCCTCGCGCAGCGCCCCGGTATACAGGCCCGCGGCGGTGACCGGTGGGAGGTCGGGCAGCGGCCGGCGCGGGACCACCGGCACCGGTCCGGCGGCCGCCACCCGCACCGCGCACCGCTCACACCACGCGGTGCCGGGCGCATCGCAGCCCGCACAGGTAGTGGGCAGCACCAGGTCCACCAGCGCCGCGACCATCGGCCGGGTCACCGCACGTCGTCCGCGTAGAACGGGGCGACGAAACGCTTCTGGTCGGTGCCACCCGGCGACCCGCTCGGGCTCGCGCTGGGGCCCGGCGACGCGGCCGGCAGCGGAATCTGGGTCAGCTCCAGGTACGGGTAGTACGCCTGCCGGTTGCCCCGGTCGACGGCCTCGACGACCACGTTGCCGCGCACGTCGTCGATCGGGTTGCCGGGCACGGCGGACAACTGGGTGAGCTGCGCCAACGCGAGATTGTTCGGCGTGATCGACTTGACGTAACCGTTGTCGACGGCCACATCGATCAGTGCCACCGCCGGGACGCCGACGCTCGCCACCACGACCCGGTGCTCGTACAGCCACCCGATCCCGCGCAGGTCCGTCGCACCGGCCAGAAACAGTTCGCGGGACGGGCCGAGGGTGCGCACGGTTCCGGTCGCGTCGAGCGGAGCGACAAGGGCCCGGCCGCCGGCGATGAGGGCGACCCGGGCACCGTCGGGCGCCACCGCAACCGCCGTCACCTGAGCCGGGGACTGTTGGACGGGGCGGGCGGTTCCGTCCGGGGCAACGTCGTACAGCGTTTTGTCGACGGCGATCAGGAGGCGGCCATCGGTGCCCGGCAGGTACGACGGGCGGCTCATCGCGCTGGCCGCCGGCAGCTCGGCCTTCACGAACGGCGGCTCGCCGCCGGTCCGGCCGAGCCAGAGTTCAGGGGCGCCACCTTGACCGGACCGCACCAGCGCCACCATGCGGTTCGGCCGGTTGACCGCCGCGAGGAGCACGCTCGAGTTCTCGGGTGCGTCGAGGATCGGCGGGCGGGAGGCGTTCCCGAACACCGGCATGACCCGCCCGTCGAGGATGGCGAAGAGCCGGTCGTCGTCGAGCGTGCTGCGCCCCTGTGCCGGCTGGGCCGGGTTGGCCTGCAGATAGCTCCCGTCGTCGTCGGTCAGCTGGTTGCGACCGTCGAACTGAAGTGTGACGCTGACCTGGCCGGAGGCCCGGTGTACGGACCACCGGATCTGCCAGGCCAGGCGGCGCTGCATCTCACCCGGGTTGGCGCCCTGTGCCGGTGTCCGGAAGTTCACCGTCACCCGGTCGTCGTTCAACAGCGGGTTGTCGGCCAACTCGTCGACCCGCAGCGGCTCGACGAAATCCTTCAGAAACGTCGACGGGCCGGCCAGCAACTGGTCGAGGATCGCCTTGATCCGCTTCTCCTCGGAGACACCCTTGCTGACGTAGCGGCGATCGGGCACCAGGTACCGGTTGCCCTTGCTCCAGTAGTAGACCGGGCGCACCTCGAACAGCGCGTTCAGCCCTTCCAGGGAGAGCATCAGGTAGTCCGGGGCATTGCTGAGCAGCAGCGGGGTGTCGCTCGCCTGAGCGGCCTCGACGGTCTGGAAGGTCACCGACTGCGACATCTGGACGTTGTCCGGCACCGGATCGAGCGACCCGTTCTCGTTGAGCACACCTACCGACCGCAGAGTCACCAGCACGGAGCTGGGCCCGGCCTGGATGTCCGCGTCGACAACGAGCACGAAGTTGGCCACCGGCGTCCAGGACTGCCGGATCGGCGGGGCGAGGAACTGGCGGGCGTGGTTGACGGCATCGGCGATGCGCCGCTCCTTGAGGCGGGCCGGATCCCAGTCCGCCGCGGCGCCGGCCTGCAGGAAGTGACTGACCAGCACGGCCGGCGTGTTCGCGCCGGCCGGCGTGGGCAGCACCACGCTGCCCGGCCGGTTCACCGTGCCGCCCAGCCCGGGCGCCTCACCCACCACGAGCGGCCTGCTTTCGTCCGGCACGCCGCATCCGCTCATGCCCACCCCCGCCGCCAGCAGGGCCGCGAACCCGAGAACCTCTCTCCTCGTCGTCATGTAGGCGCTCCCGACGCCTCGACGGCGACCGCCGGATCGCCGACGACGGGCGCCGCACCGGCCGGAACCAGCGGAAGCGGCGCGGACACCAGGCGGTCACCGGCCCGCAGCGGGAGCGCGAGCCGGAACTGGGCGCCCTGACCCGGCGCCCCCCACGCCTCCAGCCAGCCGCCGTGCAGGCGGGCGTCCTCCAGGCTGATCGACAGGCCGAGGCCGGTGCCGCCGGTCTGCCTCGCCCGCGACGGGTCGGCCCGCCAGAACCGGTTGAACACCAACTTGTCCTCGCCCGTCTTGAGCCCGATGCCGCTGTCCCGCACGGTGATCGCTACGGCCGCGTCGTCGGCGGCCAGCGTGACGCGCACCGGCTGGCCCTCGCCGTGCTCGACGGCGTTGCCCATGAGGTTGCGCAGCACCCGCTCGACCCGGCGCTGGTCGACCTCGGCGATCACCGGGTGGTCGGGCAGGTCCAGGACGATCGGCGAGCCGACGCGCTCGGCCAGCGAATCCAGCCGGTCGGCCACCCGGCGCACGAGCGGCACGAGGTCGGCCGGTTCGGCGTCGAGGATCGCGAAGCCCGCATCGAAGCGCGAGATCTCCAGGAGGTCGGTGAGCAGTTCCTCGAAGCGGTCGAGCTCGGCCTGCAGGAGTTCGGCGCTGCGGGCGACAGCCGGCTCGAAGTCGTCGCGGGCCGTGAAGATCAGATCGGTGGCCATCCGGACTGTGGTGAGCGGCGTGCGCAGCTCGTGCGAGACGTCGGAGGTGAACCGGCGCTGCAGGCGCGACATCTCCTCCAGGCGCAGGATCTGCCGCTGCAGGTTCGCCGCCATCTGGTTGAACGCGGCGGCGAGCTTCGCCAGGTCGTCTTCGCCGCGCACCTCCATGCGCTGGTCGAGGAGGCCGGCGGACAGCCGCTGCGCGGTACGCGCGGCCAACCGCACCGGGCTCACAACCATGCGCGTCACCACGGCGGCCACCATCGCCAGCAGCACCACCAGCGTGGTGCCGGTCAGCGCGACCTTGGTGGCCACCAGCTCGGCGTTCTGCACCTCGTCGTCGAGCGGGAAGAGGTAGTAGAGGCCGAGCTCGCCGGCCTGGGTTCGCACCAGGGTCCCGTAGGCGAGGAACGGCCGGGCGCCGCCGTTGTCCGGGTTGGCGGTGACGTACTGCCGGGCGACGTTGCCGCGCGCGACGAGCGTGCGCAGCCGCTCGAGCTCGGGCGACGTGACGACCTGGAGCATGGCCTCCGCATTCGGCACCGCCTGTGGCGCGAGGCCCACCCCGCTGCTCAGCGGCACGATCGCCACCTGCACGTCGGTTCCGGTGCCGGCGATGCCCCCGGCGTCGATGGCGAGCTGCGCGAGCACCCGTGGCACCGTCTGGACCAGGGCCGGATCGCGTGGACCGTCGACCCGCAGCTGGTTGACGGCGTACTGGCTGCCCTTGTCGACGAGGTCGGAGGTGCGGTTCACCTTCGCCTCGAGCGACCCGTTGGTGATCTGGCGCGTGACGAGCACGCCGAACCCGGCGATCAACAGGCCCGACATGACGAGCGTGATGGACACGACGCGGAACTGCAGCGACCGGCGCCAGGTCTGCCGGGCCAGCGCCCAGCCCTCGTAGGCAACCCGGCCCGGCCCGTGCTTGAACCATCGGACGGCCATCCGCCACCACCGGTGCAGGCGGCGGTAGGCCGCCGACCCGCGCGCCCGCGACCACAGCGACCGGCGCGGTGGTGCGGTGACGGGGTCGATGCTGAGCACTACGCGGTGCCCGCCTTGTAGCCGACGCCGCGCACGGTCAGGATGATCTCCGGCCGCTCCGGGTCCGGCTCGATCTTGGCGCGCAGGCGCTGGACGTGCACGTTGACCAGCCGGGTGTCGGCCGCATGCCGGTAGCCCCACACCTGCTCGAGCAGCACCTCGCGGGTGAACACCTGGCGCGGCTTGCGGGCCAGGGCAACCAGCAGGTCGAACTCCAGCGGGGTCAGCTTGACCTCGTCGCCGTTGCGGTTGACCGTGTGCGCCGGCACGTCGATCGTGATCTGGTTCCCGGTGGGCCCGATCGTGAGCACCTCGGGGGCCACGTCCTCGCCGCGGCGCAGCCGGGCCCGCATGCGCGCGACCAGTTCCTTCGGCTTGAACGGCTTGACGACGTAGTCGTCGGCGCCGGACTCCAGGCCGAGCACGACGTCGACGGTGTCGCTCTTCGCGGTCAGCATGACGATCGGTACGCCCGACTCGCCCCGGATCGACCGGCACACGTCGATTCCGCTCATGCCGGGCAGCATGAGGTCGAGCAGGACGATGTCGGGCCGGGCCTCCCGGAACGCGTTCAGGGCCCGTTCGCCGTCTGCGACGAACGACGGCAGGAAACCTTCACTCCGCAGCACGATGCCGAGCATCTCGGCGAGCGCGGGATCGTCATCGACCACCAGTACACGGGCCCTCATGCGATCCAATACTTGCACCTGCCGCGCGGTTTGCGTGCCCCCGCCCTGCCGTCCCCTCCAGATCTTGGAAACCGGTGGCCGCAATCGGGGCGCCGACGATGGCGCCACCGTGCCACGATGGCTGGCGTCGAGCGTCGGGTTACCACGGTTTATACGGACGGGGGCGAGGTCGCGCAGTGCAGTCCGCAGTCCTGCCGCTGCGTCCGCTCACCCTCGGTGAGCTGCTCGACGCGGCCGTCGCGCTGCTGCGGGGTCAGGCCAGGGTGCTGATCGGGATCGCGGCGGTGCTCGCGGCCGTCGAGCAGGCGGTGCTCTACCCGCTGCGGGCGATCAGCGCCCAGCCGCCGTACTTCGTCCCCTACGAAGACCAGCTCGCCGTGTACTGGCTCGCCGTCGCGGTCGGGTTCGGCACCGAGCTCG